>Ga0255058_10001798_pt1 | contig 12017 bp, 9 predicted proteins | sample Cases_109_9_MG_FD_188637 | JGI IMG/M metagenome (GOLD analysis project Ga0255058, IMG submission 188637) | Seawater microbial communities from Amundsen Gulf, Northwest Territories, Canada - Cases_109_9 | ecosystem: Environmental > Aquatic > Marine > Gulf | place: Canada: Northwest Territories... | reverse complement strand
GAGCTCCTCCATCACCGTCAAGGTCGAGGGATGGATCGTGTCACCGCGGAAATCGCGCAGGAAATCGGCGTGCTTCTCCAGCACCACCACATCGACACCGGCACGCGCCAGCAAGAGACCCAGCATCACGCCAGCCGGTCCACCGCCGGCAACGCAGCACGTCGCCGGGAGCGTTTTGCCGGGACCGCCCCCAGAGCCGGTCATTCCGCAAGTCCGCACGATTGCATCAGGCTTTCGATGCGCTGCTTGGAGTTGGCCTCCATCTTGTCCGCCTTTTCCTCGGGAATGCCGCTCTCAATGAGCCCCTTCGTCAGCGCGACAATCTTCGTCGGACTGCCTTCGAACCCCGCCGTTAGCGCCAGACGCTCAAAGCGCGAGAATTCGGTTCCAACTTTGTCGGCGATGCACGTGCACGCGTCCTTATCGGTCGCAGGTGCCTCTGCACTTTTCTGGCAGGAATCAAGCAGCGCTTGGCGCTCTTCGGCTGGATACGACCCGCCGACCTCCAGATCGGCCGCGGTGAGCTTCACGCTCTCAACCGTGCTTGCCCAGTAAAGCCCACCGGCGACGACGGCAACGAACACGAGCAAGAGCACGCCGAGTACGATCAGCACCCACTTGAAAACTGTCATGATGAGGACACCCCTTGTTGGCAGCGCAATCTTAGCCGGAAATTCTGTACAGGTGATTCATTGATCCAGCCTAGTTGCCCCGTGCATGGTTTGTAATGAGCACGCAGAGCATGTCATTATGAATATGACACATCGAAATTTTTGACAGGTGGTTCGATGATAACGCTTTGCACGTTTGGTCCCGTATTCGGCCTGCCGGACCCGAGCCCGTTCGTCACCAAGGCGGAGGTTCTGCTCAAAATGGCGGGCCTACCCTACCGGACCGATACCACCGGCTTCAAAAAGGCGCCGAAGGGCAAGCTCCCCTACATCGACGATGACGGCACCATTGTGGGCGATTCCACCTTCATTCGAATCCATCTGGAGACAAAGCACCATATCGATTTCGACGAGGGCCTCTCGCCGGCTGAGCGCGGCACTGCGTGGGCCTTTGAGAAAATGTGCGAGGACCACCTCTACTGGGCAATGACGTATGCCCGCTGGATAAATGACGCCAATTTCGAAGCCGGCCCGCGCAAGTTCTTCCAAGTCGTTCCAGCACCCTTGCGCCCCTTGCTGGCAACGATGATCAGACGGCAGGTGCGCCGCAACCTATGGGGTCAGGGCCTGGGCCGGCACTCCGCCGAAGAAGTGGCGCAACTGGCAGAACGAGCCATCGGAGCGATTGCCGACTATCTCGGTGACAAGCCGTACTTGATGGGCGCGCGCGCCTGTGGAGCCGACGCCACTGTGTTCGCCGTCCTGCTCGGACTTCTCAATCGCACCTTCGAGACCCCGATACGGTCGGCAGTTGAGCAGCGGTCCAACCTTGTCGCCTATAGCGATCGCATGCTTCACCAGTACTATCCGGAGTTCGCAGAGGCCAAGACCGCCGCTGCTTAGCCCTGGACCGGCCCCCGTGCACAAAGTCGCTTGCGGTACGCTTGTCCTTGTGAAGATTTGCCATTTCGGCGCCTCGAAAGCCCCGTCTTTGCCCGGTCGCGTCAGTATTGCTTGGGCGAAATTATTAGCGCACGCTCGTGTTGCATTGCCGCCGGGCCCCACCTTCGCTACCTAACACCTCATGCAAAAGCCCAAAAGCAAGCCCCAGGCCGCCGCCGAGCTGTCCAAGACCATTCACGTCCGGGGGGCACGCGAGCACAACCTGAAAAACGTCGATCTGGAGATCCCACGCGACGCCCTCGTGGTGTTCACGGGTCTCTCCGGCTCGGGAAAGTCCTCTCTCGCCTTTGACACCATCTATGCCGAAGGCCAGCGGCGCTATGTCGAAAGCCTGTCGGCCTACGCGCGCCAGTTCCTGGAGATGATGCAAAAGCCGGACGTCGACCATATCGACGGCCTGTCACCGGCCATCTCGATCGAGCAGAAGACGACGTCCAAGAACCCGCGCTCAACCGTCGGCACCGTCACCGAGATCTACGACTACCTGCGGCTGCTGTTTGCACGCGTTGGCGTGCCCTACTCGCCGGCGACAGGGCTGCCCATCGAAAGCCAGACGGTGAGCCAGATGGTCGACGGCGTGATGGAGCTGCCGCAGGGCACACGGCTCTATCTGCTCGCCCCCATCGCGCGCGGGCGCAAGGGCGAGTTCAAAAAGGAGCTCGCCGAATTTCAGAAGAAGGGGTTCCAGCGCGTCAAAATCGACGGCGCCTTCACCGAGATCGCCGACGCACCCAAACTCGACAAAAAGTACAAGCATGACATCGACGTGGTGGTGGATCGCCTCGTCGTACGCGACGACATAGCTACACGGCTGGCCGATAGTCTTGAGACCGCGCTCGGCCTGTCGGACGGCATCGTCGTCGCCGAACTCGCCGACAAGCCGCTGCCCAAGGCCCAAGCGAAAGGCGCCAACAAATCCAAGAACGAGACGCACGAGCGCATCGTCTTCTCCGCGCGCTTCGCCTGCCCTGTCTCCGGTTTCACGATCGATGAGATTGAGCCACGGCTCTTTTCGTTCAACGCGCCGGCCGGTGCCTGTCCAACCTGCGATGGCCTCGGTACCGAATTGCAGTTTGAGCCCGATCTTGTCGTGCCCAATCCCTCGCTCAGCCTATCGGAGGGCGCGATCTACCCTTGGGCGCGCACCGGCGCCTCCTCGCCCTACTACGAGCAGACGCTGCAAGCGCTGGCCAAGTACTACAAGGTCTCCATGTCGACACCCTGGGAGCGGCTGCCCAAGTATGTGCAGCTGGCTCTGCTCTATGGCTCGGACGAGGAAGAAATAACCTTCGTCTATGAGGATGGCCTGCGCCGCTTCAAGACGAAGAAGCCATTCGAGGGCGTTATCGGCAACATCGAGCGGCGCTGGCGCGAGACGGACTCAGATTGGGTGCGCGAGGAACTGTCACGCTACCAGGGCTCCCATCCTTGCGATGCGTGCGAGGGCTATCGGCTGAAGCCCCAGGCGCTGGCCGTGAAGGTCGGCGGCAAACACATCGGCGAGGTGGGCGATCTCTCCATCAAGGCGGCGAATGCGTGGTTCGCTGAGTTGCCCAAGACGTTCTCCAAGAAGCAGACCGAGATCGCCACGCGCATTCTCAAAGAGGTCCGCGAGCGCCTGCTGTTCCTCAACGACGTAGGACTGGAGTACCTGACACTGTCGCGCTCGTCCCGCACGCTGTCGGGCGGCGAGAGCCAGCGCATCAGGTTAGCCTCGCAAATCGGCTCCGGTCTTACCGGCGTGCTCTACGTGCTCGATGAGCCCTCCATCGGCTTGCATCAGCGTGACAACGCGCGGCTACTCGTCACGCTCAAGCACCTGCGCGACATCGGCAACACCGTCATCGTCGTCGAGCACGACGAAGAGGCGATCCTCGCCGCCGATCATGTCGTCGACATCGGTCCCGGCGCCGGCATCCACGGCGGGTCCATTGTCGCGCAAGGCAAGCCTGAAGACATCATGGCCACGCCGGAAAGCGTCACCGGCCAGTATCTCTCAGGCACACGAGCGATCCCGCTGCCCAAGCAGCGCCGCACGCCAAGCAAGGGCAAGTCGCTCAAAGTGATCGGTGCGCGCGAAAACAACCTGAAGAATGTCAAAGCGGAAATCCCGCTCGGCCTCTTCACCTGCGTCACAGGCGTGTCGGGCGGCGGCAAGTCGACACTCCTGGTCGACACTATCTACGCGGCCGTTGCGCGCAAGCTCAACAACGCGCGCCTGCACCCCGGCGAGCACGACCGCATTGAGGGGCTTGACCACCTCGACAAAGTGATCGACATCGACCAGTCGCCGATCGGGCGCACGCCACGGTCCAACCCGGCGACTTATACCGGCGCCTTCACGCCCATCCGCGAGTGGTTTGCCGGGTTGCCAGAGGCGAAGGTGCGTGGCTATGCGCCGGGCCGGTTTTCCTTCAACGTCAAGGGCGGCCGCTGTGAGGCCTGCCAGGGCGGCGGCGTCATTCGCATCGAGATGCACTTCCTGCCCGACGTCTACGTGACGTGCGACGAATGCAAAGGCAAGCGTTACAACCGCGAGACGCTGGACGTAAAGTTCAAGGATAAGTCGATCGCCGACGTGCTCGACATGACGGTTGAGGAAGGCGCCGCCTTCTTCAAGGCAGTACCGGCGATCCGCGACAAGCTGGAGACGCTGGCGCGCGTCGGGCTCGGCTACATCCACATCGGCCAGCAGGCCACCACGCTTTCGGGCGGCGAGGCCCAGCGCATCAAGCTATCGAAGGAGCTGTCGCGCCGGGCGACGGGGCGCACACTTTACATTCTCGACGAGCCGACGACCGGCCTGCATTTCCACGACGTGGCCAAGCTGCTCGATGTGCTGCACGAGCTCAGCGATGCCGGAAACACCGTCGTCGTCATCGAGCACAATCTGGAGGTCATCAAAACCGCCGACTGGATCATCGACCTCGGCCCTGAAGGCGGCGACGGCGGCGGACGCATCGTGGCGGCGGGAACGCCGGAAGATATCGCCAAGGTGAAAGAAAGCTACACGGGGCAATATTTGAAGGCGCTGCTGCGGCGTCGTGCCGGAGGCGCGCAAGGAAGTCGTGCCGGAGGCGCGCAAGGAAGTCGTGCCGGAGGCGCGCAAATAAAGAGTGCCGGAGGCGCGCAAATAAAGAGTGCCGCTTTGCGATCGTCCAAGGCAACCGAGGACGCAAATCGGCAGAGCAAAAAGATCAAGCGGCAGGCAGCGGAGTAGGCGGCACCACATACCGGACTCCGATTAGAAATCCCCAGCAATCTCTCACTCAACTTCTATCTAGAGTTCCAAAAAGAGCTCAAAATCGCCACTGACGCGAATTGATTCGGTGGAACCGATGCACCTGACACCCCTGGCTTTAACGGCCCTAACGGTCAATCCCAACAATGATCGCCATGGCGAGCTCCAAGACGAGGCATCAGCGATCGAGTGGCTGCTGTCGCGCCGCGAACAACATATGAAGAATCTTGCCGCCGACATCGTCGCCCAGGGTAAGCTTTATGATGCCCCCCTTGTTGCGGAAGAGGGCGGTAGGTACATCGTCTATGATGGCAACCGTCGCGTCACGTGCCTGAAGCTTTTGGCTGAACCGTCACTGGCTCCCACTCAACAACTTAGAGAATATTTCCACGCGCAGCGAACTCGTTGGAGCGGCGAATTCCCCACCATGCTTGACTGCCAGATCGAAAGAGACCGCGAAGTCATTGATGAAATACTATTTCGACGCCACACGGGCTCCCAATCGGGAGTAGGGCAAAGCCACTGGGACGACACTGCCAAACACAACTTCATTTCACGCACAGGCCGAAGAAACGGGCGAAATGTTGCCGAAGGCATAGAAAAAAAGTTGTTGGCTGTTGGTTATTCGGACACTGAGGGCGCCATCCCACGATCTAATCTCAATCGTCTGCTTTCGTCGGAGGAGTTCCGCAATTTGGTCGGCATCTCATTATCTGATGGCCAACTCTATTTCACGGCCGATCCAGAGAAGACCTTATTAGCTCTTCATCGAATCGCCGAAGACCTAATGGCGAAAAGGCTCGTTCTTGGAGACCTTTGGAACAACGACGGAAAGCGCTCATATCTTTCCGAGCTTAAGGGCGAAGGCATCCTCCCTTCGCAGACCGATGAGTTGAGAGTTCCCGTCGCGTTTGAGAAGGTGAGTCCTCCCAAGCGCCGCTCTCCGCATGTGCGGAACGTCCCGTGCAATACCCGCCGAGCAACCCTAATTCAGACCGACGTAGACTTCTCGATAACGTGGGCATCGGAAATGATTAGGCTGAAGAACATCTGGAGCGAACTTCAACAACTACCCTTGGACCGCTATCCAAATTCCGTAGCTGTTACCTTCAGGGTATTACTGGAACTTACCGTTGACTATTATTTGTCGGTCCACCGTGGCGTCGGGGCCAACGAGGGTGATCCGCTTTCCAAGAAGACGGCTCGGACAGCCACGCATCTTGCCGAAAGAGGCATTATTTCCGATAAGTACAATAGGGAGCTCCAGAAGTTTGCGTTCGATGAATCTCTTATTTCGACGAGCACAATGCATAGATATGTTCATTCCCAAACCTTCGATGCCTCTCCGCGACACCTGACGGCAATATGGGACACCCTTTCTGAGTTTCTGGTTCGCTGTCTGAACGAAGGTGCTAGCCGGCAGCGAGCTGCTTAACACGTCTGTCACTCCGCAATGCCCGAGGCCCGATAGCACCCAAACCGCGGCGCCAATAACCGTGCGGGCCCGACGCGTCGCGATGTGGCAGACGAGGCCGCTTGCGTGCGGTACGCCATCTCTAGTATTCAGGCGATCGGTTTCACAGGCACCCAACGGAGAAACGTCCATGCCCACGATGACGGATTTGCGCCGCAAGAAAATCCAAGCCAGGCAGCGCAAAGCGGAGAACGCCAAGAAGCGCGCCGCAAAAGTGGCGAAACGCGAGCGCAACGCCGACGCTGCCCGAGGCCGCTAAAGCGATGCGGCACCGCGAGCTTTTGGGGCGTGCGGAGGTGCGTACGATGCGCGCAGCAGCTCTTGCTCTCGGGCTCGCCGTCGCGGCGGCGTGGCTCCTCCCGGCCGACATCGGCCGTCTCAGCTTCATCACGCGTGCACAGGCTCAGCCGGCCGCGCTCACCAAAGCGCAGGCGGAGGCGCTTCATGCGTACGACAAGGCCCTCCGCGACTTCAGGGCGATCCTCGCTAAGCGGCGCGCGCAGATCGCCGCCAAGCAAAAGCTGCCGAGCCGGCCGGGGCAGGCCGTCTACCTCGCCCGCATCAAGGTGATGAGCACATATAAGGACCTCACCGACGCGCTGCCCGCGCGCATCGGTCGGCCCAACAAGTTCGGCATTCCGCCGGCCTACTTCGATGCCGACATCGAGCCACTGATCGAAGAGTACGGCGCGCTCTTTAGCAACCTGGAGGCACCGCCCGCCTACGCGCAAGATTCGAAGACCCCGTTCAACGACGTCGTCGCTCTCGGCACGGCGATTGCGCGCGCCAAGGGCCTCGATGCTGAAACCGCCAATGCTGCCGGCCGCATCAGCCTCGGGATTTTCTTCGCCGAAACGGGCGGCAAACAGAACATCGGCAATGTGCGCTCCAAGAAATACAAGGGCAGCCTACAGACGGGCGTGCGCGAGGATCGCAACGGCCGCAGGAAGTGGGCGGCGATCAAGCCAAAGTTCGCAGACCTCGATCCAGCGCTCGCCGCCCGCGACGCCAAAGAGGAGACGCGCGCCAAGCGCATCGACCAGCGCTACAATCACTGGACCGCGGTGCGCAACGGCCTGATGAACGCGCACGCCGGCCTCTTCGCGCAGCTTCCGTCGATCATGAAGATGCTCCCCGACGAGATCGATCAGATGAAGTTCTTCCAGCTCATCCAGCTCATCCCCACGCCGACACGGAAGGCGCTCGCGTCGGGCAACTTCGAGGCCTATCGCATCTCGAGCCCGCGGATCATGGGCTATTTGCGCAACAACAGCATCTTCACTTTCGGCAAGGCGGACCGGGCGAAGAAGTCTGCGACCTTCCGCGAGATCCTCGATGCCATGTGGCTTTACAACCGCATATTCGCGCGCGCGCAAGCCAAGTTCGACGAGATCAAAGCTCGGGAGAAGCCCCGCGCCCCTAACTAATCTCCGACTCCTGCCGTGCGCACAGCTCTCCGATCGTCCGAGGGAACCGAGGGCGTGAATCGGCAGAGCAAAAAGATCACGCGGCAGGCGGCGGAGTGAGCAGCAAGAAGCCGCGAGGAAACCAATGCCAAAGCGGACTTCGCCTGCCTGCATCCACAATCTTGTCAATCAATCACAACATAGAACGGTTCGGACTTGCCAACGCCAAGCCGGTCGCGCTTGCGAATGACAAATGCTTCCACAAAGTGCAGCCCGCGATATTCCAGCTTCTCCCAGCGGATATGGCCGACATCGGGCTTGTAGAAGTCACCGCGTAAGCAGCCGACATTGGCTGCCTCATCGTCCGTATTCGTGACCCGCCACTTCACAAAGTAGTCGTTGCCCAACGGCCCGCCCATGGCGTTCCGCACATCGAATTTCACGTAGCGGTGCTTTGGCAGTGGTGTCAGGTCCGTGATGGGCCTGATCTCCGCTCCGCCGCGTTCGGCATGAAGCCTTGCCGTAACCCGTACGATAAGAGACGGAGGATCCTGCGTGCGCCACGTCGGGAGTTGAACATAGGGCAAGAGGTTCAGCCCCGCCGGGATGGCGCGTGCTCCGAACTGCACCAACAGGCCAACCATATCATTGGCCAGGCCAACAGCGGTTCCGGTTTCGTGGCGGATTTTTTCAATCGCACGCCCGGTGACAGATTTTGCCTCGGTTAGGACGACATCCTTGGCGAACTGATCGCCAAAGACGTTCCGCCATTTCGAGATACTGGCATCGCGATCCGGTTCGAGATAGGCGTCATCGATCCAACCCCGGTAGTGATGGATCTGTTCCCGAAAATTCCTGTACTTGGTTTCGTCCCAGCCATCGCTGAACACTTCTGCGCGTAAAACCGGATTCGGCACTTCTGGTTTCGAAGGATATTGCTGAAGCGTATCGTCGAGACGGGTGATGACGCTGCGCAGGGCGGTCGGCGCGTCCGCGAAGTCGTCACCATCACGATCTGTTTCGAAGATATGTATGCCCAACAGCGTGGTGAGCAAGATGGAATCGCAGGTGAACTTCGTCTTGATGTCGCGCAGATATTTGATAAGACGCGTTGCTTTTTTCTGGCCATTCTGTCCGGTCCAGCCATTTCGGTTAGCAATCCACATTGTGTAGGCCTCGGGCCGGGATGGCTCGAACGCGTTTGTGTTGCGGTTGCAGACGAGGTTTACGTCATCGCCCGGAACGATGATGCAGGGCGCGACATCGATGCGCCGCTCGCGCGCATATTCTATGGTGACGCAGTGTGAGTAGCGCCGCACCTTGTCCTTGTAGACCCCGGATGCGCGGAATGTACGGTAGAGCTCGTTGATGTAGTCCTTCGGTTCCCAATCTTCATAGGGCGCGATCATCACCAGCAGATCCGCATCGAACTCACGCCCATTGACGGGCTTGATGATTGTCTTGTGCGCCCACGATCCCTGAGGTGTGAAGCGATGGATTCGTGGCCCCCAGTCAGATCCGCGTATGAAGTCTTTGATGGCGGTGACGCTCTGGTCGAGCAGGTTCAGCCGATCAGCGTTGAGGTTGACCGTCTGGTCCAGGAAGTCGGAGAAATGCTGCGTCAGTTTCACGAGATGTCGCTATGCCGTGCTTTGCTCTTCGGGGTTCTGCGGCGGATTGTCGAGGGCTTGACGCTGCTGCCAGAGCCGGTTGAACTTTTCTTTCCGGGATGCATAGACATACGGCAGGTTCAGCGGGGCACTCTCAACGACAGCGTTGTAGTCGGATAGCAAAAGCAGCAAATCCGCTTTCGGATTGCCTTTGGACTTTGCGACTTCGAGCCGATGATGGATGCGCGCGACCGCGTTCGCGGTCCGATAATGGGCCATGGCAGTGTCGAGCACGCTGCTAAAGACAGTCGTGGTCAGGATGACAAAGGCAACACGGACGATCTGCATCAGATGTGGTCCGTCAACGAACATGATCGCGGCAAACACGAGAAATATGCTCAGCAAAAACAGCAACGCAGCGAACGCCCCCATGTAGCGAGCACTCCCAGCTTGCAGTTCCTTCGTCCAGAAGGATGATTCCTCCAGCATTTCCGCGAGGCGGTCGAAGCCCGGTGCTGACTTGCTAGCGAAGTAATCGGGGTCGAACCGCTGCCGTGCAGCCTCATCTTTGATCGTGAAGCTATTCTGAATATCGATCAGCTCACTGCTGGATATTGTTTGCCCCAGACCACCCATGATGAGGGTCGCGCGTCGCGCGCGTTCGGCAACGTCCCGACTGCCGCGATAGCGTAGCAACAGCACGAACCACGCGATGACGAGAACGAGGCCCATGAAGCCCATCAAATAGGATGCCTTGGGACCTTCGAAGTACACGGAAGCAATGGCTGCGGCGGCTATTGTGCTCTGAGCGGCGAGCAGATGGACGCGCCGTTGCGAACATTGCGCAAATTCGGCGAGCTGGTAGCCGATCAGCTGGTCAACGTTGAATGTCATTCGCCTAGTTCCCACCTCGCAATAACCTGATGGCGGGGCAGTCCTGGTTCAAGCCGGAGCTATGCGAATAAATATGTTGGCGGATAAGAGATTTTAGTTGCGAATTTTCGCGAATCGCTCTTGCGAGACCGTGAGGCGGCGACCGCTCCTGGCCCTTAGACGACGTCGGCACACCTCGTTCGCCCCAACTAATGCCACCCTTCTTAGCGCGCGCTTACTCGCCCCATCCCACCCCGCTCAAGCGGTCGAACTCTATGCGGCCGCGCGAGGGACGCCCTGGATCGCCCCCCGGCCTTTCTCTTGCCCCGACTCCTGCCGTACGAATGCCCAAATGTGGGTCTCATGAACCAGGCTTAGGGCAGCCGGTGCCTGAAGGAGTGCGTATGGAGGGATTCCGCAGGACGGTGCTCGCAGCGCTGACGAGCCTCCTGTTGCTGCCTTCGGGCACTAGTCTGGCGCAGCCATCGGGAAACACCGGCGCAGGAACGGCAGAAGCCGCAGCGAAACTTGCCGATATCTTCAGCAAGGTCGGCGATCAGATCTACGAGGACTGCATCTTCGAGCTGTCGCCGGAGCAGATCGAAGTTCAGGACGCGCTCATCAAAGCCTACATTGCGCATGGTGCCAGCAGCGCTGCTGCACGGCAGCTCGCCGTCAAGCAGATCCAACCGCCCAAGCTGTCGCAAGAGTGCGAGCTGCTCCGCCGCCAGCCGCAAGCCGCGCCCCCAACTTGGGAAACCAAAACCACGCTTTTGGTTCCGAAAAAGCCCGAGAAAAAGCCCAAGAAAAAGGCCGCGCCCAAACGACGGCCAAAACCTGTGCCCAAAACTCCGGCGCCGACCATCGCTCTCAAAGACAAGAAGATCCTGCCGCAATGGGACTGCGCGCCCAACGTCGACTATGTCACCGTTCGCATCAAAGGCTATGAGAGAAAGCTGTCGGGCGGCGAAATCTGCAAACCCTACAAGGATGTGGTTCACAAGGTGCCCGCTTCGGTGCCCTCATTCCGCCTCGGCTACGCGATCAGTACTGGCCGCCTCTTTGTTGTATCCGACGACCCGAAGATCAGCGGCAAAACGATCGCTTGGGCGATCTCGGGCAAGGACGTCTGCCGAAACAATCCCGATCCCGATTGCCTTGCAGCGAGAGGCGTGGGCTCCCTGCCGCCGGGAAAGTATTCCTTCGGGGCGAACAAGAAGAAGCGGATCAATTGGGGACCGATAACAAAACGCAACGTTGCCGGCATTTACTTGAGCAAACTCTGGAACAAAGACCGGTTCACAAAGGCCCAGCTCAAGGCTATCCGCAAGCGTGGAAATATCGCCATCCATGTGCGCTTGAAGGGTGAGATGTCCGAGGCGTGCATTGGTTTGGAGCCGAAGGGCTGGGCCTATGTCGCTTCGTTGATCAAGGAAGGGCGCACCACGGGCGTCAACGCCTATTTGGATGAGCCCTATCCGCAGATCGCCGAAGCCCCGCCCATCGTCGTCGGCTCGTCGTTCTCTCTCACCTCGCTATTCAAGTAGCGCACGCACGGCGCTGGCCGCAGGCCGCGGAGTGAAGTCAGCGCGCAACGCCAAGCGGACAAGATTCCGCACCCGGCGTCTTTGTCAGGTCGGCAATACGGAGCGGAGCTGCTTCTCGTACTGCTTCACCGCCTGCAGCGCGCGCGCCTTCATGACGGCATCATGCGGCCTGGCTTCCTCCAGCTTGAAACCCTCAATGGCCTTCTCCGCATTGGTGATAATTTTCGTGGCTGCCCCTTGCGGGTTGAGCTCACTCAAGCAAATCTTCTGCAGGAGCTGAGTGAGGATCACG
>Ga0255058_10001797_pt1 | contig 12019 bp, 10 predicted proteins | sample Cases_109_9_MG_FD_188637 | JGI IMG/M metagenome (GOLD analysis project Ga0255058, IMG submission 188637) | Seawater microbial communities from Amundsen Gulf, Northwest Territories, Canada - Cases_109_9 | ecosystem: Environmental > Aquatic > Marine > Gulf | place: Canada: Northwest Territories... | reverse complement strand
GTAGGTGATCCGCGGGTCGACTATCGGGGGATTGAGGCCGTGCCGACGGTATCGGAGCGCGATCGGGCGGCGCACGTCGTCGAGGAAGTCCGCGCATGCTTCCTGCGCCGCCGCAAGCGTTCGCCGTTCGATGTCAGCGAGGTCGCTATTGCGATCCAACGGGATCGTCATGACGTGAAGCATGTATTCGCCGGCCAAGCTCTCGTTGAGCACCGGCGACGTCAACAAGAGGCTGTTCGGAATGTTGATGGTTCGACCGGTACGCTGGTGGCCCTGGCCCACTTCGAGCACCAGCGTGCTCAACACGCCGTGATCGATGACGTCGCCGCGGATGCCTTCGATGTTGATGCGATCGCCAACTGCAAACGCGTTCGTGCTGACCCGGTAGATCGCACCTTGGACGCAGGTGAGCGTTTCCTTGGTCGCCCACACGATGGCCAACGCGAAGACGACGAACGACACCGCCAGGGCCTGAAGCTCCGCGGCCCAGATTGCGAAAACTCCGAACGCTAGGATCAAGTACGCAAACCCCCGGACTTGGGACGCCCAGCGCAGTTGCAACTGATCGCTCTTGAGAAGCTTGCCGCGAATGAATCGCAGAGTGACGTGACGAAGACCAAACACGGTGGCGAACAACACCACGGTGGCAATGACGTCCCTCAGAAGCAGTTGATCCTGGAGAAAATCGGAGAAAGTCGAAGGCACTACATCACCTACCGGGCTCGAACGGATACGCCGTCACGCACACTGTCGCTCGGGTACCCGATGACGGTTTCGCCCTCTTCTAGCCCAGAAACGACTTCTGTTTCCAGCCCATTGGTTTCTCCCAGCTCGACTCTGCGTACCACGGCTTCTCCGTTTTCGACGACGAAGGTCGCCCACTCCTCTTCGTGGCGAAAGACAGCACTCGCAGGAACGCGGATAACGTCGTCATCCTCCCACACGGAGATACGCGCTTCAACACGATAACCGTCGCCCAGGGTCGACCAAACCTCTCGAGGTTCATCGAGATCGATGATGACGTTCACTCTCTGTTCCTCGACACCCAAGGCGGAGAGCTTCGTGAACGCCGACGGCTCGACCGCCCTGACGTGCGCGCGAAGCGGCCGCTTGCCTCCCCACCGTACGATCTCAGCTGTTGCGCCCGGTTGGATCCGCGTCGCGTCCTGACTGAGGACGTCGATCACGATCTCGAGCGCGGCTGGGTCACCTACTTCGATGACGGGTGTCCCAGCCTGAACGACGCCCTCGCTCTGCAGGAGGATATTCAGCGCCTGCCCGTCGACGGGAGAGATGATCTCCATGTGCTCGCCATCCTCGCTTTTTCCGCTCAGCCTCAGGAGCGCGAATTGAGCCAGCTTGAACTTGTGCTCGGCCACACGACTTCCGAAATTCGCCGAGCGAAGATCCTCTTTGCTGCGACGCTCATCAGAGAACGCGCGTTCGGCATCACTCAGGGCAAGCCCCCCTTGCTCCACGACCGCCCTTGCACGCGCTGCTTCCTTTTCGGCAAAGTCGAGGGCGACACGCGCCCGGTTCACTGCGGCCTGCGACTGGGATCTCGCCGCGAGCGCAGCATCGACACGCGCCTGCGCCTCGGCGCGGGAACGCGCGTCGAGCAGTGGCGGTGGTAGCGGTACCAGTCGCGCGAGAATCTGCCCGGCTTCGATCGCATCGCCGGCATCGAGCTCGATTCGTCCGAGATTGCCCGCGATCGGAGCCGAGATCAGATAGCGGTCGATGACGCGCGTCTGCCCATCTTCGTCGACAGTGACGACGAGCGGTCCTCGAGAGACCTCGGCGACTTCGACGTCGACGGGCTTCGGGATCCAAGCCACAACGACGACCGCCACCACGAGCACCGCGGCGAGGCCGATCATCAACGAGCGGACCCACTTTCTACGCGTCGAAGTCATATTCATGCGCTATCACTCCTTATTCTCTCGTCTTGAGAACGCTGATGAGGTCCAAGCTATCCAATCGCCTCCGAACGAGAAGCGCGCTGAGCACAGCAGAAACCAAGATGACCAAGATCGCAAACGCATAGGTCTGTTGTGAAATCATCAGCGGGAGCCGAAATTGCTCGGGATCAGCCTGCCCCGCGGCGATCGCTTGGGCGCCGAAGTTCCCGAGGACCATGCCAACGGGTATTCCCAGCAACACCTGGATGGCCTGCTCGCCCAACAAGATGGCGGAGATCTCTCCACGCGTGAACCCCAACACCCGCAGGGTGGCTAAGTCGCGACCCCGGACCGAGAGGCTCACGCGCGCGTTATTGTACACGACCGCGATGGCGATGGCGGTCGCGAAAAGCGTGAAGATCAAGGTGACGACTTTCATCGTTTGGGCGGTCTGCTCCTCAAACTTTTCGAGCACGGTGCGCTTCCGAGAAATGCTTTGCACGCGCGGGATGTCGGTCAAGCGCGACTGCAGCTCGACTTCGTGCATCGGGTCGACCCGCAACAACGCGGTATTCGAGGAAGCGCCTTCCTGAAGAATGCGGTGAAGCTCGTGCTTCTGCATGTAGCCCTGAATCCCAAACGACTCCTCGACGGTACCCGCAACCCGAACCTGACGCGTGCTTCGGTCGCCTTCTTTGAGCTCGACCTCGATGAGATCTCCGGGCTCGGCACCGAGGACATCGGCCAGCACGCTGGTGAGCAAGACTCCCGTATGTGGCAAGTGCACCGGCCGCGCCTCTATGTCGTACAGGCGCCTCAGCTGCGAGTCGTTCGGAATCCCGATTAGAACCGTATCGCGCCATCTCGGGCCTACCCGCATTCGCACCGGGGTCTGACGCAAGCCTTCCGCCCTGCCCACGCCGGGTAGACTGCCGATGTAGCTCAGGCTCCCGTCGTCGACCTCGTCTGCGAAATTGACCGTGATGTCTTCGCGGAGCTTCTTGCCGAACTCCATGTCCATGATCGGCTGCATCGCGTCCTCTCCGAAGCGCCCGAGGATCACGATACTCAACGCAAACGCGATCCCGAGCGCAGAGAGAACCGTCCGACTTGGGCGTCTCCAGATCTCTCGGAACACCATCATCGTCGTTTGCGCGACCCGTCCAACGATGGGAACCCGTTCGACGACTGACGCACTGTATCGCGCGGGCGACGGAGGTCGCATCGCTTCGGCGGGCGGAAGCAGCACGGCTCGGCGAACGGCGAAGGCGATCCCGACGACTGCAGCGCCGAAGCTCGCCAGGATCGCATTGACGCTGACAGGGAGGTCGATGCGGCTACGGATCATCGGAAGACGGAAGAACTGCGCATACATATCGAGCATCGCGTTGCCCATCCAGGCGCCGAGGGCCAAGCCGAACATCGATCCGAACAGCACGATGACACAGACCATCTTCAAGTAGTGCAGCGCGATCGTGCCGTTCCCGTACCCGAGCGCCTTGATGATCGCGATCTGCGATCGCTGCAGCGTCACCAACCTCGAGAAGACCACGTTCAACAGAAACGCAGCGACCGCCAAGAACACCCCGGGAAGAAAGACCACCAGAGTTTCGATCTGTTGAAGCTCGCCTGTGAGCATCAGGTGCGACATCTGGTGCTCACGAGTGACCGCGCCGAGGCCTCCGTATGGCTTCAAGATCTTGTCGACGGCGCTCAAGACGGCGTCTTCGTTTGCCCCGGGCTCGAGCCTCATCACCAGGTTGTTGAACGCACCCTCCATTTGGAAGGCGGCAGCGACCCCATCCCTCGCCATCCACAAGGGACCAAATCTCGTATCGTCGACGACGATCGTGCCCGGATCTACGGCGAAGACGAACTCTGGCGAGAGCGCCAAGCCAACGACTACCAAGTCCTGGAGCTTTCCGTTCAAGATCGCCGAAAGCGTCGAACCCGGAGTGAGACCATGTGCTTTGGCGAACGGCTCATAGACCAGCACCTCCCCGCTCCGTCCCGGCTCGGGCATGCGGCCAGCCTTCAACAACACATCATTGAGCGGCGGTCGCCCGTGCGTAGGAAGCGAGATGATCTCGCCGCGTGCAGGCGTGATCAACCCCTCCATCGGGAGCAAAACTTGCTCGACAGTACGCGGATAGACCTTCGAAACGCCTGGCACGTCCGCCACGCGATCGGCCACCGAGTCCGGAGCACGCTTGAGCGACGCGAAGACATCCGCGAACCGGTAGTCGTCATAGTAGACCGCGCGAGACTGACCGAGTGCACGCCAGGCAGTTCGCAGCGTGATATAACTGGCGACACCGACCCCAACCACCAGCGCGATCGTAAGCGCTTGCCCCTTCAACCGAAGCAGGTCGCGAAAGAGCTTTCGGTCGAGAAGATTCACCAGGTGAGGTCCTTCGGAGCAATTTTGGTTTCGTTCCTGCGGTCTTGATGGACTTTCCCATCCGAGAGAGAGACGACCCGGTCCGCCATGGATGCAATAGGGGCGTGGTGAGTAATGACTGCAGTCGTCGTCCCCAGCGTGCGATTCACCTCATCGATCACCTCGAGCACCGTGATGCCGGTCTTGAAGTCGAGCGCGCCAGTGGGTTCGTCGCAAAGCAAGATGTCTGGTTGTTTTGCAACCGCACGCGCGATCGCGACACGTTGCTGCTCACCACCGGAGAGCTGCGACGGAAAGTGGTCCATGCGGTCCGTCAGGCTGACAAGCTCGAGCGCGTCACGGGGATCGAGCGGTTTTTCGGCAATCTCGGTGACCAACGCAACATTCTCACGCGCGGTCAGGCTCGGGATCAGATTGTAGAACTGAAATACAAAGCCCACGTGGTCGCGGCGAAACTGAGTGAGCTCTCGATCGCCGGCAGCGGTGATGTCGCGCCCCACGTACAGCACGCGCCCCTCCGTCGGAACATCCAACCCACCCAAGATGTTGAGCAAAGTCGACTTGCCGCTGCCGGACGGCCCGAGCAGCACCATCAGCTCACCCTCGCGCAAGCCGATGGTGACTCCGCGCAATGCATGCACGTCGACGTCGCCCATACGGTAGGTTTTCGTCACGTCGTGCGCGGCGAGTACGACTCCCTGTTCCTGGGACTCCGACATCGTGAGCTACGGTCTGTGACCTCCTGTAACGGTCAGGCGATGTTCTACCTACGCCTTGGCCGGATCGCGGTCAACTCTCGCTTGTACTTCTCCTGGGTGGAGGAGTATCACCACTGTTGGCCGCGGTCGGCTCGGGAGGATCGACATGCTCGTGGAATCGGAGTTCCAGAACGTTACTCTCGGTCAGCAGACGTGGCGCTACCACGACTCGGGGCAAGGACGCGCGGTAGTGTTGATCCACGGGTTTCCGGACCTGCCTCATTCGTATGCCACCATTGCGCGCGCACTCAACGACTCCGGCTACCGCACGATCCTGCCCTACCTTCGCGGCTATCACCCCGACACGATCGTGCCCGGCCGCCCATATGATGCAGTAAGCATTGCCGAGGACGCCGTCGGTCTGCTCGACGCCCTGGGGTTGAGCTCGGCTGTACTAGTGGGCCACGACTGGGGCGCGTCGGTCGTCTGGGGCGCCGCAGCACTCGCGCCGGAGCGCGTCGACGCCATCGTCCCCATCGCCATCCCGCATCCGAAAACGCTCAAGCCGAAAAACGCCCTCGAGGCCGTTGGCGTTTTGGTTCTTGCGCGACACTTCGTCTTCTTCAAGACGCCCTGGGCCGACGCCGTCACGAGACGGCACGACTTCGCCCACATCGATGCGCTCTACCGTCGATGGGCTCCCAACTGGAAAGGTCTCGATCGAGACGCCGCTGTCGAGCGCGTCAAAGCTGCGTTTCGCGATCCTGCCGTTCTCAGTGGTGCGATCGACTACTACCGAGCCGTTTCCACTCAGATCGATCGCCGCTTCACCGGGCAGCTTCGGGGCCGCGGGCTGATGGTCGCTGGGGGGAAGGACTTCGGCGGCCACATCGGTCCGTACAAGAAGTCTAAGGCGTTGTTCGAGGACGGGGCGGAGCTTTTGGTCGTACCGGGTGCTGGGCATTGGCCGCACCGAGAGGAAGAAGCCCTGTTCATCGACCGTCTGCTCGGTTTTCTCGAAAAACTGCCCAGAAAACAGCGAATTGGGGGGTCTTGACAAATTTGGTTGACAGCCTCAACTATTTGGTTGCATCCTTCAATCAATGGAGACACTGATGAAAAACGACCAAGTACACGACGTTGTGAGAACTGGATACGCAGAGGTGGCCCGCCGAGGCGGTGGGTGCTGCGGCTCGGAGTCGGAACAATCGACGGGCAGCCTCGGCAGCGCCGGCGCGACGGCGAACGCTGAGACCGCATCACGCATCGGTTATAGCGAGGAAGACATTGCGGGTGCTGCCGCCGAGGCGAATCTAGGGCTCGGGTGTGGGAACCCAACGGCGCTCGCCAGCCTCAAACCTGGCGAAGTGGTCGTCGACCTCGGCTCCGGCGCGGGGTTCGATGCACTTGTCTCCGCAGAAAAGCTCGGACCGGAGGGCCGCTTCATCGGCGTCGACATGACCCCCGAGATGCTCGAACGCGCCCGAACCAACGCAGTCAACGCCGGCTACGCGCGCTCGGTAGAGTTTCGCGAAGGCTTCATCGAGAATCTCCCCGTCGCGTCGGACACTGTCGACGTCGTGATCTCGAACTGCGTGATCAACCTCAGCCCGGACAAGCCCCGGGTCTTTCGCGAGGCTTATCGGGTTCTCAAGCCGGGTGGGCGAATCGCGGTCAGCGACATCTTGCTGAGTCAACCGTTGCCGCCAGAGGTCGCAAAGGTCGCTGCGAGCTGGATCGCGTGCGTGGGCGGCGCCTTGGTCGAGGAGGAATACTTCGCTCACATCCGGGCCGCCGGCTTTGAGGATGTCGAGTACACGCGTAAGCCCGCTGGGATCCTGCTGACCGCGGACCTTCAAGACCCGATTTGGAAGGCGGCGGTCGAGCTCGTCGGCGAGGATCGCATCGCAGAGCTATCCGACACGGTGTTCAGCTACTCGATTACCGCCAAGAAGCCATGAACGAAGTGTTCGACGACGTCATCGCGTTCTGCCGAATGTTCTCGGTCTTCGAGCGCGAGGAGATCTGCTGCGGCACCGTCACGCCTGCGCAATGCGTGCTGCTCCAGACCCTCCGCTCAGGCGAGTGGGATGTCTCGAGCCTCGCGGCCCACACTCGCGTAACCAAAGGCGCGATGACTCGGCTCGTCGATGGCTTGGAAAAGCGAGGGTGGGTCAGTCGAGAGCAAAGCGACGAAGACGGACGCCGATTCGTCGTCTCCCTCACGACGGATGGCAGCAAAGAATCCGAGCGACTCGCTCAGCTCACCGAAAAGAGCATCACGACAATCCTAGCTCGCATCCCCAAAAACGAGCACGCCCAGGTCATCCGAAGCCTCCACCTCCTCCGCGAAGCCGCAGAAGAGACCCGATCTCAACTGGACTGCTGCTAGCGCCGCTCGCGGCAGATAGCGGCCAACCCGACCTGATCGTGGTCGGGGGTTTAGTGGCCGTCCCTTTTAGTAGATCGTTGTGATTTGGAGTTCGCCTTCGGTGTGTTGGCGGCGGAGGACTTTTTTGTCGTACTTTCCGACGCTGGTTTTGGGGATTTCGGCGATGAAGGTCCAGCGTTCGGGGAGCCACCACTTGGCGACTTTGTCTTCGAGGTAGGCGTAAAGGTCTTCTGGGCTGACGGTGCTGCCCTCTTTTCGCACCACGCAAGCCAGTGGGCGCTCGTCCCACTTGTCGTCCGGCACACCGACCACAGCCGCTTCGACGACTTCAGGATGCGCGATGATGGTGTTTTCGAGCTCGACCGATGAGATCCACTCGCCTCCGGACTTGATCACATCCTTGGCCCGGTCGGTGATCTGCGCGTACCCGCGTTCGTCGATGAAGCCGACATCGCCCGTGCGGAGCCAACCGTCATGGAACTTCTCGTGGTCGTCGACACCGTAGTAGCTGCCGGTCACCCAAGGGCCACGCGTCTCGATCTCGCCGACCGACTCGCCATCCCAGGGAAGTGGGTCGCCCTTGTCATCGACGATTCGAAGCTCGAGCCCGGCCACGGCTCTCCCAGTGCGGCTTCGGTACTTCCATTGATCGTCACCGGTCACGCCCTTCGGCGGCGCCGCAATCGTCCCGAGCGGGCTCGTTTCAGTCATTCCCCAGAGCTGCAAAATGGTCACGCTATAACGCTCTTCAAACGCGCGCATCAACGACTCGGGAACGGCCGATCCACCGCAGATCACCAAACGAAAGGAGGAAAGGTCGATGTCCTTCCCCTCGCCGTAGTTGAGGACAGCAGTCCAGATGCTTGGCACCGCCCCCGCAAACGTAGGTCGATGGCGCTCGATCATACCGACCAAGGGCTCGGGCTGTAGGAAACGAGTCGGCTGAAGGAAGTCGGTCCCGACCCACCACCCGGCATACGGAAGCCCCCAACAATTCGCGTGAAACATCGGCACGATCGTGAGAATCATGTCGTTCTCGTTCAAGCCCGCGACCGCCCCCGACGTAATTCCGTACGAATGCAGCACCGTCGAGCGGTGACTGTAGACGACACCCTTTGGGTCCCCCGTCGTTCCGCTGGTGTACGCCATCGACGCGGGCGCGCGCTCATCGAGGACCGGCCAATCAATGCCCGGCGACTCGGAGGACAGCAGCTCCTCGTACCGATGAAGGGTCGCCCTCGGCGCATCCCGAAGCGGCGTGTCGTCTCCACCACCGACGACGATGATATGCTCGACGGTGGCCATTTCTTTGGCGACCTTTCCGAGCGAAGGAACCAGACTGTCATCAACGATGATGACCTTGTCCTTCGCGTGGTTGATGACGAACGCGAGCTGCTCGGAGAAGAGACGAATGTTGAGGGTGTGCATCACCGCGCCCATCGACGAGACAGCGAAATACGCCTCAATGTGCTCCTGGCTGTTCCAGCAAAAGGTTCCGACGCGATCCTCTTGGCGGACCCCCAGCTTCGCAAGGGCCTTCGCGAGTTGCTCGGTACGATCGCCGATCTCGGCGTAGGTCCCTACCCGGTCGCCGCCCTCCTCTACCGTGATGACCCGGCTGCCCGCATAGAGCCGCCGCCCATGCTCGAACAGGTCCGAGATCAGAAGTGGCCGATCCATCATGGTCGAAAAGCTCACATGCGCCTCCTCTAGATACTCGCCCCGTGCTCAGTCAGCCTGGAACCCAGCATCCTTGTGGGCGCCGTCGCAAAACGGCTTATTCTGCGAATTCCCGCAGCGGCAGAGCGCGGCGTTGGTACCCGACCAAGCGCTTCGGCCGCTTGCCGCGACGATGGTGAAGTTCCCGCTGAGAAGGAGTGGCCCATGGGGGGCCTTGCCCACCTTGAGCGTCCCGCCTTCGGATTCGAGGCCGTCACCCGTGTCGCCCACTGCGCCATAGTCTTTGAAGCCGGCCTCTTCATGGCTGTTGTCGCAGAACGGCTTGTTCTTGGATTGCCCGCACCGACAAAGCGCTGCCCTGAACCGGACCGCGTCCATATCCTCGGCCACTCCGTCGATCTCGAGGTCGCCGCGCACGTAGAGAGGCCCATTGTACATCACCCTGACGACGTTTTCCGAGTCCGCCACCTCGGTTGCTCCACCATCTTTGCGCGTGTAGCTCAACGCTCCGGTGGGACAGCGATAGACGACTTCTGCGACCTCCTCGGAGCTGACGGTGTCCGGTTGGCACCAGGGTTGGCGACCTCCAACGAAGAGATCGTTTTTCGCCCGACCACACTCGCCGATGTGAATGCAGAGTCTACCGTCCCATTGGACGTCGCTGTCCGTTCCCTCGTAGGTGACCTTCTTGCCGCTCATGGTTCTCCTCTCGCCGCGAGCGCCCGACCCTCGCCGCGGGCACACCGGGAACAGATACAGACGCGGCCTTGGGCTTTAGCGGGGATCGATTTCAGCACATCGGGGCTCATCGTCACCGACATGCACCAGCAGGACTCGGCGTCCTGGCCCATCGCAATCGCGCACTGGTTGGCCCCGCCGCAGAGTGGGCACTTCGTCGTGTCAGTGAAGTCGGAAGGGGTAGTCACTTGATCTCTCCGATGCGCTCCACCTCTTCATACTGCTCTCGGTAGAGTTGGTCGATGTAGCTGTGCATCTCGTTGAGCCTCACCAGTCTTTTTTGCGGGCTCGCTTCCTTTTCGTTGGCGTCGCAGAGCTTGGCGAGCTCCCCGACCGCCTCGAGAGAGCTGGTCGCCCGGGTCGCAGAGATCGCGAGTACGGCCGTCATGGTCAGGGCCGGGAGGGCAACCATGAGAAACCGTGGCCACACGCCTTGCGGCGTCCGCCGAATCATCCAGGGAGAAAGGAGCACCAAAATCAACGCCGCCAGGCTCGCCAGGATCCAAGGCCCATGGCGGTGCCACACGTGACGCCAGGCGCCCGCCTTGTCTTCCTTGCGCGCCTTCGTGCACGGGTCCGACTTTTTCAGGTACTGGATCTCTTTCACGACCGCGGCCGAGAGCTCCTCCGCCAGCTCGGAGTTGAGACTGACCTCCGAGAGATCCACGGCTCGTGCCTGCGACCGCTTCTCGGGAGGGATCAACGAAAACCGATTGACGTACACCGTGCGCCCCGAGTCCCCAACATAAGAATAAAAGACAGGGGCGTGCTGCGCGCTCGCGGCGCTCGCAAAGGTCACGACTGCAACGAGGAGAAGGACGCGCATGCTGAGGAGGCGGGCTCTACTTGGTCACCCTGGAAAGCACGAACATGCCAACGCAGGCGCTGGCGAACGACGCCATGATGATACCGATCTTCGCTGCGACCAAGAGATCTCCAGAAAGGCCTAGGGAGGCGATGAAAAGCGCCATCGTGAATCCGATACCACCGAGAAAGGCGGCCCCGGCGAATACCGGCCAGGTCACGCCCGCGGGTCGGGCCGCCCAACCGAGCTTCACCGTCAGCCAGGACGCGCCGAATATCCCAATGGCCTTTCCGAAAAAGAGGCCCGCCGCAACGGCAATCGCGACGGGCTCGCCGATGTCTTCGAGCTGGATGGGCACCCCCGCGTTGGCGAGCGCGAACACCGGCATGATGGCGAAGCCCACCCAAGGGTGAAGCCCTGTCTCCAGACGAAAAAGCGGCGACACGGCCTCTTTCGAGGCAAACGAGAGATCCGCGACGATCCCCCTCGCCTTGTCCATCGTGGTCTCATCTCTGCGGAGCGTCTCGTCGGTGTGCCTCAAGAAGCCCATGAACTTCGAGCCGCCAAGCCACGGGTTGGCAGGGGTGAGCAGTCCAAGGATGACCCCAGCGATGGTTGGGTGAACGCCCGACTTGAACGTGCAGAGCCAGATCCAAATCCCGACGATTAGATACACACCCACGGCCCGCACGCCCAGTTGGTTCATCGCAACGACCACCACCAACCCTGCAAACGCGCCGGCCAACCAAGTGCCGCTGATCGAAGAGGTGTAGAAGATCGCGATGACCAGAACCGCCATCAGGTCATCCACGATGGCGAGCGAAAGCATGAGGATTTTAAGTCCGTGGGGAATCCGATTGCCAAGCAGCGCCATGCAGCCCACGACGAAAGCGATGTCGGTCGCCATCGGCACTGCCCAGCCTGATTGCCCAGGCTTCCCGTATTGGAGCGACAAATAGATGACGACGGGCGCGATCACGCCTCCCAGTGCCGCCGCCACGGGCAGCACGACTTTTTTTGGATCGCTGAGCTCCCCCACGACCAGCTCGCGTTTGATCTCGAGACCGATCACGAAGAAGAAAATCACCATCAAGCCATCGTTGATCCAATGTGAAAGCGGGTACGATAGCTCGAACTCGCCGATGGCGACGCGAACGTTCTGATGCCAGAAGTGCTGATAGGCGTCCGCGTAGGGTGAGTTGGCCGCGATCAACGCGATGGCGGTGCAAATCAGCAGAAACACCCCGCTCGCCGACTCGACGTGCATGAAAGCGGCAAATGGACGCTGCAGCCGCTGAATCGGCCGGTTGGGAAGATGGGTGAGTCTGGAGTACGAGAGGTTCGGATCTTCCATCGGGAAACGACTTATCGCGGAACGTGCTAGAAAACCAGAGCCCATGTGGA
>Ga0255058_10001794_pt1 | contig 12030 bp, 11 predicted proteins | sample Cases_109_9_MG_FD_188637 | JGI IMG/M metagenome (GOLD analysis project Ga0255058, IMG submission 188637) | Seawater microbial communities from Amundsen Gulf, Northwest Territories, Canada - Cases_109_9 | ecosystem: Environmental > Aquatic > Marine > Gulf | place: Canada: Northwest Territories... | reverse complement strand
CGGGGTCATCGTGGATTTCACCCCACTGACGCTCGTCCGTGCCTCGATCGAGGTGTTTGGGACCAACGACAAGCCGGCGCTGCTCATTGGCATCGTGGTGACGGCCCTGGTGATCGGCGGCCTCCTCGGCGTGCTCGCCGCATCCCGACGCTGGATCGGCGTCGTCGGTTTCGCTGTGTTCGGGATCTTTGGTGCCTGGGCCGGAGTCCGTGACCCGATGGCCTCCACCATCGGCGCGGTTTTCGCTGCCGCCGTCGCCAGCGCGGTGGGCATCGGTGTCCTGCTCTGGCTGCTCAGCGCGGCGCAAGCTGCGGCGACCGCCGAGAACGACCTGGCCTACGCCGACGACCGTCGCCGCTTCATCGGGGGCGTCGTGGCGATCGGCATCGTCGCCGTCGTGGGCGCCGTCGTTGGCCGAATGCTCGACGCTCGCAGCATCGTCGAGGCTGCGCGCGCCAATATCAGCCTGGCCACCTGGGCCACCACAGGGACGGTGACCGCCGGACTCTCGACTACGGCGTATCCCGGACTCTCACCGCTCTACACGCCGAACGAGACCTTCTACAAGATCGACACCGCGCTCGATGTGCCTCAGGTGGACCCCGAAGGATGGCGGCTCAGGTTCACCGGCATGGTCGACAACCCGTTCGAGCTGACCTTCGACGAGCTGCTCGCGCTCCCCATGGTCGAGCAGACGATCACCCTGTGCTGCGTTTCCAACAAGGTAGGGGGACGCCTCGTCGGCAACGCCCGCTGGCTCGGAGTACCGCTGCAGGAACTTCTCAACGAGGCCGGAGTGCAGCCGGGTGCCACCCAGATCGTTGGGCGGTCCGTTGACGACTTCACGGTTGGCTTCCCGACCGCCGTTCTCGAGGGAGGGCGCCCTGCTCTGGTGGCGGTGGGGATGAACGGGGAGCCGCTGCCGGCAGACCACGGCTTTCCCGCACGCCTCGTCGTCTCGGGCCTCTACGGCTACGTTTCGGCGACCAAGTGGCTCACCGAAATCGAGATGACCACATTGGAGGACTTCGACGCGTACTGGATTCCGCGGGGCTGGGCGAAGGACGGTCCGGTCAAGACCCAGTCCCGGATCGATACCCCGCGCGAGGGCCGTAGCGTTTCTCCGGGAATCGTTGCCATCGCTGGCGTGGCTTGGGCGCAGAGCCGCGATGTCGCTGGGGTCGAAGTCCAGGTCGACGACCGGCCATGGGTCGATGCCGAGCTCAGTGAGCGCATTTCCGAGAACGCGTGGCGCCAGTGGGTGTACCCGTGGGATGCCGACCTAGGAACCCATCGGGTGCGGGTCCGCGCCACCGACGGGACCGGCGAAACCCAGACCGAGGAGATGCAGTCGCCACGGCCCGATGGCGCCAGCGGGTACCACACCATCACCGTCGAGGTTGCCAGCGCCTGACCCCCAGGCCTGGCGCCGACCGGCAATGTGCCACCTCCGATGGATCCTCAGCGCTGGTTCCGAGTAGGAAGGAGTCAGCCCTTCCCGCCGGCGAGCATCGGGGCATAGTTCGAACGACGCAGCGCCACCATGGCGGCGACGCCGATAGCCGGGCCGATCGCCAGCCAGGGGAACGCCCATTGCCACCCCCACTGCTCGACGAGGATCGGAACACCCCCGATCGTGATCAGCGTGAGCAGGAACCCAAGCCCGGTCTGCAGGGCAAGTGCCGTGCCCCGGTGCTCCGGAGACGCGGTCTCGGTGACCATCGTGGAAAACTGAGCGGAGTCCGACACCACCGTGGCTCCCCACACCAGGAAGACCGGGACGACGATCAGCGGCGACAGGCCAAAAAGCACAACGGTGGCCGCAGCACAGGTGCCGGAGATGGCCATCGAGCCGCCGGCGATGGGGGTGCGGCCGGATCGATCGGCCCAAATGCCCGCGACATAAGATCCAATGCCGCCGATGGCGATGATGAAAAAGGTCGCCGTGGACACCCAGCCGGTGCCGTAGCCGCCGTCGAGTGCGCTGGCCGCAAGCCAGGCCGCGGTCCAGGCCCACATCGCATACAGCTCCCACATGTGGCCCAGGTAGCCATAGGTTGAGAGCCGAAATCCCCGGTTGCCCAAGATACCGCTGACATGGGACCAGGAGAAAGGGGACACCGCGACCTCAAAGGGCCCATCGCGCACCCACGCGGTCATCGCGGCCGCTGCGAGCAGCGTCATCGCGGACGCAACCACGATCACTCCCCGCCAGTCTGCACCAAGGCCTCTCACCAGGTGGGGCGTGGCGGTGCCGATGGTCAGCGCACCGACCAGGGCGCCAAGCGCCATGCCTCGCTTGGCCTGAAACCATCCAGCCATGACCTTGAGGCCGCTTGGATAGACCCCAGCAAGGAAGAGCCCCGTGGCAAAACGGAGTGCGAACGCCAACGGGACAGTCGAGGCCGTCACCAGCAGCAGTGCGCCGTTGACCCCTGCTGCCGCGATCGCCGACGCCGCAAACAACCGCCTGGCAGGGATCACGTCGGCGATGCCGCCGATCGCCACGCCGAGGGCGCCGACGACGAATCCGAGCTGGACGGTGAGGGTCAGCCACGTAACCTCGCCGACCGAGAGCTGCCACGTCTCTTCGAGCTGCGGTGCCACCGCCGACGCAGAGAACCAGAGCGTCAGCGCAAAGAGCTGGGCTCCGGCAATCCCGAGCAGCGCGCGCCGCTGATCGGATTGGTCGATTTCACTTGAGGACATCGACTCCCTGGCGGGTCTCGCGACGGCCCGCAACGATGGCGGCGACGATACCCGACGCAATCACCGCGACCAGTACCGCTGCGATCAGCAGCGGGTTGGTCGCCACAAGGTTCTGCGCTCGCTGTGACAGGTTCTCGATGAAACGGAAGGGACCCGAGTTGTTCAGTGCCGCAGCCCCCGAGGTCAGACTCGTGCCCCAAAACCAAACGATGTACACGCCGGCGGCGACGAGGAGGCCACCTGAGATTCTGCCGATATAGCGGGCACCGTTGCGCAGCCAGCTCACCAGCCCCTGCTTGCCGAAGGCCATGGCGATGGTGATGCCCATCAACACCAGGGACATTCCGGCCCCGTAGGCGATGAAGGTGGCCAGGCCGCCGAGGAACGTGCCCCTGGTCACCTGGGTGGCGACCACCGTGAGGAAGACCGGCAGCGTGCACGACAGCGATGCAACGGCATAGGAGACGCCGAAGGCGAACACGGATCGGTAGCCGTTCTTGGTGTTTGCTTGCTTCGACTTTGGCAGCCCGATGGTGAGCTGATATCCCCACAGCATGGCGATCCCGAGCCCGATGACCCCGACGCCGACGGCAATGGCCAGCCACGGGATGAGATCGATCACCACCCGGAATCCGGCGGTGATCAGCACGCCGGCAACCCCGAACACGAGCAGGAACCCCGCGGACACCACCGCGCCGACCGTCAGTGCGTTGCGCACGTGCGTCGCCCGCGAGGTTGACTCGTCATTGAGGCCCATGAAGTACGAAAGGTACGCGGGCAGCATGGCGAACCCGCATGGGTTCACGGTTGCCACCAACCCGGCGGCAAAGGCGAGCGCCAGGGGTGCGTCGATCATGGCAGGATCGTTTCCTGGATCACTTCGATGAGCTGCTGTTGGCTGAGGGGACCGTTGTGCTCCCTGATGATGTTGCCCTCGGCGTCGATGAACACGGTGAACGGCATTCCGATACCACCAAGCTCGACGTAGAGGTCGCCAGTAGCGTCCTCGCCGAGATCGAACAGTACGCCGGTCTCCTCGACCAGCTGGAGGGCGCGATCGCGCTCATCCTGAAGGTTGAGGCCGAGGAAAGCGACCTGGTCGCCAAGCTGCTCCTGCGCCGGTTTGAACGCCGCCGACATCTCGGCGACACAGGACGGGCACCACGACGCCCAGAAGTTGGCAACCAGCGGTTGTCCTTGATAGTCGGCAAGGGTGGCCGTCGAGCCGTCGAACAAGACGAATGGCGTTGTCGGAGCGAGTTCGCCGGCAGCATCGGTTGCCGAGTCACCGGCTGCAGTTGTGGCCGCACCGCCGCACGCCGCTGCAAACAGGGCCACACCAATGGAAAGTGAAATGAGTCGTTTACGCATACAAGAGGAACGACGGTGGGCGCGGTGATTGCAACAGAACTGTCGTCACTATGTCAGTTGGCCCTACGCCCCGCCAACCAGCAGAATGCCCGGATGAGCACTTTCGAGCCGGTAGATTTCATCCCACGATCTCGACCGGCGGACCTGGTTGTGGCGGCACGAGCCGTCTTCGAGGAGATGGATACCCGCCGCTCGGTCCGTGCCTTCTCTGATGAGCCGGTGCCGCGAGAGGCGATCGAGTACGCGATCCGCGCCGCCTCAACAGCGCCTTCCGGTGCTCACCGCCAGCCGTGGACGTTCGTCCTGGTGGGTGACGCCGGGACCAAACAGGAGATCCGAGCCGCGGCCGAGCGGGAGGAACGGGAGAACTACGAGGGAGGGCGCCTTCCCGAGGAGTGGAGAGCCGCGCTCGAACCCCTCGGCACGGGATCCGAGAAGCCGTTTCTCGAGATCGCACCGTGGCTGGTCGTCGTCTTCGAACAGCGGTACGGCGTCGACGAGAGCGGAGAGCGATTCCACAACTACTACGTTAAGGAGTCGGTTGGCATTGCCTGCGGCCTGTTCATCTCGACGCTGCATCGGATCGGGCTCGTCACCCTCACCCATACGCCCAGCCCGATGGCGTTTCTCACCAGACTGCTCGGCCGTCCCGCCAACGAACGACCATTCATCCTGTTTCCGGTGGGCTACCCGGCCGAGGGCGCTCAGGTCCCCAACCTCACCCGAAAACCACTCGACGAAGTGCTGGTCGACGTGCCGCCGAATCCATCACCCGGGAAGGCGACAGGTTCCGGCTAGTGGGCAGGGGAGGGGCTGGAGCCATCGCGCCGCGTCCATCTCTTTTGCTCCCTCCTGAGGGGGGGAAGGGCGTTAAACCGTGGTCGCGGCAACGCCTAGACCCCCTCCGCCTCGCTGACGCTCGGCACCTCCCCCTGAGGTGGAGGCAAAGAAGCCGCCTTGCTGGGCTCGGCGTCCCCCCTTGAGCGAGAGGGGGGAGGCAAAGAAACCGCCTCGCTGGCGTAAGTCCCGCCGCAGGCGGGGAGGGGGGTCGAGCCGCGGCCGCGGCCCTTTCTTTGCTCCCCCCTCAGGGGGAGTCCCGACCGTAGGGAGGGGAGGGGGGTCAAGGCGTGGACGCGACACCGCTTTGACCCCCTCCGCCTCGCTGACGCTCGGCACCTCCCCCTGAGGGGGAGGCAAAGAAACCGCCTCGCTGGCGTAAATCCCGCCGCAGGCGGGGAGGGGGGTCGGCACCTCCCCCTGAGCTGAGGGGGAGGCAAAGAAACCCGCACCTCGCCCTGGGGGGCAAGCCAGTCTCCTAGTTGAGCTCGACCCTGATGCGCCGGAACCCCTTGCCTTTGGATTCGACCTTGCTGACACGGATCGACCCCACCTCGGACGTCGATCCGACATGGGTACCGCCGTCGGCCTGACGGTCGAGCCCGACGATGTCGATCACCCGCACCTCGGTGAGCGCCTCGGGTAGCAGGTTCACCTTGGTCCGGATCAGGCTCGGGTCTGCATCGGCCTCGGCACGGGGAAGGAAGCTGACTTCGACTTCGCGGGCAAGCGCGAGTTGCCGGTTGAGCTCGGTCTCGACGGGATCGCGGTCCTCGGGATCCCAAGCGGGGAGATCGAAATCGAGGCGCCCCTCCCCCGGCTTCATGTTCCCGCCGGTCACCGGGCTCTGAAACCGCTCCCAGATTACGCCGCACAGGGCATGCATCGCGGTGTGTGTCCGCATCAGCGCGTAGCGACGGTCCCAGTCGACTTCACCGACCAGATCGGTGCCGCTCTTGGGCAGACCGCCCTCGACCCAGTGCCACACGCCCGTACTGTCCTGGGTCACCCGGGTCACGATGAGGTGGTCATCGCCGATCACGAGCTCTCCCACATCGTGAGGCTGCCCTCCCCCGCCCGGGTAGAAGACTGTGCGATCGAGCAGAACGCGCCCATCCTCCCGGTCGTTCTCCACGACCGTGGCGGTCATGCTCCTGGCGTAGGCGTCGGTTGCGAAGATCCGTTCCGTCATGGGATTCACCCTAGGTACGGTCGCGTACGATGTGCGCCTCGCCACCCGCAGGAGGTCCCATGCCCGCGTCATTGCCATACACCGACAACGAGGAGGCCAACCGCCTCATCGCTGAGAATCCGTTTGCCTTGATGGTCGGCCTGGTGCTCTACCAGCAGGTGCCGATCGAGAAGGCGTTCGAGGGGCCACAAGTGCTCAAGGAGCGCCTCGGCGGGACGCTCGATCCAAAAACGGTGGCCAACACCGATCCCGAAGCGCTGGAGCTGATCTTCAAGGGCCCCCCGGCCATCCACCGGTTCCCGGCAAACATGGCAAAAAGGGTCCAGGCCATGGCCGGCGCGCTCGACTCGGATTACGCGGGGGATCCGACGTTGCTCTGGTCCGACGTCTCTGATGCTCAGGAGCTGAGCAAGCGGCTCCAGGGACTGCCCGGCTTCGGCGAGTACAAGGCACGCGTGTACATGGGTGTGCTTGCCGAGAACTTCGAGGTCAAGCCCGACGGATTCGAGGCGCTGCTCCCCACTTGGCCCAACGTCTCACAGATCGAGAGCGCAGCCGACCGCGAGGACTTGAGGCTGCGGAAGAAGGCGTGGAAGGAGTCGCAGCAGGGCTGACTTGGATGAGCGCGGTCACGAGATGCGATCGTGGTCGCTCAGCGTCCGGTGCGATAGATCAGCACCGGGAAGCCGATCGCGGCGATGATGGCGAACATGAACCACTGGGCGGCGTAGGACAGGTGGGACCCATCGCTCGGCTCAGGCGGCGGCCTCGACATCGGTAGTTCGCCACCAGCGGGGTCCTGTGACTCGAGGAGCAGGTAGACCGGCAGCAGATCGCTCCCCCACTGCGGGGTAAGGGCATCGAGGTCGATCCGGCCCACCCGGTCGTACCGGCCATCCTCCTCCGGGGTTCCCAGCGAGCCGAAGGTTTGCCCCTCGAGCAAGATTCCGGTGACCTCCACAGCTCCTACGGGCGGCTCGGCGCCAACGACCGGAGGTCCCCCGGCATCGATCGGCACCCATCCGCGGTTGACTGCGATCGTCACACCATCGAAGCGCAGTGGTGTCAGGACGTCGTTTCCGGACTGGTTGAGCGTCGTCCCAACAATCAGCACCTCATCGGCGTGGTCGTAGGTGCCGGCAACCGATACGCGGCGATATACCAGCGCATCGGACTCGGTCCCATGGGTGGCCAGGATGATGCCAAGCGGCGATGGCTCTGCGGTGGCTCGCGCCTCGATCGTCGCATTGATCGCCCTGCGCTCGTCGAGGCGACGCAACTGCCAAAGCCCGAGGCTGACGAAGGCGATGACCGTGACCAACGCGATGGCGATGCCGGCAATCCAGATCGGGGAACGGAGAAAGGCATAGCGCTGCATTTTTCTATTCGGCTTTCCAATCCCGCCTCGCCAGCCCGTACTGCAGGCGGTCGATCAGCTCGCCGCGCTTGCGGTAGCCGTCGACGGCCACTCCCTCGAAACGGAGACCGACCTTCTCGGCGACCCTGGCCGATGCCGGGTTCGTTTCAAAAACGCCGGCGTCGACCCGGTGCATGTCGAGGTCCTCGAAGCAGTACCGGATATACCGTTTCACCGCAACGGTGGTGATCCCCCGATTCCAGAATGATGGTGCAAGCCACCATCCAATCTCGGCCGACCCGGTCCAGACATCACCCCGTGGGGACGACCCCAAGCCGCCGGCGACCACGCCGTCGACAACGGTGCTGAAGCTCAACGGCGGCTCCTGGGCCTCGCACAACGCCAGCCACTCGTCGGCGTCCTGGTCGGTATACGGATGGGGGAACTGGTCGGTCATGAACCGGGCAATGCGTTCGTCATCCGCCGCGGCAAGCAATCCGTCTTTGTGGTCCCGGCTCCATGGTTCCAGGACGACGCCCCGTTGCTCGGTGTCGAGCCGGGGGCCGCGGGGAGCCATGGCTAGTCCACCCCGCCGCGCGCCGTGCCACCGCTGCGGCGCGGATCGGCAGCGCCATAAAGCCCACCGACGGGATCCCACAGCGCCGCCTGTACTCCCCCAAAGTACATGCTGGGATCTGGGAAGCGACGAGCGACCATGTCCCCGATCGGGCGCACGTCGAGCCCGGGCTCGTAGGCGATGGTTGCCTTGCCGTCGAATGCCTCGACATGCATCCGCGGGTGGGCCACCGAGTCGGTGAGCGACATGCCGAGGTGGAGGAAATTGATGAGGACCTGTGCGATGGCCGTGGTGATCCGGGACGCACCCGGGGAGCCGATCGCGATCATCGAGCCGTCGCCGCGTCGGGCCACCGTCGGCGCCATGTTCGACACCAGCCGGGTTCCGGGAGCGAGGGTATGGAATCCGTCGACCAGCAACTCCACTTCGCCGAGTGAATTGTTGAGATACATCCCGGTGCCGGGAACTACCGCGCCCGCCCCGTAGCCCGCCGAGACCGTGACGGCACAGCCGGCCCCGTCGCTGTCGGTCGCCGAGGTGTGCACGGTGCTTGGCGATCGGTTCAGCGCTTCCAGGTCTCCGCCTCCGGCCAACTCCATGAGCTCGTCGGCGGCAGCCGAGCGACCCTCGTAGTTGTCCAGTCGATCCGCGCGGAATCCCAGCACATTTCGTTGGATGCGGGCCATGCGGTCGATCTGATCGGCCGTCCATCCTTCGAACGGCGGCTCGAGGGCCAGGAGAAGCATGGCGGCCGTCGCCACGCCGCCCACCGCAGGCAGCGGGTTGGTAGCGATCTCCCAGTCATTGACGGTGAAGCGGATCGGGGTGCGGGTGACGGCCTGGTAGGCGGCCAGATCTTCCGGGGTGATGATGCCGTCCCCGGCCATCACCGACTCCGAGATCGCGGCCCCGAGGTCACCGACATAGAGGTCACGGGCTCCTCGCTCGGCGATCTGGCGCAGCGTGGCTTCCAAATCGGGGATGTGCAGCCAGTCGCCGGCGCGGAGCGGCGACCCATCCGGATGATGCACGATGGCATTGCTGCCCTCGTTCCAGCCGAAGATGGCCCGATGGGCATGGTCCAGATACTCCGCCGACGCCGACGTCACGGGACAGCCGGCCTCGACAACTTCGATTGCCGGTTCCAGCATCTCGGACCAGGGCAGGGCTCCGAACTCACGGTGGGCGACCTCGAAGGCGGCGAAGGCACCCGGCGTCGCCACCGATCCCCAGCCAACGATGGTCTCGGTATAGCCCCCGTACGTGATCGAAACCCGTTCGGCTCCCGATCCGAAGTGGTCGGGGTCGAGACCTCGACCCGGCATCTCGGCATACCCATCGATCACCACCGGCTCACCGTCGGCCGGCCAGATCGTGAGGAACCCGCTGGCGGCCGGCGCGATGATGCCTACCTCGGTGCACATCGAGGCGATCGTGGCCCCGATGGCGGCGTCGATAGCGTTGCCACCGGCGTCGGCCACGGATGCACCGACGTCGGCGGCGAGCTGGGTCGCCGATGCGACCTGCACCCTTCTCATCGACGAGAGGCTAGGCGTTGGGAGGGTGGTCGGTAATCCTTCGGTGAGCCTGCTCGTTCACAGGAGGTCCAGCTCGGCACCATCCAAGGCCTGACCGGCTCGTAGCACTCGTCTTGAGGGACCATCCTCCTACGCCACTTCGGATTCGGGCTCTTCCTCGGGCTTTCGCAGCTCAACTTGGTGGGCAACGATCTCGAGGCGACTCCTTCGTCCATCCGGGGCATTCCAGAATCGCCGCTGGATGGTGGCGGCAACGTATACCCGATCGCCGCGCTCGAGATCATCGATCGCTTCTTCGTCCTGTGGATCCCATTGCACGACGGGGATGACGTCGACCCGTTTGCGGGGCTCGGTCGATCGAACGGTCACCAGATACCTGGCGAGCTTGGATCCACTCTCGAAAGTGCGGAGCTCCGGCGGTGCTGAGAGCGTCCCGGCGATGACGGTCACGTTGAGGTCCATGGTCCCTACTCCTTCCATTCCAGGGAGGTGCGGGGTTGGGAACAACGTATCGCGAGGGTGAGACAAGAATCAGCCGGACGCTGCGATCTCTCTGTCGAGCGCGTCGAGCCCGGCAAACGACGGGTCGTTGAGGAGGATGGCATCCGCGAGCCGGCGTGCGGTTTTCGCTTCGCCGGTCATCGCCGCGGCTCGAGCAGCCACATACCAGACGCGGAGATCGGCCTCGTGCTCGGTCGGCCCGACCCGGTCAGGCCCGGTGACGTCCCAAGCTGCATCGGGCTTGCCCTGGTCAAGGAGGTAGGAGCCGTAGACGACCTTGCCTTCCTTCCAGACGGCGGGGTGGACGTCGGCTTCGTTGAGTAACTGCCAGGTCTTTTCGACATCGCGGTCGCGGCCGAGGGCGCGGTGCACGTCCATCTCGATCGGCAGGTGCTGATCGTCGCCGGCCATGCGTCGATAGGCCCGGAGCTCGGCGAGCGCGGTGTCCCAATCGCCGACGCGATAGGCGGCGAGGCCGAGAGTCTCGCGGACGGTGGCGTCCTGGGGAGAGAGGTTCTTGGCGGTCTTGGCATGTTTGGCGGCGTCGTGGTAGCGGGCCTCCGCCATTGCGGTCGACGCCTCTCCAAGGGCTTCGAGCGCGGGGCCGACACGCTCCTTCGGCGTGACCCGCACCAGCGCATCGACGACCCAATTGGGAAGGTCGACTGCGGAGCCCTTCAGGTCGCGCCGACGCTTGGATTGGTCGCCCTTCGGCTGGCTCCCGGAGGGCTGGCTCCGGGAGCTCTCGTAGAGCCGCTTGCCGCCCTTCGGACGGGGTTTTCCTTTGTTGTTGCTCATGTTTCTTCTCTGAACGCGGAAGAGCCGCCCCATGGTTGGGGGCGGCTCGACCTTACAGGTGTTCGGCGGCGACCTACTCTCCCGGGGCCCTACGGCCCAAGTACCATCGGCGCTGGCGGGCTTAACTTCCGTGTTCGGAATGGGAACGGGTGGGACCCCGCCGCCATTGCCACCGAAACGCTTTCAGTGCTCCGTGAGCACTCCATAGCGAGTACGAGTTGCGGTCTCCGTATTCAAGATTAAGCCCTCGACCTATTAGTACCGGTCAGCTACACACATTGCTGCGCTTCCACTTCCGGCCTATCAACCTGGTGTTCTACCAGGGGTCTTACCCGGTTTGATCCGGTGGGAAATCTGATCTCGGAGGCGGCTTCGCGCTTAGATGCTTTCAGCGCTTATCCGTTCCGTACGTAGCAAACCAGCCGTGCTCTTGGCAGAACAACTGGCACACCAGAGGTACGTCCATCCCGGTCCTCTCGTACTAGGGACAGCTCTCCTCAAATTTCCTGCGCCTGCGACGGATAGGGACCGACAGTTGTGTTACTCCCGCTCCGACTGGAGCGGTGGCCAGGTCATTTCTGCCTGACTCTGCATGTCGCCATGCAGCTCGGACTGTATCTTCACCCACCGATTCCGGATGGGTGTCTGGCGTACAGTCTCTGAGGGTTCTAGTTGCCCATGATGTCTGACAGTTGTCAGACAGGTTGGTTCTGATGGAGGTTCCGGAATCAACCTCGTGGAACCCGTGCCTCGGATCGGGGTGTCGTGTGACCCCGCCGAGAGGTTCCTCCTCCATCCACAAACCAACAAATCAGGCCTCTAGCCTTCCCTGCTGATTGTCCGGATCACCTGTCGGATTGTCACTGCGCACATCGAAGTGCGCTAGTACCGCAGGATTCTTCCGGGTTTTCCAGCATATAGCCAGATTTTGAGACAGCAAACGGTCACTGTCTCACGACGTTCTAAACCCAGCTCGCGTGCCTCTTTAACGGACGAACAGTCCGACCCTTGGGACCTGCTCCGGCCCCAGGATGAGACGAGCCGACATCGAGGTGCCAACCCCCGCCGTCGATATGGACTCTTGGGCGGGATAAGCCTGTTATCCCCGGGGTACCTTTTAGCCGTTGGCCTCGGCGCACCCACGTGCCGC
>Ga0255058_10001792_pt1 | contig 12039 bp, 8 predicted proteins | sample Cases_109_9_MG_FD_188637 | JGI IMG/M metagenome (GOLD analysis project Ga0255058, IMG submission 188637) | Seawater microbial communities from Amundsen Gulf, Northwest Territories, Canada - Cases_109_9 | ecosystem: Environmental > Aquatic > Marine > Gulf | place: Canada: Northwest Territories... | reverse complement strand
TCCCACAGTTTGTGTCAACAGGTGGCGTGGTGGATGTGTTTCACCAAGCGAGTTCCCCTGTCTGAGTGACTGAAATACATCCGCCATGCCACCTGCCAGCCCCGATTCGCGCCTCGGGAGGCGCTCCTACTGACCGGCGAAATCTCTCCATAAGCTCAGCCGTCATCGGGCTGCTCCCAAGCCCGGTCTTCTTCGGCAATTGCGTAAAGCTCTTCAGCAACGCTGGCGAGTTCGTTACTGGCGTTCTCCCAGTCCACGTCCTGGCTCAGGCCGCGTTGTTTAGGTACTTTCTGATCGCGAATCTGCTCTGCTCCAAGTTGCCACTTCAGGGCAAAATGCCTGGCGGCTTCACGCGGCGTCGCGCAGGTATTTGCGTTTATGCAATCAGTCGGCAGATCGCCGGCAATTACCCACATCTCCCTGTGCTGCGGCCCAGAATCGCGTATTCGACCTATGATGATTTTTTCCGGCAACGCCCAGGCAACTCGTGCCTCGACAGTGATGCCCTCGAATATTCCGGACTTTGTAACCTCGTGGACGGCCTCGTCGAGGCGCCTTTTCGCCCAGGCCACAGCCTCTTGCGAGGAAATATCGTCGTCATCGTTACTCATTTCCGGTCTCCAGTATTCGGTGCCGGCGACGAACCGTAGGTCGAAATGCCGATATCGATGCCATCATGTTACCTGCCTCGGTCCTACATTTCGCGGTCGTATTTTGCGACTATGTCAGACAGACGGGTGAAAAATTCAGGGGCCTGGTCGATGTAATGGCGCCAGCGATTCACCGAACGCGTATATATCGGCTGTCTTGCCTGCCAGACGCTGGCAGTCCGCATAACCCGCTCGTGGTCGCTTATCTGCGTGACGGCATCGTCCCATTCTGCGCCGAGAAACTCGAGCACTTCAGCAAGTACATCGTTACTTGAACTTACCAGTGCCTCATAGTTGACCCGGTAAATCCGTTCAGCATAGACCTTTTCCCAACGTTCCATAAGGCGCCGATATCCCTCGTAGAAGGCCGTCAGATGTTCGCGATTGTTGCTGAAAGCGGTATCGGCATGTTCGAAAAGCTGGAAGTAGCAGGAAAGGCAACTGTCACGGCCATCCCGGGTTACATGCAGCACTTTGGCTGTCGGCAACAGATCAAACAACAGGTCGAGATATCGAAAGTTGAGCGGGTTTTTGTCTATGTAGATGCCGTTCTCCGGCCCTTCAAGCCGCAGCTGGGTCCAAATTGTATCCGCCATCTCCTTTCGTTGCGCGGCGGATATCTGACCTGAAGTCGAGCGTTGCCCGGCGAAATGAGACAAGAAGTTCAGCTCTCCCCGGCCCGTGATGCCAGGATGCCGGTCAAGTATCTGCTCCAGTAGCGTCGTACCGGAGCGTGGCATGCCGATAATGAAAACGGCGTTGCGGCTGGTTCCGGAGAAAGGGGGGGTTGCCGTTCGTGTGCTTGCAATCGAGCGTTCGACGAATTCCTCCCAGGCACTGTAATTCCACGGCGTGGTCTCCGCCATCAGCCGGTTGCCTTTCTCATACTGCGCCCACGCCTGCGACCATTGCTGCAGGTCGTCGAGGGCCTTACCAAAAGCGAATGCGATACACATATCAGCCTCGCTGCCGTGGGACTGCCCGGCTGCAACCTGCATCCGAACGTAATCGGCATCATCAGTCTTTCGAAAACGTTTCTGCTGTGCCAGAACTGTCCACGCAGGCCCGATTGACGGCTGCAGCTCCAGCGTTTTTCGCAAAGCCTCCAGCGCCAGGTCAAATGTCCCGGTCGCCTGGTAAAGTCGCGCCAGCTTGAAGTGCAGGTCCGCCTGACCGGGGTTCAGTTCGACTGCTCTCTTTAAGACGTCAATAGCGGCAACATGTTGATTACTGTCGCGCAGGAATCCCGTTATTTGCAGCAACTGGTGTGCCGTGACCCCAGCTTGTTCGGATGCCTTCGCCAACACCTCCGCGGCATCGCCGGGCCTGCCTGCGTCACGCAACAGGAACGCCAGGGCGAACGACGTCTCGAAATCGTCCGGCTTTGCAGCCAACAGTTTTCGGAATATGTTAACGGCCTGGTCAGTGGCACCAGTCATTCGGTAGGCATTGGCGAGCCAATACTGAACATCTCTCTCCTGTGGGGCCTGACGCTCAGCGTGCTGCATCTGTGTCAGGGCTTGCCGCGGCTGGCTCTGGCGCAGCAGAGCGATGCCGTTGTCGATGAGCGTGCGCCAGTCATTCTTCTGCATGGTGGTAACTATCGGCGAATACGGAGACGCCGTGTTCTTCCAGGTAGTCTCTCAGCGGCTGCAATTGGCTGGCGAAGTTTTTCCATTTGTTGACCGATCGCGTGTGGACCTTTTCGCGCACCTGCGCCGAACTCGCCGTGGCACTGGGAGCCGTGTTCCGATCGAACTCGAGGCAGGACTGTTCGAATTCCAGGCCCAGTTTCTGCAATAGCACCCGCGTCTGGTTCTCCTGATCCGTCACAAGCGACTCGTAGTCGACTTCGATCAGGCGGTCCGTCAATATCTCCCGCCAGTGCCTGCGCAGACGATCATAAGCGACGTAATATCGGCCCAGGTCGTCCAGCGTGTAGGCATATCTGAAGAAAGACTGCTTGTACACGGCGAAGCAGGCGTCCAACGGATTTCGTCTGAGGTGAATTATGTGCGCATCGGGAAACGCCTTGGCGATAAATCCAATATACAGGAAATTTTCAGGAAACTTGTCGATGAATATCGGCCTGTCGTTGAGCCTGTAGTCCACCTCTTTCAGATACCCTTCGGCAACGAGCCCGATGTCTTTTTTCGCCGCCGCTTCGATTATTGTCCCGCTCATGTTTTCTCTGCTCGCCACACCGCTTACGCGCTGAATTACGATCTGCATGAAAAAAGACTCGTCGGCGCTTTCTACTTGTGAATGGCTGGAGACAATCCGCTCGGTGAGCGTCGTGCCTGTGCGTGGCAGACCTGTAATAAAAATCGGGATTCTGCGCTGGTCGTCGAGCCGCGTTTTTCCAACCCCGTCTGCCAGCCAATCGGCGTTACAAACTTCGATAATCTTGTCGATAAGCGCGATGTCGGTGCCGACATCGTAGTTGGCCACACTGGCCGCAGCGTCACCGGCCAGTCGGTAATGATGAAACGCCTCCTGCCATTGCTCCAGATCCTCGAGCTCCTTGCCGATCGCATAATGCATGAAGATATTTTTTTCCGGCGGAAGATTCGTATCCCTGAGAGCTCTTTGCATTTGCTCCACGTGTGATGAATCTTCTGCCTTCTTTAGACGAGACAATTCATAGTGATTTTTCTGGTGATTCGGATGTCGTGCCAGGAGGCCGTGGTAGAGATTTCTCGCTTCAGCGATTTTGCCCAGGGTTACAGCACAGGCGGCAAGGTTCGCCTGGAACCTATCGATGCCTGGTTGTAGTTCGTTAGCTTTCTCATACAGTGGCCAGGCCGGCGCGTGCAACCCGAGACTCAAATAAGTGTTCGCGGCCATGTCGAGGTACAGCGGACTGTTAGCCAGGTGAGACTCGTATTGCTGCAGCAATTTCAGTGCATCGGCATGACGAAGCAATAGCGCGTATTGACTGGCTAGTTCTATCGCCGCGTCGTAACGCCCGGCATCAAGGGCAATTGCTTTTGCAAATGCTTCCGTTGCTTTCTTTGAGCGTCTGGCGGCTTTCTCCACCAGCCCGGACAGGAAATAGCCTTCAGCGCTTTGTCTGTCCTGCTTCAGAATCTGTCTGGCACAGGTACTGACAGTCGGCCAGTCTTTAGACTGAGCCGCTCTCCTTGCGATGCTACTGAGCTGTGAGAGCTTGTCGTTCACGTGATTCGTCAGTCATTTTTCGCCGGTGATCACGGACCGGTCGCCAGGGGCCTATTCAACCGAAACGCCGGCGCTTTCAAGATATTCCCTGAGCGGTTGCAGTTGTTTGGCGAATCGGGCCCATTTGTTCACCGAACCCGTATGGACCTTGCCACGTACCTGCACAGAGCTTGCGGTCGCACTCGGGGCCTTGTTTTTTTCGAAGTGCAGGCAGGCTTCCTCGAATTCCAGACCCAGTTTATCCAGCAGGATGCGTGTCTGACTTTCCTGATCGGTCACGAGCGATTCGTACTCGACCTCTATCATGCGATCTTTCAAAATTTCCCGCCAATGATTGCGCAGCCGATCGTAGGCCACGTAATACCGACCGAGCCCCTCAAGCGAATACGAAAACTTGTATGCCCACGTAAATACCTGCTTGTACATGGAGAAACAGGCATCCATTGGATTTCGCCCGAGGTGAATAATCCTGGCATCCGGCCAGGCCTTGGCAATAAAGCCGAGAAACAGGATATTGAACGGCAGCTTATCGATGAACATTGGCTCATCTCCAAGCCTGTACCGCAGTGTGTCCAGGTATCCTGTGGCGATACGCCCCATATCAATCTGCGCTACCGCCTCGACCATCGCGGGGTTCATGTTTTCGACACTGTCGACTTCGCTTTCCCGTCGCAGCACCATCTGCAGAAACAGCGTCTCACCGACACTTTCTACCTGTGAGTGGCTGGCAACGATTCGCTCAGTCAGTGTCGTACCGGTACGCGGCAAACCAACGATAAAAATCGGCGTCTTTCCCGTATTATCTGCCGTGGATATGCCTGCATCACCTGCCAGCCACTCAGCGTTACAAACTTCGATGATCTTGTCGATTAACTCAATGTCTGCAGCGACATCATAGTTAGCGACGGAGGTTACCGCGTCCCCAGCCATCTTGTAATACTCGAACGACTCCTCCCACCGTTCCAGGTCTTCCAGTTCCTTGCCGATCGCGCAATACAGGAAGATATTCCTGTCCGGTGCCTCATCGCTCGTACGAAGGATCTTTTTCATCTGCTCGACATGTGCGGCGTCCTTCGCTTTTCTCAGACGCGACAATTGGTAGTGATTTCTCCGGTGGCCTGGAAAGCGCTGCAACAAAGCCCGGTAAATGCCGCTGGCTTCCTCGGTTTTTCCAAGATAAACGGCGCAGGCGGCGAGGTTCGCCTGGAACAGATCGACCCCCGGCTGTAGCTCTGTGGCCTTCTGATACAAGGGCCAGGCCTTCAGTGACATCCCGATATCCGTGTAAATCGTGCCGGCCAGATCCAGGTACATCGGACTGTTGTCCAGTGCCTCCTCGTATTTCGCCAGCAATGCTGCTGCGTCACCATTGCGCCGCGCAATCGAATACTGATTGGCCAGTTCGACAGCGGCATCGTAACGATTTGCATCCAACGCCAGCGCTTTTTCAAACGCTTGCGCAGCTTTTAGCGGCTTGTGCGAAGCCTTTTGGACCAGCCCGGTCAGAAAGTACCCCTCGGTACTCGTCTCATCCTGCCGCAGAATTTCATTGGCACAGGCGTCTACTGTCGCCCAGTCCCGGGATCTCGCGGCTCGTCTGGCCGTTGCGCTGATTTGTGTGAGGTCGCTGGTCATTTCATGTGCCTATCACTAGAGCAGTGCGAATCTATCAAAACACCTGTCAAAATACACGAACGCAATGCGGCAAAGAGCCTGACTGTTGCAGGTAGCCGGCGGTACTGTAATTGAATTGCGGTTGTTATACTGGCTCACTGCGTCAAGCTGACAGTTCCGCACCACATGATCGACTCCAAATCCGACTCTTCACAGGTAGCCGATAGCTGGGATACTTACTGGCATGGCACCGGCGATGTCGGCGCGTACTCCAGCGGCGGCGTCAGCCATCCGGTCATCCTGACTTTCTGGGATGATTTCTTTCGAATGGTAATACAGGAATACGGCGCTGCGAAGGTCATCGATATTGCCAGCGGCAATGGCGCAGTGATTGAACGCGCACTGGCAGTCGTCGCGGATGAGCGGCCCGATTTCACCTGTGTCGACGTGTCTGATGCGGCTATCACGAATATTCGCAAGAGATTTCCCCAGGTACGCGGCCTGGTTGCAGATGCGTGCTCCATCCCGCTGGACTCCGGCAGTTTTGACATCGCGACGAGTCAGTTCGGGGTCGAATACGCGGGCCTGCAGGCAATCGATGAAGTAGCACGGCTGGTCGCGCCGGGCGGTCGGCTTGCGCTATTGCTGCACAGCGAGGTTGGCAGCATTCACCAGGAATGCGCGGCAAGCCTGGAGGCTATTGTTCGTTTGCAGGACTCGAAATTTATTCCGTATGCCGTGCAGATGCTCGGTGCCGGATTCGACGCGATACGCGGTGCTGATCGGGCGCCCTATGAGGCTGCCGCGAAACAGCTGGATCCTGCGGTGCGCGCGCTTGAGGCAATCGTGTCGCAGTACGGAGAGCATGTCGCCGGTGACACGATTGCCCGCCTGTATAGCGACGTGGGCCGAATTCACAGTGAAATTCAGCATTACGAGCCCGCAGAAGTACTGGAGTGGCTGAACAGGATGGATGGGGAACTGGAGGCCTACGCGGGGCGCATGTCGTCCATGTGCGAGTCTGCAATTGACAGCACGACGTTCGAAGCTATTTGTGGCGGACTTCGTCGCCAGGGCTTCGCGACAGAACGCGCCGAGCCGCTGCTGGCGCCGGACCATGACTTGCCGTTGGCGTGGGTTCTGGTCGCGATAAGATGAGCGGACAGGAATAACTGCATGCCTGGATACGGCTGCTGAGGCGCTCGCTCGAACTCCATTCAATAAGTCGCCGCTTAAGCGGCTGTTCAAAAAAAAGGGCCGCTAAAAGCGGCCCTTCAGTCGGTTTCAACCAGTTAGTCTGTTTTATTCGAAGCTCTGCGTCAGACGCAGGTAATAGCCCCGGCCAAACATACGGTAAGTTGCTGGTTCCGTCTTCGCATTGAAACCCAGGTCGATGTACGGCGGCTCCTCATCCGTGAGGTTGGTGACGCCCGCAGCGATCGTGGTGCCTGTAGAGGCAAAGCTATAATTGGCGACCAGATCATGGTACAGCTGATCCTCCACTACGTACGCGTAATCCCCGATGAGGCCGGCATCAAGCGTGTCCAGTTCGCTGATGTACTCACCCAGGTAGCCGACCGAGAAGTCGTTCCTGAACCATTGGATCGAGTAGTTGAACTTGTCCGTAGCGTAAGCACCGCCGTCTTCCCCAGTCTTGTTGGTATAACGGCCGGAAAGATCCTCTTCGTCTGCACCCGGGAATGGGGTCTTGGTGCGCTCCAGCAGGTGTGACCACAGGAGTGCAGCTTCCCACTGACCGATGGCGGAATCGAAGGTATAGCGGATTTCCGAATCGATACCCTGGGCCCCCTGGTCGGCAACGTTGAGACTACCGTCGATAACCTGGGCAATGCTGTAGTCCGCACGACGCGTAACCAGGTCACACGACGTCTGATTGTTGCTCAGATAACAGTCATCGAGGATGAACTGCACACCAAGAGAGCTGATGCCGTCTTCCAGGTCAACCTGCCAGTAGTCGACCGTCACCGACAGATCACTGTCCCCGAACTGTGGCGTCCACACGACGCCGGCTGTGAACGTCTCGCCGGTTTCAGGAATGAGCAACTCATTACCGCCGACCTTGGCCAGGAGTTGGCTGTCAAATTGCACACCGACCCGATCGCATCCCGGTGGCAGCGGATTGCCCGCAGCCGGGATACAAGGATCGAAGTAGGTCGGGAAGCTGTCAGACGTTCCGCCGAACAGATCCGAAATCGTCGGTACACGGAATATCGTACCGGCCGTCGCCCTGAATTTCAGGCTCTCGACCGCCTGCAACTCAAAACCAACCTGCCAGGTAGTCTCGCCGTCGAATTGGTTCCATTCGTCCTGGCGCAGACCGGCTTTGATGTCCAGGGCCTGTGAGCCATTGTCCCAGACAGGCGCGAGGACCTCGACGAAGACAGCGTTGGCATACAAAGAGCCCTCGGTGCCCAGACCCTTGTTGCCAGTGACCGCATTGATCTGCTGGGCCGAGTCCTTCTTTATTACCAAGGTCTGGCCCCAGTACTGGTAGCCGGCGGCCCAACCAAGTGGTCCACCCTGCAGGTCGAAGACGCCACCCGAGATGCTTGCACCGGCGGTATTCTGCGTATAGAGCCGGGACTGAAGCGGGTCAACCGAGACGTAGCCGATCATGTCGTCAGTGAGCGTTCCAACCTCCAGTTGGCCGGCTGCGGTAACCTCACCACCGCCGAAGAAGTTCAGCGGCACACAGTTCGCGATCAAAGTCGCTGCATTGTTGATGTCGGTGTAACACTCCGGCTGTCCGTCATTGTCCAGGTCGGCCGACGGGCCCATCGCGTTGAACAAGCGCGTACCGTTGAACTGACCGAAATGGCCACTGATAATGCTGCGATAGCCGGAGTTGCCGTACACCTCCCAGTCCATCTCGTTGAACGAGCCTTCCAGGCCCGCCACGACCTGATACTGGGTGACGTCCTGCGTGAAACGGCGCTTGGTTTCAATCATTCGCCGGCGGGCATCGCTGATCGGCTGGTAAGTCAGCGGAGTTGCAGCGTTTGCAGGGTCAGCGTTCCAGGCATCGACCGCCCGGCGCAGGTAGTAGTTATCTTCAGAGATACCGGAATAAGCCACCGGACCTAATCCGCTATCGAAAACACCGTCGTGCGCCGGATCGGTCGGCGAGTTGAACGGCATCGGCGCCAGTTCCTGCGCTGATTCGCGGAAGGTAGCGCGGAGCCCCATATTGAACTGGACGGTTTCGGTCAGATCAAAGCGACCTTCCGCAAATACATTCGACCGCTTATACGGCGTCTGGATGTAATTGACCGGCGCATAGTTGTAGGTGCGTCCATCGTGCGGAATCATCGTACCCACTTCGTACGGTGTGCCTGCCGGAGTGCCTACCAGGAAGAGACCCTGAGAATCATTCACATCAGGATCCGGGTTAGGATCTATGAAACCCAGGCGGCTTTGCGGAATGCGCGAAGAACCGATCGGATAGCAACCGCCCGAAGGGGTGCCATCATAAGGCGCTGCGACCTGGTTTTCGCAACCGCCCGGGTAGATATAGTAGGAATCCTGGAAGAAGTCCCACGGCGTATCGCTTTGGAAAGCCTCTTCCTGATCCACATACTCGGCACCGAAAACGAAGTTACCGCCATCGAAGGTCGTGCCTGCGATCACGCCAATCGTATTCTGCGCGCCCGAATCCATATCGAAAAAGTCGGCCGTCTGCAGGCTGACCTCTATGCCCTCGAAGTCGCGGCGCGTGATGATATTCACAACACCGGCAACCGCGTCGGCACCGTAAACGGCGGATGCACCGTCTTTCAGGACTTCAACACGTTCGATCATCGTGGCCGGAATGCTCTGGAAATCGCCGTTGACAATTCGTTTGCCGTTGACCAGTGTCAGGGTGCGGTCAGGGCCCATACCACGCAGGTCGATCTGGACGGAACCCGTGTCCGTATTACCGTTGTTGGTCGTCGTGCCAATGGGCGAACCGGACATGGAAGGCATGCGCTGGAGCAGGTTACCGACGTCGGTGAGCCCCGTGGATATGATGTCTTCCCGACTGATAACGGTGACCGGGCTTGCGCTATCCAGGTCGGCGCGTTTGATGCGCGATCCGGTAGTGATGATCTCCTCGATCACCTGATCCTGGCCGCCTTCCTGCGCGAAAGCACTGGGCGCAACGGATACAGCAAGCGCGCCCGCGCTTACACCCAGCGCCAGGCGAACTGCTGTTTGCAGTTTGCTATTAGTAGACATGAAATTTCCCTTATGCAGTGTAATTTAATCGTTGCGTATAACTCACAACGTGTGGCGAGTTTATACCACCAAATACGCTGGCAGTAAATAAGGGCCACTACAATCAGGCTTTTAAGGGCGGGGGCGGAAATGCAGATCTGTATCACAAATGCAACAGTGAGACGGTTTCCGGCGAAATCATTGGCTTTGGCCGCACCGCGACAGGGCCGCTGCAGGTACATTATGTTTAGCACTATTGCCGGCGCAATACCTCAATGTCATGCAAGACACTGACGCAGCAAGAATAATGGCCATATGAACATTCAATATATGGCCATATGAACAATCAATATAAGGTGTCCGCGTTGTCGAACCTGTTTTTGCGCAGCAATTGCGATACCGAGTCTGCTCGACTAACCGTGCCAGCGGCACGATGAGCCGTGCCGGTGACGGAGTGCTACACCTTATAATGGGTGGTTTGGTTCGCAAGCGGTAGACGCTCGCATGACACTCGACCAGCTTTTTCGCGATCGCCGCCGCCTGTACTGGATCCTCAACGTATCCGGATGGCTGGGCTATGTGCTGACTGCGTATCTCGGTGCAGTGGCGCACGAGAAGCCGGATTCCTATATCGCGGTGATCGTCGCTACGGCGATGGCCGGTTTCCTGCTGACTTTCCCGATGCGCGTCGTCTACCGGCTCTTGTGGGGCCGCTCGCCGGTTGCGCTGGCCGCCGGCATCATCTTCTGCTGTTATGTCTTGGCCCTCGGCTGGCGCTGGCTGCAGAACACGCTGTACTACGACTGGGTCAAGAACGACTGGCAGCCAGAGCATTTAATGGACTACGTCGGCGGCGTGATGGGATCGTTCTACATCCTGCTGTGCTGGAGCGGGCTGTACTTCGGCATCAAGTACTACCAGCGGCTGCAGGAACAGACCGAACAAACGCTCAAAGCCACGGCCGCCGCCCACCAGGCACAGCTCAAGATGTTGCGCTACCAGCTGAATCCGCATTTCCTGTTCAACACGCTGAATGCGATTTCCACCTTGATCCTGGACGGCGCTAACGACACCGCCAATCTCACGGTGAGCCGCCTGAGCGATTTCCTGCGTTATACGCTGGACAACGACCCGATGAAGCGCGTGTCGCTGGGCTCGGAACTCGGGGCGCTGGACCTGTATCTCGAGATCGAAAAAGTCCGCTTCGGTGAGCGTCTGGTCGTGCAGAAGGAAGTCGAACCGAGGGCGCTTGAAGCGCTGGTGCCAAGCCTGATCCTGCAACCGCTGATCGAAAACGCGATAAAATATGCGATCAATCCCAGCGAGGATGGCGGCACACTGAAGATTTCCGCAAATGTGCATAATGGAATACTATTGCTGCAGCTTGCCGATAACGGACCCGGACTCGGCAACGGTGACTCGTCAAAGAAGTCCTGCGGCGTCGGCTTGAGGAATACGCGGGAACGACTGCAGCAGGCCTATGGCGACGCCCAGGCATTTACATTGGCGCCGAACGATCCGAGCGGACTGGTAATCACGATCAATATCCCCTTCGAGACCGATGAAAAAACTCAAGACACTGATAGTTGACGACGAGCAACTGGCACGCCGCGGCCTCGAGATCCGGCTGGCCGGCTTTCCGGATATCGAGATCGTCGGCCAGAGCCGCAATGGTCGCGAGGCCTTGCAGGCTATACGGGAATCACAGCCGGACCTGATGTTCCTCGATGTGCAGATGCCGGGCATGAACGGTTTCGACGTGCTGCAGAAAATGTCTGGCACGCAGTTGCCGGCGGTCATCTTCGTGACTGCGTTCAACGAGTTTGCGGTGCAGGCATTCGAAGCGAACGCGCTCGACTACCTGCTGAAACCGATCAACGATAAACGGCTTGCGGAAGCGGTCGAACGCGCCCGGAGGAATATCGAGGAACAGCGAGCCGTTGATCATCGCCGCAGGCTCCTGAAGCTGGTGTGCGAACTGACGGGCAGGGAATTAACCCTCGACGGCGCATTGTCGAGGGTCAACGGGTCCAGAGGGTCATTTCCGAGCAAGCTGGCGATCCCTGACGGGCGCAAAACCAGTTGTATTGAAGTCGATGCCATAGACTGGGTGGATGCCGCCGGCGACTACATGTGCGTGCATGTGAGCGGCGAAACTTACGTGCTGCGCGGCACCATGAAGCGCCTCGAAGAACTTCTCGATCCCGACACCTTCGTGCGGGTGCACCGCTCGGCGATCGTCAACCGGCACCGTGTGAGTGCGCTGCGGGCCCACCGTAACGGCGAGTACTTCCTGCGGCTGAGCTGTGATCACGAACTCAAACTCAGTCGCAAATACAAATCCAGCGTCAGCCGCTTCGCCAGGGCGATTTGAGCAGGC
>Ga0255058_10001791_pt1 | contig 12050 bp, 10 predicted proteins | sample Cases_109_9_MG_FD_188637 | JGI IMG/M metagenome (GOLD analysis project Ga0255058, IMG submission 188637) | Seawater microbial communities from Amundsen Gulf, Northwest Territories, Canada - Cases_109_9 | ecosystem: Environmental > Aquatic > Marine > Gulf | place: Canada: Northwest Territories... | reverse complement strand
CCGTCCGTCGCGGATATGGCGAAATCGGGCCGCTGCCGCGTCGCTCGTTCTCGAATATGCTCTGCATGTCCTTCGGCCCCAAGTATATCCCTGGCCTAACAGCGGCCCAATTTCGCTCATACCAAAGCCCGCAACCTGATTGTCGATTGACCCTAGTCGGCTCCCCCTGCGGACAACAGCGGTCCCGGCAGCTCGAAATCGATCAAGCGCAGATATTCCATGCGGTCCCAATCGACGAAGGGCTGCACCCGCACCTTGCCGTCTTCCGATGCCGCAACCACGCCAACCGGCAATCCCGCCGGGAAGACGCCGCCGTCGCCGGAGGTCAAGATCCGGTCGCCCGGCTCGACCCGGCTGCGCGGGCCCAGATACAAGAGCGCCGGGCGACTGGTATTGTTGCCGGCGAGAACCGCCCGCTCGCGGCTGTGGGCCAGCATCACGGGGATCCGGCTGTTCATGTCGGTGATCAAAAGGACCTGCGCCGAACGGCCGCCGATCTGGGCGACCCGGCCCGCCAGGCCCTCGCCGGTGACGGCGGCCTGGCCCTGGACCACGCCGTGGCGGAGGCCCGCATTGACCAGCACGGAACGGACGAAGGTGCCGCCGTTGTCGGCGACGACACGCGCCGTGACATAACGGCTGTGCGGATCCGGCACCATGCGCAGCAGGTCCCTGAGCGCGCCGTTCTCCGCCTCGAGACGATAGGCCGCCGCCTGCCAGCTCCGCAAACGCCGGTTGTCCTCCCGCAAACCCGCGTTCTCCTTGGCGAGCGCCATCAGGTTCTGGGCGCTTTCCAGGGCGTCCACGGTGCCGCTTATGGGGCGCGAGGCGAAATCAAGGATCGGGGCGACGGCATCGGCGACCGCCGAGCGCGCCGCCTGGACGACGCCGCTTTGGGTTCGTCCGAGCAACATCAGCGCAACCGCCGCCGTGATCAGGAGAAGCAGAGCCGAGCGCTGGATCCACGCCTTCACCGGCGCGGCCAGCTTCAAGACGGTGCTCGGGCTCCTGTCCAAATGGTCCTCCTGACCGAAACTTACGCTTTCATACCAAGTTCTTCCGGCCCGCGGTGCCGGTCAAACCAATGATTGGAAGACGAAGATTAATAAATTCTTTACGACTTGCCGTCCGGCCCGATTTCACAACGCTTTGCCGGCCGCCGCTAGTACGGCGAGATCAGGACGTTCTGAAGGGTCTGCATCTCCTCCAGACAGCGCCCGGTCCCCAAGGCGACGCAGGACAAGGGATCGTCGGCGATCGACACCGGCAGGCCGGTCGAAGCGCGCAGCACGAAATCCAGGTTGCCCAGAAGCGCGCCGCCACCGGTCAGGACGATGCCCTTGTCGACGATGTCGGCGGCCAGCTCCGGCGCCGTGTGCTCGAGCGCCACTTTCACCGCCTCGACAATGGCGCCGACCGGCTCGGCCAGGGATTCCGCCACCTGCCGCTCGGAAATGACCAGTTCCTTGGGCACCCCGTTCATCAGGTCGCGGCCCTTGATTTCCATGGTCTCGCCCTCGCCGTCGTCGGGCGGACAGGCGGAGCCGATCTCCTTCTTGATGCGCTCGGAGGAGGCCTCGCCCACCAGTAGGTTATGATTGCGGCGGATGTAGGCGATGACCGCCTCGTCCATCTTGTCGCCGCCGACCCTGACCGAGCGCGCATAGACGATCCCGCCGAGCGAGAGCACCGCCACCTCGGTCGTGCCGCCGCCCACGTCGACCACCATCGAGCCGGTCGGCTCGGTGACCGGCAGGCCGGCGCCGATCGCCGCCGCCATCGGCTCCTCGATCAGGTACACCCGGCGGGCGCCGGCGCTTTCCGCCGATTCCTGGATCGCCCTGCGTTCCACCGCAGTGGAGCCGGACGGGACGCAGACGATGATTTGCGGGCTGGCGAAGCTGCGCCGGTTGTGCACCTTGCGGATGAAGTGCTTGATCATCTCTTCGGCGACTTCGAAGTCGGCGATGACGCCGTCGCGCAAGGGGCGGATGGCCTGGATGTTGCCCGGCGTGCGGCCCAGCATCATCTTCGCCTCGTCGCCGACCGCCAGCACTTGCTTCTTGCCGCGCACATCCGCGATAGCCACGACGGACGGCTCGTTGAGGACGATTCCCCGTCCCTTCACGTACACAAGCGTATTGGCGGTCCCCAGGTCGATGGCCATATCGGCCGACAGCATGCCGAGCAGACGGGAGATCATGAGCGACAGAACCTCTCAGGCGTGAGCGTGACGACTCGAATCGGCAATTGCCACAAGGGGGGTCCCGAATAGCGCCCCCCCGTGGCAAAAGCAAGTTAGAGCGTTAGCTTTAAGGTCCCGTTAGCGACCTGCGCCTCTGCGGGCTCACGCCGAAATCGCCGCCGGCGCCGATTTCTCCCGCTTTACCAATAGCTTATTGAGTGCGTTCACGTAGGCCCGGGCCGAGGCCACCAGGGTGTCGTAGTCGGCGCCCTGGCCGTTCACGGACTTGCCGGCCTCTTCGAGTCGCACCGTCACCTCGGCCTGCGCATCGGTGCCGCCGGTGACCGCGTGGACCTGATAAAGCTTCAACACGGCCTCGTGCGGCACGATCGCGGTGATCGCCTCGAAGGTGGCGTCGACCGGTCCGTTGCCGTTCGCCTTGGCGGTCTTGCGCTCGCCGTCCACCTCGAGCTCCAGCTCCGCCGTCTGCGGGCCCTTGGAGCCGCAGACCACCTGCAGGGAGACGAAACGGATGCGGTCGTTGTGGCGCAGCACCGCGTCGTCGACCAGCGCGATCAGGTCCTCGTCGTAGACGTCCTTCTTGTTGTCGGCCAGGTCCTTGAAGCGGACAAAGGCGTCGTTCAACTCTTTGTCGCTCAGGCGAAACCCCAGCTCCTGGAGTTTGGACTTGAAGGCGTGGCGCCCGGAGTGCTTGCCCATAACCAAGGTCGACTGGGTGAGGCCCACCGATTCCGGGGTCATGATCTCGTAGGTCCCGCTGTGCTTCAGCATGCCGTCCTGGTGAATGCCCGATTCATGGGCGAAGGCGTTCGCGCCGACGATCGCCTTGTTGGGCTGGACGTTGAAGCCGGTGATCGCCGAGACCAGGCGCGAGGCGCGGGTGATCATCTCGGTGTTGATGCCGGTGGTAAACGGCAGGGTGTCCCGGCGCGTGCGCAGGGCCATGACGATCTCTTCCATGGCCGCGTTGCCGGCGCGCTCGCCGATGCCGTTGATGGTGCACTCGACCTGGCGGGCGCCGGCGCTCACCGCCGCCAGCGAGTTGGCCACCGCCAAGCCCAGGTCGTTGTGGCAGTGCACCGAGATGATCGCCTTGTCGATGTTGGGCACCCGGTTCATCAGCATGGCGATCAGGGCACGGAATTCCTCCGGCACCGTGTAGCCCACGGTATCCGGGATATTCACCGTGCCGGCGCCGGCCTTGATCGCCGTCTCGACCGTGCGGCAGAGAAAGTCGTGCTCGGTGCGCGTCCCGTCCTCCGGCGACCACTCCACGTCGTCGCAGAGGTTGCGGGCCCTCGTCACGCTGTCGTGCACCGCCTGATGCACCGCCTCGGGCGCCATCTGCAACTTGTGCTTCATGTGCAGCGGGCTGGTGGAGATGAAGGTGTGGATGCGCGGGCGCGCGGCGAACTTGACCGCCGCACCGGCGCGATCGATGTCCTTGGGCGTGGCGCGGGCGAGGCCGGCGACGGTGCTGTTCTTGACCCGCTTGGCGATCTCGCTGACGGCCTCGAAGTCGCCCCTGGAGGCGATCGGGAAGCCGGCTTCGATGACGTCGACGCCCATCTCCTCGAGGACGTCCGCGACCTGCAGCTTCTCCTCCAGGTTCATGGAGCAGCCGGGCGATTGCTCGCCGTCGCGCATGGTGGTGTCGAAGATGACGACGCGTTGGTTGTCGCCTACACCCGGGACAGGACTGACGTCCGGACTCCGGGTGTCCTTGGGTTTTGCAGACATGGCTTGAATTCCTTGGGTTCTCCGGTCATTCGGATGTTGGGCTCTCGGTCGATCACCCCTGCCCGCTTGCCGCGACCGCGGCTGTAGCGTTCAGGGGTTGATAAGGAGGAGCGAGAGCCCACCGGAGAGGCGGGAGCCGGTCTGGAGGCGCGCACGCAGAGCCGCGACCAGCCGGGAGGCGGTCGGAATTCGGCTCGATCTGATCGGCGCGTCGCGCATCGTGTCCCACACTTCACTCGTTGCCGGGCGCACCTCTTGCGGTCCGGTCACGCTTCTATCTAGCCCCACCCGCTGCCGGTGACAAGTGGGAAATGGTCTCGGCGAGGCGCTCGCCGCCTTCGCGACAGCATGGTCGAAGGGGCGCCGGTGGCGCCGGGCAAGCGCTTTGCCGCTACAAAACGGTCATGCGGCGTTTGTGCCTCCGGGGAACGTCGCTTACCCCAAATCGCTGCGGCAACGAACGGGAGGCAATGGTGGCTATGACATCGCCGTGGAGCGACCGTCACCGCGGCATTGCTCCAAAGGACTCGCGGAACAGCCGCAACCAGTTGCCGCCCGCGATCTTCGCGATGTTCTGCTCGGAAAAGGCCCTGTCTTTCAAGGCGGCTACGATATTCGGAAACGCCGCCGGAGAGGGAAACCAATCCGGCCAGGGGGAGAAGGCTGACGGCGCTTCCAACGGGCTCGCGCGCGCCCAACGCCCGGCGCGCCACCACGTAATGGCCTCGACCGGGTGTCCGGTGAAGAAATCCGAGCCGAAGCCCACGGCATCGACGCCAACACGCTCAACGGTCCACTCGACCATATCGCAAAAATCGTCGATCGTCGCATTCGAGCCTCCACGCATGATCTTGGGATATGGGCTGAGCCCGATCACGCCACCGGCTTGCGCCACTGCACGGATCAACTCGGTCGGCTTGTTGCGCCGGTTGAGTTCGATGTCGAAACCGACGAACTCCGATGGGTTGCCGTGCGTTATCGCGATCGGGCGTTCGGAAAACTCAACCGCGTCGAAGCTCGTTTTCAGGCCGCAGTGGGAAATGTCGATCAACACACCATGGAGGTTCATTTCGCGCACGACGTTGCGGCCGAAGAATTGGGAGATTCCGCGATCATCGTCCTCCCAGCAGCCGGAGCCGATATTGTTCTGCACATTGTAGGTCAGCTGGACGATGCGTATGCCAAGTGTATGGAAAATCTCGACGAGATCGATGTCATCCTCGAACGGCGAGGTATTCTGAAACCCGAACACCACCGCCGTGCGTCCGGACGCGGCGATTTCCTCTATCTCATCGGCGCTCGTCGCCAGGGCGATCAGGTCGGCATTGGCTGCGAATAGTCGGTTCCACTTTCCGATAGCGCTTATCGTCTCGCGGGCGTTTTCCCATATCGCAAGGGTTACATGGACACAGTCGACGCCGCCTGTGCGCCATTCCAAGAACCGGTCCCTGCTCGGATTGCTCACCTCGAGGCAATCGATCAGAAGTGGTGTCTGGACACCGGTCATGCATACGCCTCCCTCAACTCCTCGTCTCGCTGACGACTGATGCCTACGGCCATTTCGAACGACTCGAGCCAAAATTCAAGCCCCGTCATGCCCCCGCATTTCCATCGTCTCGATGGTCAAGGTCATGTCTCCTCTCCAGCGATCCTCGCTACACAATGGGGCGGACCGTTCGAGAGGCCGGAGCACGTCTCCACGATACGCATCCAGTTGCCGCCCATGAGTTCTCCGAGTGCATCGCCGCCGCAGCCGTGATCGGGCAAACCCTCTGTGATGTTCGAGAACGCTTCGAGTGAAGACCGCCGTTCGAGCAGGGGATCCCAGCCGGGATAGGCTCTTGAGTGGGAGCTGCCGGCCCACTCGTGAAAGCTCCGGCGACTCACGTTGCAAACCTGCGGATCTTCGCTTCGTTGAACCCCTGCGCATCGGTTGTCATCTTGCTCTTCGACTTTGCTGCGACCGTTCGTGACGTGAGCCATTGCCCTATTGAATGATCTGCGGGCTTGCCGCAAGGAATTGGGGCATCACGCGTTCCGCGAAAAGCTCAATACCCCTCAGCACTTTCTCGAACGGGATGAAACCCGGGTTGGGCCACAAGGTCACCTGTTGGCAATTGAGCTCGCAGCGGAGCTTGTCGATACGTTCGGCAACAAAATCTGGGGAACCGACCAACAAATTCTCATACTTCTGAAGAAAGTCGAACCAATCCATGTTGTTGTCCTCATCGCTCAGTTGCTCGTCCTTTGCGAGAAATCCTTTCCGTGCCCAGTTCGGGTTGAGACCGGTCGCGATTTCGAAGAACGCGTTGATGCCGGGACGGGCGTCCCGTTCGGCTTCCTCATAGGTCTCGGCGATGTGGAACGTGCGCATGGCGTTGAGCGTCTGCCCGTTGGCGCACAGGCCCATTGGCAGGGGGCGGCCACAAAGCTCCGACGCCACTTCCTGATAGCGCCTCCACGCTTCGCGGGTGCCTTCTAAGGAGCGCCCGATCCCAATGAGCGCGTGGCCCCGCTTGGCGGCAAACTCATAAGAGGCCGTCGAGTCCGCGGCTTGCCAAATGGGTGGATGCGGCACCTGATAGGGCTTGGGCATCACGCCAAGTGCCTTCAGCGTACCGTCTTTCTCGTAGTGATCGGGATCGTCCTTGAACAGGTCAGGGTTCCGTTCGGACCAGCCTGGAACCGGGAACCTGTAGAATTCTCCTTCATGCTGAACCGCCTCCTCGGTCCAGCATCTAATCATGATATCGAGGACTTCCTCGAAAAGGCGGTAATTGGTCGCCGGATCCCGCCGGTCGGCGGCTGGATGAAACTGGATAGATGCCGAGCTGTCAGTACCTCGAGCGATGCCCACATCAAGACGCCCTTTGATCAGATGATCGGCAGTTGCGATATCCTCGGCCAGTCGGATCGGGTGGTAATCAGCCAGGATGCAAGCGCTCTGACCCATTCGCAGGTTCTTGGTCACGCTGGCGAGATGCAGGCCAACAAGGACGGGATTGGGGCAGGCGACCGGGTAGCCGCGATGCCAGAAGTGATGTTCGCCAAGCCAGCAGGTGGTGAAACCGGCCTGATCAAGCATCACCGCGGTCTGGCGCCACTCGTCAAAAAGGCGATCAGCGGGGTAGGTTTCCAACTCGTGGTAATACACATTGCCATCGAACCGCATTACCGCCTCCACTCTCCTTCGGCTACCAGCCTCTTACGGCCCGGTCCCATCCGGCGTCTTCGAATTGACGAAGCGAGCCGGGGGAGCCGATGGAGACCTTCATCGTTTTTCACCCTCCGATGCACAGGGCCGTGAGACACACCCGAGCTAAGTCGTTGTGCACTTGGATTCGGATTATTGTACGCATCTCCGGAATATTGGTCATTCAACCAATATTTCAGTGTAAGGTGACGCCGATTGGCTTGTCAACCTTACCGCCTTGCCCTCTAATTCCGCGAGTTGCCAGTTTCGGCGCGCGCTGGCCGGCAGAGCGGGCGAAGGGAGCAAAATGAAGATCCCATTCGCAAAGATTCGACGTCGGGAACTGGCCGAAGCGGCGTTCCTGGTCATGACCGAGCATGGTCTTGCCGGGACCACAGTAAGCCGGGTCGCAAAACGGGCCGGAATGTCACAGGGACTTGTCCACCACTACTTCGGCAGCAAAGCCGATCTTCTGGAGGCTGCCATGAGGCAAGTCAATCTACGCTATCGCAATCTCCTCGTGGAAGCGGTACGGAAAGTCGACACACCCAGAGAAAAACTCTACGCAGTCGTTGCGGTGGGCTTCGAGTCCAAGATGTTTCAACAGCATTTCGCACAGGCTTGGCTGTCATTCTGCGGCGAGGCTGCCTTTAATCCGCAGTACGCGCGAATCCAACGCATCCTGTTCAACCGAATGCAAAGCAACATCGCAGCCTATCTGCGAATGCTGCTGCCGTCCGAGCAAGTGCGCCCGGCGGCTCGCCTGATCTGCATGGAGTCGCACGGGCTCTGGCTACGTTGCGCCTTGGATGCCAAGGGCATCACCCGGGACGAGGCGCTGGCCCAGCTGTCCATGTTGTTGGAACTGCTACTCCCCCAGGAGCAGACCAATCTGCCGAAAACGGTAGCGGATTAGCGGCCTTCACCTCCAGGTTCAGGGAGCAGCCGGGCGATGGTTCGCCGTCGCGCATGGTGGTGTCGAGGATGACGACGCGGTTGGCGTCGCGCGCGCCCGCCAAGCAGCGGATTGAAGCGGGTCGGCGATGCGGCCTAGGCTCGCGGGCGACGCAAGACACGTGGGAACTCTGCCCGATGCTCTCGATTCCCCTCGCCATCTACCTGGTCGGCCTGGCGCTGGTGCTGCGCGGCGCGTTCCGGCACGCGGGCGAGACCGGACACCCGAGCGTGCGCCAACTGGCCGTGAAGCGGGGCCTCGCCTGGACCGGGATCTGGGGCCTGCTGTTCCTCCTCTACCTGCTGGTCATGAGCCTCGGCGCCTTCGGCATGTGAGGGGGGCGGTCCGGTGGAAATGCCGGGCCTTTTATCTTGGAGCATCCAGGTCGACAGCCACAATCGCTGAATAACTCCGGCCCGTTTCCGGTTCACTCTCCATTAACCATAAACATTAACCACTATGACAAAGGCATATACTCGTGAAATATTTCAAGCCGACCGATGGCCTTTCATGCTAATACTATGTCTGGTCGAAGTGTTATTGCGTGACCCGTTGTATCGATTGGGGAATCGGGGGATGCACTTGGGGGTGCCCGGGGGGGTACAGAGCGGATCGGAAAAGGCTGGCGGGGCCGCTGTCGCGGGGGTCTTGCGGCCCGACCATGCCGCGCGCTTCCACCAGCTCGGCTACACCATCGTCCGCTCGGTCTTCACCCCGGACGAGATCGCCGAGATCGCCGCGGCCATCGACCGCATCTACATCCGCGCCACCCGGCATGAGGATGGCACGCCCGAGGCGCAGGACCATCCCACAGGCCATCCCACGGGCCATCCGGAGGTTCGCTTCCGCACCGTCGAGGACCCGCGATTGGGGCGGATCTGCCGCATCGCCACCTGGCCGGCCTATCTCGAGCCGGCGCTGGCGCGGGTTCGCATCGACCGGCGCATGCTGGCGATCCTGGAGCCGCTCATCGGCCCGTCGCTGAAACAGATCACCAATCAGCTGCATTGGAAGCCGGCCGGCGCCGAGCGGGTCGAATTCGGCTTTCACCAGGACATCCGCTTCCGCCGTCCACTCGCGGCCTACCGCAACGCCGAACGCTCATTCGTACAGACCGCCATCGCCGTCGATTCCCATCGGCGGGAAAGCGGGGCCATCCGGCTTTATCCCCGGAGTCACAAGCTGGGCGACCTGGCGCTGGGCGGCGAGGGGCCGGTGCTGGATCAGGCCCTGACGGAGGCGGATCTGGCCGCGCGCAGTCTCGATCCCTCGGAGCTGGTGGACGTCGAGCTCGATCCCGGCGATGTCGCCCTCTGGGGGCTCTTCACCGTGCACGGCTCGGGCGTCAACCGGGCGAACCACAGCCGGCGCGTCTACCTCAACGGCTATGTCACGGCCGAGGACTGCGACCTCGGCACCTGGGCCTTCCGTGAGGGCCAGCCCTGCCCGCTCAATTCCGGCTGACGCGCCCGCCCCTCAAGTACCCGGCGGCAGATCGGGCGGAAACAGGGACGGATAGGCGAACAGGCCGGGCAGGCCTCCGGTGTGGATGAAGACCACCGCCCGGGCCGCATCGAAACGGCCCTGGCGCACCAGCCCGATCAGGCCGGCCATGGCTTTGCCGGTATAGACGGGATCGAGGACGAGCCCTTCCAGGCGCGCCAGCAGGCGCAGGGTGTCCAACATCTTCGGCGTCGGCAGGCCGTAGGCCTCGCCGCCGTAGCCATCGGCGATCTCGACCTTGCCCGCGAGTTCCCGGTCACCGAACCCCAGGAGACCGGCGGTTCCCTCCGCCACCCGCGCGACCTTGTCGGTCAGCTCGGGGTCCTGCACGTCAACATTGATGCCGATCACCTCGACCGCGGCCTCCCGCAGGGCAAAGCCGGCCATCAGCCCGCCCTGGGTGCCGCCGCTCGCGGTCGCGAAGACCACGGCGCCGATGTCGATCCCCACGGTCTCGGCCTGGTCCAGGATCTCGCCCGCCGCCGCGGCATAGCCCAGACCCCCGACGGCGTTCGACCCACCGGCCGGGATGATATAGGGCTGCGCGCCCTCGGCGCTGAGGCGCTCGGCCAGGTGCGCCATGACCTGGTCGCGCGGCTGGTCCGGCGGTGCGACGTGAATCCGGGCGCCGAGCAGGGCGTCGAGCAGCAGGTTGCCGCTCTCGAGATAGGCCGAGTCCGGCCAGTCGAGGTAGCGCTGCAGCACCAAGTGACAGGCAAGGCCGAGCCGGTTCGCCGCCGCCGCCGTCTGGCGCACGTGATTGGACTGCAGCCCGCCGGCCGTGATCACCGTATCGGCGCCGGCCGTCCTGGCATCGGCCAGGAGGAACTCGAGCTTGCGGGTCTTGTTGCCGCCGAAGGCGAGCCCGGTGCAGTCGTCGCGCTTTATGTAGATCGGCGGCCCGCCGAGTTCGCCCGACAGCCGCTCCAGCGGCTCCAGCGGCGTCGGCAGGTGCGCGAGGCGCACCCGTGGAAACTGCGACAAGGCCATGGATGGAGTCGCCGCGCCGGCTTCAGCCCGCCTCAGTTCTTCTCCTTGTCCACCAGCTTGCTCTCGGAGATCCACGGCATCATGGCGCGCAGGCGCGCGCCCACCTCCTCCACCGGATGCTCGGCGCCGCGCCGGCGCATGGCCTTGAAGCTCGGCTGCCCGGCCTGACACTCGTTGACCCATTCGCGGGCGAACTTGCCGGTCTGGATCTCGTCGAGGATCTGCTTCATCTCGGCCCGGGCGGCATCGCCGATCACGCGGGGGCCGCGCGAATAGTCGCCGTACTCGGCCGTGTTGGAGACCGAATAGCGCATGTTGGCGAGGCCGCCCTCATAGATCAGGTCGACGATCAGCTTCACCTCGTGGAGGCATTCGAAATAGGCCATCTCGGGCGCATAGCCGGCCTCCACCAGGGTCTCGTAGGCCGCCAGGATGAGCGCGGTGAGGCCGCCGCAGAGCACCACCTGTTCGCCGAACAGGTCGGTCTCGCATTCCTCCTTGAAGGTCGTCTCGATGACGCCGGCGCGCCCGCCGCCGATCGCCGAAGCGTAGGACAGCGCGATCTCCTTGGCATTGCCCGAGGGGTTCTGCTCGACCGCGATCAGGCAGGGCACGCCGCCGCCGCGGACGTATTCCGAGCGCACCAGATGGCCCGGCCCCTTGGGCGCGATCATGAAGACGTCGATGTCGCCGCGCGGTTCGATCAGGTTGAAGTGGATGTTCAAGCCGTGGGCGAAGGCGAGCGCCGTGCCCGCGCGCATGTTGGGCGCGAGCTGCTCGGTGTAGAGCGACGCCTGATGCTCGTCGGGGGCCAGCACCATGACGACGTCGGCCCAGGCGGCCGCTTCGCCCGGGTCCATCACCTGGAGGCCGGCGTCTTCGGCCTTCTTGGCGCTGGCCGAGCCGGGCCTGAGCGCGACCCGCACCTCGGTGCAGCCGCTCTCTTTCAAGTTGTTGGAATGGGCATGGCCCTGGCTGCCATAGCCGACCACGGCCACCTTCTTGCCCTTGATCAGATTCACATCGGCGTCCCGGTCGTAATAGACACGCATGACGAAGGTCCTTTCGCTTCCTCGACTCAGCTGTGCGAACAGCGTTGGTCTTGACTGTTTCCGGCCTGTCCCCCCGGTCTAATCTTCGCCGCGGCTAATCGTCGCCGGGATCGGTGCGACCCAGGAGCCCCGATTCGCCGCGCGAGATGGCGACCACCCCGGTACGCGAAACATCGACCAGGCCCAAGGGCAGCATGAGCTCGATGAACATGTCGAGCTTGTCGGTGCGTCCCGTCATCTCGAAGGTGAAGTGATCGTGGCTGGAATCCACCACGCGGGCCCGGAAGATGTCCGCGATGCGCAGGGATTCGACGCGCTTTTCGCCGGTTCCGGCAACCTTCACCAAGGCCAGCTCGCGCTGAACGTAGGGGCCCTCCTGGGTCAGGTCGCCGACCCCGTGCACCGGCACCA
>Ga0255058_10001790_pt1 | contig 12053 bp, 7 predicted proteins | sample Cases_109_9_MG_FD_188637 | JGI IMG/M metagenome (GOLD analysis project Ga0255058, IMG submission 188637) | Seawater microbial communities from Amundsen Gulf, Northwest Territories, Canada - Cases_109_9 | ecosystem: Environmental > Aquatic > Marine > Gulf | place: Canada: Northwest Territories... | reverse complement strand
GGACTTATACCGACTACCGACAATCTCTGCCGCAGTTCATCGATACGATGGTCGTCGTCGTGAGCGGCGACACGCCAGACCTCGCCAGGGAAGCGAGTGTCGTGCTGGCTGAGCGCTTGCGTGATTCGCAGGATCTTTTCAAAACAGTCTACCTGCCGGGGGCCGGTGAGTTCTTCAAAAACAACGGCCTCTTGTATCTTGACATCGATGAACTGCAGGATTTTGCCGATAGGCTCGTCGAGGCTCAGCCATTTCTCGGTCGACTGGTTGAAGATCCGTCCTTGCAGGGGCTGTTATTGTTGACAGCGTTGGCACTTGAACGAGCCGATAACGGACAATCTCTGCAAATCGAGCCGTTTCTTAACGAGATTGACGCAGCATTAACTGCCGGTAATGACGGGCGTTTTTACCAGATGTCCTGGCAGCAATTTTTTCAGGGGCCGAATTCCCGCAGCGAAGATCGACGACAGCTGATCATTCTGCAACCACGACTCGACTACGGCCAGATTCAACCCGCTGCCGCCGCGATGCAGGAAGTGCGTCTGGCGGCTCGTGAATTACAGCTCGACCAGGCGCATGGAGTGACGGTACAGATCACAGGTGAGGTCGCCCTTGCCTATGAGGAGCTGCAAAGCGCTAGTCGAGGCGTCGCTATCGCCGGAATGCTGTCACTCATTCTGGTCACCGTCGTCCTGGTTGTCGGTTTGGGTACATGGCAACTGGTTATTGCGACCGTGATGACACTGGTCTGCGGTTTGATTATGACCGCGGGATTCGCAGCCGTTGCGATTGGCCATCTAAACCTGATTTCGATCGCGTTCGCCGTTCTGTATATCGGTCTCGGGGTCGACTATGCCATTCATCTTTGTCTGCGATACCGGGAACTCCTGCGGCAGCAGATACCTCATGCGGCCGCTTTACGTCGGGCCGTCCGCAATATCGGCGGCTCACTTTTCATTTGCACCGCCACTACTGCAACCGGTTTCTATGCATTCGTTCCAACCTCCTTTACCGGCGTTTCAGAGCTCGGCCTGATCGCAGGAACTGGCATGGTGATCTGTCTCATTCTCAGCCTGAGCCTGCTGCCGGCTCTGTTATCGCTATTTCCAATCGCTCGAACCAGTGTCAAACCGGTACAGACTGGTCGTGGCGTTGCCCGATTGCTGCGGGCACCAGCGAAGCATCCTCGTGTCGTGTTATGGCTGGCGATTGGTATAAGCGTGGTAGCAGCGCTGTCATTGCAAGCCGTGCGTTTCGATGCCAATCCCATCAACCTGCGTGACCCCGAATCTGAATCCGTCCGCACATTCAAAGAGCTGTCGCAAAGTCGTACTTCCTCGCCGTGGAATTTGCACATGCTGGCCGACGATCGCGCCGAAGCAGAGCGCCGGGCGACGCAGGTCGGTCAATTGGCCGTCGTCGACGATGCAGTGACCATAGATCGCTTCATCCCATCCGAGCAGGCAGAAAAACTATCGCTTATCGACGATCTCGCCTTGCTTCTCGGCCCGCTGACTGCTGCGACGGCAGGAGAGCGCGCCACCGAGCCGGCACCGCAAATAGCAGCGCTTAAGAAATTTGCGCTTGCCGTCAATGACTTTGACACTGTCGACAGGCCGCTGATGAGTACCGTGCAGCGTTTGCAGATTAATCTGCGACGGTTCCTATCGAGGCTGTCATCGGAATTACCCGCAAAACAAATGCAGCACCTCGGTGCACTCGAGCAAAGTCTGCTCGGTTCACTGCCAGCGTTACTCGATCGCCTTAGCGCGGCGTTACAGGCAACGGAAATCCGGCAGGAAGATCTGCCAACCGAGCTGGTAGAGCGTTGGATCACCAGCGTTGGCCGCTACCGGATTGATATTCTGCCGGCCAATCCCCCCCGGACCGCACGGGAACTGGAAGCATTTGTCACCGCGGTTCAAACAGTAGAGACAAGTGCAACCGGAGCCGCGGTATTCAATATCGAGTCTGGTCGCGTCGTCGTTGCAGCCTTTGCCCAGGCTCTGGTGTCGGCATTGGCCGCGATTGCAGTGCTGTTGTTAATCCTCTTGCCGCACAAACGCGACGTCATAATTGTATTGTTGCCGTTGCTGCTTGCAGCGATGATAACTGCGGCCGTAGCTGTCGCTTTCGACATCGCCTTCAATTTCGCCAATGTCATCGCGCTGCCACTCTTACTGGGCATCGGTGTCGACAGCGGAGTGCATATGGTTCACCGTTACCGCACCGCGCTGCCTGATAACGGTGATCTGCTGGGCAGCAGTACAATCAGGGCCGTCGTCGTCAGTGCGCTGACTACGATATGCAGCTTCGGCAATCTGGCATTCTCACCGCACCCCGGCGCTGCGAGTATGGGGGCTTTGCTCGCGATCGGTACCGGTGCAACATTGTTGTGCATGCTGGCTGTTCTGCCTGCTCTGCTCTATCGACGAGCGCCGATATCGGCGAATGTCCGCGTACGCGAGTCCTGATTATTACTTAGCCGATCTCGCCGCTGCAGGCGCACTGCCGGACTTGATCGCAAACTTGCCGAGATGTGAAAGCGCTTCCCATACCGGGCCGGGAAACTTGTGCAACCTGATCATGACGTCCTCGAAAGCGCTGAGGAACCAGTCAACATCTTCCTCGGAGATGACCATGGGTGGCAGCAGCTTGATGACGTCGATGTTGTGTCCGGCGACCTGCGTCAACACGCGATGATCATTGAACAATGGCATGGTGATTGCCTGCGGAAACAGGTTTTTGTCGAGTTTGTGCACCATCGACCAGGCGCTGCGAAGCGCAAACGACTTTGCCGATTCAAACTCGATGCCGAGCATGACACCGCGCCAGCGCACCTCTCGGATAAACTCGAATCGCGACGCCATCTCCTCAATACCCTCGCCAATCAAGTTGCCCATGCGTGTCGCCCGCTCCATGAGATTATGCTCGTCGAGGCACGCCAGGGTTGCCAGTCCCGCAACCATGCCGAGCCCGCCTTTGCCAAATGTGGATGAGTGGACCACGGCCCGATCCATACTCGAAAAGACCTTATCGTAGATCCACCGACGCGCGAGGACGGCGCCCACCGGCGCATAGCCCCCGGACAGCGCTTTTGAAATCACGACGATATCCGGTTCCACACCCTCATCGTGTTCGAGCGCCAGGAATTTACCCGTGCGCCCGACCCCGGTCTGCACTTCGTCGGCAATAAACAACGCGCCGTGCTTGTGACACAAATCGGCAGCAGCGGGCAGATAGCCCTGGGTCGGGATGTTAACGCCCTTGCCCTGGATCGGTTCAACGACAAAAGCGGCGACGTCACCGGCGTCAAGCGCCTGTTCGAGGCTGCCGAGATCGTCAAACTCCACTTCGCGGCAATGCGGCAGCAGTGGCGCAAAGCCTCGTCGAAAAGAGTCATCGCCACAAAGCGAAAGGGCACCGTTCGTTAGGCCGTGAAACGCTTTGCGGCAATAAAGAATGACGGGACGACCGGTAGCACAATGCGCGTATTTGATCGCCGTTTCAATGCCTTCATTACCCGAGTTCGTGAAGTACACTGTATCGAGATCGTAAGGTATGCGCTGCTTCAATGCCTCTGCGAGTAAGCCGCATAGCACCGGTGTATCGAGTTGCACCAGGCTTGGATAATCCAGTGCCATGTAATCAGTGAGCGCACGGCGAATATCTGGATGGTTACGCCCAACACTGAAAACGCCGTAACCACTTATCATATCCAGGTACTTGTTGCCCTGATTGTCCCACAGATAGGCGCCCGAACCACGAACATAGCTGCGGTCAAAGCCGATGGTCCGCAGGACCTGCGCGAGCCGCGGGTTTACATGTCTACGGAACAGTTCATGCCCGTCACCTTCCGTTTCTGTCAGTAGCGTCGCAATATCAATCGGCATATCAAATCCTCTCATTGATTCCCGGTGATGCGGTAAAGCATTGTATCTTCGTCACAATCAACGACCCCGGTGCAGTAACTGTGCATTCCTGCGAATGCGCGTTCGATTTCCCCGGCATCAATTCCAAATTGCGCAAGAGAATATCGATGCTTGCCGTATTGATCCTTCGGGCGTTGCCTCAGGTATTTTCGCATCCTGCCCAGCGCCTCATTGCCGAGTTCAAGGCGGAAATGTCGATACAATCGCGCAACCGTGTCGAGTGGTTGGCCGGTAAGGTCCTGGTAGCTGATTTCCATGCACCGTGTGTGGTGGTCCGGCAGTTGCAGAATGAACTCGCGCGCCTGCCGCATACCCTCCGCCCAATGCCAGATCAGTTGGTGGCCGATCTCCTCAGGTTCGTAGCGGTCACTGAACGCGGCGCGCAGCACCAAAGTCAGATTCGCAAGGGACGGCAAAACCTCGAGCGGATTACGGCGCATGAAAATGATTCGCGCGTCCGGATAGACTTCGAGTATCGAGCGCAGACCAAACAGGTGTGCCGGGGCTTTCAACAGCCATCGTAGATTTCTCTGTCCGCCCTGAAGATGCTGCAGAAATCGGCGATGGTATTCATACGATGGGGTCAGCTCCGCCCGGTCAAGCCAGCTTTGATAACTGGGAACGTGACACATGGTTGGGTATGAATCGCTGACGAATGCGGAGCTCGTAATAGCGATACACTCCTGCGGCAACGACGCATCCAGCGGATGAATGACCCTGAATTCGGGTGCGAGCCAGTAAAGCTGTTCCATGCGCCGCTGTGCACGTGCGATGCGCCGATCGGAACCGTTGGTGTTGACGCCGGGCGCTGGTGACGGATACATGACTTCCCAGCCAGCGGGTGCGCGAAAGCCCGGGTCCTCCGCCAGCAGATTGTGCAGGAACGTCGTCCCGGATCTCGGTAGACCCGTGATAAACAACGGCGATTCTATGCCCGCCTCGGCGATCTCGGGATGGCGCTTGCGACCAGCATGGATGTGCAGGCGGGTCACCAACGACTGCAGAATGTCTTCGCGCATTGCTATGCAGCCTGTAAGTGTCAGTTCCGCCTCCTTCTTGTATGCGTCCAGCAACACGCTCAAGGGCTGCAGGAAATCCGTTGTGCCGAAATCATAGAGGCGGGCGCGCCGCATGGCATCGTTGAGTAAGCGCGCGAGGTCAAAATCAACGGCTCCCAACTTGCTTGTGGTGAAAAACTTTCCGTAACGATTGACGGCGCGAATCAGAAAGTTGCCGAGGCGCGAAACCTCATTCATGGTGCGACCGGCAGTCTGAGTGTCGGTGAGTTCATTTGCCTTCCCCGACGATGAATGGTTTCCGACTCGGCCGTTGCCCGAATCGTCGGACCTCGAGGCCGTGCCAAAGTAGCAACGCCGGCATGCCAAACACCAACTCCCGGACCCGTTTTACGAGAGACAGCGCGATTCCGATGTGCGGCGGAATGCCGATGCTGGTGCCGAGCAGGAGGTACGCACCTTCCTGAATGCCCAGTGCTCCCGGGACAACAAACGCCGCACTTCGAATCGCCTGACCGAGACTCTCCAGCATGAGCGCCTCGACCAACGTAACCGGATGGCCCAGGTAACGTAATGCGAGCCATACTTCACCGGCGCCGATGACCCAGCCAAGCAGGCGGAGTAGGAAGGCGAACCAGAGGTCCCCGCGGCGCTCGTAGATCTCGGCAACGCGGCAGTCGAGTCTGGCCGCGTCGATGCTGAGGGAGCCAGCGGTCTTGGTGCCGCTCAGTCTTTCAATGCGACGCGCAAGCGCGAGGAACATGCCGCGACGCTGTGCCACATAGAAACCGTATATCAGCAGCGAAAAAGCCAACAGCCCCGGTAGCAATTGCGTCAATGTATGGCCCGGCAGTGCATGGCTGAAAAGCACTGCAACGCCTGCGATGGAGAAAAAGATCAGACTTATCACGGCCAGCGTGAGATCGACGACTACACTGGCGCCGCCAATCGCGGCAGGAACGCGGGCAAGATTGAGCAGGCGGGTACGAACCAGGCCGCCTCCGATCAAGGCGACGGGAAGCAAGCTGTTCACGCCTTCGCCGATCCAGGAAATTTCCGTCAGTCTGCCGAGCCCGACGCGGTAGCGCCTGTCCAGCAGGATCTGCCATGCATAGGTATCAACAACGAGCGGCGCCAGATGAAACAGGCTGATCCAGACGAGGCCCCAGCCGACTGCGGCGACGGCCGTGCTGACCGAGCCGATGCCCTGGTAGCCGATGACGGCAACAAACAACAGCAGACCGATCAGGCTGACCAGCCAGGCTGATTTCTTGAGTGTCGTGGTCCAGGTCAATGTTCCGGGACCGTAACTAATGCGGCTCGTCGCCGGGTTGTTTGCGGATCAATGCCTCATACCGGGCCAGCGCCCAGAGCGGAAAATACGCGCTGTATCCGTGATATTTGAGATAGAACACTCGAGGGAAGCCGGGTGCGGTAAAAGACTCGTGTCTCCACAACCCGTCCTCACGCTGTTGGCGGAGCAAGAATTCCGTGCCGGCGCGCAGCTCTGGCCCATCGGGCTCACCCGCCGCTATCAGCGCGAGAATTGCCCACGCCGTCTGAAACGGGGTGCTTGACTGCATTCCTTTGTCTGCGGCGATATAACTGTCGTTACTCTCGCCCCAGCCGCCATCAAGCCGTTGTTGCCGTTTCAGCCAAGCGACAGCTTTGTCGACGCGGAGAGAGGCCGGCACAGTGTTGACCTTTTCCAGACCGCTCAGGACAGACCAGGTGCCGTAAATATAATTCGTGCCCCAACGGCCGAACCAGCTGCCGTCCTTCTCCTGCTCGTCGCTCAAAAATTTCAGTGCACGTTGCAGGGCCGGCCCATCAGCTGATCGGTTCAGCCTGGACATTAATGCCACGCAGCGGGCAGTGACATCGCTGGTCGGCGGATCCAATAAGGCGCCGTGATCGGCAAACGGTATTTCGTTTAAGTAATAACTGGTGTTGTCACTGTCGAATGCAGCGAAACCACCGTTTCGTGATTGCATGCCGCGAAGCCAGTCGGCGGCCTGGGTGATGGCCTTATCGAAGTCAGTGTCCGCGGATTGCTCATCCGCTTGCAGCATTGACCAAGCCACGGCCGCTGTATCGTCCAGATCAGGGTAATGAGGATTCGCATACTGAAACGCCCAGCCGCCGCCCGCAAGGCCTGGATGTGCATCCCGCCAGTCGCCGGGTTCGGTGCTGAGCTGCCGGCGCCTGAGCCAGTCGAGCGCCCGCCGGATCGCCAGGCGATTTTGGCCTCCCGGTGGGGCTGCCTGCAGTGAAAGACATGCAAGGCCGGTGTCCCACACCGGCGAGACACAAGGCTGACAATAGGCTTCGTCATGTCCTTCAATAACCAGGCGGCGCAGTGCCGCCGCTGTCTGCAGGCGAAGGGGATGCCCCTTTTCGTAGCCGAGTAACATGAGCGCCTCGTGGGCGTTGACCATCGCTGGAAAAATCGCGCCAAGGCCATCCTCGCCGTTGGCGCGTTCGAGCATCCAGCGCTCTGCTGTTGCGATCGAACGCCGCCTGATCCAGTTGGGCACGACTGCTTCGAGAGGGCGGCCAATCCGATCAAGTAACAGGAAGAGGCGCCCCAGCCGGGACCTTGGCGAAAACCAGTTACGTTCCTGTTCCGGCGGCACCGTGAACAACTCGGCCACGTGAATATCACGGGGATTTACTGCCCGGGGCTTCAAGGCCACAAGTATCAACAGCGGCACGACCACGGAGCGCGACCAGTAGGAGATTCGTGCCAATGAAAACGGGAACCACGGCGGAAAGAGCATGATCTCGACCGGCATGACCGGGACTGCACGCCACGGAACTTGTCCGAATAACGCCAGTGCGATGTGGGTAAATACATTGCTGCGTGCGGCTCCGCCATGCTGCAGGATAGCCGCGCGCGCGCGTTGCATATGGGTTGTTTCGATATCGTCGCCGACCAGTTTAAGTGCAAAGTAGGCTTTCACGGAGCAACTCATATCGAAGTTGCCGCCGGGATAAAGCGGCCAGCCGCCGTCGTCCGATTGGTGGCGGCGTATATAATTTGCAAGGCGTCGTTCGAGAACCGTATCGATTTCATCCATGAAATGCATCATCAGGATGTACTCGCTGGGTATCGTGCAATCCGCCTCGAGTTCGAAGCACCAGCTGCCGTCGGTATTCTGCTGCTGCCGCAATGCGCGCGCAGCCGCGTCCACCGCGTCCGCCAATGATATTGTTCCGGATTGCGTTTCGGGTGGCACGGGTACCTGTGATGCTGTCGACATGTTGCTGATCCGCAAAATCTGAAAATAAAGATTCTTCGCAACTAACATGTAAGCAAACTTCATGCCACGCCGTTATTCCTGGCAGGGAAGTGTTCAGCGACCGTCAAACAGGCTGCAGAGCTGTGTCAATCTACCGTTCGCCCGCAAGCGGCAGCAGGTTCGCCGCCGAATATGCTCAAACCCATCGTGAAATTTGGTGAATCATCAAATTCGGGGACCTGGCGGCCTGCGTATATGTAGCAATCAGGTCACCTCATCTGTTTTGAAACTGGCACAGGATATGCATGTTGAGTGTAGGTGATGGCAGCGAAGGGCAAATGATGGCAAAGGCAGAGTCAGAATTAATGGGGCAAATGGCGATGTCACTTGCGATGCCGAAGACGGATGTCGCTACTGGTCCCGCAGATGAAGTAGCGTTCGTCGATCGTATGTCGAACTATCAGCAACGTGTACGCGATTTTCTGTCCGCTTACTTGCCGGCCGCCGATCAGCCACCGGGTGAACTGCACGCAGCTATGCGGTACGCGGCTCTCGGCAAGGGCAAACACCTCCGACCACTGTTGACCTACGCAAGCGGCGAAGCTCTGCAAATTGATCCGGCCTATCTTGACGCCTTAGCGGGCGCCGTTGAATTGATTCACGCATTCTCCCTGGTCCACGACGATCTGCCGGCGATGGATGACGACGAGGTACGTCGGGGCGATCCCACCACGCACGTAGCCTACGGCGAAGCAGTTGCGATTCTTGCCGGCGACGCATTACAGGTCGCCGCGTTTCATTTGCTCAGTTCGGATAAACAGCTGTCCCGCAGACCGCAAGTGCAGACACGGGCGATCAACGTGCTGGCCCAGGCGGCGGGCTCGCTCGGTATGACGGGTGGACAGGCGATGGACATAGCGGCGGAGGGCCGAAATCCCGGTCCCGGGGAACTCGAGACCATGTATGTAAAGAAGACAGGCCAGCTGATCTGGGCCAGTATTGCAATGCCTTGTGCCTGGCGCGAGCACGCTGACCCGTTTGGCACCCGCCGACTGTTGCAGTTTGCCGAGCGCATCGGGCTCGCGTTTCAGATACGCGACGATTTACTCGAGTACGTAAGCACTGATGCCGTCATCGGGAAATCCACGCAATCCGATATGACTAATCAAAAAGCGACCTACCCGGGCCTCTTTGGAATCGCGCGGGCGCGGCATCGGGCGCAAGAGTTGTACGATGAAGCGATGTCATGTCTTGACTTCTTCGGTCAGGACGCTGAGCCCTTGCGACAGCTTGCCCGCTTCACCATTCGCAGAAAAGGCTAGATTGACATGTCACAACAAGCTTTGCTCAAACCAGCAAACAGGACCGAAATATCGGAGCCTGTGCTTATCACGACGGACGAACGTGGGGTTGCAACCGTTACCATCAACCGGCGAGAACGACATAACGCGTTTGACAATCACCTGATCGGGCAATTGACCGATTGCTTCAATCAATTCGCGAAGAACGCTGACGTGAGAGTCATCGTGTTGACCGGTAGCGGTAAGTCATTTTCGAGCGGCGCGGACCTTGAATGGATGCGTTCCATGGCCAACTACACACGTCGGGAAAATCGTGAGGACGCCACGAGACTGGCCGGGATGATGGCTGCGCTGGTCGCGATTCCACAACCGACTGTGGCACGTATTAACGGCGCAGCGTTTGGGGGCGGCGTGGGCCTGGTTTGTTGTTGTGATCTGGCGATCGCGTCCAGCCGAGCGAAGTTCGCGTTGACAGAAGTTCGCCTCGGCCTGGCTCCCGCCGTTATTTCCCCGTACGTTATCGCTGCCATCGGAGTCCGCCAATGCCAGCGTTACTTTCAGACTGGCGAAATCATTAACGCGGACCAGGCTGTTTGGCTGGGACTGGCCCACGAAGCCGTCGAGCACGAATACCTTGATTCGGCGGTAGAACGACATGTCCGGTTGCTACTGAAAGGTGGACCGAACGCCCAATCGGCAATCAAGCGGCTTATCGAAGAAGCGAAACGCGAAAAGAGCGCAGTCTCGATGTCAGGCTACACTGCTGAACTCATTGCCGAGCTGCGTGTTTCGCCCGAAGGCCAGGAAGGAGTCAGCGCGTTCCTGGAGAAGCGAGAGCCTGCGTTCCAGTGGAAATGATCAAATAACTGAGAGGAAACAGACCACGGATCCTGTATGAGATTCTGGACCCTGCTTAGCGCTATATTCCGATTGCGTCGATTTCCTCCAGCCAATTGTCCTTGTCGCGTTGGTCCAGGAAACTGGCAGTAAAACTATTTCTGGCAATCTGAGTTAGTTGTTCATGCGAGGGCGCTAATGCTTCCGCCACGGCAAGATAGTTGCTGTTGACATAGCCACCGAAATACGCCGGATCATCGGAGTTCACCGTAACAAGCACGCCCCGTTCCAGCAGCGACAGGATCGGATGATCCTTCATCGCTGCATACACGCGCAAACGCGTGTTGGAGAGCGGGCATACGGTCAGCGGAATCTTGCGCGCTACAACTTCGGCTAAAAGTGCCGGATCTTCGGTGATCCGAACACCATGATCAATACGGGATACCTGTAATAGTTCGATCGCTTCGCGAATGTAATCAGGCGGGCCTTCTTCGCCTGCATGCGCCACTGTTCTCAAGCCCGCATCGCGAGCCAAAGCAAATACGTCCTCAAACAATCGAGGCGGAAAATCGCGCTCGGACGAATCGAGGCCGACACCGTGAATCCGATCCAAATAAGGTTCCGCGAGCTTCCACGTCTCGAGCGCATCCTCTGCCGGCAAATGACGCAGGAAGCACATGATCAGCCGGCTGCTGATAGCCAGGTCGCGCTCTGCCTGTAGCAGGGCACTGTGAATGCCGACTACGACGACGCCAAACGGTACTCCACGGCTGGTATGACTTTGCGGGTCAAAGAATATTTCGGTGTGTACGACATGCTCAGCCTGACATTGCTTCAGATAGGCCCAGGTCAAATCGAAAAAATCCTGCTCCGTCTGTAAAACCGCAGTTGCCTGGTAGTAAAGGTCCAGAAAGGATTGCAGATTCTCGAAGTCATAAAGGCTGGCCAGTTCATTGGACGATGCATACGGAAGATCGACTTTGTTCCGCTTCGCCAGGTTGAGAACCATTTGAGGCTCCAGAGTGCCTTCGATATGAAGATGTAGTTCTGCTTTCGGCAAACACTCAATCAACTGCTTGAGTTCATTTGAACTATTCATCGGTCGTATCCGACTCAATCATTAAGGGCAAAACAACGGACATATTGGAATGACGCTGCAGCGTGATAAGCGATCTCTGCTCGTATCGGCTTGGATCCAGCGATTGACTTGTCAGTAGCATAGGGACCGATATGTGACGGAGGAGTGATTGTTATTTATACGGGGCACGTCGTAGGCCACGAGCCGACAAGAGAATCCGCTCCGATGCCATGAGCTTGCGGCGAGGAACAGACCCGAATTTGCGAGCAAGGCTCGCATAGTTTCCTCTATTTAGTTGATTCCGCGATCCGCACCGTAGCATCGAGGTGGTTCTCCGCGGTCAGTGAGTTCGTTATCAGGCAGGAGCGCTCGGACTTTTCCAGCAAGCGCAAAGCCTTTTGTTCGTCAGTTCCCGGCGGCGCATCGAGCACGGCACGCAGCCTGAATTCCGTGAAGCGGGCAACGTTGTCCACGCGATCGAGAACGCCGTCAACGTCGCAGCTTAACGATGACCAGTCCAGCTTCGATGCCCGGGCGATAGCGCTGAACGTTAGTATGAAACAGTCCGCAACGGCAGCGACCAGAAGAGTCTCAGGTGACCAGCGGTCCCCCGGGCCTCCGAATTCTGCTGGCGGCGCAGAATCAAT
>Ga0255058_10001788_pt1 | contig 12062 bp, 10 predicted proteins | sample Cases_109_9_MG_FD_188637 | JGI IMG/M metagenome (GOLD analysis project Ga0255058, IMG submission 188637) | Seawater microbial communities from Amundsen Gulf, Northwest Territories, Canada - Cases_109_9 | ecosystem: Environmental > Aquatic > Marine > Gulf | place: Canada: Northwest Territories... | reverse complement strand
TTCAAAATTTCGATTGCTTGTGCTCACGCACAGGCGACCCTTTGGTACGATGTCACCGTTCATGGCAATACACATCGAGCAACCGGACTCGCGCCAGTCAGCGCCGGCGGATTTGAACACCTCGTGCAGTCCCAGAGATTCAGCCTCGGCCTTGATTTGTTGTGAGCCCGGCACGACCAGCATCCTGACGCCGTCTGCTATCTTGCGGCCGCGCAGCATCTCTGCTGCCTGGGTCAGATCGGACAGGCGGGAATTCGTGCAGCTACCCAGAAATACGATGTCCACAGCAGACTCGGTCAACGGCTTGCCAGGGCTCAATTGCATGTAATCGAGCGCCTTTCGGAACCCGGTGTCGCTATTCGCATCGGGCACGGGTTCATTGATCGCTACGACCATGCCCGGATTGGTGCCGAAAGTGACCATCGGCTGCAGGTCGTCGCCATTTATGTCCACGGACCTGTCGAAGGTGGCATCCGGATGGCCTGGCAGGGCGCTCCAGCGTTGAACGGCTTCGTCCCAGTCGGCTCCCGATGGAGCTCGGGGCCGGCCATTGAGGTAATCGATTGTGGTGTCATCGGGAGCGATCATGCCGGCCCTTGCGCCGGCTTCGATAGACATATTACAAATTGTCATGCGGGCTTCCATGTCCATGGCGGTGATCATGTCGCCGCGGTACTCGATCACGTGACCAGTGCCGCCACCAATTCCTATCTCGCCAATAATTGCGAGAATGACGTCCTTCGCGGTAACACCAGGCTGTAGTTTGCCGCTTACGTTGATCGCGAGCGTCCTGGGCCTGCGCTGCAACAGACACTGTGTCGCCAGGACATGTCCGACTTCGGTCGTGCCGATGCCGAACGCGATGGCACCGAATGCGCCATGCGTGCTGGTGTGACTGTCACCGCAGACAACCGTTTTGCCGGGTTGCGTGGCACCGATTTCCGGTCCGATTACATGCACGATGCCACGATAGTCGTTATCGAAACCGAATAGCTCCAGACCGAATTCACGGCAGTTGTCCTGCATTTTCACCACCTGACTGGCGGCGCCTTCGCCGACCACGGCAAGATCTTTGAAGTTGCGGACCGGCGTGGTCGGTGTCGAATGGTCCATCGTACCGATCGTCAGATCAGGCCGGCGCACGGACAGACCTCTCTCACGCAGTATTGTGAACGCCTGCGGCGTGGTGACTTCGTGAATCAGATGCAGATCTATATAGAGAATAGCCGGCGTGTCCGCCGTCTCAGGTCTGACGATATGGTCTGCCCAGACTTTCTCGAATAAGGTTTGTGGGTTACCTGCGTTCATGCAGGCACGTCTCCCAGGCTAACTTCCGCCGGCGGCGGCAACGGGTTGTGCGTCGAGACCCTCGAGCCAGCCGTTGCGATCTTCCGTTTCTCCATTAAAGAGGCCGAAGAATGCGTCCTGAAGCTGCTTGGTGAGCGGCCCGCGATGACCCGCGCCAATCTCTATCCTGTCGACAGAGCGAATCGGCGTAATCTCGGCAGCCGTTCCGGTAAAGAACATCTCGTCGGCGAGATACAGCATCTCGCGTGGAATCGATTGCTCGCAAATCTCGATACCAAGGCGCCCGGCGAGTTGAATGACCGTGTCGCGAGTGAGGCCGGTCAGAATGGAGGAAGCGGATGACGGCGTGATGATTTTCCCGTCGCGGATGACAAACAGGTTTTCACCCGCGCCTTCGCTGACGAGCCCGTCAGTAGACAATGCGATGCCCTCGGCAAATCCGAGGCGCTTTGCTTCACCACTGATCAGGGTGCTTGACAAGTAATTGCCGCCAGCCTTGGCAAGTGCCGGTATGGTGTTCGGCGCGACACGATTCCAGCTGGACACGCAGACGTCGACACCTTTATCCAGACCGTCGGCGCCGAGATATGCCCCCCATTCCCAGGCACCAACAGAGACGTCGACAGGATGCTCAGGCTTAGGGCACAAGCCCACGTCCCCCAGCCCCCGGAATGCGATCGGCCGGATGTAAGCGCCGTCCGTAAGTCCATTGGCTTGCACAACCTCTTTGCAAGCGCCGATAAGTGTCGTTAAATCGAAGGGAATGGTAATGCGGTGAATCAAGGCAGAATCGAAAAATCGCTGCATGTGAGCCGTCAAACGAAAGACTTTCGGGCCATCCGGCGTCTTGTAGACGCGAATACCCTCAAATACTGATGATCCGTAGTGCAGGCCGTGTGCCATGACATGTACGGTTGCCTGTTCCCATGGAATAATCCGGCCGTTATGCCAGATCAGTTTTGCGCCCTCAAAACTCATTAATCAAGTCTCCAGAAATTCGGTGTTGCGGCCGTGACAGGACGCGAAGCTTATCATCTAAATTGTTGCGTGCGACACGTCATCGCTTCCGGAATCCGTATCGAGACCGCGCTCGCGGCGCCTGAGAATTCTGTTCACCACTTCGAGGTAGGCCCGGCTACCCGCTTCGACGATATCGACGCTGACGCCGTGGCCGCGATAACTGTTGCCGTTGTATTCGACCGTGACCACGACTTCGCCCTGTGCGTCCTCTCCGATTGTGGCGCTGTGCAACTCAAAATTCTTGAGCGCTAGAGAGATACCGGTTGCGTTTTCGATGGCATTGAATGCGGCGGCGACCGGGCCTTCCGCTTCAGCCGACTTGCTGATTTCGTTGCCGCTCTCGTCCAACAAACGGACCACAGCAGATGCCAGTTGATCCGTCTCCGAGCCGACCTGAAGTGATTGCAAAGTCCACGGTCCGGCCGACGAGCTGTCGACGTTCATGATGATCGCTTCGATGTCGCCGTCGTACATGTCTTTTTTCTTGTCCGCCAGCTTCTTGAATTCCTGGAACGCGCGATTCGTTTCGAATTCGTCGAGGTGAAAACCGAGGTCTTTGACACGATCTCGGAACGCATGCCGCCCGCTGTGCTTGCCGAGCACGAGGTTTGAGTGCACTAGGCCTACGTCGTCGGGCCGCATGATTTCGTAAGTCGAATGGTGTTGAAGCATGCCGTGCTGATGAATTCCGGCCTCATGCGCAAACGCGTTTTCGCCCACGATCGCCTTGTTCCTGGGAATGTGCATGCCGGTGATGCTCGAGACGAGTCGCGACGTCGGGTATAGCCTGGTCGTGTCCACGCCGGTGTCGAGTTCGAAATACTCGGAGCGGGTCTTTAGCGCCATAACAATTTCTTCGAGCGAGCAATTGCCGGCCCGCTCGCCAATGCCGTTTATGGTGCATTCGACCTGACGAGCACCGGCGGAGACCGCCGCGAGGCTGTTCGCCACCGCCATCCCCAGATCATTGTGGCAATGGACGCTCAAGACGATGTCGTCGATGCCGGCAACGTGTTCCTTGAGAAACCTGAACAGTTTGTCGAACTCGCCCGGCACCGTATAGCCAACGGTGTCGGGAATGTTGATTGTTTTGGCGCCGGCTTCAATCGCGGCGCTCACGACCTCGGCAAGATAGGCGAGTTCGGTCCTCGATGCGTCTTCCGGCGAAAACTCGACGTCGTCACAGAGTTCGCGCGCCAACCTGACGGCACTGGCAGCGCTATTCAGGACTTCTTCTTTCGCCATTTTGAGTTTGTGTTCACGATGGATTTCGCTCGTGGCCACAAACACGTGTATGCGGTGCTTGTCCGCGCCCTTGACGGCAGCGTGTACCTTCTCGATGTCCTCGGGGTTACAACGCGCGAGGCCGCAGATTGTCGGGCCGCGATTTTCATCGGCGATTGCCTTGACCGAATCGAAGTCCCCAGGGGACGCCGCCGGGAAACCAGCTTCGATGATATCGACACGAAGATCGGCAAGCGCCTTGGCAACCCGCAGCTTTTCACGAATTGTCATACTGCAACCGGGGGCCTGCTCCCCGTCGCGCAGCGTCGTGTCAAAGATTCGTATCCGCTTGTCTGTCATTTTCTAGTCACCGTAGTCGAGGCTCGCCAGTGGGAACTGCGGAACTGCGTGTGGCGTATGCATCGCCGCATCGATGCGCATCGCCTGTTGAAGTGATGCCTTGTCGATGTTGCCGCCAGTCAATATCAGGCCGATTCGCTTGCCGGCCAACTGATCTTTCATTTGCAACGCCGCGGCTAACGGCGCCGCGCCGCCGCCCTCGGCGAGTTGGTGAATGGTCTGGGCATAACAACGGATCGCGGCACAGACTTCTTCCTCGCTCACCAATACGAAATCGTCCAGTTCCTGCATCATGCTCAGCGTGTAACGAACCGGTACGCGCGTTGCCAGGCCGTCGGCAATCGTCTTGGTCGCGACCATCGGTGCGTAATCGTTGGTATGCCAGGCGTGATGAAAAGCGGGCGCATTCTCGGCCTGGACGGCAATCACGGCGGTGGACGGCGACATCGCCTTGATCACGGTGGTTGTCCCGGCAGCCAGGCTGCCGCCGCCGACCGGAACAAATACGACATCGAGACCCTGCTCGCATTGTTCGAGCATCTCGAGCGCCACCGTAGCCTGACCGGCTACCAGCTCCGGACGTTTCGCAGGGTGAATCGATACGGCACCCATTTTCCAGGCATGCCGAACCGAGGCGTCCCAGGCGGCATCGAAATCGTGTCCCTGCACGATGACTTCACCACCCAGCGCTTCCACACAGGTGTTCTTGTCAGGGCTGTTGCCCTGCGGTACGAATACGGTGCACTGTGTATCGAACATCGCACAGGCTTGTGCGAGTGCCGCGCCGTAATTTCCCCGTGTCGCTGTCACAATGCCTTTCTTGCGCTGCTTTTTGTCCATATTGGCCAGCAGGTTGATTGCACCACGAATCTTGAACGCGCCGATCGACTGCACGTTTTCCAGCTTGACGAATGTTTCAGTGCCGACGCGATGCGAAAGCACCGGATTGCTTAGCAAAGGCGTGGGCTCGAGGTAGGGGCTGATTACCTCCCGTGCAGCCAGCACGTCATCGATGCTGATAGGGGCGGGCGGGGTGTCGCTGTCCGAGCCCCAGTCCGTCGCATCCAGTTGCTTCTTTTTTGCGGGCGCCATGATCCTAGTTCTCGAGCCAATCCATGCGGCTGCGAAGATCAGCGCCGACCTTTTCAATCTGGTGCGAAAGATCTTCACTCATCATGCGTTTGTATTCGCTCTGCCCGGAATTGTTTTCGTCTATCCACTGGCGTGCGAATGTTCCGTCCTGAATGTCCGTTAGCACCTCCTGCATTTTCTCGCGCACATGTGCATCAACGACGCGTGGACCACGGGTTAAATCACCGTAGGCCGCTGTTTCACTAATGAACTCGTGCATTTTCCTAAGACCGCCCTCGTGCAGCAGGTCGACGATCAGCTTTAGCTCGTGCATGCACTCGTAGTAGGCAACCTCTGGCTGATAGCCGGCTTTTACCAGGGTTTCGAATCCGGCGACAACGAGTTCGGTGGCACCGCCACACAGCACTGCCTGTTCGCCAAACAGATCGGTTTCGGTTTCCTCGGCAAAAGTGGTTTCGATCACGCCCGCGCGTGCGCCGCCGATGCCTTGTGCGTAGGCGAGGGCGAGTTTCAGTGCGTCGCCGCTGGCATTTTGCGAGACGGCGACCAGGCACGGCACACCATGCCCTTCCTCATATTGCCGCCTGACCAGGCCACCCGGGCCCTTCGGCGCAATCAGAATGACATCCAGGTCAGCCCGCGGTTCGATCTGCTTGTAATGAATATTGAATCCATGCGCAAAGAGAATGGCGCAGCCTTGCGGCAACTCGCTACTGATCGATTCATACAGCGGCCCCTGTACAAGATCAGGTGTCAGAAACGCGACAATCGCGGCGCCTTTGACGGCGTCTTTCGGCTCCTGGACCTCGAGTCCATCCACTTCAGCCTTTGGCCAGCTTGCGCCACCCGAACGCAGCCCGACCACGACGTCAAAGCCTGAGTCTTTGAGGTTCAAGGCATGAGCACGGCCTTGACTGCCGTAACCGAGGATTGCGATGCGCTTGCCCTCGAGGCAGGAGGCATCTACGTCCGTTTCTGAGTACATTTGCATTTATTCGTCTTCCTTTATAAAAAAACCCCACTATCCTTTCTGGATGCGGGGTCGGCGTGTTGATTTGCTGTTGAAAACGCTACCCGCAGGGTCTCCCAAGAAGCACTACAAGTAGCAAGTTCCGTAATGGCAAACCAGCACGGTCTCCAGCAAACCTGTTTATTTTTATCGATCCCATTGCCGCGGATCATGTTGTATGCCTGTCGCTATGTCAACAGCCTCCTGACCGCTTTCGGATCTTTACTTGTGATACCCATATCATAGTTGGCCAGCCGTCGGGGTGGCGCTTGCCCGAGGGTGAGGCTAATTCTCTAAAAGTGTTATAACGAATTGAAACAACACATTATATCTTAACAACTATTTTTCCTTTAGCGCGCCGAGCAGCGACAGCTTTGAAGGCCGATGCCGCTTGCTCCAGCGGGTAGGTTTCGGAGACGTGCGGTTTCAGTTTGCCGTCACGCAGATGCTCGAACAGGCGTGCCCTGTTTTGGGCATTTGTTTCCGGCTCTTCCTCGGCGAAACGGCCCCAGAACACGCCGACCACGGAAGAACCCTTTAGTAATGTGAGGTTCGCCGGAACAACGGGAATCTGTCCGCTCGTAAAGCCAATCACCAGAATTCGCCCCCGCCAGGCGACGGCGCGAAGACACTGCTCGAATAGCTCGCCGCCGACGGGATCGAAAACGACGTCTGCACCCCGGCCGGCTGTAATCTCGTTGATGCTCTCCTTGAGACCAGCATCGGTGTAATTAATGAGGTGATCAGCACCATATTTGGAGGCGAGTTCGAGTTTTTCCGCCGAGCTCGCCGCCGCGATGACCGTGGCCCCCATCATTTTTCCTGTCTCCACCGCAGCCAGTCCGACACCGCCGGCGGCACCCAGCACAACCAGTGTCTCGCCAGCTTGCAGATCGGCTCGTTGCGTGAGCGCGTGGTAGGCGGTCCCGTAAGTCAGGAGGAATGCGGCGGCGGTCACATCATCGATGCCGTCGGGCACGCGCACGACGGCCCCGGCATCCACACATAATTGTTCCGCCATGCCGCCAAACATAGAAATGGCAGCGACTCTCTGTCCGGGCGCGAAGTCTGCAACGTCGGCGGCTACCTCAATTACCTCGCCGGCGACCTCTGCGCCGGGTGAAAACGGCATTGAAGGGCGCAGCTGATACTTGCCGGAGATGATCAACAGATCCGGAAAATTAATGCCACAGGCTTTGATGGAGATGCGAACCTGGCCGGGGCCGAGCTCCGGTTCATCGACTTCTTCGAGAACAAGACTCTCGGGCGGTCCGAACTCCTTACATAGCAACGCTCTCACAATTATTCACTCCCAATCCGGACCGGCGCTGGTTGAATCATATATATAAAGGTATTCTGCCGCGATCATGGACTTCGACTATTCGACCAGGGTCAACGAGCATCGGGCAAGGCTCGAAGATTTCATGCGAGCTCACGTGTATCCTGCCGAGCCGGAGTACTTCGATTTCGTTGACGGCGCCAGCAACCGCTGGTCGATTCCGCCGGTCATGGAAGACCTCAAGAACATCGCAAAGGAACAGGGTCTTTGGAACCTGTTCCTGCCAGATAGTGATTACGGCGCGGGACTGAGCAATCTCGAATACGCGCCGCTTGCTGAAATAATGGGCCGCTCTCTGATCGCTCCCGAAGTCTTCAATTGCTCCGCGCCGGACACCGGCAACATGGAAGTTCTTGTTCGCTACGGTTCGCAGGAACAAAAAAACGACTGGCTCGAGCCGCTTCTGCGAGGCGAGATACGTTCAGCATTCGCGATGACAGAGCCGGACGTCGCATCGTCGGACGCAAGCAACATTCAATCGTCGATTCAAAAGGACGGCGACACCTACTTATTAAACGGTCGCAAGTGGTGGACTTCAGGCGCGATGGATCCGCGTTGTAAGATTTTGATCTTCATGGGCAAAACTAGTCCCGATGCGGCTCGCCATATTCAGCAGTCGATGATTCTGGTGCCGATGGATGCAGAAGGCGTGACCATTGTCCGGCCGCTGACAGTATATGGCTTCGACGATGCACCGCACGGACACGCAGAGATGCGATTCGAAAATGTCCGCGTACCGGCGAGCAATTTGTTGCTGGGCGAGGGCAGAGGCTTCGAGATCGCACAGGGTCGGTTGGGTCCAGGCCGCATCCACCATTGCATGCGCCTGATTGGTCTCGCCGAGAGATCGCTGCAAAACATGTGTGCCAGGGCAGAAGATCGTGTTGCGTTCGGCAGGAAACTCTCTGAGCAAGGTGTTGTCCGCGAAGCGATCGCAAACTCGCGTATTGAGATCGACCAGGCGAGATTACTGACGCTGAAGGCTGCCGATCTGATGGACAAAGTCGGCAACAAAGCCGCGCGTGCAGAAATAGCGATGATCAAGGTGGTGGCGCCGGCAATGGCGTTGCGGGTCATAGACCGCGCGGTGCAAGTGCATGGGGGTGCTGGCGTAAGCGGTGATTTTGGACTTGCTGCCGCGTGGGCGGGTGCCCGCACGCTCAGGCTGGCGGATGGCCCGGATGAAGTGCATCGGGCATCGGTCGCAAAACTCGAACTTGGGCGCCAGAAGGGCCTATAAAAGGCGTTCGAGTCAATACAGCTTATGTCGCCGTTGGGCTGGCCATAGCCATGTCATGTGGTATTCTTGACGCCCAGTTATTCTGGACTCAAAAGAAAACGCCGGCGAGACTAACAGCGACATGTGGTCTGGGCTATAAGATTAGGAATAAACTGCAAACAAACCAAAATTCATCGCCGCGGCGATTGTGGAGAGGGTCGCGAGCGCAGGGGGAATATCGCACGGGAGTGCGATCCCTCGTTTTTGTGCAAGTATTCAATAAATACTGCATCTCCCTCTTCTAGAAATCTAAATACTAAAAACTCGATCTCAAGGAGTCTTCATGAAACGGTGCAAATCGAGCAGTCGGCGGATGCCAAAGTTGCTCATAGCAGCAGCAGTTATCGCGGTATCCGGCAGCGTCTTCGCCCAGTCTGTTGATCAAGTCCTGCAGGCTGATCTTCGACGGTTAAGCCTGGCACAGGCTTCTCAGGAGCGAATCAATTCGGTGGTCGAGGGCACACGCTCTCTGGCTGATCAATATCGTGCAGTCAACAAGGAAATAGACGGCCTGAAAGTCTACAACCGGCTGATGACGGCACAGACAAACGGCCAAAAAGCCACGCTTGACGACATTTCCCTGTCCATGGATCAGGTCGATGTCATTAATCGTCATATATATCCGTTAATGGAGCGCATGATTGACGGGATCGAGCAGTCGATCGCGCTCGACGTACCGTTCCTGCTGGAGGAGCGAGAAGGGCGCGTCGATAACCTGAAGGAAATCATGGCGCGCTCCGATGTCAGCGTCGCGGAGAAGTTCAGAAAGGTCATGGAGGCCTACCAGATCGAAAACGATTACGGGTCCTCGAGTGAGACCTATCGTCAATCGCTGGAAATCGATGACACAGTCAGGGATTACAACATGCTTCGCATCGGCCGCGTTGGGCTGTATTTTCAGTCCGATGATTCCAGAATTACCGGAGCCTGGGATCCTGAGGCGGGTTCATATGTGATTCTCGGCAATGAACACCGCAACGAAATCAGAAAAGGCATTCGCATGGCGAAAGACCTGATCGCACCAGAGCTGCTTTTGCTTCCGGTTCCTGCCGCCACAGATTCCGGGGAGACCTCATAAATGAAACGCATAGCAATAATAGTCGCCACCGGACTTCTTAGTTTTGGAATGGCACAAGCGCAGGATGACGCCACGGCGAACAGCATGGGTGAACTCCTGAAACAGATTGAGCAGGGTCAGGCGCGGGATTCTCAAGAAGCTCGCCAGCGTGAGGGCGAGTTCTCGAGGCGCAAGAACGAGCAACAGAGCCTGCTCAACCAGGCTCGGGCGGAACGCGCGAGGCAGGAAAGAAACAGCGCTCGCCTGGAGCAATTGTTCGAAGAAAACCAGGCCAAGATCGTCGCCGCACGACAGGCTCTCGATGAGCGGCTCGGCGCCCTGAAGGAATTGTTTGGCGTTCTTCAGACAGTCTCAGGGGACGCACAGGCACGTTTCAAGGGGTCTTTGACGGATATCGAGTATCCTGATCGTACCGATTTTCTTGTTGAGTTAGGCAGCAAAATGGCGGGCGCGAGCGAGCTGGCCTCGATCGAAGACATGGAACGGCTTTGGTTTGAACTGCAGCGTGAAGTGACAGAGTCCGGCAAAGTCGTCCGTTTCAATCATGAAATTACGACCGCTGACGGCGAAATCGAGACAGTTCCAGTCGTTCGAGTCGGTGTATTCAATATCGTGTTCGACGACGGCTATCTGCAATACGATTCGACGACTACCAACGTCAGCGAATTGCAGCGGCAACCGGAGCAGTCCCGATACACCGGTTCCACGGCGGACATGCTCGACGCGACAACAGGTCCAGTGACGTTCGGCGTTGACGTGACGCGGGGCGGCATATTGGCGTTGCTCGTAGAATCACCAACAATTGGAGAACGCGTCAATCAGGGCGGCATCGTCGGCTACTGCATCATTGGCCTCGGCCTTGTCGGGCTGTTGATCGCGATATGGCGATGGATCGGACTGTCAAACGACGGCCGCAAGGTTGCGGCCCAGCTCAAGAGAGATTCGGCCAGCACCGATAATCCGCTCGGTCGCGTCCTGTCGGCGTACGAGTCGAATCGAAACGCGGACACGGAGACCATCGAACTCAAATTGAGTGAGGCGGCGTTGAAGGAATTGCCAGAGCTGACAAAGGGTCTGCTGTTCATCAAAGTTATTTCGGTTGTGGCGCCATTGATGGGCCTGCTTGGTACCGTCACGGGCATGATCAAGACCTTCCAGGTCATCACGCTTTACGGCGCTGGTGATCCGAAGATGATGGCCGGCGGTATCTCACAGGCACTGATGACAACGGTACTTGGGCTTGTTGTAGCAATCCCAATGGTATTGATCCACACACTCGTCAGTGGCCAGAGCCGCAAGATCATCAACATTCTCCACTCACAAAGTGCAGGCATCGTTGCCTCGCATTCTGAGCGGCACGGCTAGATAGCCGTCAAGGAGATACGATGCTTTGGCTAGCTGATAGCTTTGAGGCCATCCGCGATTTCATGGAATTGGGTGGCCCCATATTGAGATGGATAGCGGTCGTTATTTTTTTCATGTGGGTATTGATTATCGAGCGTCTGCTGTACTTCCGCTCGACGATGAGGGATATGTCCGACAAGATTCACGACGCCTGGGAGGCGCGTCCCGAGCGCCGCTCATGGAACGCCCATATGATCCGTGAACGCCTGATCTCGGAATTCTCCATGGCCACGAACAGTGGCATCCCGATGATCCAGACACTCGTAGCCTTGTGCCCTCTGATGGGCCTTATGGGTACGGTGACCGGTATGATCAAGGTGTTTGAGGTAATGGCGGTATCCGGCTCCGGAAATGTGCGGGCGATGGCGGCAGGCGTCTCGCAGGCGACCGTGCCGACAATGGCCGGTATGGTCGGCGCCCTGTCTGGCGTTCTTCTCGTCACTTTGCTTAGCCGCCGCGCGGCGCGTGAGGTCGAGTTCCTTGAGGACTCGCTCACGATGGACCACTAGAAGGTAAATCACATGCGTAGATCAAATGCAGGAATGGGCGGTGAAGAGGAGGAAAATGAAATCAACCTGACTCCCATGTTGGACGTTGTTTTCATTATGCTTATTTTCTTCATAGTTACCGCTTCGTTCATCAAAGAAGCGGGCATCGATGTCAATCGACCCGATGCGCCGACGTCACAGAAAGTCGAAGACGCCAATATCCTGATTGCAATCAGTGCAAATGATGAGATCTGGATCGATAGGCGACTCATCGATCCACGGGCTGTGCGTGCCAATATCGAGAGATTGCACGCCGAAAACCCGAAGGGCTCTGTCGTCATTCAGGCGGACAAGAAATCGACCAACGAGATGCTGGTCATCGTGATGGATGCATCCCGCCAGGCGGGGGTATACAACGTATCGATTGCCGCCAACCAATAGCGATCAGGAACCGTCAGCCG
>Ga0255058_10001787_pt1 | contig 12064 bp, 8 predicted proteins | sample Cases_109_9_MG_FD_188637 | JGI IMG/M metagenome (GOLD analysis project Ga0255058, IMG submission 188637) | Seawater microbial communities from Amundsen Gulf, Northwest Territories, Canada - Cases_109_9 | ecosystem: Environmental > Aquatic > Marine > Gulf | place: Canada: Northwest Territories... | reverse complement strand
CGCCTCGACGCCGCCATCTTCCGCCGCACCGTCGAGAAGCTACTTCCTGACGCGTCCTGACCGCCGACCCTGTAACCTAACCCCATGACGTTCGAGGCGCGACTCGCCTTCCTCATCTTCTTCTTCCTCTGCTGGACCATCATGGCGATCTTCCCCTGGATCGTGACCGCGATCTACGTCCGCGGACGCGGCGCCGCCCTCGCCCTGCCGCTCGCCGTCGTCGCTGCCTGGGCGGCCGGCATCTTCGTCCCCCTCGTCGGCATGCGCGACGCCACCGGCTTCTTCGTCAGCCTCCTCGCGGCACTCCTCGCGGCAACCGCCGGCTCCATCGCCGGCATCGCCTTCGCCCGGCGCCTGGAGACCGCCCACTCTCGACCGGCCGCCGAGCCAGGCGATAAACTGAGCCCGTGACGCCCCCTCAAGACCCCCCGATCCACGCCCTCTCCACGATGTGGTCGCAGGGCCGCTTCCGCAACGACGGCGACGAGCACGACCACATGCCCTCGTTCGCGGAGAAGACGGCGTCACTGGGCTTCAGCCACATCGAGATCAACTACGTCATCCCGCCGTCCGGCGTCGATGCGCTCATCGAGAGCAATCACGTCAGCGTCTCCTCGGTCCACTCGCCGTGCCCGCGCGTCCGCGTCAACGGCAGGCTGTCCGACGCGCTCAACCTCGCCGCCACCGACGAAGAGGAACGGACGCAGGCCGTCCAGGTAGCGAAGGACAGCGTCGACACCGCCGTTCGCGCCGGCGCCGCGCTGCTCGTCGTGCACCTCGGCGGCGTCGGCAACAAGACGTTCGAGGAAGAGCGCCAGCTCCGCAAGCTCTTCGATGCCGGCGCGACCGACGGCGAAGAAGTCGAGGGCCTGCGCCAGTCGGCGATCGAGCGCCGCCGCGACGGCGCGTTGGACTTCTTCCCGCAAGCGCGCCGCTCGTTAGCCGAGCTGGCGGAGCACGCAGCGGCCAACGGCGTCACCATCGGACTCGAGAACCGCTACCACTTCAGCGAATTCCCGGACCCGGACGAGATGGCGGAACTGCTCGACATCTATCCGCCGCACGTCGCCGGCTTCTGGATCGACATCGGCCACGTCGAAGTGCTCCACCGCCTCGGGCTGATCCACCGCCACCGCTGGCTGGACGAGCTGGCCGATCGCTGCGTCGGCTCGCACGTCCACGACACTGACGGCCTCGCCGACCACCGCGCACCCGGCCACGGCACGTCCGACTGGCCCCACTACGCGGCCAAGCTGCCGCCCCTCATCCCGCGCGTCTACGAGATCAACCAGAAGATCCCGGAAGACGAGGTCGCCGCCGCCACACCGTTCCTGCGCCGCGTCGGCGTCCTGCCGCCTGAATAGCCGCTCAGGCCTCGGAATCTAGCTGACGTCGAACGCGATCAGTCGCCCGTCAAGCGTCGGACGGTACGTCACTCCTTATCAACTCCGAACGCCCTGTAGTAGTACTCGGACGGCGGGCATTCGAGTTCGCACGTGCCTGACGAAGGCTCGTCGTCTTCCTTGCACTCCGGGTCGTCATCGACGTCGATTACCGAAACTGTGAACGCGGCTCCCTTCTCTGTGGTCGTTACCACGAAGACGGCCTCGCCCTGCAGCGACTCTGGGAGGTCGCCCGACCATGAACCGCCGGACGATCCGGGTTCTCCGCTCCGCCACGACGAACGCAGCTCCCCGTTCTCCTCGTATTCGACGCATGCGAATTTGCCGGGATCAACAACCAGGTGCAGCCGCACCACGCCAAACCGCAGCGGGTCGTCTAGCACCGTGATCGGCCCACTGATTGGGATCGTATCGGCCCGCGCATCGTACGGGATCAGCCCGCCGCCGCTGTCGGCGATATCCTCATCAGTGAGCCCTTCTGCGAACGTGTGGAGCAGTGGCTCAATCCCCCCGTATGCGGCGAGACCGTCCTCCTGGTCCGGCCTGCCGCCTGAAGTGGGTAGACCTCTGACGATGTCAAAGATGCCATCGTTCCCAACGAAGTTCTGCAGGTGCTGGAAAAACACGGAGTTTGAATACGAGCGATCGAACAGAGTGGTCGCCAGTTCCGCCGCTGCCAGCTTCTCTAGAGTGCGCCACTCCAGGTTGTTCTTGGGGTAGACGACGTTGCTCAGGTAGTCGGCGAGCCCCTCCTCCCGCCACTTTGCGATCGCGTTATCTACCTGGTTCTGTTCAGTGAACGTCTCCTCCTGAAAGCAGTGGCCCAGTTCGTGAGCAACCACCTGCTTGAAGTCGCCGGGCTTAAACCCCACGAGCTTCGTGTAGAGGACGACGCCGCAAGGCTCGCCAGCCTCGGAATATGCCGTGGCGTACCCGGGTGCCGCGACCGAGAAGACGATGTTGACCGGTGGCAGTTTCCCCAGCTCCTTATAGACCGGTACCGTCTCCTCCATCGCCTCCACGGCCAGCGCGTAGTGGCCTTCCGTCCACCCCGCCGACGGGAGCGACGGCGCGGGGAAGAATACGCGATACTCGCCGGTGTAAAAGTCCTCCAGAAAGTCAGAGAGTCCGACTTCCAGGCATGGGCCCACGCCCGAAATCTTTTCACCGAAGAAGAAGTCCAGGCAGTCCTCCTCTGGTCCCGCGGCGGCACCCACGCCAAGTTGGCCTCGGTGCGCAACGGTGGGCTGACCTATTCCGGCCATCGCCTCCAGCTGGTCGTTGGAGAACACCAGCAGGTCCAGTAGCCGGCTGATCTCCGATTTCGCCTCCACGTCGGGACCATCGTCCAGGTATTCGTACGCCATCTCGAAGATGCCGGTGCCCTCAGGGAAGATGAGGTCGGGGTGCCGCAGAACGCTCGCCGCATCGAGTTCGCCGGCAAAGAGCTTGAGCGTCGCCACCAGACCTTCGCCCAGCGTCCATTCGCCCGCCAACTCCTTCACCAGCAAGTTGTCGACGAAACTCACGTCGGAGCGGTCCACCTGCTCCCGTTCGAAGCTCACAGCCACCCCGGGAAATCGAGCCAGCGCGCCCAGCGCCACCTTCTTGGCGACATCGAGCTGCCCGGCGCTGCTAAGATCGGGACGTCCCAGCACGATCCGGAAGTGAAGTGCCCCGAGCGACGTGCTCTCACGCACGCTCAGGATTCCAACGGCGCCGCCGCCCTCAGCGCCGGTGCCACCAAACCAGCGAGCGTCTTCACCCACAGCGCTCACCGGCTCACCGGAAACGCCCAACAGCCCAACGCCTGGCTCGAAGTCCCCCGGCGCCCCCGGCTCGATCCTTACGAAGACGCGCTCGTCGACGTCGAGTTGCTCACTGCAGACCTCGCCCCGTGAGCGACCGATCGAGTTACGCTCGCCCGCCGGTCGGTCCGAGAGCCCCAGCGCCTCCTCGATAACGTCGTTGGTGAGCAGGGGGCCACAGCTCAAGAGGGGCACGTCGGAAAGCTCCGGCCCAGGCGTCGACGTACGCCCCTCCGGCGTCGGCGTCTCCCGGTCGGGGTTCGGCTCCTCTCCTCCACCGCCCCCGCACGCCGTAAGCGCCGCGAGCGCTGCCAGCGCCAGAAGCGCAACGCGAATCATAGGCTATATCTTCCTTCCCGAGAAGGCCGCGGCCGAAGTTTCTCGTTCAGTTCGAGGGCACCACTTAGAAGAGGATCGGCCAGAAGAACTCGGAAGGGAGGCAGATATCGATCTCGCAATCTTCTCCTTCTTCTTCTTCTCCCGGCGGCGGCAGAACCACATCCGCGCAGTGCGCCATCGCGGCGGCGATATTCTGCTTGAAGGTGGACTCCTCCTCATTTTGCATCGGCCCGTGGAGGGCGACGATGCAATCTCCCCCTTCAAAGAAGGGGGACGCAGTCGTATGAGGACCGCGGAAATCCGAGAACCACATGTCGACGTTGAGCATGTCGCCTTCCGCCTCGTAGGCGATGGCAGACTCCGTCATGGCTTCTTTGGCCCAGAGCAGGTGATTGTCCGTCCAGCCAAACTGGCTCTGCCCCTCCTCCACCCAGATCGAGTACTTCCCTTCGCCAAACATCTCGTCCAGCTCACCGATGGTCACTTCTAGGACGCACGGGACCGACCCGCCAAAGTTGTCCTCGCAGTCGCCCGCACTTCCTGCCGTGCCGAAGGAGATCGCCTCTAACCCGCGCGCCGTCGTCGGCGCGCCTATCCCTGCCATCGCTTCCAGCCGCTCCCTGGAGAGAATCAGGCGTTCCAGCAGGCGCGCGATCTCCGTCTTCGCCTCGGCGTCGGGTCCGTCCTCCAGGTACTCCCGCGCCATCCGGATCGCGCCCGTTCCGTCGAAGTCGACCAGATCGGGATCTAGCAAGACCTGCGTCGCCTCGACCTCCCCAGCGAACAAACGGAGCGTTGCCACCAGGCCCTCGCCGCGCGTCCATTGCCCTGCCTCCTCCTTAACGAAAAGGTTGTTGACGTAGCCCACATCCCCAGGGAATCGGGGCAAAGCGCTGAGGGCCAGCGTCTTCGCAATCTCCAGCTGTGCAGCGCTGTCGAGATCGGGACGGCCGACGAAGATCCGGAAGTAAATGGCACCGAGTGACGTATTCTGGCGCACACTGAGGGCGCCGACGTCACCGCCGGCTTCGGAATCCTCACCACCGAACCAACGGGCTTCATCGCCTACGGCGGCCACGGGCTCGCCGGAGACGCCAATCACCGAGGCCCCCGGTTCAAAATCGCCCGGCTCTCCCGGCTGAATCTGGACGAAGACATCCTGGTCGGCGAGTAGTCTGTGCTGGCACACCTCGCCTCTGGCCGTCAGGATCGGGCCGGGCCTGTCGTCTCCGATGCTCCAACCAAGCGCATTATCGACCTCTTCAAGGGTGAAGAGCGGTTCACAGTCCACCGCATCCACGTCGGGGCGTTCCGGGGACACGCCACCCGTGTCCGTTGAGCTCTCACCGGCGGGGGTGGTCGTCGCGACGTCAGTCGGCAGACCGAAACCGTCATCGCCGCACGCCGCCAGCAGCACCGCTCCCAGAGCGAGCACTGTTGCAAGGAGCAACCACTTCAGGTTCAAACGAAAGCCTCGATGGACCATGGGGACCTCCTCAATTCCCGTTCTTCGGCTGTCTTCATGGGAGTCGCTCAACGCCTCTGGCGGCCAACTCCTTCGCAACCTCCAGTTGGGTCGCCCCGTCAACTTCGGTGTCGAACAGCCTGATCTGGAAGTAGAAATCGCCCTTGCCTACAGTCATGGTGTTGTTACCACTAACGTTGCCGAACCAGGCAGCCTCGTCACCGATGGACGACACGGGCTCGCCCAGCTCGCCCGTGCGGAAGGGGCCTACGCCTACTTCAAAGTCCTGCGGAGACCCTCGCTCGATGTTAAGGGGCCCCACGGCGGTCGAGTACCCGCAAGAAACGTCCTTAAATTCGGTTGAGCCGCTGACAGACGCGCCCAACACGTCCCTTACATCCTCGGGGGTCACCAGGTCACACAGAGAAGTGATTTCAGGCAGCGTGCTGGAGTCCGTGGGGGTCGGGCCGTCTGAGTCCGCAGGGCTATCGCCGGCGGGCGTGGTTGTCCCGACGTCAGTGGGCGCCGCATCATCGTCATCGCCGCCGCACGCCGCTAGCAGCGCCACTCCCACGGCGAGCGCTGTTGCAAGCAGCAACCACATCGGGTTCAGACGAAAGCCTCGATAGACCACGGAAACCTCCTTAACATCCTGTCCTGCTCTTCGATCTCGGCATCATATCCCCAGCAGACCGCATCAGTCCACGCCGGGGTCATCCGTTGACATCCCGGCAACGCACTGCTACCATCCCGTCACTATGAATATCCGGTTCGTATCCGCAGACGCGAAGCAGATGCACGCCTTCGGCGGCTCCTGCCTCCTTACCATCTGCGGCCGGGCCCGGGTATTCCAAACCTGATTCATCACAATACTGGAACACCAGAGCCCGTCGCAGAAGCGGCGGGTTTTTTCGTTGTACGTAGGGCGACCCGCAAAGGAGGGGCACAAGCCATGATAGAAGGAAAGCTGGTGCGGCTACGGGCCGTTGAGCCCGAGGACGCCGAAAACGCCTTCCGCTGGATGAACGACCGCGAGGTGACTCGGGGCCTCATGGCGCGCTACCCCTTCTCCCGGGAATCCGAACGCGAGTGGGTCAAGGGCGCCACCAGGCCCCTCGACTTCGGCAACGCGCGCTTCGCTGTCGAGACGAAAGACGGCATACACATCGGCCACTGCGGTCTGCACGGCGGCAGCGCCGAGAACCACCGCGCCGAGCTCGGCATCATGATCGGCGAGAAAGAGTACTGGAGCCGCGGCTTCGGCACGGATACCATGCTCACGCTCCTCCGCTTCGCCTTCGAGCAGATGAACCTCAACAAGGTGACCCTCGGTGTTTTCGAGTTCAACGAGCGCGGCCTCGCCATGTACACGAAGCTCGGCTTCGTCGAAGAGGGCCGATCCCGCGAAGACCTGTTCCAGGACGGCCGCTACTGGGACCTCGTCCGCATGTCCATCCTTCGCCGCGAGTACGAGGCCGTGCACGGCGCGATAGGCGCCACCGCGACAACAGCCACCACCTGACAACACCCATCCCAATCGGCGGGCGGGCGCGACCCCCCCCTGCGCCCGCCTGCCACGTCTGCCGAACTTCCGGAACCCGGCAGCGCCCCCTTGACGCCGTCCCCTCGCCGTGCCAACTTTGGCCCCGAAGGAGGACGCCCACATGAACGACGTAGCATTCCTCGACGCCACTGCCCAGGCGGAACTGGTCCGCGGAAAGCAGATCAAGCCGGAAGAGCTCCTGGACGGCGCTATCGAACGCATCGAGCGCCTCAACCCGCAGCTCAACGCCGTCGTCCTCCCCATGTTCGACCAGGCCCGCGCCGCAATCGCCGCCGGCCTTCCCGAGGGCCCCTTCACCGGCGTCCCCTTCGTTCTCAAGGACCTCGGCGCGATGTACGCCGGCGTCGTCCAGACTCAGGGTTCGGCATTCTGCAAGGACTTCATCTCGCCAATGGACTCCGAGTTGACACGCCGCCACAAGGCCGCCGGTCTCGTCATCTGCGCAAAGACAAACACCCCAGAGTTCGGCCTTATCCCCACCACTGAGTCACGCCTCCTCGGCGACGCGCACAACCCCTGGAACCTCGATCGCACCACCGGCGGCTCCAGCGGCGGCTCGGCGGCTGCGGTCACCTCAGGCATGGTACCGTTCGGCCACGCCAACGATGGCGGCGGCAGCATCCGCATTCCGGCGGCCTGCTGCGGCCTCTTCGGCCTCAAGCCAACTCGGGCCCGCATCACAGCCGGCCCCTTCATCGGCGACATCATGGGCGGCCTCGTCAACGAGCACTGCGTCTCCCGCTCAGTGCGAGACTCGGCGGCCCTCCTCGACGCCACGGCGGGCTCGATGCCCGGCGACCCTTACGTCGCCCCGGAACCGAAGCGGCCGTACCTCGAAGAGGTAGGCGCCAGCCCGGGACGTCTGCGCATCGCCTACACCGCAAACACCTTCTACGGAGAGCCGCTGCACGAAGACTGCATCGCCGCCGTCAAGGACACAGCCGCGCTACTCTCCGACCTCGGCCACGAGGTCGAAGAGGCATCGCCTCCCGTCCCCGGCGAGCAGTTGATCCAGTCGTTCACGCAGCTCTGGGCAGCCGGCAACGCCTGGGGCATAGACACTCTGGCGCCGTTCGCCGGCAGGCAGCCCAAGGAAGAGGACTTCGAGATCCTCACCTGGGCACTCTACAAGATGGGCCAGGAAGTAACTGCGGTGCAGTACCTGACAGCGATCTCCAGCATGCAGATGCTCGCACGACAGATCGCCGGCTTCCACCAGACATACGACGTCTGGCTCACGCCGACGCTGGGAAAACCACCGGTTGAGCTCGGCTACATCCAGTCGACGCCAGAGGACCCAATGCTCGCCTTCACGCGCGCCGCGGAGTTCGTTCCCTTCACGCCGATCCAGAACGTGACCGGCCAGCCGGCGATGTCCGTACCGCTCTACTGGAACGAGGCGGGGCTGCCGATCGGCCTCCACTTCGTCGCCCGTTTCGGCGAAGAGGACCTACTCTTCCGCCTGGCCGCCCAGCTCGAAGAAGCGCGCCCCTGGGCGAGCAAGATCCCGCCCGTCAGCGCCTAACCTCGCCCCGAGACTCCCGCCAGTCTACGTCTGGAGCCTGACCACAGGCGGCTTCGGCCGCCGCACCAGGCCTCGCCTGTTTCAAGGATTCCTGATCGCGCCTCTAACCGAGTCTTCACCCGCCGCCGGTAACTGCGTCAACTACTCGGCCATCCAACCTTACGGGGCACCTATAGATGGTCTGGAGCCATATCTGGCGCACACAACGGCTGACCGCGGTGGCGTTTCTACTCGCCGCCGCGCTCGTCTACGTTCACCTCGCGGGACACGGCACCGGGCCTGCCGCCGGCGAAGAGTATTACGACTGCACGCCCGTCCGTAGCGAAGGCTCCTCCCAGACCTCCGGGGCGGGCGGCCTGATGACTGGCTCGAACCTCGATCAACTCACGGACGAGGCCGACCTCGTCGTCTTCGGCGCCGTCGAGAGCCTCCAGACCTGCCGCAGCAACGGCCCGGTGACGATCGTCACCCGGATCAGGATCGCGACCGGCGACATCTTCAAGGCGGATCGCTTGCCTCAGACACCAGCGCTAACCGTCGACGTTCCCGGCGGCGCCATCGATGGTTACCGCCTCGCCGTCGGCTCGAGCCCCGAGTTCACCGTCGGCGAACGCGTCGTCGTCTTCCTCGGCGTTACCGACGAAGGCGCGGTGTTCCCGGCGGCGGGCTTCCAGGGCAAGTTCACGGTCACGCCCAGCCTTCGGCTCACTCAACCTGCCATCTCACTGGCGGCGATGGGCGACGCCGTCCGCACGGCGGCGATGGGCGACCTACCCGCGGGCGACGACCCAATGGAAGGCGGCCCTCAGATCATAGAGAGCTCATTCTCCACGCTCGGCGTCAGCTTCATCGACAGCGAGATCCCCGTCCAGTACTACATCAACGCGAGCACCGACAAGCCAGCGCAGCTCACAGAGCAGGAGTCACGACTCGCCTCCATCCGGGCCTTCCACGCCTGGCAGAACCTCCCCGGCTCGCACATCGCCTTCGGGCCCGTGCAGAGCACCACGCGCACGAGCGCTCAGGGCGACTGCGACGGCCTCCATGACACGACCTGGGGCATCTCGTCCACTCACGGATCCGGCACGCTCGCCGTCACTTACACCTGCTACTTTGGCTCGCGCATCCTCGACGCCGACATCGAGATCGACACGGACCACTTCGGGTCGAGTTGGCGTGTCGACGGCAGCGGCGCCTGCTTCACCGGCACGTACGACCTCCAGACCGTCCTCTTGCACGAAAACGGCCACTTTCTCGGCCTCGGTCACCCGGGCAACAGCGGCTGCCAGCCCTGCCCGGTGATGGACGCCAGCTACGGCGGCGTCAGCCGCACGCCGTGCGCCGACGACGAGTCCGGCGCGGACGCCATCTATCCGCTCGACGGCAGCGCTCCACCGCCCGCACCCGGCGCCTTCTCCGCCAGCGGTACCGTGTCCGCCCTCCTCATCTGGAGCGACGTCGCGAGCGAATGGGGCTACGAGCTCTGGCGCGCACCGGTCTCCTGCGCGACGGCCACCGGCCCGGACTTCGCGCTCCTCGATACCGTCGCCGACGGAACGCTCACTTACACGGACACCGACTACGGCAACGGCCTGGCCCCCGGGAGCTACTGCTACGAAGCGCGCTCCTTCAACAAGAGCGGCGAATCGGCGTTCTCGACGACTTCCGGCGTGGACATCGCGGGCTCGTCGCCGACTCCGACGCCTCCGCCGACTCCCACGCCTCCGCCGACTCCTCCGCCGACTCCCACGCCTACGCCTCCGCCGACTCCCACACCTCCGCCGACTCCCACGCATCCGCCAACTCCCACACCTTCGCCGACGCCCACGCCTTCGCCAGCACCCACAACACCACCACCGAGCACAACGCCGTCACCGAGCCCGACTCCGCAGCCGTCTCAGTCGCCACCACCGGCGCCGACCAGCACGCCGATGCCACCGCACATTCAGGGCGACGCCGACTGCGATGAGACGGTGGACGTGAACGACCTTCTGGCCGTGCTCCTGACACTCGGTTATACGGGTGCCGCCTCGCCTTGCTTCGCTTACGCCGACGTCAACTGCGACGGCGTTGTAAACGGCCTCGATGCTGTCCTCATTCTGCGCCACGTCTCGCAGCTGCAAAGCACCATCCCGGGCTGCCCGAACATCGGCGCCGCCGGCATCTAGGGATCCGAAGCGTCAGGCGTTCGAGAGACGCGCCTTGATCTCGTCCACCGCCGCGTCCCTCGCCACCAGCTCGTTCTCGTCGCCGTCGCGCCGCCGCAGCTCCACCGAGCCCTTGTCGAGGTTGCGCGGACTGACTGTCACTCGCAACGGCATTCCGAGCAGGTCAGCGTCGTTAAACTTCACCCCGGGCGACTCCTCGCGGTCGTCGTAGAGCACCGACAGGCCGGCCGACTCGAGATCGGCGACCAGCGTCTCCGCCGCCTCGCGCACTTCCGGCTTCTCCACCTGCAACCCCACGAGGTGCACGTCGTAAGGCGCCAGCTGACGCGGCCAGATGATGCCGGAATCATCCCGGTTGTCCTCGACGATCGCCGCCAGGAGCCGCTCGATCCCGATTCCGTAGGAGCCCATCACGGCCGGGCGCTGTTGACCCTCGGCGTCGAGGAAGAACGCCTCGAACGCCTCCGAGTACTTCACGCCGAGCTTGAACACCTGCCCCATCTCGATCCCGCGGCGTTCATCCATCGGCGTCTGGCACTCGCCGCAAAGCATCCCGCCCGCGGCCAGGGCGATGTCGGCGACGATGTCCGCCTTCCAATCGCGATCGTGGTTGACGTTGAGCAAGTGCTTGTCCGGCTTGTTCGCCCCGGCGACGAGGTTCCGCTCTTGCACGACGAGATCGTCCGCGACGACCTTCATGTTCTCGAGGCCCACCGCCGAGGCCGATCCGGCGACGAACCCCGCCCTGGTCACCGCGGCCTCGTCCATGTACTGAAGCTCGATGGCGCCGAGGGCGTTCTTGAGCTTCGACTCGTTGACGTCCATATCGCCACGGATCGCGACGAGCACGGGATCTTCGCGCGTACCGCCCTTTTCGTCGCCGTAGGTGGCCGTGTAGAACACCGCCTTGCACGTCTTCGACTTCGGAACGCCCAGGTGATCGGCCAGCGCCTCGATCGTCGTCAGGCCGGGCGTGTCGATCTCCTCCAGCGGCTTCGGCTCCTCGTCGGCGGACGCCGGCTCTTTCACGAACGTCGCCACCTCCGCGTTCGCCGCGTAGCCGCACTTCGGGCAGAGCAGGCAGTGGTCCTCGCCGATCTCCGTCAGGTAGAGGAACTCGTGCGTGTCTCTGCCGCCCATCGCACCCGAGTCTGCCAGCGCCGGGATCACCGGCACGCCGCAGCGCTCGAACACGCGCACGTAGGCGTCGAACATCATCTGGTACGAGACGTCGAGGCCTTCCTGGTCGACGTCGAAGCTGTAGAGGTCCTTCATGATGAACTGCCGCAGCCGGATCAGGCCGCCGCGGGGGCGGGGCTCGTCCCGGAACTTCGTCGCTATCTGGTAGAGCATCAGCGGCAGGTCGCGGTACGACTGCACGTTGCGCTTGAAGACGTCGACGAACACCTCTTCGTGCGTCGGGCCCAGCGCGAAGTCGCGGTCGTGGTGGTCCGTCAGCCGGAAGAGGATATCCGCCATCGTCTGATCGCGCCCCGACCGCTCGTAGTACTCGATCGGCACGATCGACGACATCAGCAGCTCCTGGCCCGCCCGGCCGTCCGGCCCTTCGCGGTCCATCTCCTCGCGGATGATCGACTGGATGCCGTGCAGCACGCTGAGCCCCAGCGGCATGTACGCGTACACACCCGCCGCGATCGGCGTGATCATACCGCTGCGGATGAGCAGCCGGTGCCCCTCCGTCTCAGCGTCCGCGGGCACCTCCCGCAACGTCTTGGAGAACAGCTTCGACATACGCATGAGGGTCATTATGGGACAGGAGACAGGCGTTAGG
>Ga0255058_10001786_pt1 | contig 12065 bp, 8 predicted proteins | sample Cases_109_9_MG_FD_188637 | JGI IMG/M metagenome (GOLD analysis project Ga0255058, IMG submission 188637) | Seawater microbial communities from Amundsen Gulf, Northwest Territories, Canada - Cases_109_9 | ecosystem: Environmental > Aquatic > Marine > Gulf | place: Canada: Northwest Territories... | reverse complement strand
GCGCGGCGGTGGTCGTAGTCGCGACCGCGTCGCCTGCAGTGGTGGTGGTCGTGTCGTCGCTCGACGTGCACGCCGCAGCGAAGAGCGCAAAGACCACAACCAGCAGGAATGCGTAGTTGTAGCGTTTCGTCATGATCCTCCGTCTCCAAGGAGCGAGTGCGGGAACGCGTTCGCCGCGTTTCGCCCTCCTCCGTCATGCTTGCCCGTGGCAACCTCCGGAAGGGCAGCCGAACCACCATTCATGGGCGGTCGCCTATTTGTTATACACTAGACACAATTAGCCGCGGCACATCCGACGAGGGTCGTTGCCCCCAGATTCGGTGTTCTTCGTTCTCGTAGTGGGTGATGAATGAGAGAAGCTGCAAGCGACATGCAACCTCGCCTCACCTGGCAGAACCGCCTGGTGGATCTCTACGGCGCGGGCGAGGCTGCCTCGCTGACCCCGCGAGTGGAGGCCATGCTCCGAGACCCTGGCGCAGCGGCAACGGACGAGCCGTTGTGGGATGAGCACGACGTGTGGTTGATCACCTACCCCGACCAGTTCCAGCGCCGCGGCGAGCCGCCGCTGGTGACGCTGCGCCGCTTCTACCTCGACCACCTCGCCGCCTCGTGCAAAGGCATGCACGTCCTGCCGTTCTTCCCGTCCTCCTCCGATGCCGGGTTCTCCATCACCGACTACTCGGCGGTGGCGTCAGAGCTCGGCACGTGGGAAGACATCGAACGACTGGCTGCGTCGACCCGGCTGATGGTGGACGCGGTCATCAACCACGCCTCGGTCGAAGGCGAGTGGTTCAGGCGTTGGGGCAAGGGCGACGAGCAATTCGCCGGGTTCTTCCGCGTCGCCGATCCCGGGGCGGACCTCACCGACGTGGTGCGCGCTCGGGAGCACCCGTTGCTGACGCCCGTCACCACCTCCCGGGGCGAGGAGTGGATCTGGACGACCTTCTCCGCCGACCAGGCCGACCTCGACTACCGCAACCCCGAGGTTCTGCTCCGAGTCCTCGAGGTGATCCTCGGCTACGTCGAGCGGGGGGCACGGATGATCAGGCTCGATGCGGTTGGCTTCCTGTGGAAGGAGGAGGGGAGCCTCTCGATCCACCTTCCTCAGACCCACCGGATCGTGCAGTTCCTCAGGGCGTGCCTCGACCAAGCACACCCCGACACCCTGCTCCTCACCGAGACCAACGTCCCGCACCGCGAGAACATGTCCTACCTGGGGAGCATTTTCCCTGAGGCTCACGCCGTCTATCAATTCCCGTTGCCGCCGTTGACTCTCCATGCCTTCACCACCGGCGACGCCAGCAAGCTGGCGGCGTTCCTGGGTCGGCTCGGCGACGCGCCGCCGCTGACCACCGTCGTCAACTTCCTCGGCTCCCACGACGGGGTTGGGCTGCGCCCCGCCGAGGACATCTTGTCCCCGGCCGACGTCGATCGGTTGGTCCGCCTCGCCGAGGACTCTGGGGGCCGCGTGTCCATGCGCGCAAACGCGGAAGGCGATACCGCGCCGTACGAGTTGAACGCCACCTGGTTCGACCTGATCCGCGGTCCGACCGAGGGTGATGATGCATTGCAGCGGCACCTCGCCTCACACGCCGTCATCCTCGCCCTCGCTGGGATCCCTGCCATCTACGTTCACAGTTTCTTCGCCACCCCTAATGACGGCGCCGCGGCGGAGGGGCCGGGTGGAGCGCGCGCCATCAACCGGCCCAAGGAGACCGATACCGACCGTCTGGAGACTGAGCTCGAGGATTCCTCGGGCATGGCGAGGATGGCGCTCGATGGAATGGCGGAACTGATCTCGCTGCGCCGTTCGAGCCCGGCCTTTCACCCCGATGCGGCACAATCGATCTCCACGCCGGTGCCCGCTGTCCTGGCGGTCCACCGCCGCGCCGACGACGGCTCGACGGCAACGGTTCTCGTCAACGTTTCCGGCGACTCGGTCGAGCTACCGAGGTCGAGCGTTGTGCGTGTTGTCGGGCGCCGGGTGCAAGCGACGGATGAGACCATCAGGCTGGATCCGTGGGGTTACGCTTTCACGATGAGCTGACGGTCAAGCCGGGGGGCTGTCACCGACTGCTGGAGCATGAATGGCTGAAATCGATCCGAGCCTCCCAATTCCGCTGTTCTATCAGCTGAAGAATCTCGTTTTCGAGGACATCGTCTCGGGGAAGTACGGCCCCGGAGATCGCCTTCCCACCGAGCATGAACTGTGCGAGCGCTACGGCATCAGCAGAACGCCGATCCATCGCGCCCTCTCCGAGCTGGCCGATGAAGGGGTCATCATCCGTACCCCGCGCAAGGGGAGTTTCGTGAGCCCGCACTGGGTCCCGACACGAGCCGCGGGGAATGAGCTGCGTGTCACCGTGACCCGGGAAGCGCTGGTGGAACCCATCATGGGGTCGGCCGAGGCGCCACACCGAGTGAACATTGCGGTCACCGACTACACCGAACTTCGCCACACCCTGCTGGGAGCTATCGCCGAAGGTCGTGCTCCCGACGTGGCACTGATCGACGAAACGCTTATCGCCGACTTCGCCGAGGCCGGGTTCTTGCTTCCGCTCGATGACCTCGACCCCGGCTGGTTCAACGACGAGTATCGCGAAGACTTCGTCGAGCCCTTCGTTGCCGGACGCATGTACGGAGGCAGCGTCTACGCCGTGCCAGAAGAGGTGAACGTGGCGGGGCTGTGGTGCAGCCGGGAGGCGCTCGACTCGGTCGGCGCCCAGGTGCCGACGACGTGGGCGGAGCTCGAAGCGACCGCGCGCGCCCTCGAGGAGGAGCTGCCTCGCGATGTGCGTGCTTTCGCCATGCCGGGCGGCCATGTTGGTGGAGAAACGACGACCTACTGCCTCCTCGCCATCCTGGCATCTAACGGAGTCGAGATCATCGATGATGCGGTCCGGCTCGGTTCGTCGCCGGCGATCGATGCGCTGGAAATGCTCCGTCGATTCATCGACGGCGGTGCGATGAGCAGCGATGTGGTGACCTATAAATGGTTGCGCTGTCCCGGCCTTCTCGGAGCGAAAAGGGTCGCCATGACCGTCGGCGGGACCTACGAGGCCGACGTCATCGCCGCCGCGGCGGGGATCGGGCTGGACGAGGTCCACGACCACTTCGCCTTCGCCCCGTTTCCGGCGGGCCCGGCGGGATCACCGGCGACGGTTGCCGGCGGGATGGTGTACGTGGTCTTTCGGCAAACCAGATACCCGAAAGAGGCCCTCGAGCTACTGGAGCGGATCATCGCCACGGATCGCCTGATCGATCGGGCTCGCGGCCAGGCCACCATCCCTCCTCGTCATTCCGCGATCGAAGCGATGGATTCCCCTTTCATTGCCCAGGCGGTGGAGCTGTTCTCGACGGCCATTACTCGACCAATGGTGCCCGATTACCACCTGATCTCGACACAGCTGCAAAACATGGTCGAAACGGTGCTTACCGGGCAATACGCGCCTTCCACCGCCGCCGAGCGCACCGCTGAGGTAATCGCCGCCATCACGGGACTGCCCCTCGGCGACGGCCCACAGCATTGAGCTTCCCCGCAGACTTCACGTGGGGGGCAGCTACCTCCGCCTACCAGGTCGAGGGAGGAACCGGGTCCGGTGGGCGCGGGCCGTCGATCTGGGACACCTTCGCCCACGCCCCGGGCAACGTGGCCAATGCCGACACGGGTGACGTGGCCTGTGATCACTACCACCGCTGGGAGTCCGATCTCGACCTCATGGCCGGCCTCGGTCTGGAGGGGTACCGGTTCTCAATCGGCTGGTCTCGGGTCATGCCCACTGGCAGCGGTCCGGCCAACGAAACGGCACTGGCCTTCTATGAACGCATCGTGGACGGTCTGCTGGAGCGCGGCATCAGGCCCTTCATCACCCTCAACCATTGGGACCTGCCGCAGACGCTCGAGGAATCTGGTGGCTGGAGGTCACCGGCCACTATTGATGCCTTCACGGAGTACGCGGTCGCGGTGGTGGAGCGTCTCGGCGATCGCGTCCTGCATTGGTCCACACACAACGAGCCCTGGGTGATCTCATGGCTCGGCCACATGATGGGCACTCATGCTCCGGGGCGGACATCCCTCGCCGAGGCGCTCACCGCCGCCCATCACCTTCTCCTGAGCCACGGGCGAACGATCCGTGCGCTGCGCGCCCTCGCCCCCGAGCTCCAGCTGGGCATCGTGGTCAACCTCGACCACAAGGTGCCGGCATCGCAACATCGCGGCGATATCGCTGCCGCCCGACTCGAGGACGGGCGCATGAACCGGTGGTATCTCGATCCGCTCGCCGGGCGCGGCTACCCCGACGACGTCATGGCCGACTACGACGAAGCCATGGCCATCATCCACCCAGGGGATCTCGATGAGATCGCCGCGCCCCTCGACTTCCTTGGCATCAACTACTACCAGCGGCACGTTGTCGCAGATCACGCGGTGGGCGACGAGGAGCGCCCGGCGCCGGTGATCCGCCCCGGCCCTTGGTTCACGGAGATGGGCTGGGAGGTGTCACCGGCCGGGATCGGGGTCCTGCTGGATCGACTCCACGCCGATTACCCCTTCCCGCGCCTGTATGTGATGGAGAACGGAGCGGCCATGCCCGACCATGCTGACCCGGTCGGATTCGTCGATGACCAGGACCGGATCGAGTACCTGCGCCTCCACATCCTCGAGGCGAAGCGTGCCGTGGAGCGCGGCGTGCCCCTCAGCGGCTACTTCGCCTGGTCGCTGCTGGACAATTTCGAGTGGGCCCACGGCTTCTCGAAACGCTTCGGGCTGATCCGCGTCGACTACGAGACGCTGCGGCGCATCCCCAAGGCGAGTGCCGATTGGTACCGGGGTGTCATCGCCACCAACGGCGCCGCGATCTGAACGCGACCGCGTCATGAACGCGATCCTCTCCTCTGCCCCGTGGTCTGGTCGCGTCACCCGGAGGAATCGCGATACAGGAGCACCAGGTCGCCGACGTTGGTGCCGGTGGGGCCGGTGATCACCGTGTCTCCGATGGCGTCGAGGAAGGGGTGGGCATCGTTGCGTTTCAGGAACTCGGTGGCCTCCAGGCCGTGGCTCCGTCCACGCTCAACTGCGGTGCCGTCGGCGAACGCCCCGGCGACACCGATGGTGCCGTCGACACCATCGGTGTCAAGAGCGAGGAGGATCAGGTCGTCGCGTCCGGCGAGCTCAATCGATGCCGCAAGGGCCAGCTCCTGGTTGCGCCCTCCGCTGCCCTCTCCGGTGACGGTCACCGTCGTCTCACCGGCGTAGATACCGACGCTCTCGTGTGCAAGCTCAGACGAATCGCGAATCAAACGGCGGGCAACATCGCGGGCCTCCCCCTGGAGCTCGGTGGTGACCACGACAGGGGCCAAACCCAGGTCAACGGCAGCCGACGCGGCGGCCAGGGTGGCCAGACGAGCATCGGCCACGACCTCGATCACCTGCCGGTCAAAGATCGGCAGGTTCGCTGCCACGTCGGCGATGCGGCCCTCTGTTCCTGCGGTCAGGTGACGGACAATCGTCAGCGGGACCCGCCGGCGAACCCCGTACCGATCGAGCACCTCCAGTGCGTCCTCAAACGACGTTGGATCCGGAACCGTTGGGCCAGAAGCGATGCCGTCGAGTGGATTGCCGACAACATCAGAGATGACCAGGGTCACCAGGGCTCCCGCACGAGCCAGAGCCACACCCAGACGGCCTCCCTTCACCGCGGACAGATGCTTTCGCACGGTGTTGAGCTCATCGATGCTTGCGCCGGATCGCAGCAGCACGGCATTCGTTTGCTGGAGATCGTCGATATCCAAGCCGGATGCTGGGGCGGCAAGCAGCGCCGACCCGCCTCCCGAGATGAGGACTACCGCGAGGTCGTCTGGTCCAACCTCATTGGCGACTCTCAACGCGATCCGGCCGGCGGTGACGCTCGCCGGGTCAGGAATCGGGTGGCTCCCGCCGACAACCTCGAATGGGGGCACCGGGGATGGATCCGATGTGATGAGAACCCCGCCGAGGCGAGCCCCGGCCAGAAGGCGCGCGATTGCCCGACCCATCGGAACCGCCGCCTTGCCGAAGCCGATGACCACGACTCGATGGAAGGCATCGAGGTCGATGAGCCGACCGCCGACGCGAAACGTGTTGCCCTCCCGTCCGACGGCACCGGCGACCGCCGTCTCGGCGTCGACGGCGTCCAGTGCATGACCTGCGACTTCGAGCAGTTTGCTGCGTCGACCGCCATCGCGGTCCAAAACACGCCGGTCGAACCGACTCACCGGTGACGCATCGAAAACAGGGTCGCTCACAGCCGTCTCCCGTTGCGGCGCTTGATCTTCCAGACCGGCTGATCTGATACCGACATCGCCGACGTCGCCATTGTTCCACGGCCCGGCGGTGATGCGACCTGCGGACCGCGCCTCTCAGCCGATTCGTCGGCGACCTCCATGCCGCAGAGGATGTGGTCCAGGAGACGTTCATCAAGGTGATGAAGTCGCTGCACACCTACCGCGGCGACGGTCCGATCCAGGCCTGGCTGTACCGCATCGGGTACGGCGAGGCGATCACGGCCACCAGGAAGCGGCGCGAGGTTCCAATCGATCCCGAGGAAATGCTGCGCTCGGGTCACCGGACGATGCCAAGCGTCGAACATTCGGTGCTGGCCACCGAGTTGGTGCAGACCCTGGATCACGCCATCGCCCAGCTGTCGGACCCGCTACGGGCCACCTTCACGCTGCGCGACATCGAGGGGCTCTGCACCACCGAGGTCGCCGAGATCCTCGACGTGTCCGAATCTGCGGTGCCTGGCCAGGGCTCGAGAGGCGCTGCGCGTCCTGCTCAAGGAGTACCCGTGAACTCGTTGACCTGCGACCAGCTGGACGTCCTCCTCCCCGAGTTTCTCGACGGAAAGCTGCACCCCGACTAGGAGCTTGCTGCCGCAGACCACCTGGCAACATGTGACGATTGCCGGGTTCAGATTTCGGAGCTGGAGGGCTCGGTAAGCTGTACCGCCGCCACGGCAGGCTGACTCTTCCACCGGAGGCGCGGGAACGGATCCGCCGCCTCCCGGCGGCCGAAGCAGGGCGCCCCATGCCATGAGCGAGGAGACACCAATGACGATCACCACCGGCCCCGACGAGGCCGCACGCAAACAAGTCGCCGCCGAGCTGTCCCGGCTGCTCGCCGACAGCTACACGTTGTACTTGAAGAGCCACAACTACCACTGGAACGTCACCGGCCCGATGTTCCACACCCTCCACCTCATGTTCGAGGAGCAATACAACGAGCTGGCGCTGGCCGTCGACGAGGTCGCGGAACGAATCAGGGCGCTTGGCCATATCGCCCCGGCGACCTATCGAGAATTCTTGGGTCTCACCTCGATCGATGAGGATGAGGCGGTCCCCGATGCCAGCCTCATGATCCGGAGCCTGATCGACGGGCACGAGATCGTGGTTTCGACCGCACGCGAGGTTGCATCCGCGGCCGAGCAGGCATCCGACATTGCTTCGGCCGATCTCGCCACCAGGAGAGTCGAGGTCCACGAGAAGACCGCTTGGATGCTGCGCAGCCTGTTGGAGTAGCCGCCCCGGCCGGCCGAGCGGTTACGGTATCGGCCCCCGGAGGAGATAACGGTTGCAGTACGGGTTCATCATCGATCAGGACTCCTGTATCGGCTGTCACGCCTGCACCGTGGCCTGCAAGACCGAACACCAGGTCCCCCTCGGCGTCAACCGGACCTGGGTGAAGTACATCGAGAAGGGGGGCTGGCCCGACAGCCGCCGGTTCTTCTCGGTGATGCGCTGCAACCACTGCACCGACGCACCGTGCGTAGAGATTTGCCCGACCACAGCTTTGTTCCGGCGCGAGGACGGCATCGTCGACTTCGATACCGACCGCTGCATCGGCTGCAAGTCCTGCATGCAGGCGTGCCCCTACGACGCCCTCTACATCGACCCCGGCGACCACACCGCACAGAAGTGCAACTACTGCGTGCATCGGGTAGAGGTCAGCCTGGAGCCCGCCTGTGTCGTGGTCTGCCCCACAGAGGCCATCATCGCCGGTGACCTCGACGACCCGACCACCAAGATCGCCCAATGGGTTGCCAACGAACAGCTGTACCAGCGGGCACCGGAGCAGGGCACCAAGCCCAACCTTTGGTACAAGGGCGTCGAGGCCGAGAGCATCGACCCGCTGGGTGCGGAACGGCCGGACGATGGAGGTATCTGGCGGGACCCGCCGGGCATCGAGCAGTCCTGGCTGTCGGTCGACCTGACCGGCGGCACCCAGCTTCCGGAGCCGAGCGGGCCCAAAGTCGTGGCATCGAACGGCCACCCGGCCCGGGTGGTCTACGCCAACGACTTCCCCATGCCCTGGGGATGGCGGGTGTCCAGCTACTTCCTCACCAAGGGGATTGCGGCCGGGATCGCCATCGCCGCCCTCGTGGCTCTGCTGTTCGGGGCCGGCACCGAATCGGCGTGGATGCGATGGGTCGCACCACTCGTCGCCGGGCTCCTCCTGCTGGGGACGGGGGCGCTGCTGGTAGCGGACCTGAAACGCCCCGACCGGTTCTTCTACCTGCTGACGAAGGGGAACCCGGGATCGTGGCTGGTTCGCGGGGCCTGGATCCTGGGGGCCTATGCGGCGGTCCTTGGCATCTGGTTCCTGGCCGGCATCTTCGAGCTGGAAACCGTCGTGACCGTTGCGATATGGCTTGCCGCACTCGTTGCCTTCGGTGTCGCCGGCTACACCGCATTTCTCTTCGCCCAGGCAGAAGGCCGCGACCTCTGGCAGAGCCCTTTGCTGCTGTGGCACATGCTGGCCGGTGCATTGGTCGCCGGCGGGGGGGCCTCCTTGATCGCTGCCGCGTTCTTCGAGTCCATCGAATCCAATGCGGCCAATGCCTTTGCCTGGACCATGGTGGCCGGCGCCACCGCCGTCGGCGTGCTCGCCATCGTCGAGATGGCATCGAGGCACCCGACCCGAAATGCCGAGGAGGGGTTCCACCACATGACCAGGGGCGCCTTCTCCACCGAGTGGTGGTCCGGACTCGCCCTGACCGCGGCGGTCCCCCTCATCCTCGGCGTCGCGGTGCTGGCCGGAGCCACGGTCTGGCTCGGGGCCCTCGGTGGTGTGGTAGGAATGGCCGGGATCTGGCTGATGGATGATGCCTTCGTCAAGGCCGGCCAGAGCGTCCCGCTGAGCTGAGAGGAATCATGGAACCACAAGACATTGAGATTCCCCGGCTCCTCCCCGACGGTGGGCTGACCGCCTACCCCCCTCCCGACCGCTGGGACGACTGGGAGGAGTACGACGCACAAGCCTGGCCGGAGAAGGTCACCAACCGCTATCGGCTGGTCCCGACCACTTGCTTCAACTGCGAGTCGGCTTGTGGGCTCCTCGCCTATGTCGACAAGGACAGCGGCGAAATCCGCAGGTTCGAAGGCAACCCGGCCCACCCCGGATCACGGGGCCGCAACTGCGCCAAGGGTCCGGCGACCATCAACCAGGTCAACGACCCGGAGCGAATCCTGTACCCGCTGCGGCGCAGCGGGCCCCGCGGATCTGGTGAGTGGGAGCGGGTGAGCTGGGAAGAGGCCCTGGCCGACATCGGCGGCCGGATGAACCGGGCCATCCGCGAGGGGCGTCACGACGAGATCATGTACCACGTGGGCCGCCCCGGCGAGGACGGCTTCATGGACCGCACCCTCAAGGCGTGGGGCGTCGACGGGCACAACTCGCACACCAACATCTGCTCGTCGGGAGCCAGAGTCGGCTACGCCATGTGGTCCGGCTTCGATCGCCCGTCTCCCGACTTTGCCAACGCCGAGTTCATACTGCTGCTGTCGGCTCACCTGGAGACCGGCCATTACTTCAACCCGCATGCTCAGCGCATCACCGAGGCCAGACGCGCCGGAGCCAAGCTGGCCACGATCGATCCGCGACTGTCGAACACCGCATCGATGTCGGATTACTGGCTGTCGACGTGGCCCGGATCCGAGGCCGCCCTCTTCCTCGCCTTCGCCAGACTGCTGCTGGAATGGGATGCGATCGACCACGAGTTCGTCCGGCGCTGGGTCAATTGGGAAGACTCGCTGGCCGCCCGGTTCCCCGACCGTGCGGTGAGCTACGACAACTACATCGACGCCCTCAAGGAGACCTATGCGGAGTACACCCCGGAGTGGGTCGCCGAGGAGTGCGGCATCTCCGTCGACCAGGTGGTTGCGGTTGCCAGGGAGATCGCAGACGCCGGACACCGCTTCGCCTCCCATACCTGGCGGGCCACCGGCTCGGGAAACCTCGGCGGCTGGCAGGCGGCCAGGACACTGCAGTTCCTCCACGTCCTCACCGGGAGTGTCGGCACCGAGGGCGGAACCTCACCGAACGGTTGGGACAAATTCAATCCGGAGCACTGGAACATGCCACCGCCACACAGCCGGTGGAACGAGCTGCTGTGGCCGATCGAGTACCCGCTCGCCCACCACGAGATGAGCATCCTGCTGCCCCATCTCATCAACCAGGGCAGAGGCCGCCTCGACGTGTACTTCACCAGGGTGTACAACCCGATCTGGACCAACCCCGACGGGTTCACCTGGCTCGAGATGCTCACCGACGAGGATAAGGTCGGCCTCCACGTGGCGCTGACGCCGACCTGGTCCGAATCGGCCTGGTATGCCGATTACGTGCTGCCGATGGGGGTGGCCGCAGAGCGCCACGACACCCACTCCTACGAGACCCATGCCGCCCAGTGGCTCGGGTTCCGCCAACCGGTGCTGCGCGTCGCCGGTGAGCGCGACGGCAAGACCTACGACCGCACCTATGAAGCCAACCCCGGTGAAGTGTGGGAAGAGACCGAGTTCTGGATCGACCTGTCCTGGCACATCGATCCCGATGGCTCCCTCGGCATCAGAAAGTGGTTCGAGTCGCCCAACGACCCGAGTCGCCCGGTTTCGGTCGATGAGTATTACGGATGGATGTTCGAGAACTCGGTGCCGGGACTGCCGGACGCAGCGGCAGACGAGGGCCTCGATCCGCTGGGGTACATGCGCAAATACGGGGCCTTCGAGGTGGCGCGGGACATCTACGAGGTGCACGAGCGGCCCGCAGACCCCGACCAGGCGGTCCTCATCGATGGTGAGCCGAAAACCGGGTTCAACACCCCATCCAAAAAACTCGAGTGGTACTCCAAGACCATGGACGACTGGGGATGGAGCGACGAGTCGATCCCGACCTATCTGCGCTCACACGTCAACTGGCGCGACCTCGACCTCTCAGGCAACGAGCGCATCCTGCTACCGATCTTCCGATTGCCGACCCTCATCCACACCCGGTCCGGCAACGCCAAATACCTCTATGAGATCAGCCACGGCCATCCGCTGTGGATCAACCCGAGTGACGCCGACGCCCTCGGTTTCGAGACCGGCCAGATGGTTCGGCTCACCACCGACATCGGCTGGTTCGTGATGCGGGCGTGGCGCACCGAGGGGATCCGCCCCGGTGTGGTCGCCGCCTCCCATCACCTCGGGCGGTGGCGGCTCGACGACGAGCAGGGCAACGAGCGCTGGTCCTCGGCGCTGGTCGACATCGAGCGCCTCGACGACGGGCAGTGGCGGCTCCGCCAGCGCAAGGGAATCGAGCCCTTCGACTCAGAAGACCCCGATTCGAGCCGGATCTGGTGGCGCGACCCGGGTGTCAACCAAAACCTCGCCTTCCCGGTCCACCCCGACCCCGTGTCCGGGCAACATGCCTGGCACCAGCGGGTCCGCCTCGCCGCCGCCGCCGACGGCGACCGTTACGGCGACGTGGTAGTCGACACCGCCAAGAGCACTGCGGTGTTCGAGGAGTGGCTCACCAAGACCAAACCGGGTCCCGGACCCGACGGCACCCGGCGCCCGATGTGGCTGGCCCGGCCGGTGAAGCCGACCCCGGATGCCTACCGCTTCTGAGGGCGCCTCCACCGAGGCCGGGTGGTGGCGTGGCATCGCCGCTCGCTGGTCGCCGCAGCAGGTCCCCGACGTCTATGCAGACGTTCCGCCGAGCGAGCATGCCGTCGTCGCCTTCTTCGACCCGAACGAGGATCTAGAACGCCGAACCA
>Ga0255058_10001784_pt1 | contig 12083 bp, 11 predicted proteins | sample Cases_109_9_MG_FD_188637 | JGI IMG/M metagenome (GOLD analysis project Ga0255058, IMG submission 188637) | Seawater microbial communities from Amundsen Gulf, Northwest Territories, Canada - Cases_109_9 | ecosystem: Environmental > Aquatic > Marine > Gulf | place: Canada: Northwest Territories... | reverse complement strand
TGGGCCTGTTGTTCTTCGCCACCGGACTGTACCTGGGCTTTGAATATTTCCAGTCCTTTTACTACCTCGGCGTCGGCGTGCTTTGCTGCACGTACGGCGTATCGATCTTTTTGATTCGTCTATACCACCGTAGTGCCAAGCGCAGCACCGAGCAGGCACCCGTGAGCACCGAGCAAGAACCCGTGAGCGAGGAACAGGCACACGTGAACTCGGAACCGGTGCCCTTCTCCGCAGAATAGGCGTGCCGTCAAACTCAACGGGGTCGACAACGGCCTCGTGTGGCGTGCCTGGGCACCGGCACGACCGGGTGCCTTTTTTTATTTCAGTTCAAGCTCCGGCAGCCGCCACAAGCCCAGCATTTTATCGCGATACGCGCCATCTTGATGTGGGCACTCCTCGTCCAGCAGCGCGCTCGGACCCGGAAAATCGAAGGGCTGTCTTTCCAGGTTAAGTGTGCGCCACCCCCCGGTCGCGACATCCCGATTCATGTCCTGACCCGTAAACGTCGTCGTCAGCAGCCACGTCGACCGGCTGGCCTGCATATTTCGAAGCGCCGCAAAAGCATCTTCATACGACAGGTGCACGAGGCAATCGCGGCACAAAATCAAGTCGACCCGGGGCAACGGATCGCAAATCAGATCCGAGCAAAGAAATCGATATGCAGAAGACGCAAAACGCTTTTGATTATCCTCGATCAGGTCTGAAACGATATCGATGCCGGTGTACTCGATTCCGTCAAGGTCCAGATCTCGCATCCAGAACAGGTCCCCACAGGGCGCGTCCAGAATCGATCGAACCTTGATCTCGCGTAGCAGCGGCGGCAGTTTTTGCACGAGAACTCGAGTCTCTGCCTTATCCGATCCAGGACCGGACACCGACTCCTGTCCGCTCCATCGTTTCCCGCTATAGATACGAGTGAACACATCCGCCGTCGAACGTGCCCGGCGAAAAAGGTGCTTTGCCTGGCGTTTCAAAGAGCGCAGTGGCGTTTCGCGCTTGCTGGCGCGGTTGACCGGGGCATCGCCAGGGCCAGATTGATCATTCGGCTTTTTCGTCATTCAGCCAGATCTCTGCCAGCGGTCACGAGATCCTCTTCTGTATCCACTCCGGGCCCTGGCCGGATCACGGGCCGGCCGACATGAATGATCATGCCAAGCCACAACGCGCGCAACTGTTCGAGTTTTTCGGCGATCTCGAGTGGTGACGGGTCGGCAGCGACGAGCCGCCGCAACACGCCGCATCGATACGCGTAGATGCCGTGGTGATGCAGGGCCGCCTGCCGTGCCGCATCGCGCTGATCGGCGTTGCGTGAGTACGGAATCGGCGCACGACTGAAGTAAATAGCCTCTTGTCGTTCATTCAGTATCACTTTGACGACGTTGGGGTTGTTGAAGTCTGCTTCCGACGCGATTGGTGACGCAAGTGTCGAGAGATCGGCCGCGGAATGGTCGAGCAACTCGGCACATTGATCGATCAGTTCCGCCGGCATCGTCGGTTCGTCACCCTGAAGATTGACGACGATTGTGTCATCGCTCCAATCGAAGAGGTTGGCAACCTCGGCGATGCGTTCTGTGCCCGAGCGATGTTGATCGCCCGTCATGCATACCTTCGCGCCAAAACCCTCGGCGGCATTCGCGATGCGTTCATCGTCCGTAGCGATGATGACTTCGCGGGCGGCGCTTTCGCAGCCGCGGCGATACACATGCTCGATCACGGACCTGCCATTGACCTCACGCAATGGCTTTCCGGGTAAACGAACCGAAGCGTAGCGTGCCGGAATTACAACAATGAAATCAGTCATTGTTTGCCTTGCTCATCGCGCATGCGTGATTCGATTTGTTGCAACCATGGTCCTGCCTGTACAGGATCTATTTTCAAGTCCACAGGCACGTACCACATCCGGTCTGAAACCTGCCGATCGAGTTTTACCGCATCTTTTTCCGTCATCAAAATATCGAAGTCGTCGCCGAAGTCGATATCCTTTTTTTGCAGTCTTACATGATCCGGATAGGCGTGCTCGATGACCTGAATGCCACGGCCGCGCAATAGATCAAAAAAACGGCGCGGATTGCCGATAGCGGCGACTCCGTGCACTGTCGTGCCCGCGAAACGGTCAATCGGCCGAGTCAACGATCCATTGAGGCGGCTGACGTCGGTCGCAATGAGCTCGAATTCCAGCGCATTCTGTTCGACGACCAATAATGACTCTGTCCCTTTGCGCAAACGCCCATTGACAAGCACTTGATCGACGTTCTCGAGGCGGCCCACCGTTTCGCGCAGCGGTCCGGCGGGAAGCAGCATGCGGTTACCGAGACCGCGTGCACCATCGATCACGCAGATTTCATAAGAGCGCGCGAGGCTGTAATGTTGCAATCCATCGTCAGCGATAATCAGGTCAGCACCGTCTTCAACCAGCATTGACGCTGCCCGCGATCGATTCGCATCGACAACAACCGGACACCCGGTGCGCATCGCGATCAGCACTGGCTCGTCACCGACAATCGCCGGGTCGCTGGCAGGATCGACACGCATCGACGATTTTGACCGGCTACCACCGTAACCGCGGCTGACAATGCCTGGCGAAAATCCGCGTTCTCGCATTTCCTGCGCAAGCCAGATCGTCGTCGGAGTTTTTCCGGTGCCCCCCGCCGTGATATTGCCAACGACGATCACCGGGGCAGCAGCGGTGTGGATTCGCAATACACCAAGCCGGTACAACATGCGCCGCAACATCAACAGCAAGCAATAGAGCCCGGAAAACGGCAACAGTAATCGATATGACCGATCACTACCGTACCAGACGCGCTCCATCCATCGGTAAATGGCGTCCTTCATCTGCGTTGGATTACCCGTCGCTGAATTGCATATGATACAGAGCAGCGTAATGACCGTTCGCCGCCAACAGTTCGCTGTGTGTCCCGGATTCGATGATGCTGCCAGCATCGAGAACGATGATGCGGTCCGCTTTTTCGACGGTCGATAATCGGTGTGCGATCACAAGCGTTGTGCGATTTTTCATGAGTTCGTTGAGCGCGCTCTGGATGCGCCGTTCGGACCCGGTGTCCAATGACGACGTCGCTTCGTCGAGGATCAGCACCGGTGCATTTTTCAACAGGGCCCGGCCTATCGCGATACGTTGTCGCTGCCCACCCGACAACAGGACACCACGATCACCAACCATGGTTTTCAGGCCGTCCGGCATGGCGTTGGCGAAATCCAGAACGTATGCTGCCTCTGCGGCCTGCACCAATTTGGCATGTGAATGTTGCCGCAGCTGACCATACGCCAGATTGTTCTCAATGGTGTCATTGAATAACACGACATCCTGACTGACGAGGCTGATATTGTTTCGCAGGCTGGTGAGCGTATAGTCGCGAATCGGCGTACCGTCGAGCAATATTTCGCCACTGTCCAAATCGTAAAAGCGTGGCAGGAGACTGACCAACGTCGATTTTCCGCTGCCCGAGTGACCGACAATCGCAAGCGTCTTTCCCGTATCGACCTTGACTGAAATATCCTTAAGTACGTCGCCGCTGTCATCGCCGTAAGAGAAACAAACGTTGCGGAATTCCACGTTGCCGTCGGCCGGATTTTTCTCGACAGTTCCTGAATCCACCTCATCGGGCTCGTCCATGATCGAGAACAGACTGTCTGCCGCGGCGACGCCTCGTTGCAGCGTCGCGTTAACATTGGTAATTCGCCGCACTGGTTGCAGCATCAGCATCATCGCGCCGAAGAATGAGATGAACTGGCCTGGACTCAAATTGCCGTCAATCGACTCGTAACTCGCAACATAGATGACAAGAGCAACTCCAAGTCCGAAAATGACCTGTGTGACAGCGACGCCGAGTGATCGCACTCTGATCAATTTCAGGTTCTGCTTTTTATTCTTGTCGTCAACTTCATTGAGCCGCCGTCTTTCGTAGTCGTAGCCGCCGAATGCCTTGACCACCCAGTTTCCGCGCACGATCTCCTCTGTCACCTGCGTGACTTCTCCGACAGTATCCTGGATACGGTTGCTGTAACGGCGGAACGCGACGCCCAATACGCGCACAATGACGGCGACAACCGGAAACAGGATCGCGACGAAAATTGTCAGTGTCGGGCTTTGCAGCAGCATGACGGCGAAGGCTGCGAAGACGGTCAGCACGTCTCTAACCGCAATAGTGACCACGCTGGTAACCGACTCGGCGACCATTTCGACGTTATAGGTCATGCGTGACAGCAACGGTCCCGTTGTCTGCGCGTCAAAAAATCGCGTCGGCAAAGTCAGAAACTTGCCGAATACGTCACGGCGCAAGGCACTGATCACGTTTCGGCCAATCCAGCCCAGCGATGCCTCAGTCGCGAAGCCGGCAATACCGCGAGCGATGAAGATTGCAATGAACACAAGCGGCATCCATTTGGCCGCTTCAAGGTTCTGTGCAACAAGTGCATCGTCCATCAGCGGCTCGAGCAAATACACGAGGCTCGCTTCGATGATTGCGGTCGCCGCCATACCGACGACCGCAATCAAGCCGATCAATTTATGTGGCAGGACATAGCGCCAGAGTCGCCGATATACGACGGCTGTGCCGGTATCGATACGACTACTCACAGTGACCGCCTGGCTCCCGACCGCAGCTACTCCGATCCTGAATCATTGATCGTCGCAATATTGATCTGTACAAATCCGAGCCGGCCGGCGACGTCCATTGCCGTCACAACATGCTGGTGCTTCGCGTTCGCATCCGCACTAATCGTCAACGGTAGCGAATTGTCACCGCCCGATATCCTTTGCAACGCATTACGAATGGTTTCGTACCGATTATTGATAAGTTCGCGACCGTTGACGAAATAGGTTCCTGTCTCGGTAATCATGATATCGATTTGCCGCGGCGATTCTTCGACGACGGCGGCACTGTCCACCGCCGGCAGTCTGATTGCGATCTTCGATTGTTTGACGAAGCTGGTCGACACCATGAAAAAAATCAACAGCAACAGCACGACGTCAATCAATGACGTCAGATTAACCTCAGGTTCCGATCGCGCCCGCAAACTGAGCCTCATCCCTTGTCCTTCTGTTGCCGCCGATGCAGCGCCTCAACCAGCTTGATTGCCTCTTTTTCCATGTCGACGACCAGTGTGTCGACGCGATTACGGTAATAGCGATAGCCGATGAGCGCCGGGATGGCCACTGATAAGCCTGCTGCCGTCGTAATCAACGCCTCGGATATGCCACCAGCCAGAACCGTGGGATTGCCAACACCGTGTGTCGTGATCGCGGCGAAGACTTTCACCATGCCGATAACAGTCCCCAGCAATCCAAGCAATGGCGACACCGCCGCAACCGTCCCCAGCGTCTCGAGGTAGGTCTCGAGCTCGTGTACAACGTGGCGCCCCGTGTCCTCGATGCTGTCCTTCATGACAGCGCGGTCGCGATCGCGATTGATCAGTCCGGCAGCGAGAATCTGTCCGAGCGGCGAGCCCTGGTGCAAACTTTGAATCTGTTTCTGATCGAGCTGGTCTTTCTTGACCCAGCCCCAGACCTTGCTCGTCAGGTCTTCCGGAATGACACGCTTTTGCTGCAGGGTCCAAAAGCGCTCAAGCATGATTCCCATCGCAATGATCGCGCCGAGGATGATTGGCGCCATCAGCCAACCACCGGATTTGACTATCTCAACCATACAGTCCGACTCAGAGGAAAAATGAAATATACAGTGCCGGAGAGCAAAATTCTCCCGGTCAATCGCCCTTTTTCGTGGCATCAGTGGCAACTGCGTGCCAGATCCGCCGACGCTGCTCCCGATTCTGCACGATTGACACGATACCGGCATGTTTGCAGGCACGCACGGCTATTGCACCCGAGGCGGCTGTTTGCAAAACGTCTGCGCCTGCATGACGCCACCGACCGACGACGTCATCCTTGGGAAAACCCCAACGATTGCCATGCCCCGCCGACACGATCGCTATGGACGGGCTCAACGCGGCGATGAATGAGCCTGTTGACGACGTGCGACTGCCATGATGCGGCACGGTCACGACGTCGACCGGCGGCAGCATACGTTCGCGAACCAACCGCCGCTCCGCAGACGCCTCGATGTCACCGGTCAGGAGTAGCCGGTAAGCTCCCGTTTCGATCAGCAGAACACAAGATGCGTCATTACCTTCTCTCGGAGCATCGACTTCCGGGTGTAGAAACTGGAAGAAAACGCCATCCCACTGCCAACGCATGCCGCTGCCACAGGCTCGCGACTCAATACCGATACTCGGAATGGGCTCGCCCGCCAACACTTCATCGACGACAAGCGACGAGAGCAGGGCCCGGGCGCCGCCCGCATGGTCGATATCTGCATGCGAGACGATGAGCATGTCGATGCGCTCGAGGCCGCGGCCGGCCAGATAAGGTAGTACCACGCGATCGCCCATGTTACTGCCGCTGAAAAACGACGGGCCTGTGTCAAACACAATGACATGTTCCTGCGTTTGAACGACGACGGCCATGCCTTGCCCGACATCGAGAACCGTGACGTCGACGCAGCCCGCGCCGGGTCCGCCGGGCCGGTACAGAGCCAGTGCCAATGCTGCCAACCATGCGACGTAACGGCCCGGCCAGCCAGGCGGCGCCACAACCCATGCCAGCGGCAGGATCAAGTACAGCCAGGCACCCCACTCTACCGTCGCTGTTGTCATATCCGCATACGGCAGCAGTAGCGATTTGCGGATCAGCCATTCGAGCAACTCGATACTCGCCGCCGCTGCATGCAACGCACTGTCACCAAGCGGCTGCAGTGGGCCAACGCAAACGATGCCGATCAATACGAGTGGCACTGTCAGAAAGCTGAATAACGGTACGGCAAGCAGATTAATGAATGGCGCCACGAGTGCGATACGATGAAATATCAGCACGGTCAGCGGCAACAGGCCAAGCAGCAGGATCAACTGCATCGTCCATAAGCTGCGCAACGCGATGGCCGGCCGCAGCAGGCCCGGAACAGCTCGAAGCGGTGTGAGCCTGTTTGCCAGCCACAGCAACAACATGACAGCGGCAAACGACAGCTTGAATCCGGGCGCCATCGTCGCCAGTGGATCGAGTACAACGATGATCACGCATGTTGCGCACAGGATCAGCAAAGGGCGGGGATACCGTCGCCGCAGCAATACCGCGGTAATCATTGCGAGCATCAGTGTTGCGCGCAATGCCGGCACCGCAAGACCCGAAATGAGCGCGTAGCCTGCAGCGGTCAACAATGACACACAGACCGCGACGTCCCGATTGTTACCGCGGTGGCGAAGACAACCTAGCATGAACAGCGTACAAACATACGTGACGGCGGCTGCCAGGCCGACATGCAGTCCGGAAATCGCCATAAGGTGACTTGTGCCGGTTTTTGCATACTCCGCCCACTGCTCCGGCGTGACAAGATGTCGCGCGCCAACAGATATGGCTGCGATGACGGACGCGGCGCGACCGTCCGGCAGCACCTGCTGCAATCGATCGACAAATGCTTGCCGATATCGGTCGATCGTGCCGCTTGTCCGGGTTTGCAGTAAATGATTTCGCTTGCCGTTAACGACGTAACCAACAGCCCCGATGCGCTCGCGAAATAACCAGGACTCGTAGTCGAATACACCGGCATTACTGTTGCCTCGCGGGGATTTCAAGCGCAGCTCGAGCTGCCAGACATCACCCAGGCGCGGCGCCGCCTGCGGCTTGTACCAGCTGACGCGGACGCGGGCCGGAACACGTAAATCGTCAACAGGCTCTGCCAGGAAACTCAGGGAGTGGCTCGTCCCACGCGGAAAATCGATGACCTTGACCGTGGTCAGCAGGCTGTCGCCTGCGAACCGCGGCTCGATTCGAGAGTCCAAAACCTGCATAGCCTGGAAATGAAACAATGCCAGGCCGGCAGCAATCAGCGTCAGGTCGCGCAGGCGCCGAAACGGTAGCAATACGACGCATGCAAACGCAGATGCATAGATGAAGTCTGATGGTGCTGTAAAACTGCTAAGCTGCAGCGCGTAGGCGCCTGCCAGCAGGCAAAGGCAGACTCTGATCATGAGCAGCGCAGGCACAAGCGTCGGTAGCTGTCATCGAAACGGATTTATTGACGCATGCCAAGACGCTTTTTTCGGAAGTTTGCATTCAAACGACACGCCATCAGCCGACAATGGTTCATGACGCCGTTTCGTCACTTGTTGCATGACAACCGCTTGTGGGGCATTCGTCGCAGAACCGCAGTACCGGCATTTTCGCTCGGCTTGTTTGTCGCTTTCATACCGGTCCCACTGCATCCGGCCGTCGCGGCGCTTGCGGCACTCGCACTGCGGGTCAACATCCCGATAGCCGCCGTGACGACGCTCGTGAGCAACCCGCTGACGATGGGCCCGATGTATTTCTTCGCTTACCGTATCGGTGCGTACTTGCTTGGTATCGAGCCGGGTCCGTTTCACGTCGAGATGTCGATCGACTGGCTAACTCACACTCTGATCCCAATATGGCAACCGATGATGCTCGGCAGCCTGTTGCTGGGTGGCGGCGTGTCGCTCGTTGGCTACATCGTGCTGGACATTCTTTGGCGGATGTCGGTCAGAAATTACAAGACTCGCAAGCGCAACCGTCGTAATTCAGCACTTTGAATCCACGGCACGTACGCAAGAACGGGGTTAGCTCTTTGAGCGCAGTTGCCCGCCTTCGAGAACCAGCACGCGATCCATGCGTTCGGCGATCGAATGGTCATGCGTTACGATGACGAGACTCGTGTGCAACTCTTGATTCAGCTCAAGCATGAGTTGCAAAACATGTTCGCCGTTGCCGGCGTCAAGATTTCCCGTTGGCTCATCAGCAAGTACAAGTTGCGGCCGTGTAATTAGCGCCCTCGCAACGGCGGCGCGTTGGCGTTCGCCGCCGGACAACTCACCTGGCTTATGCGTCAAACGCTCGCCGAGGCCTACACGCCGCAAAAGCGCGCGCGCCTGATCAAAGGCCGCCGATTTGGCTTCGCGCCGAATCAGCAGCGGCATGGCAACATTTTCCTCTGCCGTGAACTCCGGCAACAAGTGGTGAAATTGGTAGACGAAGCCGATATAGCGGTTTCGCAGCTCCCCCTTCGCCGTCTCGCTGCCGCCATGCATGGGCTGTCCATCAACGAGTACCGCTCCGTCATCCGGATCATCCAGTCCACCCAGAATTTGCAGCAGTGTCGTCTTTCCGGAACCGGATGTTCCAATTATCGCCACCCGTTCGGCGGTATTGATCGTCAAATCGATGCCGCGCAATACCTCGAGCACGGAGTTGCCCTCGGCAAACCGGCGCGCAACGCCACGACACTCCAGAACCGCATTTTCACTCATAGCGCAGCGCCTCCGCCGGCGCCGTTTTGGCGGCTACCCACGCCGGATACAATGTAGAAACCAGCGCAAGCGTCAAAGCAATCGTGGCAATTCTAAGCACATCGCCAAGCCGCAACTCGGCCGGCAAATCGCTGATGAAATACACATCAGCCGCGAGAAATTTGATGCCCAGCGTAGATTCGAAAAAGGCCACAAGAATCTCCAGATTGAGAGCTATCATTGTGCCCAGCAACACGCCTGCAGCGGTGCCGGCAACGCCAATGATGGTGCCTTGCGTGACAAATATGCGGAGAATACTCCATGGCTGCGCGCCAATCGTGCGTAGAATCGCGATGTCTGACTGCTTGTCTTTCACGACCATGACCAGCGTTGAAACAATATTGAATGCCGCGACGGCAATGACCAGCAGCAGGATCACGAACAGGATCGACTTCGTGATTTGAATGGAGCGAAAAAAATTGACATGTTGTCGCGTCCAGTCCGTAACAAGGACAAGCGTGCCATGCTCGAGTGCAACCTCACGGACAATGGCGGGCGCCTCAAAAATATCTGTAACGGCGAGCCGCACGCCTGTGACAGTGTCTTTTCGACGATATAGCCTTTGAGCGTCTTCAAGATTGACAAATGCAAGGCGTCGATCAAATTCATACATCCCTACGCGGTAAATGCCGCTCACCGTAAATCGCTTCATACGTGGCACCACCCCCACGGGCGTCACAATGCCCTCGGCCAATGTCACCGTCACCTTGTCGCCGAGGCCGACGTCCAGCTCAGCGGCCAGTTCTATACCCAGTATGGCGTTGAAACTACCTGCTGACAGACTTGCGAAGTCACCTTGCGTCATGACTTCCGCAACCCCCGAGACCGCGCTCTCCTGGTCCGGATCGATACCGCGCAACTCTGCGCCGCTCAACTGTTCGCCAAAGATCATGAGCGCCTGACCGCTCACATACGGGGCGGCGCCTCTTACACGCAGGTTACTCATCGCCGTTTCGCCCAGCGATTGCCAATCAGCTAACTCGCCCTCAACGCCCTCAATGCTCGCATGCGATGTCATCGCGAGCAGGCGATCCTTGAGTTCGCGCTCGAAGCCATTGACGACAGACAGCACCACAATCAACACGGTAACGGCGATCGCAATGCCGAGGATCGAAATCGCGGAAATCAATGACACGAAACTATTGCTGCTGCGTGACCGAACGTAGCGACTTCCAATCCAGAATTCGAACCGACCGCGCAACCAATTACTCATAGCGCAACGCAACCGCAGGATTGATACGCGCCGCCCGTCGCGCCGGATACAGGGTCGCAAGCGATGTCAAAATGAATGCAGCAATACCGATCGTAAATACATGCACCCAATCAAGCTCCGACGGAATTCTCGTTACGTAGTACACGTCGCCTGGCATGATCTGGAAACCCAACAGCCGCTCGATCGCAGGCGCAATGACCGGCACGTTGATCGCAACAACAACGCCAAGCACGACGCCAAGGATGACACCGGCCCAACCAATCGCAGCACCCTGAACAAAGAACACTCGCACAACGCCATTGGTTCCCATGCCAAGTGTGCGCAGAATCGCGATGTCATTGGTTTTGTCGGTGACGACCATGACAAGACTTGCAACAATGTTGAATGCAGCGACGCCGATAATCAGTGACAGAATCAGGGACATGATCATTTTCTCGAGGCGAATAGCACGAAAGTAGCTTGCGTTTTCGATGCTCCAGTCACTGCTTTTGACAGTGCCAAGACGGCTTTCGAGCGCTCGCGCCAGCGTCGGGGCAGCCATGACATCTTCGGCGCGAAAACGCACCGCGCTAACCTCGTCACCGAGTGACAGAATACCGGCGGCATCCCTGGCATTGACGAGCGCCAGCCGACCATCGTGCTCCTGGATACCAACCTCGAATACACCACGAATGATGAAACGCTCGAGTACCGGCTGCATCGTGCCGTCGCCGACAGGGCGCGGGATCAACAACACGACGCCATCGCCGAGCCGCACGCCAAGGTCCATGGCAAGTAGTCGGCCGAGAATGATGCCGCGACTATCCGGCTGCAGCGCGTCAAGGTCTCCCTCGAGCATGTTGATCCATGGCCCTGAAAGATGCTTCTCGTATTCAGGATCGACGCCATTGACGAGGACGGCCTGCAACTTGCGGCCTGATCGAATCATACCTTCCATTTGCACCAGCGGCGCGGCGGCCACAATACCCGGTTCTGCAGACACTTCTTCAACAAGCAATCGCCAGTTATCTGTAACACCATCCAGACCCGTGACGTGACCATGTGCCGACATGCTTAGCAGGCGATTGCGCAATTCACTCTCAAAACCGTTCATGACCGACAGGATTACGATCAACGCGGCCACGCCTACCGCGATACCGAGCAGCGATATCAGCGTAATAAACGATACAAATCGGGTACGTCGCTTTGCCCGCAAATAGCGAAATCCGACAAATAGTTCGACGGGATTAATCATTGCCACGCATTAGACCACAATCGAAGCCACGCAGTTGCCAGGGCATGACGGCCCGCAAAGTGTGACGCAGTTCACATTACAGCCGCTACGGTCTCGAACGTGGCGGAACACGAAGGATGGCGATACGGCTGTATCGCCGCGGGTTCGCAATACTGAGACCCAAGTCCGCGAGCATGCTGCCATAACGATGTAAAAACCTTGCAAATCAACTGTTTTTTGCACCGACGAGCAGTGCTATATTCGTCGGTCGACACACGGAGACGG
>Ga0255058_10001783_pt1 | contig 12088 bp, 12 predicted proteins | sample Cases_109_9_MG_FD_188637 | JGI IMG/M metagenome (GOLD analysis project Ga0255058, IMG submission 188637) | Seawater microbial communities from Amundsen Gulf, Northwest Territories, Canada - Cases_109_9 | ecosystem: Environmental > Aquatic > Marine > Gulf | place: Canada: Northwest Territories... | reverse complement strand
CCATCAATTTTTATTTGTCTTTTTGATTGAATCGGCTTCGATTTTTTTTTCAATACTGTCAAAGCTATATCGAACCTCCCGATATTCAGATCTGAACCGATTAACTTCCTCTTTTACCACTTTCTTATCAATGATACATTCTTTAATAAGTTCAGCGATATGGGACATTTCATCCTCTCGCATCCCAAACCGTGTCATCTCCTGCACCCCGACCCTGATTCCTTCTGGATGGTCATGGTTACCAAGCGGTTCATGGGGCAACATGTTCATATTCACTATAATATCATTTAATTCCAATGTTTTAGATACCCCCTCACCTCCTCGAAACTCTTTGACATTCAGAGCGACTTGATGGCTTTGAGTAAATCCAAACTCCTTTGCTTGAACGTCGAACCCTTGCCGATCCAGTTCAGATGCAAGTACGCGGGCATTTTTGATAGTATCCTCAGCATATTGGTCGCCAAATTCCATCATCTCATAGGTACAGGCCGCCATTTGAGTCAAGGTATCAAGATGGTGATTACTGGAGGAGCCGGGAAAAGCGCCTCTGTCGATCTTGCGCCAGTTGTTCTCTTCCATATTGCTTAATATCAGGCCGCGTTGACTCCCAAAAAAGGTTTTATGGGTGCTGGCAGTCATCAAAAAAGCCCCTTCCTTTAAGGGTCTTTGAAATTGTTTTGCGGCAATCAGGCCCAATACATGGGCCGCATCATAGAGAATTCGAACTTGGTTTGCCTGACAGGCTTCGGATAGTTCGGCGACCGGCTCCGGGAAAAGAAAAAGGCTTTTGCCCAGGACAATAATTTTTGGTTTGGTCTTCTCTATTAGGTAAATCGTCTTTTCCACATCCAAATGATAACCATCTTCGGTGACCGGAATGTCTATTATATTCCGTGTAAACTTCCCCAGGGACCCTTCCTTATGGTGGCTGATATGACCACCGGTCGGTGTGGAATTGACCATTACCACATCCCCTGGGCTGACGAATCGACTGAAAACAGCTTCATTGGCATTGGTGCCGCTGATCGGTCTTACCTCGGCGTGGTCGCATCGAAAAAGCATTTTCAAATTGATTTTCAACTGATTTTCAATTTCATCAATATAGGTTGTTCCTCGATAATACCTCTCACCCGGATGCCCCTCGGCATATCGATGGGCAAAATCCGAACCCGCAAGTGCTCTGACCCTTCGACTCACAACATTTTCACTGGCAATAAGATTAATGCACTTTTCCCGCCATTGATTTTGTTTCTGGAGTTGGCGTTCGATTTCACTTACTTCTTTCTCATACATAAAACTGGTTCTCCTTGTTTCCTATAGTTTAACATTTTTTTTATAACCATTACTGTTTTTCAAGAGCTAAAGTTCATGACCCGGAATTTTGCGGCAGAAACCTGAAGCTCAAGTCTGTTTGGGGGGTTTGGCAAACAAAATGACAAACATTGCCAGAAAGCTGGCGCCGGCAAAAAGGATGAATGCAGTCTGATAGCTCTGATAAGCATCGAAAATAGACCCTGCAATCATCGGTCCAAAAGCAGCACCGGACATTGAAAATAGACCAATAACACCCGACACGGTGGCAAACGAAACGAGCCCGAAACATTCCCCGACAATCAGCGATTGCAGCATGATAATCGATCCCATGGTTAAACCGAATGCAAAGGTGCAAAGATACAAAATCACAATATGATTGTTGTATGCAAGCGTAATAATCGCCAATCCCTGAAGGAACAAACATGCAATGATAACGTATCGTTTGTCACATCGATCAACGAACACACCTAAAAACAGCCGCCCGACAATGCTGGCCCCGGCGGTCATACTGACAGCCAAAGCCGCTCCCTGGGGCCCGATATACTGACTGAGAAACGACATTTGATGTACGAGATAGGCTATTTGTCCTCCCAGAGCAAGCAAAAAAGCAATCGTTATAGACCAAAAAGCAACCGTTCCCATGGCCTGGTATCGTGTCCATACACGCATCTGGGATTCGTGGCTAAGCGGAGACGACGATCTATCCGACAGAATGACTTCTTCAGGGTCGCCATCTGGAAACTGATTTACATCGGAAGGCCGCTGTTTGATAAAGAATATCGCTGTAGGGATGATAACAATACTATATAGGATTCCAAGTGTGATGAGCGCCGTTTTCAACCCCCGTTGAATAACCAAATAGCTGGCCAGGGGAACGAATAAAATACCACCGACGCTTAACCCCGTGTTGGCGAGGCTCATGGCCAATCCCCGTTTGCGAATGAACCAATTTGTAATCAATGTGTTTACCGGAATCAAAGATGTACAACAAAATCCGATAGACAAAATTAAATAGCTGGCATAGAGCTGCCAGAGATTGTCGATCCCACTTAAAGACCAGAATCCCAAACCGAAAATTATCGAACCGATAATAAGAAACCGCCTCGGACCATATTTATCGATCTGGCGACCGATAATGATTCCCATCAATCCGGCGGTGAAAAAGTAAAGCGTGATCGCCGACGATATGGTTCCCTTTGACCATCCATATGCTGTCCGAAGCGGGTCCAATATCACCCCATGACTATAGAAGCCGATTCCGGATGAAACAAACAATATGACCGAGCCGGCCAACACCATCCACCATCCGTAGAAGTTTTCGGTCGATTGAAGAGAAATGATGTTATCCGTAGCATCAGCAGCGGTTGAAATATCAATTTCTGTCATCTTTTTGTCACAACCCTGCCATTTCAAGGTTAATTAAAAATCTCTGCCGTCCTGCTTGCAAGTGTAACGGGGAATGCGCTCGATGTTTCGGTTCAGAGGATGTGATATCTATCTAATCGAACCAAACTGTCAAGAAGTGTTTTGGCTTGCCTGGAAAAATCTTTAACAAAGCGGCTATGAAAAAAGGCTATTTTACAAAGATAAAGACGTGTCACTTAGGTTGTGGAAGATGAAAGTGCAGGAGGGTGTGATAATAAAGAGCACGGTAGATGTTCCAGCAGGGAATTCAACAGTGCTCGCAGTCATTGAAAAGGCTTCAGTTCGACGATACGATACGAGATCTACCACCGCAGAAAGCCCTGGCTACGCCTTGGTTTAGATTTCCTCGAGAACGTTTTCCAGAATCTCTGAAGGTAAATCGTAGTAGACGACAGTATCGCTTACCGTATTTGACATTTCAAAGGCCGGACTATAAAGCGCATTATTCACGCATTGACCGCAATCCCAAAACTCCCAGGATTTTTTAACCGCTTCATCCAAACAATCAGGATAATAGGAACAAAAGACATTTCGGCTGCCCTTCCGGTAAATCGGATTTCGTTTTTTATCCATTTTCTCTCTTTTCCTTAAAGTTCAAATCAATAGAACGGTAGTAATATCGGTTCAATTTTCCCTATGGTTTCTCTATGGCTATTTCCGCTCTATTTGAACATCGACTTTTGTTCCATTGGAGGTCAAATCGAACACAGGTGAAAGCTTACTCAACGCTTTTAGCCTATTCAGATTTTCATCATCAGTTTTGACCTTAAAATTTACACGGATGTTTTGGTAACCTTTCCTGACCTCATTCGATAGCCCCAAAAAGCCCCGAAGGTCGATATCGCCCTCCAATTCCGACTCCAACTCGTCTATTTTAATACCGCGAATGGCTGCGTGATATACAATGGTGGTGGTCAGGCAGGCTGAAAGCGCATTCAGAAGGTGCTCCACCGGATTCGGAGCGAGGTCTTCTCCAGCAAGGATGGGGGGTTCGTCCGCTTCCAGTTCAAATGTCTTGAGATGGGGATTCTGCTGGTTGGCGCCGTAAAAATTGTTTACGATCGAACGGTTATGGCCACCGTTGATCCATTTATTGCTCAGCCGAAACTTGAATTTCGCAAGTTCAGGTTTCTTCTTTATTGCGTTGACGGTGCTTTCCATGGCACTTACATTTACACCGTTTAAAATTTTACCTTCTGACAATTTTATACCTCCCTTTTACCCTAATCGAATCAAAACTCTATTAGATGTTAGCCGTTAAATGAAACATTATATCGCGATCTTTCAATTTGCTAAACCGTTGCTAAAACCAGTTGAAAAGTATGTTCATCCACTTCAACATCATACCAGCCCAACAGATGCATCCGTCTGTTTATTTCACTCAGGTTCAACTGGGGATCAAAGGCCAACGTGCCGGTCAGGTCTTTGATAAATCTGGGTATCGTACTGGGTGCGATTCCTCTCATTTTTAAACGCTTAAACAAAATATCATTCAATGAATCCATTTTTCATTCTCCCCTTAAATAGACCATCCTTTTTACCGGTGTTTTGGCCGGCTTCGGACCGGCGCCGGCGAAACCAAATGCCAGTTTATCCATACAAAAAAAGTCTATTTCTTTTCTTTGCCTACCTTATGGCGCAAATGATATTGGCCACCGGATTCCTTATTTCGTGCTCCTATGCATACCAAAAGACAGCCCCCTTGTCTGTCGGGAGATCCTGACAGTTTGTGTAAGGAATTTTTGAAAAATGATGGGGGGAGACAAGAATTTACACCGATTGCGATTTTAAGAGAAGTTCATCGGGAAAAATAGAGAAGACATGTGAGGAGACGTTGCAATAGGCAGAAAATAATGCTACTTAAAATAGGCAAACAAATTTGCAGAGGTATAAGCAAACATTATTATATTAAGCAGTTAACACCGAATTGAATATGAATAATATCCTCGTTGTCGGCGGCGCCGGTTATATCGGCTCCTATATGTGCAAATATCTTTCCAAAAACGGATACAACCCCGTGGTTTTGGACAATCTTATATACGGCCACAGGGAAGCGGTGAAATGGGGGCCTTTTATTAAAGGCTCCATGGATGATTCCACCTTACTGGATCAAATTTTTTCAGAATATCAAATCGCTGCGGTCATGCATTTTGCTGCATTCTGCTATGTGGGCGAATCTGTTTCACAACCGGCAATATACTACCGGAACAATGTCGCAAATACACTTAATTTACTCGCGGCCATGATCAAAAGGGGGGTGAGCAGATTCATATTTTCATCTTCGTGTGCGACTTATGGCGAACCGGTTGAAATTCCGATCACGGAAAATCATACCCAAAATCCGATAAATCCATACGGAAGAAGTAAGCTGATGGTTGAACAAATTCTGGAAGATTTCAGTAACGCATATGAATTGATGTATGTTTCGCTTCGCTATTTTAATGCCGCAGGCGCTGATCCTGACGGTGAACTGGGTGAGGACCATACACCTGAAACCCATCTTATACCTCTCGTCCTTGAAACAGCGCTGGGAAAAAGAGAAGCCATAAATATTTTTGGAGATGATTATCCCACCGAGGACGGCACCTGCATCAGGGATTATATCCATATTGATGACCTTGCCCAGGCCCATCTTCTGGCTCTGGAGCGATTGTTGAACGGACTGTCCGGCGGATTCTTCAACCTGGGAAACGGTTCCGGCCATTCGGTTATGCAACTCATTGAAACTGCCAGAAAAGTTACCGGCAAAACAATTCCATCAAAGGTTATTGACAGACGTCCGGGTGATCCGGCTGTCCTCATTGGCTCAAGTGAAAAGGCAATCAAGGAGCTGGGTTGGCACCCTCGGTTTCCGGAACTCGAGACCATTATTGAAACCGCATGGAAATGGCACAAAAACCATCCGAACGGTCATGGGTCTTAAGATTATTCCATCATTTGAGCATACCCCTCAGTAACCGTTTACATGCCCTAAAAGGAGATCGAAAAGGACAATTTTCAATATCCATCAATGAGAAGTGGCGAATCTGTTTTCGTTTTATTGATGGCGATGCATACGATGTTGAAATAACGGATTACCATTGAGGATGGAAATCATGGCCATATTAAACACAACCAAACGTCAAATCCCACCCACACACCCAGGAGAAATGTTACGTGAAGATTTTTTACCTGATTATGGATTAAATACATCCAAACTTGCAGCCGCCCTAACTGTATCCCGACAGACGGTTAATGAGCTGTTAAGGGAACGACGCGCCATATCGCCTCTGATGGCATTGAGGCTATCCCGCCTATTTGGGAATTCTCCTGAATTTTGGCTCAATGCTCAACATTCAAGAGATCTATGGGAATCAGAACAACGCTATCATAAAGAACTCACTCATATTGTACCACTTAACAACCCTGCTGCTGTAGGACCCCTGCCCTCTGAATCTATAAATCCAAAATCCGTTAAAATTCGGCTCTGAGTGGCCAGGGCAGGTCGTAGCATTAAAGATACAACCCTGCTAGAGTCAAGGGCAGATTTGACTCGCCCTTAAATGGGTGACCCCTTTAGGGTATAAATTCCGAAGATTCAGCCCCCCTAGAGTCAAGAGCAGACTTGAGACTTGACCCCTCTTTTGGATTTGACTCCACGGATCCGGTGCGCCACTCGCGTTAGTGAGACGCGCCGTATTGCCTTCCCCACCGAGTCACAAGGTCGGCAACCCGAATTAGGTGATTTCGGAGCTCAATAGCCAGGCCTGCACGCCCCCTGTCAACGCTTCGCCGCCTCCCTTACGAGAAGCCGACGCATGACTCGGGGCCACGGCTGGTCGCTAAACATTACCATGCGGGGGACTTTCACCCCCTACTCTTTGCCGGCTTTTACCGGCGCTTTCGACTTGACCCCTCTTTTGCAATCTGGTCTTCTTGTTGCTGTGGTTCTTTGTCAGTATGTAATATCTTCCGTTTTTTACAAACAGCGCTTCTGCGTGAAAAACCTTCTCCTTTGAAGGATATTCTGTTTGATCCGGATACTTAAAGCTTATCTTTTTGATGATGCCGACCTTTAGGGTTTCATATGGATTCGGCTCCTTAATGACATATAACCTCAAATCCTGTCTGGCGCTCCAGTTGTTGCCAAAATCCCCGATGACCAGATTCCCTTCACTGTCTTTTGCAATATCCTCCCAGTCGATGTTGGTGGCGTTTATAATTTCTATTCCCTTGTATTTTCCCTTAAACCATTTTGGTTTTATTATCTTTCCGATTTTAGTGATCGCAAATATCCGGGCAGAATCACCCGACTCATTATGTGTCCAATACACGCCCGGATACTTTCTGCTTTTAACCATTCCGGAGGACTCGGTGATTTGATCAAAATCTATTTTCGCGTATGGTGTGAGTCTATTTTCCGGTTCAACTGCAGAAATATTTGCTGGTATAATTAGAAGGAAAATGATCAGAAAAATATAATATGTCTTTGTCACCATAGATTGTTTTAAAGTCAATCTGTTAGCGTGGCCTGATCCCTATTCCGATATTAATCTGAATAAAACCATTGACTTTCAATAAAAACGTCTATATTATAAACAATGCATATTATGCATACATCGGAGGTATTTTATGAAAGCACAAACTGTATCAGCAAGGCTGGCCCCAGACACAGCAAAAAAGTTGGAGTTGTTGGTTAAAGCGACTACCCGGTCCAAGTCTTATCTTGTCGCTGAAGCGATTGACGCTTATGTCGACGAACAGGCCTGGCAGATTAGGGCCATTAAAGACGGCATAAAAGAAGCCGATAAGGGCAAATTTGCCACAGACAAGGAGGTCAAGAAGACCTTTAAACAATGGGGCATGAATGAAGGTTAAATGGGTGCGCCTTGCGCTTAACGATCTGGATGAGGCGGCCGAATTTATTGCTCAGGATAACCCCGAATCGGCAAGCCGGGTATTAAAGCGTATATGGGATGCAGTGCAAATGTTAGCTGACCACCCGCATGTCGGCCGTGCCGGCCGGGTTCTGGGCACGCGCGAACTGGTGATTGCCGGCACACCTTTTATCATTCCTTATCGTGTCGCTGAAAATACAATACAGGTCCTTAGGGTTTTACACGGCAAGCGAAAATAGCCCCGTTATTTCTCATCAGAAGGGGAAAGTTCCTGACTCCTGCTTTCTGTCTTCTGACTTCTGAATTCTATTCTATCACTCCTATCTCCTGACTTCTGACTCCTGTATTCTGATTTCCGCCCTCTGTCTCCCTTCCTCCGTCCTTTCCCGACCTCCGACCTCTGACCTCTTTCCCCCGACTCCTGACTTCTGTCTTTCCCTTATCTTCTGTTTATCCGGGGTGTATTTCACCGGGACGATCTAAACCATTAACAAGAGAAAATCGGTTTGGACTAATGAGCAGAACGCAAGAAATCATATACGTCCCCCTTGTTTCCGCACACTTATAAACTAATGTACGTCCCGTATTTTCCGTATATGTTTCGCTTCGCTATTTTAATGCAGCAGGCGCTGATCCTGACGGTGAACTGGGCGAGGACCATACACCTGAAACCCATCTTATACCTCTCGTCCTTGAAACAGCGCTGGGAAAAAGAGAAGCCATAAATATTTTTGGAGATGATTATCCCACCGAGGACGGCACCTGTATCAGAGATTATATCCATATTGATGACCTTGCCCAGGCGCATCTTCTGGCTCTGGAGCGGTTGTTGAACGGACTGCCTGGCGGATGCTTTAACCTGGGAAACGGTTCCGGTCATTCGGTTATGCAGCTGATTGAAACTGCCCGGAAAGTTACCGGTAAAACAATTCCGTCAAAAGTGGTTGACAGACGTCCGGGTGATCCGGCTGTCCTTATCGGCTCAAGTGAAAAGGCAATTAAGGAGCTGGGTTGGCACCCTCGGTTTCCGGAACTCGAGACCATTATTGAAACCGCATGGCGATGGCACAAAAACCACCCAAACGGTTATGGGTCCTAAGATTATACCGTCATGGGTAGTTACAAGCTTTCACATAGGAAATTTCACCCTGCTAGAGTCAAGAGCAGATTTGATCCCTTTTTTTTCTTACGGGAGGCCGACTCATGACTCGGGGCCACGGCTGGTCGCTAACCATTACCATGCGGGGGACTTTCACCCCCTTCTCTTTGCCGGCTTTTACCGGCGCTTTCGACTTGACCCCTTTTCACAAGGAAAAATCGGTGCGGATGGAAGCTCCATCACCCACCTGCGCCATGGCCGAAATCTATGACAGTTACGACGAAAGGCTTACCGAATTCAGAGGTTCTTCGAAATTACAAAAAAAGGGCAGCCGGTTTTCACTGGCTGCCCTTTGCTGTTGGATGGATCGTATAGGTGGTCTTATTTTAGAAGTTGTTTTAAAACCTCAATATTTTCAGTCGGTTTTCTTCCCTTTTCTTCTGTCTGTATCGCTTCTTCTGTATTTTTGGCTTCTTCTTTCCGGGCCATTATAAGAAGAAACCTCGCCATTTCTTCGATCTTTGCCGGAGCGTCTCTCTTTGCCACATCTCTTTTCACCCATTTCAAATCTCTTTGATTTTGTTCTTAACCCAAAACTTAAGTAGGGAATAGGTGTCGGGTTCAGTAGTGCAACACCCTGAACCGGCAAATTTACACAAATTTTCTTCTATCCTTCCCCGATCTCCTGTCTCCGTTAATTCTCAGTTCAGGCCCATTATAATTCGCATCTTTAAATTGCCTGCGGGCCCTACCATATCCCCATCGAGTTTATGCAGGGTAAAATCGCTGCTGCGATGGCGGGATTTGATGGTTTTCTGACCCTGCTTATTGATGAAGCGGACAACATCTGTTCGAACCCTGATGCGTTATTAACCTATCTGGGGAAAACCCTGCCGCGGAAAGTGTCGTGCAGGATAATACTGATCCTGCTTACCAACCGTCTGGACTGGGAAAAGACCCTCGACCCCCAGTTAAACAAAGTATGAAAAGGTTTAACGGGGTAAATAACCCACCGATGCCATAAGCGAGAATTTCTTTTAAAATTCCCAAGAGACCAGCACAGATGGATTGAGTGGCTATACCATGCAAAGAAAGGATACACCCGTTTGAGTGTGTTAAATTATCGATATGAATATAGTTCGTGCGGGCGTGGTAGAGCATCCCACACAATGGGAGTATTGTGGATATAATGAAATTCAGAATCCTTGAAACCGAAAACACATTTTTAGGGAATCAACAATCACCACCTTTAATCGGACAGTTTTTGAATGAAAATTGATCGATTAAGACCGAAATACTGGTATTTTCAGGTATTTTTTATCGATTTTTCAATATGTTACTTTGGCCCGACCCCAGAACCCACGCCTACATTAGGGCGATCATTAACAGCAGCTGAAGCCGATACACAATTCACCATTTCCGCTTGATTCGCACTGAAAAAGCAATACTTTATCTTTATCTTTTTTTTATCTTTTCTTTTTTAAAGTAATATTAACTGAGCAATTTAAGATCTTCATCAACCATCTCATGCACGAGATCCTCAAAAGAAACTTTATATTCCCAGCCTAGCTTTTGTTGGGATTTACTCGGATCTCCAACGAGCAGATGAATTTCAGAGGGTCTAATGAACCGAGGATCAACTACAACATAGTCTTCGTAATTAAGCCCAACATATGCAAAAGCTTTCTCAGCAAATTCCCGAACACTATGAGTTTGGCCGGTTGCTATCACATAGTCATCCGGAGTATCCTGTTGCAACATTTTCCACATGGCCTTTACGTACTCCCTTGAATGGCCCCAATCTCTCTTGGCTTCAAGGTTTCCAAGCCTCAATTCCTTGACTAATCCCATCTTAATCTTTGCCACATGCGAGGTAATTTTTCGAGTAACGAATTCGTATCCCCTTCGCGGTGACTCGTGATTGTAGAGTATTCCACACCAAGCCTTAATTCTATATGCCTCTCGATAATTTTTAACTAGGTGATAACCTGCCAGTTTAGAAATTCCATAGGCTGATCGAGGATTAAATGGTGTCATTTCATTCTGTGGTGCTGTTTCAGTATTGCCAAACATTTCACTTGATGCTGCAAAATAAAACTTGCAATTCGGGCTACAGTCTTTAATGGCAGAGAGTATAAAATGTGTACCGTTAATATTGGTGTTTAAAGTTGAGAATTCATCTTCAAAGGAGTAAGCAACAAAACTCTGGGCTGCTAGATGGTAGCATTCATTCGGCTTAACTTCATTAACTACCTTATATAAACTGGCAAAACTTTCCAAAGATGCAGAATGCAATTGAATCTGGTCTTGAATGTGCGCGATTCGGTAAAGTCTGTGAGTGGGATCTTCAATGGCCACCCTCCTCACTATACCGTGAACCTCATATCCCTTTTCCAATAAGAGATCTGCCAGATACGATCCATCTTGACCGGTAATGCCTGTAATCAGCGCCTTTATTTTCAATATCTTCAACCTCCCATTAAGATTTAAACCAAAAACTATACATAGTTGTATGATGGACTATAAATTTAGAGTGAGTATCACAGGCCACTTCAGCAACTCGTTCAATCGGCAGCGCCAGCACGTAGATGCGCACATGCGCATCGATTCTGCATGAGAGCCAATGATACATGGAGGTGAGTTTAATCTAGGTACGTTTTAAAGATCGGAAGCAGCGCTCGATGATCGTCCCTAATCCAGGGCAAATTCCTTCTGCCAATCAGAAGTCTCGACAAATGTCGGTTGCTCCGTTTTATCGAACACATAGTCTCCCATGACCAGGTAATCCATCTCCGTCCGCATAAAGCAGCGAAACGCGTCCTCAGGTGTGCAAACGATTGGCTCTCCTCGCACGTTAAAGCTTGTATTTACAATAACGCCATAACCGGTCAATTGCTTAAATTCATTAATCAATTGCCAATACCGTGGGTTAATCTCTCTGTTCACGCTTTGAATCCGGGCCGAATAGTCAACGTGAGTTATAGCGGGAAGGTCGGATCTCAAAAAGTAAAGCCGATCATAAAGACTTTTCTCATTATAATCTGACGGAATCGGTATTCTTTTTTCCTTCCGCAAAGGAATCACATGCAACATGTAAGGCGAAGGTCTGTCGATTTCAAAATGCTCCTGAATGTCTTCTTCGAGAACCGTTGGCGCAAAGGGTCTAAAACCCTCGCGGTACTTGATCTTCAGATTCATTTTTTTCTGCATCTCAGGATTTCGGGCATCGCCAACTATGCTCCGGTTCCCCAGAGCCCGGGGGCCGAACTCCATCCGGCCTTGAAACCAGCCCACGATTTTTCCATCGACCATCTTCTTAGCTACATGTCTCGCCATATCGTCGAAATCCCCATAATAGTGAGCCTTGGCTGCG
>Ga0255058_10001782_pt1 | contig 12092 bp, 10 predicted proteins | sample Cases_109_9_MG_FD_188637 | JGI IMG/M metagenome (GOLD analysis project Ga0255058, IMG submission 188637) | Seawater microbial communities from Amundsen Gulf, Northwest Territories, Canada - Cases_109_9 | ecosystem: Environmental > Aquatic > Marine > Gulf | place: Canada: Northwest Territories... | reverse complement strand
ACCCCGACTTCAAGGGCATTGCCGTCATCACAGGATTCATCGCGTCAGACGAGGAGGGGTTGCAGACGACGCTCGGTCGTAATGGCAGCGACCATTCGGCAGCAATATTCGCCGCTCTCAGCCGGGCAAGCGAGCTGAATATCTGGAGCGACGTCGACGGCGTGATGAGCGCCGATCCAAACAAGGTTCCAGAGGCGCGCGTAATCGACCAGCTTTCCTACAGTGAAGCAATGGAACTTGCTTACTTTGGCGCCAAGGTCTTGCACCCGCAGACCCTGGGGCCGGCAGTAGAAAACGACATTCCAATTGTCATTCGAAACAGCTTCGATCCCGATCACCCGGGCAGCAGTATCGGCTCCGAGGTGGACCCCGATCAACAGATCAAGGGCATTACCGCCATCGGCGGCATGGCGCTCGTGAATGTCGAGGGCTCCGGGATGATCGGTGTGCCCGGCACTGCGGACAGGCTGTTCTCCACACTCAAGAATGCCGGTGTTTCCGTGACCCTGATTTCGCAGGCCAGTTCTGAACACTCGATCTGTATTGCCGTGCCACAGGAACTAGCCGACCGCGCCAGAATGGTCATCAGCGATGAATTCTCTGATGAGCTGACAAGCGGACAAATTCAAAACGTCGAGGTAACCGACGCACAAAGCATCGTTGCCGTCGTTGGCGATGGCATGGCCGGGTCGCCCGGCTTGGCCGCGAAATTTTTCGGCACGCTCGGCCGCGCCGGCATCAACATCAGGGCGATCGCGCAGGGATCATCTGAACGCAACATATCAGCCGTGGTCGATTCGGACGACGCGATCAAAGCATTGCGGGCTGCACATTCGGGCTTTTATCTATCCTCGAAGACAATTTCCATCGGCCTCATCGGTCCAGGCACGGTGGGCAGCACGCTTCTGGAACAAATCGAAAGACAAAGCGAGCGATTGATCGACGACTTCAATCTCGACCTGCGAGTGCGTGCGATAGCACGATCGAACAAAATGCTGCTCGGCGAGCGACGCATCGATCTTTCGACCTGGGAGGAGAGTCTCGGTGAATCGGGTGAAGACATCGATCTGGAGCGTTTCGAACGTCATGTGAATGCCGACCACTTGCCACACGCCGCCATAATCGACTGCACGGCAAGCGACATCGTGGCCGGCCGCTATGCCAGCTGGCTGGAGCGCGGCATTCACGTCCTGACGCCGAACAAAAAAGCGTTCAGCGGCGAGGCTGCGTATTACGAGTCACTGAAAGAAAGCGCGCGGCAGGGCAGCGCACACTATCTTTACGAGACGACCGTCGGCGCCGCGCTGCCTGTCATTAGTACTCTGCGTGATCTGGTCAGCACCGGCGATCAGATCCGATCTGTCGAGGGCATCTTTTCCGGAACGCTTGCCTACCTCTTTAATGTTTATGACGGTAGCCGGCCATTTTCGGAGATCGTGCGCCAGGCGCGCGAAAACGGTTATACGGAACCGGATCCTCGCGATGACCTGTCAGGAATGGACGTCGCCCGAAAACTCACGATTCTTGCCCGGGAGTTGGGCCAGAAAATCGAAGTCGGCGATTTTCCGGTACAAAATCTCGTGCCGGAGAAGTTGCGTAACCTGAGTATCGAGGGGTTTCTTGATGAACTCCCAAAAAACGACGATCACATGCTCGAGTTGTACAACGACGCGACGAGTAAAGGAAAGAAATTGCGATATGTCGGAAAACTCAACGCCAGTGGCGAGGCGACGGTCGGACTGGACATGGTTGCAGCCGGCCACGCCTTCAGAAACATTAACCTCACTGACAACATCGTCCAGTTCATCACCGAAAGGTACTCGGCCAATCCGCTCGTAGTGCAAGGACCCGGCGCCGGTCCGGCTGTCACTGCGGGTGGCATCTTTGCCGACGTGTTGCGGCTTGCAACATACCTCGGAGGCGGCGATTGATATGAATGATGCTTCGATGGTTACCGCATTTGCACCAGCCTCAATCGGCAATGCCGGCGTGGGATTTGACATGCTGGGTCTTGCAATGGCGGAGGTCGGTGATCGTGTTTCGGTAAGGCGCAGCAAGAAAGCGGGTATCAGGGTCCTCGAAGTCCGCGGTCTCGACGGCGAAATCCATCCGTATCTTTCAACAGAATCCGATCACAACACGGCTTCGATTGCTGCGACGGCATTGTGGCAAGCGCATGGCGATTCGTCCGGCATAGAAATGATAGTTCGCAAGGGCGTACCGCTGCAGTCCGGAATGGGCAGTTCTGCTGCATCTGCAGTGGCAGCCGTGGTGGCGACGAACGCACTGCTGCCGGAGCCACTGGCACACGAAGACCTTTTGGCGTTTGCGATGAAAGGCGAGTTTTACGCAAGTGGTGGGGTGCATGCCGACAATGTTGCCCCGTCGCTAATTGGTGGATTGGTGCTGTGCCCGGCAGTTCTTCTACCGAAATTCGTTGCATTGCCCACACCCACTGGCCTCTCGAGCGTTCTCGTTCATCCCGAATTGCAAATACATACCGCACATTCGCGAAAGGGTCTGGCCAAGGGCTACTCCATGGAGCAGTGGCTGTCGCAGCAAGGCTATCTCGCGGCATTCATCGCCGGCTGTGCAGCCGATGACCACGATTTGATTCGCCGGAGTCTTCACGATGTCATCATCGAGCCGCAACGTGCCGCAGCCATCACTTGTTTTGACGAGGTAAAGGAAGCGGCGATGAAGGCCGGCGTGCTCGGCGCCTTCATATCCGGCAGCGGGCCGAGCATTTTTGCGCTCTGCAAGGATTCGGACGCAGCCAACGTTGCCTCGGCAATGGAACAGGCCTGCCGAACGTTCGGCCTGGAGTGTCAGTCCTATGTGAGTCCGATGACTGCGCCTGGTGCGCATGTGGAAGACAGGCAATGAAATATCTCAGCACCCGTGGTGCTGCGAACGTGAACCTCGACGAAGCAATCATCAGCGGTATCGCTGCCGATGGTGGCCTGTTCGTCCCTGAGGCACTGCCGACATTTAATATGGCTGATTTCGACGGCGCTGAATCCATACCCGACGTCGCAAGAATCCTGCTGACGCCATTCTTCGACGACTCGACACTTGCGAGCCAGCTGGACGGCATTCTGGCCGAGACCTTTGACTTTCCGATTCCGCTGACGCCATTGCCGACGGAAAGCGGCAATGCGGCATTGCTGGAACTCTTTCATGGCCCGACGGCGGCATTCAAGGATGTTGGCGCCGGATTTCTCGCAGCCTGCCTGACTCGTCTCGAAGAATCGGCCGCGACCCCGCTAACCATTCTCGTTGCGACCTCGGGCGACACGGGCGGGGCAGTCGCAGCGGCATTTGATCAGCGTCCCGGCATTCGTGTCGTCGTATTGTTTCCGGACGGGCGTGTATCGGCGCGTCAGGCGCATCAACTCACCTGCTGGAGCGACAACGTGCTGTCATTGGCAGTACAAGGATCGTTTGACGACTGTCAGGCGATCGCCAAGGCGGCGATGGCCGATGACGCATTACGTGAGGAGTTTCGCTTCAGCTCGGCTAACAGCATCAACATCGGCCGCCTGTTGCCACAATGCACGTATTACGCCGCAAGCAGCCTGCAACATTCCCGCGACACCGGCCGAAAGCCCGGCTACATTGTGCCGACAGGAAATCTCGGCAACGCGTTGGCCTGCATTGTCGCGCGGGAAATGGGCCTACCGATCGGTGAAATCGTACTGGCCGGCAACGCGAATCGGATCATCGCCGACTTTTTGGCAGGCTCGGAGTGGCTTCCGCGAGACAGTATTGCAACGCTTGCCTCGGCCATGGACGTCGGCAACCCCAGCAACATGGAACGACTGCGGAATCTCATTGGCGAGGCTGATGCACTGAGTGAACGTATGCGCGTATTCACCGCCAGCGACGAGGATATCGAAGCGCAGATCAAATCCTTCCATGCCAGGTTCGGCATCGCGATTTGTCCGCATACGGCAACGGCTAGTTATGCCTATCAGCAACTCGACGCAAAGGAACAGCAAAGCAACGATTGGATCATGGTCGCGACAGCGCATCCGGCCAAATTCGAGTTGATTGTAGAGCCGCTGATCGCTCAGGAAATTCCATTGCCCGAGCCTTTGTTGCGGATTCAGTCAAAGCCCAGCCGCTCCGTCGCTATCGATGCCGATATGCAATCGCTAAAGCAGGCACTTCATGATCGATTCCATCTTGACGCCAGCAGAAAGCCGGGCGATAAATGAGCCTCGATGACTGACATCTTTCCAATCGAGTCGCCCGAAGTTTATCTGCTGCCGCTGCTGCTGGTCATACTGCTGTTGGCGTGGCTTGCCGTCTATCAACGGCGTTACAGAAAGGCACGAAGGCTGAAAAAAGTCTTTCATGCTATTGCCTACGACAGGATCGATGAACTCGTTATTCCGAACGCCGACGGAGGCGAGATTCAGATCGATCATCTGCTACTGACAGCTGAGGGATTACTGATCGTCGACATCAAGGATGTCACCGGCGCCGTTTTTGGCAGTGACAAAATGCAGGACTGGACAGTCATCGCCGACGAGCATCGATTCACATTCTCGAACCCGCAACATGCTCTATATGACCGCATTGCAGCCGTGCGGCAGATCGTGCGTCAGGTGCCCGTGACCGGCCGCGTACTATTCCTCGATGACGCTGAATTCAAGAAGGGTGTTCCCGGCCTCGTCTGCACACTGGATTCCATGCTGCTTGAGTTCGGCGAAACGGACAGGGCGGTCGGCAAATCCAAGATCGAGGCATTTATTCCGCACTGGGACCTGATTCGCGACAAGGCACTGAGCGGCAAATTCGGCCGCATATCAAGGCGGAAAAGGAGATAAGCTGAAGAATCGCTCGGCGTTGGCAGTGGTTGCCTGCGCCACAGTCGCCTCCGACTCCTGCATTGCTTCGGCTATCATGCTGAGAACTTCCGTCAGGTACGCAGGCTCGTTACGACGCGTCTTTGGCTTCGGATCGAGCGAGCGCGGTAGCAAGTAGGGCGCATCGGTTTCGATCATCAGTCGGTCCAGCGGAATATCTGCAACCATTTCCTTGAGCGCACCACCGCGGCGCTCGTCGCATATCCAGCCCGTGACACCGATGTAAAGACCCATCGACAGATACTCTTGCAACGCATCCCTGTCGTCCGTGAAGCAATGTGCGACGCCCGCCGAAATATTGTCGATGACCGGCTTCAGCACAGTGGCAAAATCATCGTGTGCATCACGCTGATGAAGAAAGACCGGCAGTCCGGACTGCACCGCTAGTTCGAGCTGCGACTCAAACGCGCTGCGCTGGTCTGCAGGTGTGGAGAAATTGCGAAAGTAGTCGAGCCCGCATTCACCGACCGCAACGACAGCGTCGTCTTCCGTGAGTTCGGCCAGAGTATCCCTGACTGCCTGGGAGTAGTCGCTGGCATGGTGCGGATGCATGCCCGCGGTTGCGTATAACTGACCGGGACGAGTGCGTGCCAGCGCCACAGCGTCCTGACTGCTTTCGCCGTTGGTTCCGGTGACAACGATTCGTGTCACGCCGGCATCTGTCGCCCTTTCGATGACTTGATCGCGGTCTTCATCGAAGCTGTCGTGCGTCAGATTGGCGCCTATATCGACAAGGATTTCAGTCATCTTTTATTGTTATCAGCTCGGGCGCCAACGAAACATGGCCGCGCCCAGACCGAGGAATAGCATACTCAGCAACAACAGAGAGAGCAGTGCGGGCGTAACATCGAGCAGGGTCGCCCCATCGAGCATCACCGCGCGCGCGGAGTTGAGAACGTGAGTCAGTGGAAATATGTTGGCGATCTGCCGTACCCAGGCATCTGCATCTTCCAGCGGAAACCATACGCCCGACAAGAGCATCATCGGCCAGGTAAACAGATTCAAGAGTCCGCCTGCCAGTTCTTCACTCGTTACGCGCGCCGCGACAAGAAGCCCCATCGAGAGCAGGGCGATAGCACCGACCAACGCAACCAGGAATAGTGCCAGGTACGAACCGTCCATTCGGGTATCGAGGAAATACTTGGTACCGATGTAGACAAAACTGGTAATAGTCATGATCAGCACCAGCCGCGATGCGACCTGTGCAATGACGAATTCGATCGCGCGTAACGGTGTTGCGCGCAGCCGTTTCAAGAACCCATTCTTGCGATAACGAACGACAACATAACCGACACCGAACAAGCAGCTGAACATCATGTTCATGCCGAGAATGCCCGGCAACACCCAATCGACGTAGCGCACCGGTTCACCGGTGATCTGGGCTTTCTGGATGCCGAAGGTGGTCGAATTTTCGGATTGCAACAGTGCCAACTCGGCGAAGTATCCTTTTGGAGATTCAGGGTTGACCCAGTAGCTGCCCGGCTCATCAAACTGGACGAGCAGATCGAGTCGATGCCGGGCGATTCTCCGAAATCCGGCATCCTTGTCATTGATCACCACGAACTGGATATATCGGGTGCCAAGAAATGGATGCTGGTTCATGTCCAGCTCCTCACCTGATTGCAGCACACCGACCCTGTATTCGGTCCTGTCCGCGCCACCGAAGATAAACGACAGACCGAACATCAATACCACCGGCAGGATGATATTCCAGCTCATCGAGCTGCGATCTCGAATGAACTCGAGATTTCTCGCACGAAAGATGGCGTAGATTCTCTTCAGCATCAGGCGCGCAGCGAATGGCCCGTGAGATCGAGGAAAAGATCTTCGAGATTAGGTTGCCGTATCTTCATGCGATTCAGGCCGCTGACGTGAGTCGCCAAAATCTCCAGGCTCGTGTTGACGTCATTGGTGCTGATCTCGATGAGGCCTTGCGTCTCCAGGACACGGTGCTCGATGCTGTCGAGGTCACCGCTGACATCCTCCAGCGGCAGCTCGATGATGACACTCTGGTAGTGTTCCTGCAGCAGCGCGGCCGGACTGCCTTGCGCGATAATTTCTCCGACGTCCATGATCGCGATTTCGTCGCAAAGAATCTCCGCTTCGTCCATGTAGTGCGTGGTCAAGATCACGGTCGTGCCATCTGATCGTATTCGACTGACGAGATCCCAGAAATTTCGCCTGGCTTGCGGATCCAGACCGGTCGTCGGTTCGTCCAGAAAAACCAGTCGCGGCTTGTTGACCAGGGCAACGGCAAGAAACAGCCGCTGACGCTGGCCACCCGATAGTTTCCGATTGTCCCGGTCCTGCAGGTCTTCGAGCGAGCATTCACTGATGATGTGTTCCAGGTCCGCCTGGCGGTTGTACAGGCTTTGAAACATCTGCAGCGTCTCGCGAACCGTCAGGTAATCCTGCAGCGCCGTATTCTGAAACTGAATGCCGGCTTCCTCGCGAAACTTGTTGCCGGCGAGCTTGCCGAAGTAATAAACCTCGCCCGATGTGGCGGGCGTAACCCCCTCGATGATCTCGACCGTGGTCGTCTTGCCGGCGCCGTTCGGGCCGAGCAGGCCGAAACAGCTGCCCGCGCTTACCTCGAAGCTGACCTCATTGACGGCCAGAACGGCTGGGTATTGCTTGACCAGTTTTCGTGCTTCCAGAGCAATCATTGGCCAAGATTACCCTTTGGCCCTGCGAGGGCATAGAATTTCGGCACCTAATTCCAACCTTTTGGGCCTCCGGGGTATCAAATTCAGTATCCACACAAGCTAGGACACGAAAATGCCTAAGAAACTACGAATTGCTACGCTCTCAGTTGGCCTGCTGGCCCTAATGTTGGTCACGCCGGCACATGCCACAGGTATCAACGAAAGCGTCAACATTGCCGCCGGCAGCGAGGCCAAGGGCGCATCCACCGTCAATGGCAGCATCACCGTCGGCAGCGGCGCGACCGTGACCGGCTCTGTTGAGACCGTCAACGGTTCGATCCGCGTCGATACTGACGCCGTGATCGAGGACGCCGAAACGGTCAATGGCTCCATCAAGATCAGTTCCGGCGTCAAGGCCGAGGACATCGACGGCGTAAACGGCGCCATTCGGATCGGCAAGAAGGTTACGATTACGGGAGAAGTGTCGGTCGTCAACGGGATGATCGCCATCGATTCCGGTAGCAAGATCGCCAACGACGTCAGTAACGTCAACGGCGAGATAAGTATCACCGGCGCGGAGATCGGCGGCGACCTCTCCACTGTTAACGGCGACGTTGCGCTGAATGACGGTGCTAATCTGCATGGCGATCTCACGATCGAAAAGCCCGGTGGCTTCAACTGGAATGACGACGACGATGATCGCATGCCGAGAGTCACCATCGGCCCCGGCTCGAAGGTGGGCGGCAATATCATTGCTGAGCGCGAAGTCGAGCTGTATATCAGTGACACCGCCGAGATCGGCGGCGTATCCGGCGTAATGAGTATGGATCAGGCCATTCGCTTTAGCGGCAAACGGCCGTAGAATAGGGGCTGTGCGAGGCGCAGCCCCCCAACTATCACTGTTCCCTGAATACGACGAGCCCGGCTCCGAGCCGGGCTTCGACGTACGTGAAAGCGCCCGAGCGCGACGCCTGTCAATCAAGGTATTTCCCCGGGGTCGCGTGGAAGTCGTCGTCCCAAAGCGCACACGGCCCAGGGAGGTCGAATCGTTTGTCAGCGAGAACAGTGAATGGATCAAGAGGGCCAGAGAGTCTTTTGCCCTCAAGCATCCCCCGGAGCCGTTCAAATTACCCGATGAGATCGAACTCAGGGCCCTCGTACAGACCATCAGCATAAGTTACGAGCCCAAAAACGGCGCCAGCAATGTCCGCATTCGCTCCAGGGGCCAGGAAATCGTACTTTCAGGCGAAACCGGCAACGAGAAACGCTGTATCCAGGCCCTGAAGCGCTGGCTAACCAAAACAGCAAGAAATGAGTTCGAACCCAGGCTCAGGGCGCTATCCGACCTGACTGGAACGCCATTCAATAAGCTTCAGGTCAGGGCGCAACGCACCTGCTGGGGCAGCCGCAGCAGTACAGGCACGATCAGCCTCAATCTGTGCCTGCTTTTCCTGGAACCGGAGCTGGTCCGTTATCTCATGATCCACGAGCTCTGCCATGGCAAGCATATGAACCATTCAAAGAGATTCTGGCGCTATGTCGGAAAATTCGAGCCTGATTACAGAAGCCTCGACCGCGAACTAACCGAGTGCTGGAATAGGGTGCCTAGCTGGCTAGGTATTTATTGATTTAAAACAATAAATTATTAAATATACTTAAAGTTAGTTCTTACCCTTGATCAAGCAATTCACGAAGATTGATCACGGCCGCATTTGCCCTGGCCAGATAATTCGCCATCACTAGCGAATGATTGGCAAACAGCCCGAATCCGCCGCCATTCAGGACGATTGGCGCTTTCAACGAGTGCAGGCTGGCTTCCAGCTCCCGAATGATCTGCCGGACGCTTGCTTCGGCGTTCTTGTCGGCCAAAACCTGGGCAAAATCGAACTCGGCCGCCCGGAAGAAATGAATCAGCGCCCAGGACGTTCCGCGGGCCTCATAAAAGACATCATCGATCTCGAACCAGGATGTTCGGACATCCACCCTGTCACCGAGAGAGGTATTGGCTTCGGCAGCCCGATCTCCGGCAAGGTCAGTGTTTATGACAGTCGTGGCGACACTGTCGCCCAAGCGCCGCGACAGGCTGCCCAGCCGTTTCTCGACTTGCGCCAGCCACTCGCGAAGATTATCGGCACGAGAATAAAACTGCGCCTGAGGCTCGCCGATACCTGCCAGGCGATCGCGATACCCGACAATGCCGGCGATTGCCTTGCGATATTCACCCTCGGTACGCGGAATCAGCCAGGAATCGTTATCGAAGAAGAACAAAGGCTCGGCGACAGACACGTCCGGGTCTTCTTTGGATTGCGATTGACTGCGGCTGTAATCGTTTCGTATCACCCGCGTCATATCCCGAACCTGCTGCAAGACACCGAATTCCCAGTTCGGAATATTGTCGAGAATGACGCTCGGGGGCATCTTATCGTTCGTCAGATAGCCGCCGGGCTTGTCCAAAAGCGTCTCAGCTACGCGAACCAACGTGTCTGTCGTCGCATAGCCAATCACGGTCCTCTCGCCATCAACCTTCTGATTGACCCAGAAGATGTCCGGCGTCCTCGACCAGTACCAGCCGAGAATCGTCATGAATACAAAAATACCAGCGAGGGCCCAACCTGCAGCCTTGACCCACCAAGGCCTTGCCAGCATTTCTTTTGGCGTCTCCGCCGATTTTTTCTTCTTGAAAAACATTCGCTAATCCCTGAACCCGACTTGGCTTAGAGGGCCGGACAGTTTATCAGTTCCGGATTGATTGACCGGATTTTGTGTCAGCACGCTGAAATTTTCAATTGGACCTACAGCAGTTAGGTACAGGAAATTCGCGAGATCAGGACTGACCGTCGCTTGCCGCCCTTTGGAAGATCCAGGCATTCGGACAGAAGCTGTTGTTCGCGACAGCTTCTCCATCGAGCCAGCGATCGCACAGATAGGTAACCGGGCAATTCAAGCAACGGATACGCGCAGCATCAAAATCGATATTCAGGGATTGATCCTCACTTGCGGCACGTGCCTCATCAATGCCGCAGCTCACCATCATGCGCTCCATGCGACTCTCAGTGGCAGTCGATTGTCGCCGGCGGAGAATCACCAGAAAGACAGCGCCGATGACAGCCAGCGCCAGTCCAACCGTGAAATAGGAATTGATGAAGACCATGATCCAAACCTCCCAAGAACGCCTGGGTTCAGACTGTTACCTCAATATACGTCTGAGGAAACAGGAAATAACTAGGTACAAACCGGGATAGCGAGACGGGGAAATCGAAGCGGGCGGTCATATAGGAGCCACAAAAGGCAACAAAATAAGATATGTAAAGTAAAATCCAATAAATAGGCAGTCCGCCAGCAAGAAGATACCGACAAAACTGTCCCTTTTGCTGCGGCCATAGTTGGAGTACAAGAACTATCCTGTCGTTCGATCAACATTTGAACTACCTGTTCGCCGTGGGGACTCCATGTCGATGAGATATTTAAAGGCGGCATCTCTGTCGATTGTCTTGATAGGTTTATTGGTAGGCTGTTCGCAGCAAGCCGTCGATGCCGAATTCGAGCGTCTTCAGGCACGGGCCCAAAATGTCACCATTATCCGTGATGACTTCGGTGTGCCACATATCTATGCCCGGACAGATGCGGATGCGGTGTTTGGCATGCTGTATGCCCAAAGCGAGGATGACTTTAATCGGGTAGAACAAAACTATATCTGGGCGACCGGGAGACTGGCAGAGGTGGAAGGCGAGGATGCGTTGTACAGTGATCTGCGCGCGCGGCTTTACATGACGCTCGATGAGGCGAAAGCGGCTTACGAAGAGGCACCGGACTGGCTCAAGGCTCTCTGCGACGCCTTTGCCGATGGCATCAATTTTTACCTCTATACACACCCCGAAGTGAAGCCCCGGTTGCTGACCCATTTCGAACCCTGGATGCCAATGTTTTTCAGCGAAGGCTCGATCGGTGGCGATATCGAATCGGTTCCTCTCGAGGGCATCAAAGCCTTTTACGGTGGTGAACAAGCGTCCGGAGAACTTCGCAGTAGTGTGCAAACACCTCGCAATTTTGAGGAACCGGGGGGCTCGAATGGCTTTGCTATCGCCGGTGAATTGACCGAGTCGGGCGATACGATGCTGCTCATCAATCCGCACACCTCCTTCTTTTTCCGTGGCGAGATCCACGTCGTGAGTGAGGAGGGCCTGAACGCATACGGCGCGGTGACCTGGGGCCAGTTCTTCGTGTACCAGGGATTCAATGAGAATACCGGCTGGATGCACTCATCGACGCGCGTTGACTTCATGGACGAATTTATCGAGGACGTCGTCGAGCAAGACGGTCAGCTTCTGTATCGCTATGGTGAGGAGCTGCGTCCGGTCGCCGTTTCCGAAGTAACGCTGAAATACCGGGATGGTGAGCAGATATCGGAGCGAACGTTACCTGTGTATCACACGCATCACGGTCCGGTTACGCATAAAGTGGATGATCAGTGGGTCAGTACCAAGCTGAATTGGGATCCAGTGAATGCGTTGAGGCAATCGTTCATCCGTACGAAGTTGAGCGGCCACGATGAGTTCCGCGAGATGATGGACAT
>Ga0255058_10001781_pt1 | contig 12092 bp, 9 predicted proteins | sample Cases_109_9_MG_FD_188637 | JGI IMG/M metagenome (GOLD analysis project Ga0255058, IMG submission 188637) | Seawater microbial communities from Amundsen Gulf, Northwest Territories, Canada - Cases_109_9 | ecosystem: Environmental > Aquatic > Marine > Gulf | place: Canada: Northwest Territories... | reverse complement strand
GCGCCGCAGCACGCGCGTGACGAGGGCATTCCCCATTCGCGCATGCCAACGGACTCCCGGGCCTCCGGGATTCGAGCGTCGCTCGCCGATGACGAGATCCGCCTCATCCCCGGCAATCGGGGCAACGAGGCTCCCGATCTGGGAGGGCGCGAGGAAGTCGTCGGCATCCATGAACACGAGAACCTCGGGGGGCTGCCCCGCTGCGGCGAGCTCGCGGATACCGGCCAGACAGGCCCGGCCGTAGCCGGGAACCGGCTCAAGCGTCACAGCGGCGCCGCGTTCCGCCGCGATCTGTGCGGTGTCGTCCATGGAGCCGTTGTCGACGACGATCACGAGATCGATATCGGCGGCGGAGAGCCGGTCGAGGAGATCGGGAAGACAGTCGGCCTCGTTGCGGGCCGGAACGAGAACCGCGACGCCCTTCACGGCCGGCGCTCGCAAGGAAGGCCGGTGTGAGCGAGACCCGTCTCGCTTCCGGGTCCAACGGCGGGGCGCCGAGCGTGTCGCCGCTGCTCCCGGGCGCTCTGAGCCTCGCCTTCGTGCTCGCGATCGCCTGGCTGCCCGGAGCGAGCGGGACGCCGTGGCCCTCCATGGGCCTGTGGGCGACCGCCTTCGCCGCCTACGTCGGCGCGGCCCTCGCCCACGGGCGCCGGCCGCTGGGGCGCCGGGGCGTGTGGACGCTGGCGATCGTCGGCCGGCTCGCGCTTCTGCCGCGGGATCCGCACTTCTCCGACGACATCTACCGGTTCCTGTGGGACGGGTGGGTACAGGTTCATGGCGTGAATCCCTATCTGTACGCGCCGCACGATGCCGCCCTCGAACAGATGCGCACCGGTTGGCACGCGCTCATCAACCAGCCGTCGGTATCGACGATCTATCCCCCCGGCGCACAGCTCGTGTTCTGGGCACTGGCGCTGGTGGGCCCGTCGGTGATCCTCTTCAAGGCGACCTGGGTCGCCGCGGACCTCGGGGTGGGTTGGGTTCTCGACCGCCTGACCTCACGGCGAGGTGAACCGCCGGGCCTCGCTCCGTTGCTGTATCTCTGGTCGCCGCTCGTCCTCGTAGAGGTCGCGTGGAGCGGCCACCTGGAGCCGCTCGGAGTCCTACCGACGATGGCCGCGCTGCTCTTCCTCGGGCGTCGCAGCGACCCCGGAGAAGGCACAGGGATACCATCCCTGCGGTCGGCGACGTTGGGCGGCGCCCTACTCGGGCTCGGAGCCGCCATCAAGCTCGCTCCAGCCGCAGCGATCCCCGCCGCGGCGCGGAGGCGAGCCGTCGCGGCTGCTGCGGGGTTCGGGACTCTCATCCTGCTCTCCCTACTCTACTTGGACGCCGGAGCGTCACTCTTCCGGGGCCTGCTCACGTACGCGGAGCACTGGGAGTTCAACGCCGGTGTCTACCGGCCTCTGGCCGCCGCGCTCGGTCCCGAACCCGCCAAGGCCATCGGGGCCGTGGGGCTGATCGGCTGCGCCCTCTTGGCAGCGCAGCGTCGCTGGAGCGTCGAGCGGGCCCTGTACTGGACGATCGGGATCGCGCTCATTCTCTCCCCGACGATCCACCCGTGGTACGTGCTCTGGATCCTGCCGCTAGCGGCGCTACGCGGCGGCCGTGCCTGGCTGCTTCTCAGCGGCACCGTCTTCATGGCGTACTGGGGGCTGGACGCCTACCAGGCGACGGGAAGCTGGCCGGAACCGCTCTTCGTCCGCCTGGCTATCCACGGCCCGTTCTTGGCTCTCCTGGGCATCGAAGCGACCTCCGCGAAGCGTCGCCCACGTCGTGGCCATGTAGCCCGCCGCGAAGAGTCCCGTGAGGAGAGCGGGTGCGCGGGCGCCGCCGCCGACAAGGAAGACGGCCGCGACTCCGAGCGATAGACCGGCCACGGCGCGCCAGGCGGCCGGCGCCACGTGGGGGGCGGCCCGGTAGCTCCGCACCGTGCGCGCGCCCTTCTTCGGCGTCCGGATGAACGGTGTGTCTCCGCCCAGCGCTCCGCGCGCCACCGCCCAGGTGAGCGGCACGCCCAGGCCGACGCCGAGGGCGAGAGCCTCGACGATCCGCCGCGGTAGCTCATGGAGCGGAATGCCACGCTGAAGGCCTGCCAGCGCCGCGAACGCCACGAACGGCAACGTGGCCGCGGACACGCCCAGCACGTGCAGCCAGGCAGGAAGCCAATCCCGCCCTGCTCCGGAGAAGGCGAGGACGCTCAGCGCCGCAGCGAGAAGCAGCGTTACGGGGTGGACGACGTGGCCGAACAGGTGAGCCGTAGCCTCCGCCTTGACGGCCAGCCGGTGCGGGCTCCGCCAGATGCTCGGAAGAAGGAGACGCGCGGTTTGGACGCCGCCCTGGGCCCAACGTTCCTGCTGGACCTCGACGGCGCGCATCTCCGCCGGCAGCTCGCTCGCCACATCGACGCCGGAGGTGAAGATGAAGCGCCACCCGGCCAGCTGCGCCCTATAGCTCAGGTCGAGGTCTTCGGTCAGCGTCGCGGCCCGCCAGCCGCCGGCAGCCTCTATACACTCGCGTCTCCACATCCCTGCCGTCCCGTTCGAGTTGAAGAACAACCCGGAGCGGAAGCGAGCCTCGTGCTCGATCTGGAAGTGAGCGTCCAGCAGAAGAGCCTGCGCGCGCGTGAGCCAGTTGTCGCTCTCGTTCAAGTAGCTCCACGCCGCCTGCACCATCCCGACGTGCGGATCCGAGAAGGGCGGCAGGAGCTCTCTCACGAGAGCCCGGTGCGGCACGAAGTCCGCGTCCAGAACGAGAAGGAGGTCTCCCCGGGCCCGCCGGAGCCCATGGGCCAGGGCGCCGGCCTTGTAGCCACATCGTGACCCTCGGCGGAGATGCTCGATGCGTCGTCCCCGTCGACGCCAGGCGGCCACTCGAGCCGCGGCGATGGCGCTCGTTTCGTCCGTCGAGTCGTCGAGCAGCTGGATTTCGAGGCGATCGCTCGGATAGTCGAGGGAGCACGCCGCGTCGATCAGCCGACCGACGACGTTCGCCTCGTTGTAGACGGGCAGCTGCACGGTGACCGGGGGCAGATCGCCGATCCAGCGCTCCGGCACCGCTATCGGCGGCCTCCGCAGCCGGCGCCAGAGCATCACCAGCCGGTGTGCCCCGAAGGGCAGGAGAAGCATCAGCACCAGGGCGTACGCGAGCGAGGCGGCGAGCGCAAAGGCCCCGCCGGCGTCTCCGGCGTGACTCAACGCTTCCTGCATCGCGGCAGGCTCGGGTGGTTTCTCTCGATCATTCGGGCGTACACTTTCGGACGGACGGACCTCCGGGTCGCGGTTGCTGGCCTTCCGGACCTGCATATCTTGCGCACCTGGGTAGCGGACAAGATGAAGATAGGGAGCCCGCTCGTACGCTCGCGACTCGAAAGTTACCTCTCCATCAAAATAGTGCTCCGGAACGTGACATGTTGAGGTTGTGCATGCGACGAACGTTCGTCCTGAGTGCGGTCTGGCTGTCCGTACTCGTCCCCGGCGTGGCATCCGGGCAGGACCAGCCGGAGATCAAGATCGAGACCAGGGACGTGGACCTCACCTTCCACGGTCGCCTTCAGCTTCAGGGGTGGTCGAGCACTTGCTCCGGCTTCGTGCCGGGCCTTCCGGGGAACGACCCCGATACGGCCTGCCGGGACGGAGCGCCCCCGTTCGACATCTTCCTGCGCAGGGCCCGGGGGAGCGTCGAAGCAACGATCGCCGACTTCGTCGACATCAAGCTCCAGCTCGACTTCTCGGGCTTCGACGATGTCGCGATCAAGGACGGGTTCGCCCGGCTCAACTTCTTCCCGGCCCTGAAGGTGCGCTTCGGAAACATGAAGCGACCCTTCGACGGCTTCCAGCTCACGAGCTCCAGCGAGATGATCATCATCGAACGGGATCTGGACATCCCGGGCGTCCCGGAGCTCCGCGCTCTCTCCCTGGACGAGCTGACGTCGCGATTCCGGGCCTCGGACCGCGACGTCGGGATCGAGCTGAGCGGAGACGTCGCGGGCGGCCGCGTCTCTTATTGGGTCGGCTACTTCGCGGGCCAGCAGATCCAGGATGCTTTGGACACCCTACCGAACGCCGACAGCCGGGGGCAGTGGATAGCCCGTGCGCAGGCCAACCTCCAGGTCGGAAACATGCCGCTGGATATCGCGGTGGCCGGCGCCGTTACGGACCGCCCGTTCGTCACGGAAGACCTGGTCACGTTCACGGGGAAGTACTTCACGAACCTCGAGTTCTGGCTCCAGCTGGGCGGCTTCAAGGAGGGCCTGCTCTTCCAAGGCGGGTACGTCTATGGGCAAAACCCGTTCATGAACCGGCAGGGAGATGTTCTCGACTTCCTGCCCACGGACGAGTTCGCCCGGGCCCAAACGTGGCAGGTGAATACCGGTTACCGGTTCATCACGCGACCCAAGGACTATCGGGGATCGATCGCCAAGCGACCGATCGAAGCCATCCAGCCGGTCTTCCGGGTCACCTGGGCCGACCCGAACCTCGACATCGCCCGAGACGACAACTGGGGAATCACGCCCGGCGTGCAGATCTTCTTCTACGGTCGTAACAAGCTGGCCTTGAACTGGGACCTGGCCCTGTTCTCGGATGACACCTCGTCAGCCAGCTCCTTCAAGCTGTTGCTGCAGGGCTACTTCTGATCCACTTCCGATCCACACCTACGATTCGACCGGCCGCGGCCTCAGTCCCGAGCCCTAGAGCCTCAGCTGCACGAAGAAGATGAACTGACCGTCGGAAAGCTCGGGGGTGGGCGGCGAGTCGTGGAGGCCTATCGCATACTGCATCTCGAACCGGAAGTGGTACAGGTAGTAGAGATTGGCTCCGATCAACAGGTAGTCGCGGCCCTCGCCGCCGATCGGGTCAAAGGTGTCGTAGCGGACCAACCCCTCCACGAACCCGCTCAGAAACCGGTATCCGCCCTCCACGTACCCGCCCTGGGCCACGAGCTTGTCGACGTCGGCGGCCTGGAGGGGATCGAGCTCGGCCCTTAGAAACTCGGCGTCGACGAAGAAGCCCCGATAGCTGGTAGAGAGGTCGAGTCCCCAGAGGAGGCGGTCGCCGCGGAACGCGGAGAGCTCTTCGTCCAGCGCGGGCGCACCGCCCATTCGAGCGAGATTTGCCGCGCTGTCCTTCGAAAAGGCCGCGCTGCCCCCGACCTGAATCACGAACTCATCCCTGAACTCGACGGGGCCGACGTTGTTGAACTGCAGACGGCCCGAGTAGAGAAACGAGCTGTTGTCGTTCTCGAGCGACTTCCCGTTTCCGTTGAACAGGCCCACGCCGTATTCGAGCCGCTCCTCGAGGAAGGTGCCCGAAAAACCGGCTCCGACCTGCCGCCCCGGCGCGATCGCGGTGACGGCCTGGGCCCGGCTCTCGAACTTGATGTCGGGCCTCCAGATGAGCTCCTCGAGGCTGAAGGGCGCCTTGTAGAGACCGACGTCGAAGTGCAGCTCGGGCATGAACGTCACGGCAAGCGCGACGTCCAGGAACTCGATTTCCTTGTCGATGGCTCGCGGCTCGAGGCCCGCGTGGACGATGAACTCCAGAATGGAGCCGAAGCCTCCCATGACTCCGAGCCGGGCATCGAAGAGGTCGAAGCCCGTGTTCCGCGGCGAGTCCCCTGGCTCCACCCGGAGGCCGGCACGCACGAGTCCGATGGGTTCGACCCGAAGCTTCGCAGGCTCCCTCGTGCCGGCATCCTCCTGCCCCTCCCCGGCTTCCTGGGCCAGGAGGTCGATTCCGACGCCCGCCCTCGCGAGCATCAGCAGTGCCGCCAGGGCCGGCGTGACGAGCTTGCGTGGCCTCACGTGCCATCCCCGCCCTTGGAGTCGTCCTCTCGATCCACCGACTCTCCGGCCGGGTTCACGTCCGCGGCACGGACGTCGGCGAGGAGCCAACGCGACGCGCGAGAGGACATCGCGGCGTTGATCCAGAAGTGCGCGAGGATCACGGGGAAAAGGCTTCCTGTCCAGAGGACCGGGACCGCGAGGACCATTCCGAGACCGGCCGAACGGAGAATCCCGTTCACGCGCTGATAGCCGTGCGCGAGACCGAAGGAGATCGACGTCAGCGCGGCGGCTCCCCACTGCTGACCGGTCCAGTCCGCGAGGACGTGCAGAGCGAACCCGCGATAGACGTACTCCTCGCATACGGCGCCTATGCCCGCCAGCACGAGGAAGGCGCGACGCTCGGTGCCGCTGCGGGGGAGGAGGAGACGCAGCAGGGGACTCTCTTCCAGGCCGGCGCGGCGCCCGATCAGGCCGCTCAGCCAGGCAATGCCGAGGCCGGCCGCCGTAGCCGCCAGGCCCCAGCCGAGCTCCACGACGGGCTCACTCACCGTCCATCCCAGCTGTTCGGGTGTGATGGCCTGCCAGGCGGCGACGATTGCCGTGAGACCCGCGATCAGGAGAAGGGTAAGAGCGGCAGATAGATAGAGCGCCGGCCGGGCGGCCTCAATGGCCTCCACGTGCTCTTCCAGCCGCGAATTCCGGGCGGCCATCAGCGGGAGGCCGACTAGCAGGAAAAGGGTGAAGCCGCGAGCGACAGCGCCGGAGAGCATGGAAGTCGAATAGGGGAATCCGTGGAGCGACGCAAGTTGACATGCATTTCGGAGCATCGGACGTTGCTCCGATGAAGCTGGACCTCGCCATCTGTCAGTTTCGTCCGGTCAAGGCGGACGTGGAAGCGAGCCTGGCCGAGGCCGCCCGGGTTTTCGAGCGCGTGGAGGCCATGACGCCGCGGCCCGACCTGTTGGTGTTCCCGGAAACCGCTCTCACCGGCTATTTCCTCGAAGGCGGCGTGCGGGAGCACGCGATGACGGCGGAGAGCATGCTCGAGAGGCTGAACGGGCTCTACCTGTCAGGTGCCGCTCGCCCCGCTGACGCGCCGCTCGAGATCGTGATCGGTTTTTTCGAGCTTTACCGCGACCGTGTGTACAACTCCGCGCTCTGTGCCCGGTTGGGTGAGAATCCAGCGATCCTTCATGTCCACAGAAAGGTGTTTCTGCCCACCTACGGCGTCTTCCAGGAGGAGCGCTTCGTCGATCCCGGTCACACGGTCCGAGCGTTCGATACGAGCTGGGGACGCGCCGCGATCCTCATCTGCGAGGACGTGTTCCACTCCATATCGAGCACACTGGCGGCTCTGGACGGCGCACAGCTGATCCTGGTCCCCAGCGCCTCGCCCGCCCGCGGCTTCGAGCCGGGGCCCGGCGTGCCGGGCAACGTGGTGCGATGGGACCGTGTCCTCCGGACGATCGCGGAGGAGCACGGCGTCTTCGTCGGTGCGGTCCAGATTCTCGGCTTCGAAGGGGGCAAGGGCTTTTCGGGAGGCTCGGTCGTCTTTGGACCCAGGGGAGAGGCGATCGCTCGAGCACCTCTGTGGGAAGAGGCGCTTCTCGGGATGCGCCTGGACCTGCGCGAGATCTCCGCGGCACGCGTCGGACAGCCGCTGCTGGCCGACCTGGAGCGAGCGCTGCCGGGCTTGCTTCTTCACCGTCCGCGAGGGACCGAGGGCGGGCGGCCGAGCGGCCACGAGCCCGAGGACAGCGAAGGGAGTGATTCCTCGTGACGGTAGAGGCCTCATGAGCGGAGATCGTGAGGAGGTGATCGAGATACCGGACGCGGTTCATTCGCCCGACGTCTCCTCCTCCCCGAACGCGGACGATCTCTCACCGCTGGCGATGGACACGAAGCTCGTCGAGCGGTGGCTCGTCGAGTTCCTGCGAAGCGAGATTGGGCGCCGCCGCTTCGACAAGGTGGTGGTCGGCCTCTCGGGCGGCGTCGACTCCTCCCTGACCGCCACTCTATGCCGGCATGCGCTCGGAGCCGACGCGGTGAAGGGCTTCCTCCTTCCCTACCGAACATCGAGCCCGGAGAGCCGCGATCACGCCCTGCTCCTCGCCGACGGACTCGGCATCGAGACGAGGGAGATCGACATCACGGATGCCGTGGACGGATACGCCGAGCGATTCGAGCCCAAGATGAGCGATCACCGGCGCGGGAACGTCGCCGCGAGACAGCGGATGATCGTGCTCTTCGATCAGGCGGCGAAGCTGGACGCCCTTCCGGTCGGAACAGGCAACAAGTCCGAACGCCTGCTGGGCTACTTCACCTGGCACGCCGACGACACACCGCCGATCAACCCGCTAGGCGACCTGTTCAAGGTGCAGGTGTGGGAGCTGGCGAGGGCTATCGGCATCCCCGAGGAGATCGTGGAGAAGCCGGCCAGTGCCGATCTGATCCACGGACAGACGGACGAGGAGGACCTGGGGGTCAGCTACGCGGAGGCGGACCTCATCCTCCATCATCTCCTGAGCGGCTACCCGGCCGATCAGCTGGCGGAGTTCGGGTTCGATCCCGCCAAGATCGATGTGGTCCGGGGGCGCTTGGAAGGCACGCACTGGAAGCGACACCTGCCCACGGTTCCGATGCTCTCGTCGACGGCGATCGGTGAATGGTATCTGCGCCCTGTCGACTACTGAGTGGCTGGTTCCGGCGGCTCCAAAAATACCCCCTAGGGGAATCGAACCCCTGTCTCCTGGCTGAGAACCAGGTATCCTAGGCCACTAGACGAAGGGGGCGTGGTGGCCGAGTTCGCTATCCTACGACCGGCGGCGTCACTGTCAACCCCGCCCGTCTCGACAGGTTCCGCATGAGTTGGGAGTACCTTCACCAGATCAGTCAGCCGTTCTCGGTCGTGTTCGCCCTCGCCGGTGTGGGTGCCGGCCTCATCGGGTGGATCACCGACCGGGAAGGGCTGGAGCGATACGCCGTCGTCTCGCTGCTCCTGGCCGGCCTCTTCGCAATCCCGGCCTTCGTGACCGGGCTGGCGGCGGCAGATGTCGAGGAGGCACGCACCTTCGTGGGAGAATCACCGGTCATGACTCATCGCCTCTGGTCCATCTGGGCGACCGTGCTACTCGTCATCTCCGCCACGTTTGCCGGTTTCTCACTTCTTCAGTCGAGCGACCGGAGGCTTCGGCGGTTCGTGATCGCCGTCTCGGTGCTGTCGGCCGTCGTCGTCGCGTACGCCGGCTGGCTGGGCCTGTTGATCCATCACGGCGACGCCGGCGACACGCAGTCTCGTCGCGCGGGTCTGGCCTCCGTCGCCGGCTTCACCGCGCCCGGGTTCGCCGCGGCCGCGGCCGATCCCGGGTTAACAGCTGCCTGGACCGGCTCGACCGCGCCCGGCGACACGACCTCCGACGAGGCTCGACGGATCCACCGCGACGCGATCGTCGTGGACGGGCACAACGACCTCCCCTGGAGGATCCGCCAGCAGGAGGCTCTGGACGTGGAACGCATGGGCATCGGGACCGGACGCCCCGATGGACACACCGACATTCCGCGGCTCCGGGAGGGCGGCGTGGATGTCCAGTTCTGGGCCGCCTACGTCGAGGCGGACTACATCGGGGATGGCGCCACCGCCGTCGCCCTCGAGCAAATCGACCTCATCAAGCGGCTGGCCGCAGCCTATCCGGCCGATTTCGAGATGGCCTACTCGACGGGGGAGATCGAGCGCATCGTCGGAGAAGGCAAGATCGCCTCGCTGATAGGGATCGAGGGCGGGCACGCGATCTCCAACTCGCTGCCGGTGCTCCGGGAGCTTTACGGCGCCGGCGCACGCTACATGACGCTCACCCACTCCAAGACACTGGCCTGGGCAGACGCCGCGGGTGATACGGCCGCGCACGGCGGCCTCACCGGTTTCGGTCGAGAGGTGGTGGCCGAGATGAACCGCCTCGGCATGCTGGTCGACCTCTCGCACGTGACCGCGGAGGCGATGCGCGACGCGCTCGGGACGGCTCAGGCGCCGGTCATCTACTCCCACTCCTCAGCGCGCGCCATCGCGGACCACCCGCGAAACGTGCCCGACGACGTTCTCCGCCTGGTGGCCGAGAACGGGGGAGTCGTGATGGTGAACTTCTTCTCGGGCTTCATCGTCCCGGAGTCCGCACGCCGAATCGGTGACATCTTCCAGGTCGAGGAGCGACTCCGCGAAGAGCACACGGACGACGCCGCCTTTCGGGAGGCGTTCACAGCCTGGATGTTCGAGAACATCGAGCCCGGAGACGTCGAGCTCGTGGCGGATCACATCGAGCACATCATTCGGGTGGCGGGAATCGACCACGTCGGGCTGGGATCGGACTTCGACGGGATCTCGGTCGTGCCGCGTGGGCTCGAGGACGTCTCCAAGTTCCCGGAGATCACGGCGGTTCTCCTTGAGCGGGGCTACTCGGAGGCGGAGCTTCGGAAGATCCTCGGCGGCAATCTCCTCCGCGTTTTCCGCGAGACCGAGGAAGCGGCAGCCAGGCTGCAGAGATCAGTGCCGCCGGGCTTCTCCAGGCTACCGTTCTCCGGCCTGGAGCCTTAGCCGCCGAGTCGCCTCTTCAACGCTCGTGCCTCGGCTGCGGGCTGGAAGCCCGGGTCGGCCTTCGCCCATACCTCGAGCGCCGCCTCCACCTGTTCCAGCGCCGCCTCGCGATCGCCCGCCTCTTCCCTGACTAGCGCCAGCTCGAGCAAAGCCTCGGCGTCGGCCGGCCTTACCTTGAGCGTGCTGGCCAGGCTCGCCGCCGCCTCGTCAAGGCGCCCGAGCTTCCGCCCGCAGCGCCCGATCTTCGTGTGGAGGCTGGCCTGCGCCGGGTTCAGCTCCAGAGCGGCCGAGTACTTCTCGAGACCCGTTTCACAGTCGCCTTCCAGCTCGCTGAGCCGTCCCTCCGCCTGGAGCGCAAGCGTGCGGAGGTTCTCGAACCCCAGGGTCGCGATCATCCGATTCAGGCCCGTGATGGCTTCGCTCAGCCGTTCGGCGTCCTCGAGCTCGCTGAAGACTACGACCTCGCCGAGCAAGCCGAGGAGATCCCAGGGCGGCTCGAGCGATCCTTGAATCGTCGCAAGAGAGTCCAGCGCCGCCGCCGGCTCGCCGGCTCGTACGAATAGATCGAGCGATACGAGTCGCTCCACCGCCGTCTGGACCGGAGGACGAGTACTGCGCTGCAACGCCTCGTTCCGTCGGGCCCGGTACTCGATCGCCTCGCGGACCTGGCCGCGCCAATCGTGGAACTCCGTCAGGCCTTCTAACACCGCGGCGCGTTGTTCCGTGGTATTCGCCGCCTCGAGGGCTTCGTCGTAGCGAGCTTCGGCCTCCTGCATCCGGCCGGTCGTGCGCTCCAGCGTGGCGAGCGCAACAAGCGACTCGATGCTCCCCGGTTCGATCAACAGTGCTCGCTCGTAGTTGGCGCGGGCCTGGTCGTGCTCTCCGAGCTGCCGGTACAGGTCCCCAACGACGCGAAACGATCGCTCGGCGTCCGGAAATCGCTCCACGTATTGGCTGTAGTAGTCGAGCGCTCTCTCGAACTCTCCCATCGACTCGTAGAGGCCGCCGATCGCCTGAAGCATGTCGTACTGCGAGGCATCCAGCTCGAGAATCTTCTCGTACTCGGCGATGGCCGCCGGACGATCGTTCTGCAGCCCGAATAGCTGAGCGAGACGGTGGTGCCCCTCGATGTCGTCCGGAAACAGCTCCGTCTGCATCCGGGCAACTGCCACCGCCTTCTCTATGTCCTGCCGAACGATGTGGTAGTACTCGGTCTTGGCCGAGAAGCGGTCCCGTTCGGCAAGCCGATAGTCGTGCTCGACCGCCGCCTTCACGGCCTCCTGGGCCTCCGGGCCGCGATTACCGAGAAGCAAAACTTGGTAGGCCAACAGATGGGCGTAGGCGAACGATGGGTCTTCTTCCCTGGCGCTGTTCACCGCGCGGATCGCCCTCTCCCAATCGCCGTCGTAGACGACGGCACGGAAGCCTTCGACATAGTCCCGGAAGGCCGACCTCGAGGCCGTCACGAGCTCGGCTACAGGCAAGTCCGTGGATTCCTCGACGTGCTGAGCCGGAATCTCCAGGTCCCGCTTCAGCTGCAGCGAGAGCGAGTCGGCCATGGCGAGGGGATCGGCCCCGGACACTGAGCCTTCCGAGACGAGGCGGCCGCGTGCCGCATCGTACAGCGACGTTTCGACGACGATCTCGCCTTCCGCTTGGGTGATCATCCCGGTAAGGAAGTAGTTCCTGTGTGTCTCCTGTGCGATCTCCCTCTGCAGGGAG
>Ga0255058_10001780_pt1 | contig 12096 bp, 11 predicted proteins | sample Cases_109_9_MG_FD_188637 | JGI IMG/M metagenome (GOLD analysis project Ga0255058, IMG submission 188637) | Seawater microbial communities from Amundsen Gulf, Northwest Territories, Canada - Cases_109_9 | ecosystem: Environmental > Aquatic > Marine > Gulf | place: Canada: Northwest Territories... | reverse complement strand
GATCGGAATCAACACCGCCATTGTCCCTCGCCAACGAATCGGTTTTGCGATCCCTATCAACCTTGCCAAATCAATCCTCCCCCAGCTGCGGGACCGGGGAAAGGTGACGTGGGGCTTCCTGGGCGTGGGAATTCAGGATGTTAACGGACAGTTGGCCCGGGCTTTAGAGATGTCCGAGAAGCAAGGGGCACTAGTGACTAATGTTCTCCCTGGCATGGCGGCCGAGAAGGCTGGGCTGAGGCGGGGAGATGTGATTTTGGAGTATGATGGCAGCCCCATCAAGGACGTCCGAGAACTTCAGCGAAAAGTGGCCCGCACCCCGAAGGGAACGAAGGTGAGGATTAAGATCCTCCGTGGCGGGAAGGACAAAGTGGTGACCGCTGCAGTGGGAGAGTTCACGCAAGAGGTGCTGGTGCGTCGGGAAGAGTCTCCGGAGGCACCTCCAAAGGATGTTCTTGGCCTCACCTTGGCGGAACTGACCCCCGAGACGGCCAAAAAGTTTAAATTGTCCGTGGAAGCAGGGGTCGTGGTGACCGAGGTGAGCGAGGGAAGCGCCGCCGCCCGGGCCGGCGTCCGCCCGGGGGATTTGCTGGCCGAAGTAGATCAAAAGCCAGTTAAGACCCTTGAACAGGTGCGCCGGGCCCTCAAGGAGTGGACGCGACAGTCTCACCTCGTTTTGATCCAGCGCGGCGACAATTACTTCTACGTGGCCATTCGGAAGCAGGGCTGAACGCCGGGCGTGAAAAGCGTCGCGACGGAGAATCTAGAGGCCCCTGCGCGGGTGCGCAGGGGCCTCAGCTTTTAAAGAGTTACTCAGCGAACGAATTTCGTGAAACGATCGTTGATACGACCCCAGTGCAGGTTGCTGATAAAATTGTCGATGTATTTGGCGCGCCCCGGCCCATCCTTGTGGTAGTAAGCATGTTCAAAGACATCACATGCGATCAACGGGATGCCGCCCCATATTGCCCCGTATTGGTGCTCATCGACCAGCACGTTCAAAAAGCGACGGGACCAGAGGGCGTCATAGACCAGCAGTGCCCATCCACTCAACTTGGCCGAAATCCCGGCCGCCTTAAAGTCGGCCTTCCAGGCGTCAAAGGAGCCGAAGTCCTTTTCGATGGCTTTGAGGACCTGAGGGCCTTTCTTGGGGTCTCCATCCCCTCCCATCACTTCCCAGTAGATATCGTGGAGGAGGGCACCGGCGTGATTCCAGGTAAAGCGTCGTTTGAGCTCTCCGACGACGCTGTAATTGCCGTTGGCTGCGGCCCGATCCGCCGACTCGAGCCCCTTCTCGATATTGTTGAGGGCAGTTACGTATCCCTTATGGTGAGTGTTGTAATGCCAGTTGGTCGTCTCGGGACTTATGACGCTGCTCAACAGTGTCTTCGCCTCGTCATCGGAGTAGGGGCGTGTACTGAACTTCCACTCGAAGGCCATTGCGTTCCTCCTTTCCTTACGGGTTCCCCATCTACCGGGGCCGAGACCCCACCCTCTCTGGACAAAAGAAGGATGTGTGCACTCGGCGACGGAATGGGTTGAAATGGACGTGACTTGGGGTTCGGTATCGGGCATTAGTCTATTGCGCCAAACAGGGAAGGTCAAGGGGAAACAATCTGGAGATAAAAATGGAATTCACGAGATCGGCAGCATGGGAAGTTCTGGCCGAGCATACGAAGAATGAAAATCTACGGAAGCATGCCCTCGCCGTCGAGGCCGCCGTGCGTACCTATGCCAGAAAGTTAGGCGAGGATGAGGAGAAGTGGGGCATTACCGCTCTGTTGCACGACTTTGACTATGAGCGCTATCCTGATCTGGCGGATCATCCGTTCCGAGGGGCCGAGATCCTGCGGGAGCGGGGATGGCCCGAAGAGATCATCCGGGCTATCCTCTCTCATGGGGACCATACGGGCGTTTCTCGCGAAAGTCTCATGGAGAGGGTCCTGTTCGCCTGTGATGAGCTGACCGGATTGATCACCGCGGCCGCCTTGATTCGGCCCGACAAGAACCTGCTCAATCTCCAGGTGACCAGCATTAAAAAGCGAATGAAAGAGAAGGCCTTTGCCCGGACGGTCAAACGTGAGGATATCATTCGGGGGGCCGATGAGCTTGGCGTCGATCTTGACGAGCACATTGCCATCGTTCTGGATGCGATGTGTGGCATTGCCTCTGAACTTGGTCTTACCGGAATATCCGCATAGGATTCTTCAATTTCTTCTCTACAGGAAAGAGAAAATCTCCTTGCGCAAGATTGCGAGAGGGAGGATTTCACTTGTGGCCAGGCCTGGGGTTTTATAAGGTGGTGCGCGAACCCAATTGTTGTGCCAATGGCTTGAGTGAGGGATTGCGATGGAGACGGTGACGACCGCTCTGGGAGGAACCTTGATTGCCCAGGCGGGGTTTCGGCAGCGGATGGGGCGGGTGGCGACGGTTGCCCTCACGATGAGTGCTGCCGCCCCCGACCTCGATGGTGTGTTGCGCCTCCGAGATACCGCCTTCTATCTTTCGCATCACCGGGGAATCACGCACTCCTTTGTTGGCGGGGCGTTTTTGGCCTTGTTGCTGGCCGCTATCTTCTATCGGTTCAGCACGTATAAGCATTACTGGCGACTCGCCGGGATCTGTTACCTCGGAATCCTATTCCACATCGTGACGGATCTTTTCACGAGCTATGGGACTAAGGTCTTTCTCCCCTTCACTGACCATAGGTTCGCGTGGGATATCCTTTTTATTATTGATATCTTCTTTACTGGAATTATTGTCAGCGGCGTTATTTTGGCCTATTGTTGGCGGTCTCGGTCAATCCAGATTGGACGAATAGCACTGACGCTCCTTGCAGCGTATATCCTCATGGCGGCGGTGAGCCATCAGATGGCCCTGGTTCGCCTCCGTGACCAGGTACAGCGCGAGAGGCTGCCAGTCAACAAACTGGCAGTTTTCCCTAGGCCCTTCAGCCCATTGCACTGGTCTGGCGTGGTGGCCACTGGGGACGCTACCTATCAGAACTATTTTTCGATCCTGGATCGTCAGGATCAGCCATTTCGAGTCTACCAGCCCCCTCGCAATAACCCCTTTCTCCGGCAGGCTGAGCAAGTGGATCTGGTGGCCCTCTTCCGGAGGTTCGCTCGCTTCCCGGTCGTTACCCTAAGACAAGATACAGACGGCCCGGTGGTGGAGTACTTCGATTTGCAGTTCGCCCACATCCAGGGCAGGCGACCTTTCCTGCTGGAGGTCGCCTTCGATCAGAAAGGTAAGCCGCGATTTGCGGGATTTGTCCGCCGATAGGGGGGCGGAGACCCCGCGTTATGACTGAGAAACTCTGGTCCCTGCCGGTCCTCTCCTGGGCCCTCTACGATTTTGCCAATACCATCTTCTCTCTGAATATCATCTCGCTCTACTTTGCCCTGTGGATCTCCACCGATCTCCAAGGCGGAGAATACCTGTATCCTCCGATCTACTCACTCTCGATGCTCTGTGTGGCACTCGCCGCCCCGTTCCTGGGTAACTTGGCTGACAAGAAAGGGCAGAAGCCCTTCTTATTTGTCTTCACGGCGATTTGCCTCGCTTCGACAGCCTTGCTCGCGTGGCCTCGCCAGGCGGGGCCAGCACTGTTCATGTTTGCCCTCGCCAATTTTTCGTATCAGCTGAGTCTTGTCTTCTATAACGCCCTGCTCCCCGCGGTCAGCAACGACAGGATTCGGGGTCGGGTGTCGGGATTAGGGGTCGCGCTGGGCTATGTGGGAGCAATCGTGGGGATGTACCTGGTCCTCCCCTTCGTTGATCCTACCGCATATGGCTGGCTGCCATCGCCCCTCAAATGGATAGTTGATCTCTTGACCGTGGAAAAGCTGGTAGGGGCAGCGCCGGTCCGGGTGAATGCCTTCCTCCCGACGGCAATTCTCTTTCTCCTCTTCTCCCTGCCGGTGTTTCTCTGTGTGCGTGAACCCCGCATCGTCCAACAAACGGGGGTGAGGCAAGGGACCGTCCGGGAAGTTCTCTGGACCCTCCGGACCCTGCCGGCGCATCGAGAGCTCTTTAAATTTCTTGTGGCCAACTTCCTCTACGCAGATGTGATGCACACCATAATCCTCGTAATGGCCATTTATGCCGAAAGAGCAGTCGGGTTTTCGACCCAGGCGGCCATCAATCTCCTCATTGCGATCTCCGCTGTCGGCGCCATGGCAGGCTCCTGGCTCTTCGGTTGGCTTGCCGATCGGAGACCGGTCAAATGGGTCATGCTCCTCATCCTCTCGCTGTGGGTTCTCACCCTTGTCCTTGCCTTCCTAGTTCGATCTCAGCTCCTCTTTTATCTGGTGGGAATGTTGGCAGGGGCCGGGCTGGGAGGCGTCTGGGTCGTTGCCCGCCTCTGTTTGTTACTTCTCGCGCCTCGGGAGAAGCTGGGAGAGTATTTCGGCCTCTACGGGGTCACGGGAAAGGCAGCCGCGGTCGTGGGGCCCCTCCTCTGGTCAAGCACCCTTTTCCTGTTCGCGGCGTATGGTCCGGAAAAATACCGGTTCGCCGTGATCACGCTCCTTCTTCTCCTCTTGGCGGCGATCGGCCTCTTCGCGACTGTCCGTTTTCCCTCCATGGAGGAGAACGGGTAGCGGAGAAGCGCGTGGCTTGCGACGTAGATACAGGGGTGCTAAAATCCCGTTCTCAAAGGGGCGGAGGAAAGAAGTGATTATCCTGGGGATCGAAAGCGCCAGTACGCAAGGGGGAGTGGCCCTTGTAGGCGCAGGGGGGGTCGTGGCGGAGTATGTGCTGAACGTGGAGGCCACCTATGCCGAGCGTCTCATGCCCGCCATCGATCGGGTCCTTTACGATGCCCGCATGACGATTCCTGAGGTTGAGGGTCTGGCGGTGTCCATCGGGCCAGGCTCCTTTACCGGCCTTCGAATCGGGCTCAGTACGGTGAAAGGGTTGGCGCTGGCTACCGGTAAACCGGTTGTCGGAGTCCCCACGCTCCACGCGTTGGCCTGGAGCCTTCCATATTGCCGTTATCCGGTCTGTTCCATCCTGGACGCCCGGAAACAGGAGGTTTACTGTGCCCTCTTTGAATACCAGGGCTCCAACCTCGTCTGCCTGATGGAAGAGACGGTTCTGAATCCAGAAGCTCTGGTGAAGCGAATCGATCGGCCGACCCTCTTCGTCGGAGATGGATGGCGGGTCTACGGACCTTTTTTCCAAGAGGCCCTGGGGCGACTGGCCATACCACCTCCCGCCTGCCGAGGGGCGTCTCCGGCGGCCGTGGCAGCCCTTGGGCGGCTGCGGCTGCTCCAAGGCGAGAAAGATGCCGTAGAGAATTTAGTCCCCCGTTACATCCGCCCGTCGGAAGCGGAGCTCAAGCTGCGGAAGAGGGAGTGAGGGTGGCGAACGGGGCAATGAGAATCGAGAAGATGCGGCCGGAGGACCTCGAGGCAGTTCTCCGGGTTGAGGTGGCCTCCTTCAGTCAACCTTGGACTCGAGAGATGTTCGAGGTGGAGCTGATCCCGGGGGTGTCTCTGGCCTTGGTGGCGCGGTCCGACGCCGACACGCTTGTGGGGTATCTCTGTGGATCGATCGTCGGGGACGAATTTCATATCAGCAATGTTGCAGTTGACCCCCGCGTTCGGCGGCGCGGTGTGGGTCGCAAGCTCCTTCTGTCCGCCCTCGTGGAGGCATCCCAACATGGTGCGAGTACCGCCTCATTGGAAGTTCGGGCCTCGAACCGGGCAGGGCAATCACTCTACCGAAACTTTGGCTTCACCGTGATCGGGCGAAGACGGCGCTACTATACTAGCCCGGTCGAGGATGCCGTCATCATGTGCCTCCATCCACTCAAAGCTGCCGTTACCTCTCACACCGAGGGGGAAACGGCTTGACAAGATGGGGTCTGTCGTCCGTATATTGGGCGGACTTTCGCTGGATGCGCGGCATCCCATCTCCCTGGAGGTGGCAATGGAATGGGAGCGTTTCCTCCTTCTCATCCTGAGGATCCTGTTCTGGTTGGGGGTCCTGTTCCCCGGATTCGCCTGGGCTCAGGACAGACCCCCTATCAAGGTTGGTGCCCTATTCCAGTTGACCGGTCCAGCAGGGGAACTTGGCAGGCACGGCTCCCAAGGAGCCAAGATGGCCGAGAAGGAGATCAACGAGCGAGGGGGGATCCTGGGGCGAAAGCTTGAAATTTACCTCACCCATGAGTGGGACGCCACGACCGGTGTGCAAGAGGTTCGTAGATACATCCTTGAGAATCGGGTCGACTTCCTCCTGGGAGTCAATTTATCGAGCGTGGCCTTGGCAGTAAGCATGGAGGCAAAGAAACATCAGAAGATCATTCTCTTCACGCACGCTGCCACGGGTCAACTGACCGGAACGTGGTGTCACCGCTATGCCTTTCGACTGGTGGCGAACGCAGTGATGGATGCCCGGGCTGGGGCGACAGTCATGAAGGACAAGCTGGCCAAGCGATGGTTTGGGATCGGGGTGGACTCAGAGCTTGGCCGGGATTCGTGGATAGCATTTCAGGCGGCTATTCAGAAGGTCAGGCCAGATGTGCAGTTTGTCGGTGAGGCCTGGCCTAAGCCCTTTACGTCCGACCATACACCCTATATTCGCCAGGCGATGCAGGCCAAGCCGGATGCCGTTTGGTCCACGTTGTGGGGCGGAGACCTCGTGGCCTTCATCAGGAAGGCCAAGTCCCTCAACTTCTTTGAGGAGATCAAGTTCTTTGTCAACCCCGGCGGGGCTTCCCTCGGCGTTCTGGTCCCCCTGGGCGACGAGATGCCCGGGGGGCTGTGGGTTTCGACACCTTACTGGTTTCTTTACCCGGGTTCGGTGAACAACCGGGTCTTCGTGAGGGCGTACAGGACTCTATACGGGGAAGATCCAGCCGATGTGGCTATGTCCAGCTATTCGGCTATTTACCTCCTCAAGCAGGCCATTGAGGAGGTGGGCTCGGTGGACACCGAGGAGATCATCGCGAAGTTGGAGGGTATCACCTACAGTGACCCCGTGGGAGTCAAAACGATTCGGATGGGGGACCATCAACTTATTGAAGATCTGGTTTGGGGACGGACCACCAAATCCGACAAGTACCCTTTCCGGGTTCTGGCCGATCTTGTGGTCGTTCCGGGAAAGGATGTTGTCAGGTCAATGGAAGAGACCGGATGTGAGATGTAGGGGGAGAGGGTCGTCTTACTCATGTGAGGAGGAAGAGGGATGATTGATAAGGAATTTTTGGAAATTCTGGCCTGCCCCGCCTGCAAGGGAGAAGTCCGACTCGATGAAGCAAGTGAGAGGATCATCTGCGAAGCGTGCGGTCGCCGGTATCCCATTCGGGATGGGATTCCTGTCATGCTGATCGATGAGGCAGAGCTCCCCTCGCGAGAGGGACAGTGAGTGAAGGTCCCGGACCAAGCCAGCCGTGAGAAAAACGTGCGCCTCATTGCCACCTTTGCGTGCATGTCGTTCAGCATATTACGATTGTATCAGCATTTTACGATGCTTTCATCCTCTGGCTCAAGCTATGCTTGAACGAATGCGTGTCATATTGCGCTAAGTTTGAAGCCATAGTCTTTCCGGTGACATCCTACCTCGCTCCCCAAACGACCCGGCACTGATGTCCCCTTGTAGAACGGTTTTGGTTGGGCCGTTTTACGTCAGAAAGTATGCCGATGGAAACCAACTGTCGGGGCTGTATTTGCCCGTTCTATTTTTTATTTGCATAGCCAAGGGTCTTGGACTATAGTTCCTAGGTCCCTGGGGAACCTGGTCCAGGTACGGCCTGCCGCAGGCGTTCTACGAACTGCAGGGGAAGCCGGGCCTGGCCGAGGCGGACCTCTCCTTTGGCGAGGCCGTGACAGTCCGAACCCCCAGTGATAAGAAGATTGCGTTCTGTGGCAAGGCGGGTGAGGATAAAGACATCCTCAACAGTGTGGGAAGGATGGAAAACCTCGATGCCCTGGAGTCCTACTTGAATAAGCTCGGGGAGGTGCGCCAGTCCATTTTGGCCCGGATGGGCCAGCACCGCGATGCCCTGGGCATTCCGGATGGCTGCTATGGCTTGACGGGCGGTGAACACGCCCCGCTCCACATAGGCGGGCCTGCCCCAGGCCAAGAACCGGTCAAAGGCCTCCTGGAGACGGTTCACGACCCTTTGCGCGAGCAGAGCCCGGGCGACGTGGAGCCTGCCGACCGTTCCCTTTCCGGCTATACGAAGGACCTCAGGCACGGTAACGGTTATCCCAAGGTGGTGCAGACGACGGAGCATTTCTTCGAGCCGCTCTGTCCGTTGAGTCTGCAAGGGAAGGAGGACTTTCTGGAAGGCTGGGTCTTCCCAGTGGATAAAGTAGCCTAAGATATGGGTATCCTGATCAAACTCGTGCACCGAGAGTTCGACTCCAGGGATGACCTCGACCTGGAACTCGGCGCTCGCCTGGAGAGCGTCGGGGATTCCGGCAACGGTGTCATGGTCGGTGAGGGCGATCGGATTCAGATGGCAGGCAGCCGCTTGGGCAACGACCTGTCGCGGTGAAAAGGTTCCGTCGGAGAAGTAGGAGTGGATGTGAAGGTCTGCTGCGACAGGAGAAGAGGGACTCATCAAATCGCCTCGGCCGTTTCGGCCACGCAATGGTGATGCAAGCTCAAACCGACTTCACTATAGGGAAGAAGGCGTGTAGCCGTCAAGGACTCGGCGTGCAAAGAATTCCTCGTTTGGCATGCCGTATGCGAACGTCGCGGTAACCCATCGGTACGGAGGATGTGATGGAGCCTGGTGTTTCGTCTCAGGGAGGGCGGGAATTTGAAGCCGTCTTCGGCCCCGTGCTCGATCAGATCGTGGGGCTCTTAGAGGCAGAAACGGGAGTTCTCTGGGTCTGGGAAGAGACCGCCGCCGTCTTTATTCCTATCCTCTGTCGCGGTCGAGGAGGGTGGGCTGATCCCTGGAGCCCTTCCCACCCAGGAGGGATAAGCCAGGGAGATCTCGACGTCTGCCGACACCCACTCCTCTTTGATGATCTCCCGCCCGACTTCCCTGTGCCGGCAGGCGAGCAGAAGATTCGTTCCTTCGCGAGCGTACCGCTCACCGTGGGGGGAAAGGGCACAGGATTTCTGGCCCTGTACAGTCGGCGACGGGGTCACTTTGCACCGCGCGACCTGCGGTTTCTCCAGATGGTGGGTCAACTCATCGGGATCACGATCGAACAGATGGATTCCGTTGATGACCGAAAGGGATGGGAGCAACAAGTCCACTCGGAAAAGCTGGCAGCCCTTGGGACGCTCGCGGCCGGAGTGGCCCACAATATCAACAACGTCCTGGCGGCCATCGTGGCCAGGGCCGATCTCCTGTTGCGTCAGGTTCAGGACGGCGATCTAAAACGGTGGCTGAATAGCATCCAGCAATCCGCCCTAGACGGGGCAAGCACGGTTCGCCGGCTCCAGGACTTTGCCCGAGTCGAAACCCCTGAATCGGTGGTCCCCGTCGATGTCAACCGAGTCGTCACCGACGTTCTCCAGTTTACGCAAGCCCGATGGAAGGATGAGGCACAGCTCAGTGGGATTAGGATCGAGGTGGTCACGGAACTCACGGATGTTCCCCTGGTTACCGCAAATCCGGCGGAGCTCCGAGAGGTCTTTACCAATGTGATCTTCAATGCCATCGATGCCATGCCGAATGGCGGACGTCTAACCGTGCAAACCCGTGCGTACCGGCGCCGGGATAGAGGGCCATCCGTCGAAGTGGTCCTTGGGGATACCGGGCTTGGAATGTCTGAGGAGGTACGGCAAAAGATCTTCGACCCCTTCTTCACCACGAAGGGGGTGAAGGGGACCGGCCTCGGTCTCAGCACCTCCTACGGGATCGTCGCCCGCCATGGCGGGTCGATCTCGGTCGAGAGTGAGGTTGGACAGGGTAGTCGCTTCTCCATCGCCTTTCCGATCCCCGCAAAGCTTCCACGAAGTCGGGAAGGTGTCTTAACTCCGACAGGGCATCTGACCGGACGTATACTGGTCATTGATGACGAACCTCACCTGGTCGAGGTCGTCACTAATCTCCTCAAGCTGGAGGGACACATCGCGGTGGGGGCGGGGTGTGGGATCGATGGGGTAGAGATGTTCCGGGCAGAGCCCTTCGACGTCCTGATCACCGATCTCGGAATGGCGGATCTCACCGGACTGGAGGTTGCCCGGAAGGTCCGCGCGCTTGACCCCGAGGTCAAGGTCATTCTGTGCACCGGGTGGAATGTGGCTGTGAGTCGGGTTGAACAACAGGCTGCGGGAGTAGACCGGCTTCTCGAAAAGCCCTTCCGGCTGGATAAACTCCTTCATCAGGTCCACGAGTTGCTTCGGGACGTGCCTCACCTGCAGTCCCGGGGGCGAGGCTAATACCTCCCTCCCGCTTGACCCGTCACCTCTCGGAAGCCTCGACTTGCGGTATCGGAATCTCCCGCGACAGTTGCGGGGGATTCTTTTTTATGTAGGCTCACGGACTAAACGGAAAGCGGTTGACGGGTTCGTTTCCTTCTAGAGATAATAGAAGCTCTTTAGCAACGGTTCACCACAAGCGACATAGGGCTACCCGAAGGGCAGCAGAGCGAGACGAAGATGAGCGATCGGGTTCGGGTACGGTTTGCGCCATCTCCCACCGGGGATCTCCATGTGGGGGGAGCGCGGACTGCCCTGTACAACTGGCTCTTCGCTCGACATCACGACGGGGTTCTTATCCTGAGGATCGAGGACACGGACGTGGAACGATCCACGGCGGAATCGGCTGAGGCCATTGTAGAGAGCCTACAGTGGCTCGGTCTCGACTGGGATGAAGGACCCTATCGACAGGCGGAACGGCTTGCGATCTACCGCGAGCATGCTGAGCGGCTGCTCGAGGTCGGGAAGGCCTATCGCTGCGTCTGTACTCCCGGAGAACTCGAGGAGCGGCGGAAGGTGGCGTTGGCGGCCGGGCGTTCCCCCCGGTATGACGGTCGCTGCCGGGATCGCCGTCTGGAGCCGGAAAAGCCCTGGGCCCTGCGCCTGCGGGTGCAGGATGCCGGGGTGACGATTGTGAACGACATTATCCATGGCGAGGTGCGTTTTGACAATGCGGAACTGGATGACTTCATCCTGGTGCGGTCTGATGGTTTGCCCACGTACAATTTCGCCGTGGTGGTGGATGACGCCTTGATGGAGGTCACCCATGTGATCCGGGGGGACGATCATCTCTCCAACACCCCGAAGCAGATCCAGGTGTATCGGGTCCTGGATTTTCCCTTGCCCCAGTTTGCGCATGTGCCGATGATTCTGGGACCGGACCGAACACGCCTTTCAAAACGGCACGGGGCGACCTCGGTTCTGGCCTATAGTGACCTGGGGTATCTGCCAGAAGCACTGGTAAATTACCTTGTCCGTCTGGGATGGTCGCACGGGGATCAGGAAATCTTCAGCCGGGACGAACTCGTTCGATACTTCGAGTTGACGAGGGTTGGCCATACCCCGGCTGTCTTTGATCACGCCAAGCTGGATTGGCTGAATGCCCATTACCTTCGCGAGGCGCTCACTGATACACGGCTCACGCCCACGGGTGTGCCTGCCACGCTGACGGGTTTTCCGCCCACCGTCGTTGAAGCAGGTCCGAAACGCCTCGCGGCCCTGCTGGTCGAATTCTGGCTAAAGGCGGGGGTCTCAAAGGAAGAAATCGGGGCGGCAACAGTTCGCTGGTCCAGCCTGGGCAGCGCCAGGGCCTTCGCCGAGGCGGTCGTCCAGACTTTTGGGGAGCGTTCCAAGACGCTGTGCGAACTCGCCCAAGCCTCCCGATTCCTCTTTGGGGGGCCGATAGAGTATGATGTTCGGGCCAGAGAGAAGTACCTCCAGCCTGAAACCCAGAGACATCTCCAGGAGGTCTGCAGGAGAATCCGGAACGTTAGCAGCTTTGACGCGGCAACCCTCGAAAAGGTGTACCGGGATTTCGTAGCAGAGCGAGGGCTGAAGTTGGGAGATGTTGCCCAGCCTACCCGGGTTGTCCTTACCGGTCATTCAGTAAGCCCACCACTCTTCCAGGTTATGGAGCTTTTGGGCCGCGACATCTCTTTGGAGCGCCTTGAGGCGGTTTTGCAGCAGAAAAACGACTAG
>Ga0255058_10001779_pt1 | contig 12101 bp, 12 predicted proteins | sample Cases_109_9_MG_FD_188637 | JGI IMG/M metagenome (GOLD analysis project Ga0255058, IMG submission 188637) | Seawater microbial communities from Amundsen Gulf, Northwest Territories, Canada - Cases_109_9 | ecosystem: Environmental > Aquatic > Marine > Gulf | place: Canada: Northwest Territories... | reverse complement strand
GTAGATGACCACGCCCACGCAACATCACGACTATCTCGAATCGCTGTTCGGACAAATCGGCCGTACCGCCGTCGTCACCGGCGCGTCCAGTGGTCTGGGGGCGGAGATGGCGCTGGCGCTGGCGCGCGCCGGCGGCCATGTCATCGCGGTTGCGCGCCGCGAAGATCGGCTGCTCGAGCTCGCCGAGTCCGCCACCGATTTGGTCGGCAGCATCACACACTGTGTGGCGGATTTGAGCAGCAGCGACGGTGTCAGCAGGGTGGCGCGGGCGGTGAGCGAGTGGGGTGGCTGCGATGTGCTGGTGGCGAATGCCGGCACCGCCGAAATGGGCAAGATCGAGAGCATGGATGACGAGAGCTTTTCCCGCGTGCTGGAACTCAATTTGACGGCGCAGTGGCGGCTCGCCAAAGCGCTCTTCGAGTGGCTGGTCAAATCCGATGCCGGCCGGATCATCAATATTTCCTCCATCTACGGGATCTCGGCGCCGGTTCGTTCCGGGTTGGTCGCCTATGCGGCCAGCAAGCACGGGCTCGTGGGCCTGACGCGTACTCAGGCGGTGGAGTGGGCCGAGCACGGGATCACCGCCAACGCCATCGCTCCGGGTTACTTTCCAACGGAGATGACCGAGCAGTTACTGGCGAGCAAGGCCACCCGGCGGCTGCGGCAATTCGTGCCGATGGATCGTTTCGGGTCACCGGCGGAGTTGGCGCCGGCGTTGTTGTTTCTCGCATCCCCCGCGAGTAGTTACGTGACGGGCGTCGTCCTGCCCATCGACGGCGGCTGGTCTGCCTGGTAGACCAAGTCTACGTTTTCCGGGAGTATGAGATTTTTGCTGTTCGACGAGTTTTGCCCAATAATTCGACCAATGCCCTCGGCCGGTCCGTGCGGGTGCCCGGCCGCTGGCCATCGATTGCTCGACCCGCAATTCACGAGGATTCAGAATGAACATATACGTGGGCAACCTGCCCTATAACCTGACCGAGGATGACCTTAAGGCAGCTTTTTCGGAGTTCGGGGAAGTCTCCAGCGCTAGTATCATCATGGACAAGATGTCCGGACAGTCGAAGGGATTCGGGTTCGTGGAAATGCCTGACAATTCAGAAGCCGACCAAGCCATCAAAGCCCTGAACGAGAGCGCGCTCAACGGACGCAACATTAAGGTCAACCAGGCGCGCCCCCGCGGAGAGCGTTCACCACGTCGACCGAGGTACTGAGATCCCGCGACCAGCCCGCTCCACGCCGCCGAGCGAATTCGGCAGGCCCCAGCCACCGCTTTGCGGATACTTACAGATTCCGACGTTACCGCGAGGGTCCCGGGATCGCCGTAATCGTTCGCGCGCGTGTTATTCTCCGTCCTGAAACGTCCGGAGACAGCGAGCCATGAGTGACGCCCAGGCGGAAGCGGAAGAGCTGGTCAATGCGGTCCTGCCCCACGCAGAGGGCATGCTGATTGCCAATGGAGAATTTTTCCCCTTCGGCGGTGCGGTGACTCTGGACGGGGACATCGCCCAGCTAGCGGTCGGTGAAGAGTATCTAGAGGATTCGATGGAGGATGTCGTCGAGGCGCTCAAAGTCAAGCTTCGCAACGGGGCCGATACCAATACCTACCGCGCGACCGCGCTGGTTTTTCCCGTCCACGCCCAGCTACCGGATGCCGACGACGAAACCGAGGCCGTGGCAATCGCCTTGGACCATCAGGCGAACTATTCCGTTGTCCTGATTATTCCCTATGTTCTCTCGGACGGCGCCGTCGAGTTCGGCGAAGCCGTTGCTCAGCAGGGTGAGGACGACATATTTCAGGGCCAGCACTGAAATCGATCACCGCTCCTGGCCGACGGGCACGAGATTCATGCCCCCGAACACTTGCTCCGTCGGCTGCAGCTCGATGAGACTTACATTGACCCGCCAGGGAGCATCCAGGGCGTAGAGGACGGCATCGGCAATATCGTCCGCCGTGAGCTCGTTGATCCCCGTTTCCTTGACCGCAGCGCGCTTATCCGGATCGTCGATGGCGGCATCGAAAAATTCCGTGCTGACGCGGCCGGGGCAGATCTCGGTGAGGCGCAAGCGGCTGCCGGCGAGCTCCAGGCGCAGGTTCCGGCTCAGCTGGTGCACGGCGCTCTTGCTGGCGCCGTAGACCGGAGAAGCCAACGGATACAGCCCCGCCACGGAGCTCATGTTCACCACGTGGCCCCGGTTGCGGGACAGCATCCCCGGTAGGCTCGCGCGCAGGACATGGATGGCCGCGCGCACATTCGTGTCGATAGTGGCGTCGATATCCTCCAGCCTGGCCTCGTGCAACTTTCCGAAACCACGCCCGAGGCCGGCATTGTTGACGACAATATCGGCGTCGAGATCGCTGATGACTTCGAAGGTCCGCGACGTATCGCGCACGTCCAGCACGTGGGCAACGCAGCCGGTTTCCTCGGCCAGCGCATCGAGGCGCTGTCGCCTCCGCGCCATCGCGTGTACCGCTAACCCGCGCCCACGCAGGCGGCGGACCACCGCGGCGCCGATGCCGCTTGACGCGCCGGTGACGAGTGCGGATGCGTAATCTTCGAGAGCCATACTCAGCCTCCTGATAGGATCTTTTTCAGCGTGTGCCGGCGGTTCCGGGTATAGGGCCTCACCTCGGTTGGCCAGCGTCCGTGATCGATGGCCTCGGCCCACGCTTTGCTGACCAGCACATCGGGACTTTCGATTTCATACATCGCGCCGTAGTGGGGCTCGCCTTCGGTCTCCACCGTGCGCCTCTCGCCCGCCATGATCATGGTCAACGGCTCGCTCTTGAAGCGCGTTACGGACACAACACCGGGCACCTTGGACAACAACGGCACGTGCTCCAGGTCGTAAACTTCATTGAAGAGATCTTCCTTTTCCCGGTCGACGTCCATGCTGGCGATGAAAACATAACGGGTTTGTACGGGCATGGTGTAATTCCCTCAGGATTTGCGAGTTGTGAGAGGACGGGGGTTCGCGGGCATTGTAACAAAGCCCCGCGCCGCTCAAGGGGGAAGTCTCTGTTGGGGGGCGGGGCACGAGCGCTTACAATGGCGATGATTCCGTCCGCAGCGTGGCTTTCGCGGGGACTATGGCGCGCACTGACACATTTCGAATAGGCACCGGCGCAGGGTTCTCGGCGGATCGCCTGGACCCTGCGGTGGATCTCGTGGAACGGGGCGGTCTGGATGCCATCGTCTTCGAGTGCCTGGGCGAGCGTACGCTGGCATTTGCTTACCGTGATCGCGCCGCCGATCCCAATTACGGCTACACGCCGTTGCTGGAACGCCGCATGCGCGCGATCCTTCCGGCGGCCATCGCCAACCGTGTGCGTATCGTCACCAACATGGGCGCGGCCAATGCACCCCGGGCCGCGAAGATCACCCGCGACATTGCCCGCCAGCTGGGCCTCACCGGCATTCACATTGCCTATGTCGAAGGCGATGACGTCAGTCAAGGCGTCGGCCCGGATACGCCGCTGTGGGAGGGTATGACGGTCCGGGAGGTTGGTCGTGGCTTTATCGGCGCCCATGCCTACCTGGGCGCGGACGCGCTGATGCCGGCATTGGAGGCGGATGCGCAGGTCATCATCACCGGAAGAGTTGCCGATCCGTCCTTGTTCGTCGCGCCCCTGCGCCATCACTTCGGCTGGTCCGGTGACGACTGGCAGTCGCTCGGTGCCGGGACCGTGGTCGGGCATCTCATGGAGTGCGCAGGCCAGATTACCGGCGGCTATTTCGCCGATCCCGGATGCAAGGACGTCGATGGGCTCGCACGACTGGGATTTCCCATCGCCGAGGTGCAGCCTGATGGCAGAGCGTGCATTACCAAGCTCGACGGCACGGGTGGGATCGTCGACGAACGCACCGTCAAGGAACAGTTGCTCTACGAAGTGCACGATCCGTCGCGCTACATTACCCCCGATGTATGTGCGGATTTCACCTCTGTGCGCATCGAAACCCTTGCGCGCGACCGCATCGGAATCAGCGGTGCCGGCGGTACCGCGGCCCCGGATTCCTACAAGCTGACGGTTGCGTTCGATGGCGGGTATCTGGCAGAGGCGGGCGTTTCCTACGCAGGCCCGGCGGCGCAGGCCCGGGCCGAGCTTGCCGGGCGCATCGTGGAGGAACGTATGCACACCGTTCACGCAAGCAATTCCCCATTGCGTGTCGATATCATCGGTGCCGCGTCCCTGCACGCCACTACACGGCGTTATCACGACGAGGCCGAGGACGTGCGGCTGCATTGCGTCCAGCGCGTAACGACGGCCGAGCAGGCCGAGTCGCTGTTGTGGGAGGTGGAGTCTCTGCTCTGCTGCGGTCCCGCCGGGGGCGGTGGTTATCGTGGCAGCATCACGCCGTCGGTGGTCACTCACTCCGCGTCCATGGCGCGTGAGAATGTGACGGCGCGAACAGAGATTATTTGTGTATGAGCCGTCTTGTGCTACTTCGAGAGATCGCACATGCCCGGTCGGGTGACAAGGGAAACTGCTCGAACGTGTGCGTGTTCGTATACGATAGTAATCACTACGTGGTCGTTGCGGAGCAACTGACCGCGGAGTACTTGAAGCGCAACTTCGGCGCACTGCTTACCGGCGAGATCACGCGCTACGAGCTTCCCCGCCTCAACGGCTTCAACTTCGTCATGCAGAATGCGCTCGAAGGCGGTGTCAACGAATCCCTGAACCTGGATGGGCACGGAAAATCGTGGAGCAGTTTGATTCTCGGCCTCGAAATCGAGATTTGTATTTTTGAGGGGACAGTTTAAGGCGTCGGAGCCGAATCGGACTCTGATCTCTTAAACTGTCCCCTCAAAAATACTTCGCAAGCTCAGCCCAACCTACGACGCTTGCGATCATCTTTCACTCCGACGATCTCCCCGTGAGCGTCACCTCGAAGCAGCTCCCGCCTTCTTCCCGCGGCTGGTAGCGCGCGTCGCCGCCGTGGTGGCGGGCAATCTCGCGTACCAGGGCGAGACCGAGCCCGCTTCCACCTTCCGATACACCGGTGGCGCAATAGAAGGGTGTGAAGATGCGCTCGCGCTCCGTCTCCGGAACACCGGGTCCGGTGTCGCTGACGACGATGCGTGCCACCCCCATGTCGGTCGCCTCGACGCTGGCATCGATCGGCGCACCCTGACCGTGTCGCCGGGCGTTTTCGAACAGGTTTCGCAACATGCGTCTCAAGGTGCGCATATCGCCCTGCACTGTTGTGGGCGTGCCGGTGACATGGGCACCGACGCGCGCGCCTTCCTCGGCGCTCAACGCCAGTAGCTCCACCGGCTCGCTGATTTCCAGGCTTTCCCCGGCGCTCAAGCGGCTCGCCAGCAAGATCTCCTCGATGAGCTCGTCGAGTTCGTGGATATCCCTGCTGATGCGCGCACGCAGCTCTTTCCGGTCATCGCCGGCCAGCAGCTCGACGCCCATGCGTATGCGCGTCAATGGCGTGCGCAACTCGTGGGAGGCACCCGCGAGAATGCCGCGTTGCGCCTCGACCAGCTTTTCGACCCGGTCGGCCGCACGGTTGAAGCTGCGCGCAAGCTGCGCTACTTCGTCATTGCCCTGTACCTCGACCCGCACGCTCAGATCGCCGGCGCCCAGTTGATCGACGCGCGTCTGCAACCGTTCCAGCCGGCGCGTGATGCGCCGAACAACGGGGTACGCGCCGATGGCCACGGCGATGGCGAGAAGGCTCAGCATCGCCAGCCACGACGCGCCGCGATCATGGTGCGCGCGGACGATCAACCAGCGGCCGTCGGCGAGGTGCAGCGCAATCCTCGGGCCCTTGCCCCTGCCGTGTATCCAGCCACTCTCTCTGTCCGAGAGATCCGGCGCGGCAATCTCTTCGCCCGCCGCCGCCAACAGCTTTGCATCGGCGGAGTACAGGGAAAGATCGGCGCCCAGTTGGCCATACAGGCGATCCAACGCGACCCGAGTCTCGGCGATGGGTCGGTCCTTTGCCGGCAGCAGATCGCCGAGCACGGCCGCGCTACCGGTCATCAATCGTTGACGTTCTTCACTGGGCGGCAATAGTAACCAAGCCGCGAACACCAGCACGCCGAAGAGTACGAGTATCGCTACGAGCGCGATATAAATTTGAACGTACAGGTGGCGCATCGGAGTCAGTCGTCGTCCTGACGGCGCGCGAAAACATAGCCCACGCCGCGCACGGTGATCACACGGCGTGGATGCCTGGGATCATCTTCGATGGCATTACGAATGCGTGAAATGTGAACATCGATGCTGCGGTCGAAGGCTTCCAGATTTTCGCCCCGCACCCGATCCATGAGCGTTTCCCGGGACTGCACGGTTCCGGCACGTTCCGCCAGCGCGCAGAGTAGATCGAACTGATAGGCGGTCAAAGTTCGGTTTTCGCCGTCCACACGCACGGCGCGCTCGTCGCGATCGATCTCCAGGCGACCGAAGCGCCAGGTGCCCGACGGCCGCGCTCCCGGGGCGGCGCGTCTGCGCAGGATTGCCCGCAAGCGCGCCAACAGCTCGCGGGGATTGAACGGTTTGGGCAGGTAGTCGTCGGCACCCAGCTCGAGGCCGACGATGCGGTCGGTTTCGCCACCGCGCGCGGTGAGCATGAGAATGGGAATATCGGAGCCGTTGCGTACGCGGCGGCAAACATCGAAGCCATCGGCGTCGGGCAGCATGACATCGAGAATCAAGGCGTCGTAGTGACCGTCAGCGAGGGCATCCAGACCGGCCTCGGCGTTCGGCTTCGCGCTCAAGTCGATACCCAGGGGTGCTAGATACTCCTTCAGCATGGCGGACAGACTTTCGTCGTCCTCGATCATGAGAATTCGCTCGCTCATGGGTTCAAGAATACGTGGTGGTGGCGGGCGCGCAAAGGATGGCCATTGCCGCCCCTCCCTCTCCCCCTTTGGGGGAGAGGGAGGGGGTGAGGGGGATGATCAATGCCCGTGGCGGGCGACCATGGCGGCGAGCTCCTGGCGCTGTTCGACGCTCAGAACCTCCGTGACATCGACCACGGCGTTCACCAGCGTCTTCGATGCCGAGTTCGCCAGCGCCATGCCATCGGCGCGGATCCTCTCCAACGCTTGCGCGTCGACCTGCGGGCGCGCCAGCTCCGTGATCAGCTGGCGGCGGTACTCCCGGTGCTCCCCGCGCAGGGGGTAGAGATTGCCCACCAGCGAGGCGACGATGTCGTTGATGCGGGTCTCCTGCTCCGGGGACGCATCGATTCGCCCGAGCACCCAGGCGGCCTTGTCGGCTGCCCGCTCACGCACCTGTTCCTCGGTCTTGGCATATCCCCCGTGGTGGCCGAAGCCGTGCCAACCACCCATACGCGCCGCCTGTGCCGTGGCGCCGGCGCCGAGCACGGCGCCCACGGCGACCAGAGTCAGCGCTGCTACGGTCAAGCGGACCCGGCGTCCCAGCCGGTGCTTGCGGTTCCCGCGGCAGCTGGAGTTTTCGTCTGCGACTTCTTCGCTCATGTCCTGTTCCTCGAATGTGTGGGTAAATCCCGTTGTGGGCCCGTTGTAGGCCCGTTGTGGGGTTGTCGCGGAATAGATTAGGCCCGGCGTTTTTCCGGCTTCTGTCTGCAAGGTAAAGATATGTTAAGCAGGGGGCGGCGGCTGACTGGTGGTACCATTCCGAACGATGGCGTCAGAGACGAGTATCCGGGCATTCGACGAGGTTGGCCGCATTCCCGCGCCAGGGGACAATGTCGCCATCGCCACCCGCCGCCTGGAGGCGGGCACCGTCATCGCCCGCGGGGAGCGGAAGTGGCCCCTGTCCCACACCGTGCTCGAGGGTCACCGCTTCGCGTTGCAGGCCATTTCCGCCGGCGAGCCGTTGCTTTCCTGGGGTTTGCCCTTCGGCCGGGCTGTGCACGATCTGTCGCCCGGCGAATACGTCTGTAACGAGAAGATTCTCAAGGCGCTCTCCGAACGCGACATCGACTTTGCGCTTCCCGGTGAGGCGAACTTCCGCGATCACATGGAGACCTACGAATTCGACGCGACAACCTTCCGCTCGGGACAGCAGGTTGCCCCCGTGGAGATCCCGGCGACCTTCACGGGGTACCGCCGACCCGGTGCCCGGGGCGTCGGTACGCGCAACTTCATCGTCATCCTGGCGACCACGTCGGATGCCGCCGCCTTCGCCGAATCGGTGGCGGCGCGCTTTCAGGATGTCGCCGACACATACAGGAACATCGACGGTGTCGTCGCGGTGACCCACACCGAAGGCGGCGGCGAGCATCGACCCAACAATCTGGATTTCGTGCTGCGCACCCTGGCGGGATTCGTGCTGCACGCGAACGTCGGCGCCGTCCTGCTCGTGGACTACGGCACCGGAAGCTTCGGCAACCAGACCCTGCAGGATTTCATGGAAGATGGCGATTACGCCGTCGACCACGTGACCCACGCGTTCATGGATCTCGGCGCGGACCGTGAAACGGAGCTCGAAAGGGCCGTCGGCATCGTACGCGGCTGGTTGCCGCAAGTGGATTCCTGCGAGCGTAGCGTCGAGAGCGTCGCCAATCTGCGCCTGGCTCTGCAGTGTGGCGGCTCCGACGCGTTCTCGGGAATTTCCGGGAATGCACTGGCCGGTTGGGTCGCCAAGGAGGTGATACGCAATGGCGGCAGCGCCAATCTCGCCGAGACCGATGAGCTCATCGGTGCCGAGCCCTACGTTCTCGAGAACGTCCGCGACGAGACGACAGCAAAACGCTTTCTCGACAAGATTGCCGAATTCAAAGCGCGTGCTGCGGATCACGGCACCACGGCGGAAGGCAATCCCTCGGGCGGCAACAATTTCCGCGGCCTCTACAATATCGCGCTGAAGTCCATCGGCGCGGCGCGCAAACGCGATCCGCAGGTGCGGCTCGACTATGTCATCGACTACGCCGCTCCCATGACCGCGAACGGTTATTATTTCATGGACAGCCCGGGCAACGATCTGGAAAGCATCGCCGGGCAGGTGGCATCCGGCGCGAACGTCATACTTTTCATTACCGGCAACGGATCGATCACCAACTTTCCTTTCGTACCGACGCTCAAGTTCGTCACGACCAGCGGCCGCTTCGCGCTGCTCGCCGATGAAATGGACGTGAACGCCGGGCGTTTCAACGACGGTGAGTCCATGGAGGATCTGGGTGCGGAGACCTTCGGGCTGTCGCTGCGCATCGCATCGGGGGAGCGCAGCAAAGGGGAGCTGGCGGGGCACTCCCAGGTTGCTATCTGGCGGGACTGGCCCCAGAAAGACGGGCACTTGCTGGAGGCCATACGAAATGCGCCGGTACCCGACGGCGAGCCGTTGCGTGTTGCACCGGCGGAGCCTGCGAATTTCCGCTTCGACGCCTACGTGACCCGACGGGGCCACGCCTGTGATCGAGTCGGCCTGGTCATGCCCACGAGCCTGTGCTCGGGACAGGTGGCGCGCCTTGTGGCGGAGGATCTCAATCGGCGCAAGCTACCGGGTGTGTCGCGTTTCGTGGCGCTCGCGCATACCGAAGGCTGCTGCACCGTCAACGCGGAGAATCTTTATCTGCGCACGCTGCTCGGCCACATCGAGCATCCTTGTGTGCGATCCGCGATGCTGCTGGAGCACGGCTGCGAGAAAGTTCACAACGATGCGGTGCGGCATTACCTGGATTCCCGCGGCATCGATTCCAGTCATCTGGGCTTCGCCAGCGTGCAGATGGACGGAGGCCTGGAGAATGTGCGCCACAAGATCGGTGAATGGTTTGCCCACGAGCTGGGTGAGGATCGCGATCTCGCCACCGCAACCGTGGGCGCGGAGGCCCTGCGCCTCGGGCTCACTACCGTTGGCTCCGTTCCCGAAACCGTTTCTCTCGCCCTCGCTCGACTCGTTCAGGGACTCGTGGCAGCCGGCGCAACCGTGGTCATCGCAGAGAACGCCTCCGTGCTGACGGATAGTGCATTTACCGACGCGCTCTTCGAGCGTGGCGAATGGACTGCCAGTCTTGCTTATGGTCAACCAGCTGCAGCCGCAGGCTGCCATGTGATGGAAGCGCCCACGGAAAACGCGTCGGAAGCGCTGACTGGTCTCGGCGGCACCGGCGTGGAAATCATGCTCGCCCATGTCGGGCGCGCGCCGCTGCAGTCACACCCCATGATTCCGCTCATACAGCTGGCCAGCGACGCGGAAATTTGTGAACGGTTCGGAGCCGACCTGGATCTGACAATTTCTGCCGCGGCGGCCGCCGGAGTCGTCGAGGAGTCCGTTCTTTCCTGCATCGCTGAGACCGCCTCGCGACGCTATGTACCGAAGCTCTTCGGCCAGGGACACAGCCAGTTTCAACTGACGCGCGGTCTGCTCGGCCTGTCGCTTTAGGCACGGCGCCCCCTTTTCGCTCGCCGATGCCGTCCACATCCCGTGCAGTCATGGCCGTTCCTCTGCAGGCCATCGTCATCGCCGTGCTCATTCACATCCTGTGGGGCGGCAATCCCGTTGCCGTCAAGTACAGCCTGCTGGTATTTCCGCCTCTGTGGACAGCCTTCTTCCGATTCGCGATAGCTATCGTGTGCGTCGCGATCTGGGCGAAGATGAGTGGGATCTCCATCTGGCCGGCGCGTCACGAATGGCGGCCGCTTGCGCTCATCGGCACGCTGTTCACCGTGCAGATTGCGGCTATGAACATCGGTTTCGATCTCACCACCGGATCCATGGGTGCGATATTGATTGCCACCAACCCGATATTCGCGGCCCTGTTCGCACATTTTCTGATCGCCGGCGACAGGCTGAGTGCCGCCAAGAGTATCGGTCTATTGGTTGCCTTCGCCGGCTCGGCGCTGGTGTTGGTGCGCGGCAGCGGCGACCTGCAGCTGGCCCACGGCGCTTGGGGAAACGTGATCCTGCTGATGAGCGCTTGTCTGCTGGGTGGACGCCTGATCGTCAGCGCGAAAGTGCTGCAGCGAATGGATCCGTCGCGAGTGGTGTTGTGGCAGATGATCCTCTCGCTGCCGCTGTTCGCCCTGGGCGGTTTATTGTTCGAAACCATCCGGTGGCAGGCAATTGCCTGGGAACCGCTGGCCGGGCTCCTCTATCAGGGGGTGATCGTGGCGGGTCTGGGTTTTTCGGTATCCTTTTATCTCATGAAGCGCTACGCGCCCAGTGTTATCGTCAGCTTCAACTTCGTCTCCCCCATCGCCGGCGTGCTGCTGAGCGCCTGGCTGCTGGGCGACGTGATTACCGGCCACCTGTGGGCAGGCATGCTGCTGGTGGCCGTGGGTCTTTTTCTCATCGCGCGCAGCTAGCTTCGTGGCAAAATAGCGAGCTCGGCTCGTGTGCTGACTACCAGGGGGGGAGAACTGTGGCGACGATTACCACCGATGACGGGATTCGACTGTATTGCGAAGAGGCCGGCCACGGCACGCCGATGCTGTTCGTTCACGAGTTTGCCGGCGATCTTCGCAGCTTCGAGTCACAGATGCGTCACTACGCCAGACGCTATCGTTGCATCGCCTTCAACGCGCGCGGCTACCCGCCGTCGGAGGTTCCCGAGGCCGTAAGCTCCTACTCCCAGGAGCGGGCCCGCGACGATATCCTGGCCGTGCTCGATGGCCTTTCTATCGAACGCGCGCACATCGTCGGTTTATCCATGGGCTCCCTCGCAGCACTGCATTTCGGTCTTCACTATCCCGATCGCGCCCTGTCCCTTACTCTAGGCGGGTGTGGCTATGGCGCCGAGGGAAGTCAGCGTGAGCAGTTTCGCGCCGAAGCGGGGAAATTCGCCGGGCTTATCGAGGCGAAAGGCATGCGGAACGTCGCCAGGGAGTACGGCAGCGGTCCGGCCCGGGTGCAGTTCGAAAACAAGGATCCGCGGGGCTTCGCGGAATTCGTTGCGATGCTCGCGGAGCACTCCTCCCTCGGATCGGCAAACACCCTGCGGGGCGTGCAGATGGAGCGGCCGTCGGTCTACGATCTCCAGGAGCCTCTGGCAGCGCTGAAAGTGCCGACGCTGATTCTGGCGGGTGACGAGGACGAGCCCTGTCTCGATGCGTCACTTTATCTCAAGCGCACCATCCCCTCGGCCGGGCTAGCGCTCTTGCCCGGGACCGGGCACGCGCTGAATCTGGAAGAACCCGATCTCTTCCACCGACTCCTG
>Ga0255058_10001778_pt1 | contig 12102 bp, 13 predicted proteins | sample Cases_109_9_MG_FD_188637 | JGI IMG/M metagenome (GOLD analysis project Ga0255058, IMG submission 188637) | Seawater microbial communities from Amundsen Gulf, Northwest Territories, Canada - Cases_109_9 | ecosystem: Environmental > Aquatic > Marine > Gulf | place: Canada: Northwest Territories... | reverse complement strand
TCGGCCTCGGTGCCAGCGGCCCGCAGGTCGTCGAGGGTTGGCACGGCGTTCCGTTCGAGCGGCCGATCACGCGCATCCGCGAGGCGATCGAGATCGTGAAGATCATCGCCAGCGGCGAGCGCCTGGCCTACGAAGGGAAGATATACCAGCTACCGCTGCCCGGCGGCGAAGGGAAATCTCTCCGCGTACGGGCCGCTCCGCAACCCAACATCCCGATCTACCTCGCAACACTGAGCCCGAAGTCGCTCGAACTGACAGGCGAAGTCGCGAACGGCTGGCTCGGGACCTCCTTCATGCCCGAACACCCGGAAGTCTTCTTCGACTACATCGAGAAGGGCGCGAAGAAGGCGGGGCGGTCGTTGAAGGACATCGACCTCGCCGTCGGCGGCGCGGTGGCGTTCTCCGACGACGTCGACAAGCTGATCGAACGCAACCGGCCCGGGATCGCCTTCACGCTCGGGGCGATGGGCTCACCGACGCGCAACTTCTACAACGCCGCCTTCCGCCGCGCCGGCTACGATGAGGACGCGATCGCCGTGCAGAAAAAGTGGATCGAAGGCGACCGCGAGGCGGCGACCGCGATGGTGCCGGACGAGATGGTGCTCCAGGTGAACCTGCTGGGCACCGAAGACATGGTGCGCGAACGCATCCGCAAATACCGAGACGCCGGCATCACGACGCTGCGGCTGGCGCCGTCAGGACGCACGCTGTCGGACCGCCTTGAGACGCTGGGACGGGCGATGGGCCTGGTAAACGAAGTCTCGCGGGAGACCGCCAGTGCATCATAGACCACCCGCCGCGACAACCGTATAATGGCCGGAGTAGCACAAGTATTCGAATCTGATGACTGAACCCGAAGAGCGCGTGATCTCTGCCGAAGAGCAGACGGACGACGAAGCGCTCGACACCACCCTCCGGCCCAAGCGAATCGCCGAGTTCATCGGGCAGGAGAAGCTGAAAGAAAACGTCGGCATCGCGATCGCGGCGGCGAAGAAGCGCAAGGAGCCGCTTGACCACCTGTTGTTCTACGGCCCGCCCGGCCTCGGCAAGACCACGCTCGCACACATCATCGCGGCTGAGATGAGCGTCTCCGTCCGCGTCACCTCCGGCCCGGCGATCGAGCGCGCGGGCGACCTGGCGGCGATTCTCACGAACCTGCAGGAGCACGACGTCCTCTTCATCGACGAAATACATAGGCTTCCGCGCGCAGCGGAAGAGGTGCTCTACCCGGCGATGGAAGACTTCGCGCTCGACATCGTGCTCGGCAAGGGGCCGGGCGCGCGCTCCATGCGGCTCTCGGTGCCGCGCTTCACGCTCGTCGGTGCGACGACCCGCTACGCGATGCTCAGCGCGCCGCTGCGAGACCGCTTCGGCGCCGTCTTCCGCCTCGACTTCTACGACGAAGAGGCGATCACCGCGATCGTCACCCGAAACGCCGGGATGCTGGAAGTGCCGATGGCCGACGACGGGTCGTCAGAGATCGCGAAGCGGTCGCGCGGTACGCCGAGAGTGGCGAACCGGCTGCTACGCCGCGTCCGCGACTACGCGCAGGTGAAAGCCGACGGCACGATCACCGGCGAGGTAGCGCGCGAGGCGCTCAAGCGACTGGACGTTGACGCCCTCGGGCTCGACGAGGTCGACCACAAGGTGCTGCGCACGATCATCGAGAAGTTCGATGGCGGGCCCGTCGGGATCGAGACGATCGCGGCCTCGATATCGGAAGAATCGGACACGATCATGGACGTCTACGAGCCGTACCTGATGCAAATGGGCTTCCTGCAGCGCACCCCGCGCGGACGCATCGCCACGCGGCACGCGTACGCGCACCTCGGGATCGAAGCACCGGCCCAGCTTCAGGGCCAGATGTTCGACTAGGCGATGCCTGAAGCCAAGGACCTGCCCCGCTGGTATCTGCGTCTCGGTAACGTCGCGGCGCCACGGATGTTCCAGATGCTACCTGTGCCGCGCGGCTTCGCCTTGCTGCGGCTCAAGGGACGGAGGACGGGCAAGCTCCGTCTCCGGCCGGTTCGCGCAATCCGTGACGACAACACGCTATACGCCGTTGCGCTCGGTGGCGAGCGGACTGACTGGCTGCACAACGCCCGCGCCAACCCGGATATTCGCGTTAAGGTGGGCACGAAAACGCGGCCGGGGACGGTGCGCGAAGTCAGCGATCCCGACGAGGCGAACCGCGCGACGGAGATCTACGTAAACACGGTGGTGAGGTACGACTACCAGGATTATCCGATGGTGCACTGGGACTTCCCAACGCGCCGTAAGATCATCGACGCGCACGGGCGATGGATCGAAGGAGGGACGATGGTGGCGATCGATCTGACGGAGACGGGGCCGACGGAATGAAGTTCGTCCTCTTGGCGTTAGCAGCGCTGGCGGTCCTCGCGGTCGCTTGCGGCGGCGACGATGAACCGGCGGCGACCGAAACGCCACCGCCGGACGATATCGTCACGTTTTCGATGCAAAGCAACGCCTTCGCCGACGGCGAGAGTATCCCAGAGCGCCACACCTGCGACGGTGACGATCTGTCCCCTTCCCTCTTCTGGGAGGAGCCACCGGAAGGAACCGAGGCGTTCGTGCTCGTGATGGACGATGCAGACGTGCCGGCTGGCGTCTTCACGCACTGGATCTACTACGACATCCCCGGCACCGCCCGCAGTTTGCCCGAGGCGATTGAGGCCGAAGCAGAACCGTCTTCCGGGGGCGCGCAGGGCTTCAACAGCTTCGCCGCTCACATCGTTGGCTACGGCGGGCCCTGCCCACCGGCAGGACAGACCCATCAGTACAACTTCACACTCAGCGCACTCGATCAGCCGCTGGACCTCCCCCCCGGGGCGTCGCCACAGGATGTCGACCTCACCGGGCACGTTCTCGGCCAGGCAACGTTGTCGGGCACCTACGGCCGCTAGCGCGCGGGGCCAACCATTGCATGACTGAGACGATCCGCCTCGTCGCCTGGAATATTCGCGCCGGCGGCGGTCGCCGCGTCGACGAGATCGCCGCACAGATCAGCCGTTGGGGAGCGGATATCGCGGCGCTTTCGGAGTTTCGTAGCACACCCCCGAGCCTCCGCCTGCAAGAGAGACTCGCCCGAGAGGGGCTCGTCCACCAGATCTCGACCGCGAACCACCGCGCGCCCGCCGAGAATCGTCTGCTGCTGGCGTCTCGCTGGCCGCTACGCCGAATCGGACTGCGCCGAGCGCCGCAGGAGCCGGGAAAGTGGATCCTCGCCAGAGTCAGCGCCGCCCGTCCGTTCACGACCGGCGCTATGCACATACCGAACGTCGTCACCGGCCGGAAGTACGTTTACCACCACTCGGTCCTGGATGTCGTGCGGCGGTGGCGTGGCGGACCCGCCTTGCTCATCGGAGACACGAACTCCGGCCGCATCGATCTCGACGAAGAGACACCGGTCTTCAGCCAGCACGAAGACGGCTGGATGCGGGCGCTCGACCAAGCCGGCTGGCGCGACGCCTTCCGCCACCTCTGCGGCGAAAAGCGGGCGTATACCTGGTACTCGCCAAACGGCGGCAACGGCTTCCGCCTGGACGAGGCGTTCATCAACCGCAAGCTTTTGCCGCGGCTGATCGACACAGAGTACGCCTGGGGCGCATCTACTTCCGATCTCAGCAGACGTGACGCCCTGAGCGATCACGCGGCGCAGATCGTGGTCCTCGAAGCGTAGTGGCTAGTTGCCACGCGTCGTGAACAGCAAGACTGCATTCGCAAGCGGTCCGGTTCCTTGCGACTGCACATGACCGCTTCGGGTACAGACGCGGTAGCTCGAAAGACCGTCCATCTCGACAGCAACAGGCCCGCCACATACCGAGCACTGGTCCTGATCGGGGTGTGTTGAGTGAAACCAGCTCATCTCATCCTCCTGGGTTCTTGTTTCGATCGCTTTTCTTAACCCCAAACTAAAGGCAGGAAGACACGCGAACATCTCCCATTCTGGCCATTTGCGAAGGGAACCTCACCGGCATTGTCATAGCCAGGAGTGGCTACTCGCGCAGGATTGCAGGGCAATCCGCCGCGGTTGATCGAGCCGCAGTACGGCTAGGACGCATCGACGTCCGATCCCGATAGACGTGACCCACTCAGCGATCACGCGGCGCAGATCGTGGTTCTCGAAGCGTAGCGGCTAGTTGCCGCGTGTTGTGAACAGCAAGACGGCGTTAGCCAGCGGTCCAGATCCTTGCGACTGCACGTGACCGTTTCGCGTACAGACGCGGTAGCTCCAGGGACCATCCATCTCTACGGCGAGCGGAGCCCCGCACTCCGTGCACTGTTGACTGTATTGTTTGGCTGCTTGGTAGCGGCTCATTCGTCGACTCCTCTTGTGCGTGTCTCGTGGGCATAAAGATAGCCTCACGAATTGTGAGGCCCTTCTACGCCTGCGGGCTTAGCTTGTGGCTCGGGCCGAAAGGCTGGCCCTACTTTGCAGATTCGCCGTTTTCGGATCGCCCGCCTCTTCATGGATGAGATACGGCGGAGTATTCTGTTCTTCTACTACAACTCTGATAGTAGGGATGATCAAGCCCCTCTTCTGTGACAGGCGTCACACGAAGTCAACGACGGAGGCGAAAATGCCGGAACGACAATCGATTTCAACCGGGAGCCCGTTCGAGGCCATGTACGGATATTGCCGCGCGGTGCGCGTCGACAACGTCGTCCACGTCGCCGGCACTGTCGCCTGGAGCGACGACGGCAAGGTTATCGGTGTGGGCGACGCCTACGCCCAGGCCAAGCAGGCGATCCGCAACATCGAAAAGGCGCTCGTCGAAGCTGGCTCATCGCTGAAGGACGTCGTTAGGACCCGCGCCTTCCTGACGGACATCTCGAACTTCGAAGCGCTGACGAAGGCGCACCACGAGGCGTTCGGCGACGTCCGGCCCGCCGCGACGATGGTCGTCGTCTCCGCGCTGGCGACGCCGGAAATGCTCGTCGAGATCGAGGCCGACGCGATCGTCGGAAGCGGCTAGGCCACGGTCCTACTGAGGACTGGGGCCCTGAGCCACGGCGGGTTAGCCCACCTCAATCTTTGGCTACTGACATCTGTCACACCGCCTCCGGCGGCAGCATTGGTAGACTGGTCTGGCAATGGAGCCCAGCATTCAGTACGCAACCACTGACGACGGCGTCAGCATCGCCTTCTGGTCCCTCGGCGAAGGCGAGCCGATCGTGCACTTGCCGTGGTTCCGGGCCAGCCACGTCCAGCTCGAGTGGCAGTTCCCGGAATGCAGGCGCTGGTACGAGGCTCTAGCCTCCAAGCGACGCATCGTGCGCTACGACAGCCGCGGTATCGGCATGTCGTTCCGCAACGTCTCGGACTTCTCGCTCGACGCGCTAGTCTCGGACCTCGAAGCAGTCGTCGACCGGCTTGGGCTCGAGCGATTCGCTCTTTTTGGCGTCCTGCACAACGGCCCGGTGGCGATCGCCTACGCAGCACGACACCCGGAGAAGGTGTCGCATCTCGCTCTTTGGTGCGCCTACGCGAAGAACGCCGACTACGCCCAGTCGACCCAGATACAGGCGACGCGCCGCTTCACCGAAACGGACTGGGAGCTGTACACCGAGACGTTGGCGAGCGTGCGTCTGGGTTGGGACGCCGGCGGATCGACACGGCGCTTCGCGTCGCTGATCCGCGAGAGCCTGACACCGGAAGCGCTGGCAGCGCAGCGGGAGGCGTTCGCGGACCTCGACGTGACGGACCTCCTGCCGAAACTCACGGCACCAACGTTGATTCTGCACCGTCGCGGCATCAACTGGTTCGACGAGCGCGTCGCTCAGGACCTGGCGGCGCGCATCCCCAACGCCAGCCTCACGCTCCTGGAAGGCACGTCCGGGGCCCCGTACCTTGGCGACGTCGACTCGGTCGTCTCTGCGATCTACCGTCATCTCGGTGAGGCTTACGATCCGGCGGCAGACCTAGAGGACGATCTCCCGGAACCAACGCTAAAGACGATCCTCTTCACAGACGTGGAGGGATCGACGGCGCTCACACAGCGTCTTGGCGACGCCGCCGCGCGCGACGTCCTGCGCGACTACGAGCGCCTGACCCGCGACGCACTGCAGGCGCACGGCGGCTCCGAGGTGAAGACGATGGGCGACGGCTTCATGGCCACGTTCGGGTCCGCGACCCGTGCCGTCGAATGCGCGATCGCGATGCAGCGGGCGTTCGCCGACTGGAGCCGAGATGGGGAGCGCACGCTTATACGCATCGGCCTTAACGCTGGAGAGCCGATCGCCGAGGACGAAGACCTGTTCGGGACCGCTGTGATCATGGCGTCACGGATCGCGGCGGAGGCCAGCGGCGGCCAGATCCTCGTCTCGAACGTCGTCAAGCTGCTGGCTGCCGGTAAGACGTTCCGGTTCTCCCCCCGCGGAGAGGCGTTGCTGCGGGGGTTCGACGAACCGGTCGAGCTGTTCGAGGTGGACTGGGCCGCCGCGGATCGTTAACACTAGATACGCCCCACCGCCCTCCAGAAGCGAGATCACGTATGTTCCATCGCAAGTCAGACCGTTTGGATAAGCTCTCGCGCGTCCCGCTGTTCGATGGGTTCAGCAAGCGCGAACTCCGCAAGATTGAACAACAGGCGACCGAGGTACATGTCAGACCAGAACGCACGCTAACGAAACAGGGAGACCACGGACGCCAATTCCTCCTGATCCTCGATGGCACCGCCCGCGTCGAGCGTGATGGCAAGACGATCGCGCGCCTCAAAAGCGGCGACGTGTTTGGTGAGATGTCGCTCATCGATAACGAACTGCGAGCGGCCTCGGTAATCGCTGACGGCCCAATGGTGCTGCTGGTAATCAGCCGGCCGGCGTTCGGCAAGCTACTCGACTCGCTACCCTCGCTCCGACGGAAGATCATGGTCGGCCTCAGTCACCGGCTTCGCGAAGCCGATCGTAAACTCGCAGCGCGCAACTGAATCGTGCACCCGTATCTTCGGTAGAATCAGATCATGGAACTCGAACTCTTCATCACACCCGACCTCGGCGACAACAGCTACCTGCTCACCTCCGACGGCGAAGCGGCGCTCATCGACCCCCAGCGCGACGCCTGGCGCTTCCTTGCGAAGGCGGCTGAGCTCAACGCAGACGTCCGCTACGTGTTCGAGACTCACGCACACAACGACTACATCTCCGGCGCGCACGAAGTTCCGGGAGCCAAGATCGTCGCTCCCGCGCTCGGCGCCTACGAGTTCGACCACGAGCCGGCCAAAGGCGGCGCGGAGTTCAGGCTTGGCGCCCTACGCATCGTCGCGATGGACACGCCCGGCCACACGCCGGAACACGTGTCGTGGCTCGTGTACGAAGATGACGGCGACTCACCGGTCGCGATCTTCAGCGGCGGCAGCCTCATGGTCGGCAGCGCTGGCCGCACCGACCTGCTGGGGATGGACCGCGCCGACGAGTTGACCCGCATGCAGTTCCGAACGATGAGACAGATGGCCAAGTTCCCGGACAGCCTGGAGGTGCTGCCTACGCACGGCGCCGGCAGCTTTTGCGCTTCGGCAGCGCCGGCACTGATACGTACAACGACCATCGGCGAAGAGCGCCTCCGTAACCTGGCCCTGACCGAGACCGACGAAGACGAGTTCATCCGCCGCCAGCTAAGCGGCCTGCTGTCTTACCCGAAGTACTACCCGAAGATGGCGCCGATCAACCGGCGCGGGCCCGCCGTGCTGCGAACGGTGCCGAAGGTCCCAGCGCTGGCGCCGGAGGACGTGGCGAAGCTCATCGATGAAGGTGCGCGGGTCGTCGATGCGCGCAACCGCTTCGAGTTCGCAAGCTCGCACCTGCCGGGCGCGATCAACATCGAGATGACCAGTTCGTTCAGCACCTACGCCGGCTGGATCCTCCCCTTCAACGAGCGCATCGTGCTGGTGCTACCCGAGGCCGGCGAGCAAGAAGTCCTTGAGGGCGCAATGACCCAGCTCTTACGAATCGGCTTCGACCGCGTCGAAGGATATCTCGAAGGCGGGCCGGCAGCGTGGGAGGCGAGCGGACGCCCGGTCTCCAGCTACGAAACCTGCGACGTCGACGGGCTGCACGAGATCTACGCCGCTGGCGACCACCCGCACATCCTCGACGTGCGTCAGGACGACGAGTGGGCGGACGGACACATCCCCGACAGCCGGCACATCTTCATCGGCGACCTTCCAGACCGCATCTCCGAAGTCCCGGACGACCGGACGATCTACGTCGCCTGCGCAGGCGGCTTCCGCGCCGCCATCGCGGCCAGCATGCTGGCCCGTGAAGGGCGCGACGTCAACCTGCTCGCTTCGGCCGGAGTGCCCGAAATGGTTGCCGCAATGCTTCCAATCTAGAGGTAGAAGCGCGTTTACCCGAGCCGCTTCGCCCGCTCGACCATCTCTTCGACGCTGTAGCTGCCCGGCACGCGCCGCTCCCGCACCGCCTCCGCCGCCGTTTCCTGCAGCATGCGGTTGTACGGCGTCGGCACACCGTGCAGCCCGCCGAGGAGTGATACCTCGCCGTTGAGGTAGTCGGTCTCGATCGAACCGGCGCCGCGCGCCAGGCTCTGCCACGACGAGCCGCCCTGCCGTGTCTGCCCCTCGATCTGCCCGTAGTCCAGGTCCGACGATCGTTTTCCCAGGTCCTCCGGCGAATATTCGATCCCGGCCGCTTCGTACGTCGCCAATGCTTCCGATCGCACCTCACGGACGATGTCGCCGGCGGCGGCGTCCGTGCCGCAGAGCGCCTGCACGGCGTTGGCGAGGTTCGAGAGGAGCTTGGCGTACTTGAGTCGCATCACGTCCCCATCGGGGTGCGCCGAGAAGCCGCTGTCGTTGATATCAGCCGCCACCTTTTCGATGAGGGAGTCAACACCACTCGGGTAGCGGCCACAGTCGAGCATGCCGCCAACGGTGTCGGCGTTGATCATCACGATCCCCGGCTCAAGGAACACCGCAGGCAGGACGACGACCATCCCGTAGACTCGCGTGAACATACGCGCCGCCATACGCTCGTTGGCGACGCCGTTCTGACCGCAGACGACGGGCACGTTCCCGGCGGCGGCGCGAAGGTCCTCGAGCGCCGCCTGCGTGTGCTGAGTCTTCATCGTGAGGATGACGACGTCTTCCTCTCGCCAATCGATCTCGGACGGATGTCCGGCGACCGGCACGTCCAGCGAATCGGAGGCGGACGGGGAGATCAGCCGCAGGCCATCGGAACGCATTCGCTCCAGGTGAGCGCCGCGCGCTATGAGGACGACGTCACGCCCGTGCTTGAACAGCCGTCCGCCGATGGCGCCGCCGATACCGCCGGCGCCGTAGATGATGTAACGCACCAAAGTCACCTCCCGTGGTGAGCCAGTATAAAGCACACGGCATGGCTTAGAATGTCGTGAGTAGGTGAGCCCAGATTGGCGCACGACATACCAGAGGAGGAAACCCATGAAAGCAACGGAGTACGCCCGCAGCGGGTTGGGGGGAGCGCTCGACTTCCTGGCGACCTGCGCCAAAGAGATGGACGAGGCCCAGTACAATCACCAGCCTGAGGGAAAGTGCAACCCTATCGCCAAGCTGCACGCGCACGCCCTCTCCGGCGCCGATTTCTTCGTGTCAACGATGCTGGCCGGGCAGCCATCGAAGTGGCCCGAGTTCGCGGCGAAGACAGGCCTTCCGGCGAACGCGATGGAGATATGGGGAAGCGACGCCAAGATCTCCCTCGATGTCATGACCGAATACGCGAACGCGATCAAGGACCCGATCCTCGCCTACATCGACACCCTGACCGACGAAGACCTCGACCGAGAGATCGACACGCGCTTCATGGGCACTCAGACCGTCGGCTGGGTACTGCAACTCGCCACCTCACACACACTCGGCCACGCAGGCGAGATCAGCGCGATCAAAGGAACGCAGGGGCTCAAGGGCCTCCCGATGTGACGCTGGAGATCAGTCAAATCACGACATCGCACGCGTTCGCCCCGTGGGTCGCGCCCGTAGCCGAAAAGCTACAGCGTGACCGCGACGAAGTGATCGCGTTCGCGCGCTCCGTCGATCCGGAGGCGTGGGCGCGTCCGAGCAAAGTCGAGAACTGGAGCTGCAAGAAGATACTCGCCCACCTCGCCGGCGGCAACGACCAGATCTTCCAGCAGCTCCTGCGCTCCGTGGTCGCGGGCGAGAGCGTCGATCCCGCGATCTTCTCCGTCGACACAGACGCCGAGAACGCCCGCGCCATCGCGGAACAGACCCGCAAGCCGGTACAAACGCTCATCGAAGAGCTCGTGCGAGACGGTGACGAGATCCAGGAACTGCTCTCGTCCCTCGACGAATCGCACGAGCACCTGAAGCAGGACCTACCGTTCACGCTCGGTCAGTTCCTCCAGATCGTCGACAAGGAAGGCCACGACCTGCTGCACCTCGCCCAGCTGCGCGAGGCGTTGGACGACTGATGGAGCCGCAAATCCAGTACGTCACGACGAGCGACGGGGTGAGCATCGCCTACTACGCGATCGGTCAGGGGCCCGTCGTGCTGTACCTGACCATGCCGCAATCACACCTGGAGGCGGAATGGCAGATCGAACCTCTGCGTATGGCGTTCACAGCCGCGGCTCAGTTCTCCACCTTCGTCCGCCTGGATCCCAGGGGATTCGGGCTTTCTGATCGTGACCCACCTGACTTCGCCCTGGACAGCTTTGTGCTGGATATCGAAGCAGTCGTGGACCGGCTCGGGCTCGATCAGCTGCGCATCTACTCCACGGCGTTCGCCGGTGTGCCAGCGCTGGTCTACGCGGCCCGGCATCCTGGCAAGGTGACCCACCTCGTCCAGATGCCGCCAACATCATCCGGGGAGGACCTGTCCAACGAACGCCTTGAGAAACTCGGGGAGCTGGCGACAATCGATTGGAAACTGGCGACGGAGACCGTCATGCGCACGCTTAGTCCTGATTTCGAGGATCAGATCGCCATCGAAATTGCAGGCCTGATCCGCGCCGCGATCGAGCCCACCAGCTTCCAGCGCCTTCTGGAAGACGTGAGGCGATGGGATGCAGACGCAGAGGCGGCCTCCCTGTCCACACCCACACTGTTGATCAATAGTCGAAGCAACCCGAACTTCCCTATGTCCAGGGCGCGACGAGTCGCGGGCTTGATCAAGGACTCGCGCGTTGCGTTCGTGGATAGTGGCTTTGAGGGCCCGCTGTTAGCGCAGAGATTCTTCTCCGAACGAGACATTTCGGATTCAATAGAGGCCGCTTCAGCAAACACGGCCACGCAGCCGGAAGCAGGATCGACGCACACCATCCTCTTCACCGATGTCGAGGGTTCCACCGCCCTCACGAATCGACTCGGCGATGCGAAGGCGCGCGACCTGCTGCGCGAACACGAGCGCATCACCCGCGACGCGCTCGCCGCCCACGGCGGCTCCGAAGTGAAGACTATGGGCGACGGCTTCATGACTTCGTTCGGCTCGGCGACGAAGGCGATCGAATGCGCGGTCGCCATGCAGAGGGCGTTCGCCGCGCACAACGAATCGGCAGACGAGCCGATCAAGGTCCGCATTGGCCTCAACGCGGGCGAACCGATATCCGAAGACGACCCAGACGGGCGGGAGGACCTCTTTGGCACCGCCGTAAACATGGCCGCGCGCATCTGCGCGCACGCCGGGGGAGGCCAGATACTCGCGCCGATCGTCGTCCGCGAGCTCGTCGCCGGGAAGGGGTTCCTGCTGTCCGACATCGGCGAGACGGAGCTGCGCGGGTTCGAGGACCCGGTTCGCCTGTACGAGGTGCGCTGGCGGGAGGACGACTGATGACAGAGCCGCAGATCCGCTACTGCACCAGCGCCGATGGGACCCGCATCGCTTACACGAGCATGGGCGACGGTCCGCCGCTCATAACGGTCCGGACCTGGGCGCACAGTCCACTCAGCACACCCATGGGGTCCTGGGTCCGACTTGACCGGAGAATATCAGCCGGGCGTCGGCTTATCGAGTTTGACCGCCGCGGAATCGGGTCATCGCAGCGAGAAGTGGTAAGCGTGAGCGCCGAAGCACACGCCATGGATATCGAAGCTGTGGCGAACGACCTAGGCCTGGACCGGTTCGACTTATGGG
>Ga0255058_10001777_pt1 | contig 12102 bp, 13 predicted proteins | sample Cases_109_9_MG_FD_188637 | JGI IMG/M metagenome (GOLD analysis project Ga0255058, IMG submission 188637) | Seawater microbial communities from Amundsen Gulf, Northwest Territories, Canada - Cases_109_9 | ecosystem: Environmental > Aquatic > Marine > Gulf | place: Canada: Northwest Territories... | reverse complement strand
GCTGCGGATTCATATCCACCAGCACCGTGCCCTGGTAAATCAGAATATCGCCATCGAAGAATCCGCCGGTGCCGCTGATCTTGCGGCCATCGACTTCGATGTCGTTGCGCGGGCGAAATCGTGCATCGATGCCGAGTTCGCTTAATCCCGCCGCGGCCGCGTTGCAGATCTCTCGTGCCAGGTCCGGCAGCGCCGCTATACCGAGCGACGATCTGTGAAAAACCAGTTCCCAGCCGAGTTGCCCTTCGTCCAGGTAGATCGCGCCGCCACCGGTAATCCGCCGCACTGTGCCGATACCGTTTTCCGCACAGTACTCCTGATCGACTTCGCCGCTCAGATCCTGGTGTCTGCCGATCAGCGCTGTTGGCGGAAAACGCAGGAAGCGAATCGTGTCCGGAACATGGTTTGCCTGGCGTTCTTCAATCAAGGCCGCATCGAATGCGATGTTTGCACGGCCTTCGCGAACGCCTGTATCGATGATTCTGAATGTGCCGGTCATGGGTCGTTGCTATTCCGCTACGCCTGCCGTAACGGAATGTGCAGTTGTCCGCGGATCAGTTTGAGGTCCCGCTTTTTCGGCTGGAACGGATAACTGGCGATGTCGCTTGGCGGCGAATCGCCGTAAGGTCGATCGCAGGCCGAAATGTCATCACGAAACCTGCCCGGACAGCCCGAGGTACGGAACGCGATCCCTGCATCGATGATGCCGGCAAGTTCCGATCCGGCGATACCGTAATGCGTCACCCGCCCCTGTTCATCGAAGCGCATCTGCTCGACGCGCACGCCCCGATAGTCAATCAGGTAGCGGGCGAGCTGTACCCGTCGCCATTGATCGCGCGGCGTCGCCGGCAGATGATCCATCAGCGATCCCTGCTCGGGAAAGAAGCAGAACAGGTGGCTGTGCCCGTCCAGATCCACCAGTTCCTGGACCAGTTGCAACACCTCGTATTCGGTCTCGCCCATGCCGACGATGATATGCGCGCCGAATTTCTGCGGACCATATATGTCTCGCGCATCTAACATTATCTCCCAGTATTTCGACCACTTGTGTGGTGACTGAACGCCTTTGCCCCGCGTCCGATCGAATACCTCGGGCGTTGCCGCGTCCAGCGCGACCGTAAAGATGTCGGCGCCGAGATCCTTGGTCTTTTGCACATCGTCCCGGCTCATCGTGGTCGGATTCGACAGGATCGATACTGGTATGGCTTGTCGATCGATGCGATCGGTCCACTGCTTCAATACCGTGAACGTATCCTGCTCCGAGCGCGGATGCGTGATCATGGAGATGCACATGCGATGAAAGGGGCTCGAGTCCGGGTCCTGTGCAACGATATCGATGATTTCCGCCATCGGCACAGCCGGCCAGTCTACGCGGATGAAATTGCGGTCGGCGTAATCGCGGTCGGCTTCCCGATGACGGGCGAGTCCACAGTAGGCACAGTTCGCGCGGCAGCCTTCGGGATAGGTCAGCAACAAATTCAGACAGCGGGTGCATCCACAGCGATGCATCCGGCCACCCATGATACCCAGCGTGATGGCGGCCGCCGTTGAAAGTTGCACGTATTGCGGCGACTTCATGTGTGGCGCGAGAATATTATTATTGGGCAGATACACGCCCCGCGGTGAAATATCGTTCGACTTTACGTGCCTCCCATTCTTTCGGTCAGCCGGGGTCTTCAATGGAATGCTCGGCTGCATGATCTCGAACGGATTGTGGTCCTCACCGGAATCGCCGTTCGCCCGTGTCGGGTTGGCTTTCGATTCAATACAACTCATTGCATCCTTTCCTGACCCCTGGTCTCAGTCGTCGAGCGTTCATTAGGCAGCAAACGATCGCTGTGGGGATACTTTGAAATCACTGCCGAGCCTGATCGAACAGCATGAATGAGCCTGTTCGAACGCCCTGCCGATAGACTGTGCTAGCGCAACGGCGCCGTCTGCCGGAAACGCGATGCCGTCCAGGCCGGCCATGATCGCATAGGCGTCGGTTACTCTTTTATGCATTCCCGGCGGGCGCGCACAGCCCAGCAGCACTTGCTTGTCCGGCAGCCGCTCGCGCGCCTCGCCGAAAATACGCCCGACATCCGAAGTACCGGGGGTGGCAAAGTTACCGGGCCTGGCATAGAACGGCATGATAACGACCAGCACCAGCGCATTGACCGGGTACCGACTGACGATATCCAGCGCATTGGCCTCGCCAAGCAGCCGGCCATAGTGCAGACCGATGACAATATGCGGCGTTACTTCCATCGAGGTCGAACAAAGGGCCGCAAGCGTCTGCTCGAAATCGGCGGCGGGTCGATCCAGTTTGTAGACCTCCCTGATCGTCTCGTCCGCGCCGATGACATCCATCATCACCGTATCCACGCCGGCGGATTCCATGTCCTTCGCCCGCCGTTCATCCAGTAATGCGCTATGGATCGCGACCTTGAGTTGCGGGTGGTCACGCTTGAGCCCTTCCACAACGGGCAGAAAGCGTCCGTACTGGATTTCGTTGCGCTTGTTGGAGCCACCGGACAGCAGGAAACCGTTCAGTCCCTGTGTTTCGATCAGGTTCCTGACTTTCGCATCGAGCATGTCCGGATGGGTCGCCGGAATCATGGGTTCCAGGATTTTCGCCTGGCAATGGTCGCAATTGAGTCCGCAGGCTCCCGCGGTAATTGAAAAAGCGGGGAAGCTGTTCTTGCCGCAACCCTTGAGTTCGGTGCTGGAATATTCCTTGAAGGTCGGCGTGGAAAAACGGATGGGCCGGGGATCACGGTCCAGGCTGCAACGCTCGAACTCGGCGATCAGCACCGCATCAAACTCCGCGTCTTCCAGATCTTCTATGCCAGCGAGTGCTTCAAGCCATGCCATGTTCAGTTCCCTGCCTTGCGGGCCTCTATGATGCGCCGATCATCACGGCGAATACGCCGCGCAGCAGCGCGAGCGCTTGATCGGGCAGCCGTTGCGGAAATTCCTGATCGCTGAGGCGGCCCCACAGCCCCGCCCAGTAACGGGTGACGGTCCATGGATTGTAACCTCCTCCGCCGAGTATGACGGTAGGCTGGTCCAGGAAAGCGTCTTCCACGCCGTCACCGTGGTGCGCATCGAGATCGACATAAAGAACCCGCGCGCGCCCCTCTTTCAGCAAGGTCAGGATGGCAAACACCGGATCGTTGAAAAAACAAAAGCCGCTGGCCCGATCCGGCCGGCCGTGATGCGTGCCGCCGGACGGGTGGAAAACAAGGTAGCCCTCGCAAGCCAGTTTTGCCGCCATGATCGAGCCGCTGACTGTCATGGCGGCCCGTTCGAACAGCCCCGGAAACAACGGGTTTCCCAGGGTGCCTATGTGATAACGCGCCCGCACATCCGGCGCACCTGCCCCGTGGAATCTGCATATTGCAGCGCCTCGACATAGCCACGATCATGAAATTGAAGAAGTTGCTCCACGGTCGCCGGCTCGGTCTCTCGAAAGTCGCTGTCCGGCAGCCAGCCGAGGATTTTGACCAGGTCGAGGACCGCAGTGTGGCGTACGATCTTCAGCGGGTGATTATTTCCAAATGCCGCCCGGCGGTAGATATTGCTGCCCACAAACAATGAGCGGGGCTCAGCCGGTACCAGGGACTCCGGGTTGGCCAGTGCGGCATAGCCGCTTTTCAAGGTGGACTCTGAGCGTAGACCGTGCACGCCAGCATGACCATTTTCGGTGTTATTTCAGACAGATGACTCGATCGAGAATATTCTATTCCCCTAATAAAGACAATTCTGATATTCTAATATGCCAGTCGTGGCCTGAATCTCCCCTACTAAAGAGGTGCCAAGCAATGTCCAGTCAAGCTGAAGTCATATCCAGCCAGACGCAAAACGCGCCGGGTGAGGCACCCGTTGCCGTTCCCAAAACCAAGAGCATGTCCATCATCGTCACGAAAGGTAGCCTGGATTGGGCTTATCCTCCGTTCATCCTCGCGACGACAGCGGCCGCAATGGGTCTGCCGGTTACGATGTTCTTTACTTTTTACGGCCTGCCTCTGCTGCTGAAGAAGCTCGACCTGCAACTGACAGCGGCCGGTAATCCCGCCATGAAAATGCCGATGCTGGGCGCTCACATGGCACTGCCGAACATTCTGACGGCAATTCCCGGCGTAGACGCCGCCTGTACCAAGATGATGTCAAACCTGATGAACAAGAAGGGCATCGCATCCATCGAAGAATTGCGGGAGCTGGCCCTCGATGCGGACGTAAGAATGATTGCCTGCCAGATGACCCTGGATTTGTTCGAGTATTCACTCGAAGACATGATCGAAGGCCCGGAACTGGGTGGCGCCGCAACTTATATCGAGTGTGCGACGCAATCTGACATCAACATTTTCATCTGACCTCTGCTGCTGCAGAAAAACCTACCCGGAGCTGTAAGATATGGCTGACCATACACTTGATGCCAAAGGGCTCAACTGCCCCTTACCCATACTGAAAGCCAGGAAGGCGCTGAAGGAAGTCCCCGCCGGAGGGACGCTTGAAATACTCTCCACAGATCCCGGATCTGTTGCCGACTTCGAGGCTTTTTGCCGGCAAACCGGCAACGAACTGGTGGAATCGTCGAATGATGATTCGGTGTATCGATTCCTTATCAAGCACACAGCAGCTTAAATAACCCAATACAGGGCGCGGAGACATCAATCTCCGCGCCCCATTTACTGAATCTTCAAAAAAGCTGTCTGTTAATCTGTGGCCGTTCTTCCCGGACTGATACTTGCACTGATGCTGGCCGTCGCAGGCCGGTTTCTCTCCGAATTGATCGGCGTCAGCTGGATGGGCCTGCCCAAGAGTCCGATCAGCGCCATCATGATGGCAATTTTGCTCGGTATCCTCGTGCGTAACACAGTCGGGCTGTCGCCCTTGTTCAATCCGGGTGTCCGTTTCGGACTCGTGCGCATCTTGAGACTCGGCATCGTGCTACTCGGAATTCGACTGAGTCTTGGCGAGGTGGGTGCGATCGGGCTGCAAAGCTTGCCGGTGATTTTCGGGGCCGTTGTTGCAGCCCTGCTGATCGTTACCTATTTCAGCCGCAAGCTGGGCCTGAGTGGAAGACTTGGAACGCTGATTGCCGTTGGCACCAGCATCTGTGGTGCAACCGCAATCGTTGCCACGGCGCCCGCGATCGGGGCGCGTGATGATGAGGTTAGTTACTCGGTGGCCTGCATCACCCTGTTCGGCGTAATTGCGATGCTGGTCTATCCGTTTGCCGCCCACTGGCTCTTTGCCGGGGATTCGTTTGCGAGCGGGCTGTTTCTCGGCACCTCTGTCCATGAAACTGCGCAGGTCGCCGGTGCGGGCCTCGTCTACCAGCAGTATTACAATGATCCCCAGGCACTGAATGTAGCGACGGTCACAAAACTCGTCCGGAATCTCGGCATGCTGGTCATTATTCCGCTGATGAGCATCATCTATCACCGCAAATCCGCAGAGGCCGGTGAAGCGCCGAAATGGTGGACGATGATTCCACTGTTCGTCGTTGGCTTTGCCTGCATGAGCCTGATTCGAACGATCGGTGACCAGGGCGATCTTGCATTCGGCTTCCTGCAGCCCGAGCAGTGGCAGGCGGTCGTCTCCTACACCAAGCAGACGGCGGAGATCTGCCTCGCAATCGCCATGGCGGCGGTAGGGCTGGGCACCAGTATCAAGGCGCTGAAGAGCATCGGCATGAAGCCACTGGCAGCGGGCCTGTTTTCCGCGCTGCTCGTGGGCGGCGTCAGCGCTTCATTGATCACCTTGCTGTACTGAGGTCTCTGCAGAACGAAACAGGGAAACAGCGCCATCTGGAGCGAGCCGGTGTCAGGTAAGGAACACGGAATTCATGAGCTTTACAACGCGAATCCGGTAATCGCGGATGATCTCGTTTGGGGCCGCAAGAGCGATCCGGTCACGCGACGCGGCTTCCTCACCAACAGCAGCCTCATTGCGATGTCCACGGCGCTCGGCGCTACCATACCCTTCGCACACCTGATGCCGGGTGGACTGATTCCCGCCGCATTGGCGCAGTCCGGGGAGGCGTTCAGGATTCCTGGAAAAGAGGGACTGATCGTCCTCAATGACCGCCCGCTTAATGCCGAGACACCCGCACATTTGCTCGACGATCACGTTACGTCGGCGAAACACCTGTTCGTTCGCAACAATGGTACGCCGCCGCTTACGGACGGTATCGATGCGGACTCGTGGACACTGGAAATTGCCGGGGAGTCAGCCGCTCGGACGATGTCGTTCACGATCGCCGAACTGAAGCAGGAATTCGAACATTGCACTTATCAGTTACAGCTGGAGTGCGGCGGCAATGGCCGCAGTGAATTCGTACCGCCCGCATCCGGTAATCAATGGTCAACCGGCGCCGTCGGTTGCCCGGAGTGGACCGGTGTCCGTCTACGAGACGTACTCGAGCGTGTCGGCATCAGGGAAGATGCCGTGCATGTTGCGTATTATGGCGCTGACAGACACGCCAGCGGTGACCCGAACAAGGCGCCAATTTCTCGTGGCGTGCCAGTAGCCAAGGCGCTCGAAGACGAGACACTCATCGCATGGTCGATGAACGGGGAGGACATTCCCCCAATGAACGGTTATCCGCTACGCCTGGTTTGTGCGGGCTGGCCCGGCTCGGTATCCGGCAAGTGGCTCAGGAAGATCGTGATTCGCGACCAGGTCCATGACGGACCGAAGATGACTGGCACCTCGTATCGGGTTCCCTGCAAGCCCGTCGCGCCGGGCAGCAAGGTACCCGACGAGCAGCTGTGCATTATCGAGTCGATGCCGGTCAAGTCGCTGATCACTTTCCCCAGGTCCGGCATCGAACATGTCATGGGCAAGGAACTCGAAATCAGGGGACACGCCTGGGCGGGCGATCTATCAGTCACTGATGTACAGATTTCCATCGACTTCGGCGCTACCTGGAACAACGCGAAGCTTCAGGCGCCCGCGAACCGCCTGGCCTGGCAGCACTGGAATTCAAGGGTCGGGTTCTCCGAGATCGGTTACTACGAAGTCTGGGCGCGAGCTACAGACAGTGCGGGGCGCGCTCAGCCCATGGTGCTGCCCGGCTGGAACCCCAAGGGGTATCTGAATAACGCCTGCCATCGCATCGCGGTACAGGTTGCCTGATGTTCCGCTGCCTGAGAGGTCTGCTGATGCTGGCGGCTCTCGCAGCAATTTTGCCGGCGCAGGATGCCCGCGCACAGGACCCCGGACCCGATCCATTGACGGGCCTCAAAATGACCGGTGACTGGGAACTCGTACGCAACAATTGTGTTGCCTGTCATTCACTCAAACTCGTAACGCAACAACGCGGCAGCGCGACACAGTGGCTGGCTATCATTCGCTGGATGCAGGAAAAACAGAATCTCTGGCAATTCGATCCGGACACCGAGGACAAAATCGTTGCCTACCTGGCGGAAAATTATCCGCCGCAAGCGGACCAGCGGCGCGCGGCAATACCGCCGGATCTCATGCCGCCGAATCCGTATCCTTAGCGGTGCCGGTGTTGTCTTATTTGTCTTATTGCGCGTCTTTGGCCTTCCAATGATTCAGCGTTCGGAGCACCACCGCCTCCGAGCGGTTGAACGCCCGCGATATCTCTGCAAGCGTCGCAATTCCACCTTTCATTGCTTGATCGGTAATGCGGGCACGAACGGCTGCAAAATGCCGCTGGCGGGACGGGCCTTTGAGTTCGGCCGGGGTCCAGTTAGTGCCGGCGCAATATTCCGATATTATCTCGTCGAGAGTCTTGCTTGACCTGATCGATGCGGGAGGTCCCTGAAGCGCGGAGCAATATTCTTCATCGCCAAGAATTCGGTCATCCGCAGCTGAACCATTCTCGAAATCATGATCGTCCACGTAGCTGTCCGTCGTAAAACCTTGAAACGCCTTGCGTGCCCTGAATACCGATTGGCTGAACTGCCTGAGTACAAACTCCGTCGTCAACCAAGGAACATTTTGCAGCCCCAGATAAGCGCGATGACTGGACCAGCGGTAGCCTTCAGGGACCTCGATCACTCCGGCCCTGATCGGATTCAAATGTATGTAGCGCACAAGTGAAAGCAGGTAGGTATCGGATTGTACAAGTATGGCTTTGTGCCGGCGCTCGAAAAGATGGCCGCTTCGATCGTATGCCTTGTTGAATGATCTTGCATATCCGCTGGCTAACCACCGAATCATGTCGCCGACCGGACGGTCCGCAGTCTGCAAAAGTATATGGATGTGGTTTGTCATCCAGCACCATGCGTGTATGCGGCCACCGAATCTGTCCAAACCTTCAGCACAGCGCTTCCCGAGATCGTCTCGGTCCTGATCTCCTCGGAATATTTCGGCCCGGTTGTTGCCACGCAAGATTACGTGATAGAAGCCGCCCGGAACATGTATGCGCGGTTGTCGCGGCATGTTCTTGCATGACCTGTCCAAATCAATGACACAGTCACTATAGCGACCGATACTATTCGCTCAGAACGGCATATCTCAGCAATAAGACAAATAAGACAACACCGGCACCGTTAGTCGCCGCAAATAAGACAACACCGGCACCGTTAGTCGATATGTTCGGCCAGCACCTCGACCAGGCTGTCGAGGTTCTTGTCCCAATGCCAGTGCTCCTTACTTTCGTCCATCGTCAGGCGGCAGTTCGCGCAGGATGAAAGCATCGTGTCTGCGCCGGTGTCTTCGACCTGATTCATCTTGATCCTGAATACTTTATGGCGCAGGTCTGCCGCCCGGCTTATCGCCTGCACGCCGCCGCCACCGCCGCAACACCAGTTGTGATTCCCTGTCGGCGACATCTCACGGAAGTCGGTGGCGAATCCGTCAAGCAGATCACGAGCCGCCTGCATTGCGCCGCCGCGCCGCGATACCTGACACGGGTCATGGTAGGTGATCGAGTCATCGAGCGGCCGTAGCGTCAGTCTTCCGGCGCGCTTGAGTTCCGCCAGGTATTCGGTGATGTGCATGACCTCGAACGGTAGCGGCCGTCCCAGGATATTGGCGCCGGACCAGCGCAGCACGCCAAAGGCGTGGCCACATTCCGGAATCACCACTGTCTTCGCGCCGACGGCTTCCGCCGCGTCGGTAACACGCTCGATCATGACCTTCGCCACATCGGCCTTACCCGCCAGGAAGCCGAAATTCGTAGCTTCATAACCCTTGCTGCTCAGGGTCCAGTCAACCCCCGCATGATTCAGCAGCTTTGCCATCGCGACTATCGACATCGGGTATTTCATGAGTTCTACCGAAGAGACAGTCAGCAGTACTTCTGCGTTCTCCTTGTCGAGGCAGATTTCCACCTCGTATTCATCCTCCAGCCATTCGATCCGGTCTGTGAACACATCCCGGGTAACTCCCAGCGGACTGCCTTTGTCGCGGGCATTATCAGCAGCCTGCAAAAGATCGGGTGGCCCGAGGCCTGCCGCAACGAATGCCTGGCGGGAAACGGCGACGATCGAGGAGATATCGATTCCCATCGGACAAACCATCGTGCAGCGGCCGCACATCGTGCAACTGTCAAATATCAGTTCTTCCCATTCCCGCAAATCCTTTTCCGTGATCTTGGGCGCCCCACCGAACCATGACAGCGGCGGTTTGCTGCGCTTGTAGGCGCGGCTCATGGGAAAAAGCTTATAGGCGGGCGTATAACGCGGGTCTTTCGTTACTTCGTAGAAATGGCACGCCTCGGCGCATTGTCCGCAGTGAATGCAGGCCTCCATATACGCGCCCAGATTGCCGCTGATCTGCGCCAGGAACTTGTTCGCCGCGGCCATTACGTTGACTTCGCGCGTCATGAATTCTTCTCCCGCCTGCTGACGTAGACGATACCAACGACGCAGAGCCCGATCGCTATCAAGCCGCCTGCCGACAGGTCGGCGGTGAGGTGCGCCAGCGAATGCAGGACAGTCACAATAATCGACTCGCCATCGACACCGCTATGCGCAAACACCGCCTGTGGCGTCAATGCCGACGCGGCCACCAAATAAGCACTGGTTAGATATTTGCGTTTCATCGCTTTTCTGGCCTCCCGTCCGGGTTAACTGACCTTGATCTTCATCAACTCCTCACCAGCGGGATCCATCACATGGACCGCGCAGGCGATGCAGGGGTCGAAACTGTGTATCGTTCTCTGGATTTCCAGCGGCTGCTTTGCATCCACCAGCATGTGCCGGTCCATCAAAGCAGCTTCGTAGGCCCCGGGCTGGCCTTGCGCATCGCGCGGGCCCGCGTTCCAGGTGCTGGGCACAACGGCCTGGTAGTTGTCGATCTTGCCGTCTTTGATGACCACCCAGTGGGCGAGTGCTCCGCGGGGCGCTTCGGTGAAGCCGACGCCACGCGCCTCCCGTGGCCAGGTAGCCGGATCCCACAACTCGGCGTTGTGTACACTGAGATCGCCGGCTTTTATATTCGCCATCAGCTGGTCCAGCCAGCCCATCATCTGATCGCCGATGATCTTGGTCTCGAGCGTGCGTGCCGCCGTACGTCCGAGGGTCGAGAACATGGCCTCCAGCGGAGCATCGAGTTGCTTCAGAACCGCCCCGGCCAGTTCACGTGTTGGCTCATGACCGGACGCATACAGCATCAGTACCCGGGCAAGCGGACCCACTTCCATCGCATGCCCCCGCCATCGCGGCGCTTTCAACCATGAGTAGCTGTCTTCGACATTGAGCTGGTTGTACGGCGGTTTCGGTCCCGTATAGTTCAGCGCGGTTTCACCGTCGTACGGGTGCAGGCCGCTCTCCTTGCCGCCCGAGTAGTCGTACCAGGAATGGGCAACAAATTCCTTTACATGCTCGGGATCGTTGAGGTCGATCGGGTGAATCGTCGAGAGATCTCTGTTCAGAATTGCGCCGCTCGGGATCAGCCACGTCGCCGGGTCATCCAGACCGGCCGCTGGAAAATCACCATAGGTCATGAAGTTGCCAAGGCCCTCGCCGCGGAAGAACCAGTCTTTATAAAAAGACGCGATAGCAATCGTATCCGGCACATAAACCTGATCGACGAACTGTGTCATCCGGCCAATGATTGTCCGCACCTGATTGAGGCTCACAATATTCACGGCGGTCGCAGCCGATCCACCGGTTGCCGATGTTGGATCGGTGCTGATCGGTGACGGCGCACCGCCAACCATGAAGTTCGGATGCGGGTTCTTGCCGCCGAAGATCGTATGTATCTGCACGACGTCTCGCTGCCACGCAAGTGCTTCGAGATAGTGCGCAACCGCCATCAGATTTGCTTCCGGCGGCAGTCGGTACTCGGGATGGCCCCAGTAGCCACCCGCAAAGATTCCGAGCTGCCCGGTCTCGACAAAATCTTTGACTTTCTTCTGCGTATCGGCGAAGTATCCGGGGCTCGACTTCGCGTAACCTGAAATGGACTGCGCCAGTTCGGAAGTCGCCTTCGGATCCGCCGACAATGCCGAAACTATGTCCACCCAGTCGAGCGCGTGCAGATGATAGAAGTGCATGACGTGATCGTGCACATACTGCGCCGCGATCATCAGGTTGCGGATCAGTTGTGCGTTCGCCGGTACCTTGTAGTTCAGCGCGTTCTCTACCGCCCGCACCGACGCGATGCCATGGACCAGGGTGCAGACACCGCAGATTCGTTGCGCGAATGCCCAGGCCTCACGGGGATCACGACCTTTGAGAATCAGTTCGATCCCGCGAACCATCGTGCCCGAGCTGTAGGCTGCCGTAATCGCCCCGTTGTTGTCCGTTTCCGCTTCGATCCTGAGATGCCCCTCGATGCGGGTGATGGGATCTACGACCACTCGTTCGCTCATCGGTCGTTCCTCCTTCTAATGCGGTCACGATTGAGATGATTCATAACTGGGCCCCCCGGCGGGCGAGATGTGCACCGGTCTGGCCGCGTGTGACAAATACGAGCAGCGAATGCATCAGCTTGCCGAACGGCAGCCAGATCAAAAACAGCTCGACACTGAACAGGTGTATCGCCAGCAGGGTTTCGTAGCGGGTTACCAGGTGACTGTTGGCCAGCAGCCCGGTCAATACCGGCAGAAATGTCACCAGCCAGCTGAAATAGTCGTCGGCCGTCGAAATAAACCGCTGCACCGGATTCAGATATCTCCGAACCAGTGCAGCG
>Ga0255058_10001776_pt1 | contig 12104 bp, 7 predicted proteins | sample Cases_109_9_MG_FD_188637 | JGI IMG/M metagenome (GOLD analysis project Ga0255058, IMG submission 188637) | Seawater microbial communities from Amundsen Gulf, Northwest Territories, Canada - Cases_109_9 | ecosystem: Environmental > Aquatic > Marine > Gulf | place: Canada: Northwest Territories... | reverse complement strand
GAGGGGCCGTTTCCGAGCGGTCTCTCCTCTTATCGCAGGCGTTGATTAACTCGTGGCTCTCAGGGCTTCTGAAATATCGTTTCTGAGCGACTGCTTTACCCCCGAAAGCAGCCGCTGAATCGCGAGAAGGGCTTTTATCGCCAGTTACTTTGTCACCAGATCGTCGAATAAACGCAAATCTCACGCAGCCGGTGGCTGAATCAGTTCCAGTTCATACGTCGAAGATCTAGTTAGTAACCGGGATCTTTGAAAAACTCTGTCCCGCAGAATTCACGCATCACTCAATGCGCCGCATTTGATGCCCTGCAAAACGACCCGGTGACGAGCCAAGTCCGGGCCTATGGGACAGAATTAGTTCTGGTTTAAGAGAGTGTTCTTGTTCATCCTAACCTGAGAAGTTGAGATGAGACAGAAACCAACAGGACGATCGGCGTAGGAATTGATGAATATCACAAAGCGTGCTTTTATGCGTCTGCTGGCCCTTGGCGGAACGGTATTGACAGGTTTCCAATCAGTATCGGTGCGTGCAGAGACACAGGATGACCCGGTCGGAAAGGCGAGGCTCATGCAAGGTCCGATGCTCGGGGCCGTATCGCCGAATTCCATTCTGATTTGGGTCAGGACCAGCGAAGAGTATGCGGTGTCGGTGGAGTACAGTGAGGGCCCGGCGTTCGTTGAATCGCAGCGATCACGATCCGTCAGGGCACACTCGGACGTAGATCTCACGGCCACCGTCGCGATCACGGGTCTGACCCCCAACACGCGTTATTACTACCGTGTACGTCTCAATGACCACATTCCTGCTTACTCGCCCGATGGGTCATCGAATTTTTTCGTGACGGCGCCCGCGCCCGGTACGTCATCACGATTTACCGTAGGAACCGGGTCGTGCGCGCGTCACGCTGAAGATCCGCACCAATTAATCTGGCGCGTCGTTGCAGAGCGCCAACCGGACCTTTTCATTTGGCTCGGCGACAATATATATGGCGACACCTCGAGGGCCGACGTGCTTTCTGCTGAGTATCAACGTCAGAGGGACGTCAATACGTATGCACCGGTGGGGCCGCGGGTTCCGCAGCTGGCAATCTGGGATGACCATGACTTTGGCGACAACAACGGCGATCGAACCAACGCTGCAAAGGATACGGCGCTTGAAGTCTTCAGGAATTACTGGGCAAATCCAAGCTATGGCGTAAAGGATGCTCCCGGCGTATTTTTCTCGTATCAATACGGTGGCGTAGATTTCTTCTTGCTCGATGTTCGGTACTACCGCGACCCGAATGCCGCGCCGGATCACGAACGCAAGACAATGTTAGGGGCTGATCAAAAAGCGTGGCTTAAGGATGCGCTCAAGACCAGCACAGCGCCATTCAAGGTTTTGGTGTCCGGCAGTGGTTGGTCGCAAGCCAAAGGCTTGGACGGCGACAGCTGGGCGTCATACATGTACGAACGTAATGAACTCTTCGATTTCATTCGTGACGAAAAGATTAACGGTGTCGTTCTGTTATCCGGCGACACTCACGTTGCTGAACTGAACGCGATTCCCTGGTCGGAAGAGGGAGGCTATGATTTCTATGACCTGACGTCATCGCCGTTGGCGCAAGACACATCGGACAGCTGGCTGGATCGCCGGCCTGAGCGAAGAATCCGCCAAGTCTATTTTGGCAGCGTCAATTTTGGCTTGCTAACTTTCGACATGACGAGATCCGACCCGGTACTCGAATATAACGTCATAAATTATCTGGGCGACTTAGTCTGGCAACCTTTTCAGATCAAGGCATCCGAGCTGACAAACGGTGTAACGACGTGGGAATCGAAAATGGACGACCTATCGCGAAAACGCTTTGAAAGCGATCGCGATGGCGGCGAGTACTACTTACCTCTGTCGAAATTTAAAGACTAGGCAGTCTCACAAAAACCTAACGGTCGGTTATTGCTCCATCGCTGAACTTGGGTCCATGCCAATCCTTTTCGGCGTACGGCGACCTGGCGGCAACGGCTTCATCGAGATCAATGCCCAGGCCCGGTCGATCTGGTAATTGTGCGAAGCCGTTCTTGTAGGTGACGGCGCTGCCAAAGAACAGATCATCCCAAACCGGGCGCTCCGAGCCACTGATTTCGAGTAATGTTGCGTTGGGCGTTGCGCTGCAAAAATGTAATGACGCGAACGTGCATACCCGGCTATTTGGATTATGTGGCAGAACCTCTATTCGAAATGCATCGGCCAGTGCCGCAATTTTTCGCATTTCTGTAATGCCGCCGCAGTGAATAATGTCGGGCTGCACGTAGTCGACAAGGTGTTGCGCACATATTTCAGCGAACGCGTACTTCGCGAACAGGCGTTCGCCAGTTGCCAATGGCACCTTGGTATGTTCGCGCAAATGTTTGAGCTCGCCAAGATCCTCTGCCTGGGTCGCCTCTTCGACGAAAAACGGTCGGTACGGTTCGACCTGGCGACAAAACTCAACTGCGAAAGGTGTCGTCGGTTTGCCATGTAGATCAATGCAAATATCGAAATCGTCGCCAACGGCTTTGCGGATAGCCCGGACTCGTGCGACGGAGTCCATCAGGGCTCTGTCCTGTCGCATGATGTCGTTGTCGGGTTTGAAGAAACCGCTCTTGCCGGCGGTCCAGCCTTGTTCTTTCGCGGCCAACCAGAGTTCGCCCATTTCTTCGGGTGTGTCGCCCCAGCCTGGTTTCGGATAAACACGTACACGGTCCCGCGCCTTACCGCCAAGCAATTGCCACACCGGCAAATCCAGCGCCTTGCCGAAAATGTCCCAAAGCGCAATATCGATTGCACTGATCGCCGACATGATTATCGGGCCACCGCGGTAGCGTGGCCCGCGGAACATCGCCTGCCAATGGCGCTCAATCTCCGTGGGGTCCTGGCCAAGCAAATAGCGCTTGTGCTCGAGTATCGCGTGGCTCATCGTTAATGCCTTGGAAGGCAGCGTCGCCTCGCCGAGCCCCGTCAGGCCTTGATTCGTATAGATCTTGACGAATACGTAGTTTTCGTCGCCACCGGCATTCATGACAAATGTCTTGAGGTCCGTGATGCGCAGATTCAGTTTGCGCGCCTCGGACTGCGCCAGTGCCGCGGTTGGTGTACTGAGTGCGGCAACGCCGGCTGCGGCCGATACTTCAAGCGAGCGCTTGAGGAAATGCCGTCTGTCCATAGCTAATGACTCCGGTCACAGAATCAGATCCTGCATCATATCCAATTTGGCAATGCCAAAATACACAGACCCTTTCAACCAGACGGTCACCTTAGGGGCCAATGCAACGCTGTGATTGCTGGCGTAAGATGTTAGTGGAATACGGGAGTCTTCCTGGCTCCTCTTTGCTTGAAAGGGATCACTTATGCTCGTGCACAGAGCCAGGCGATTGAAGCTACTGCTACTTGTAGGTTTTCTTGCCAGCTTTTCGAGCCCTGCGGCCGATGTGCCGGTCTTTGAGGCGAACCTGGTCAGTGAATTTTCTGCAGCAAATGCCAGACAAGGTGTAGCCGTTGATGATCGTTACGTCTATGCAGTGACCAACTATGCGATATCCAAACACGACAAGAAGACTGGCGAAATTGTTGCGAGCTGGGAAGGAAGAGGCGAAGGCGATCCTCTGATGCATATGGACAGCCTGACTGCGTTGGACGGCAAGTTGTACGCGTCGCATTCGAATTATCCCGCGTGGCCCATGACGAGCTCAATAGAGATTTGGGACGCCGAGACGCTCACGCATGTTGCTAGTCATAGTTTCGGTGTTCAACGCGGCTCACTTACCTGGCTTGACTGGCACGAGGGTCACTGGTGGGGCGCGTTCGCTAATTACGACAAAATTCAAATCGGACAATCCGAATCGTACGGAATGACGGATAGAACACAGGTTGTGAAGTTTGACGATCGCTTCGTTGTTATCGAATCGTGGACGCTGCCAAATGAGATTCTTGATCGAATGCGGCCGATGAGCAATTCCGGTGGTTCCTGGGGGACTGACGGGTATCTGTACCTCACCGGCCATGATCACGGCGAGACCTACGTAATGGAGCTCCCGGACGCAGGATCAGTATTGCACTGGGCAGCGACGGTAAGCGTTCCGACAATGGAAGGACAGGGAATAGCGTGGGACCGCTCTGTAGATCAGCCAATTCTGTGGGCGATTTACAAAGCGGAAAGGAAAGTCCTCAAGATCCGCATGCCGACGATCACCCATGCCCGATCGCAAGGGACGCAATGAAAAATATTCTAAGGTGGTTTGCAACCGGCCCTGATAGCGTTCCGTTAAGTGATGCCGGTCAGATACGTCAGGTTTTCGAGAATCGCCGCTGGCGTTTGTTCCTGTGGTTGATTATCGGCTATGGATTTTTCTACACTTGTCGCCTGAGCCTGTCCGTAGCGAAAAAACCGATGCTCGATGAGGGTGTCTTATCTGTGGAAGAAATGGGCATCATCGGATCGCTTCTGCTTTTCGTCTACGCGTTCGGAAAATTCTTTAACGGTTTTCTTGCAGACAGGGCCAACATCCGCCGCTTCATGTCAGTCGCACTAATGTTTTCAGCGTTCGTGAATCTCGCGTTCGGAGCTGTAAACAACTTTTATCTTTTCGCTGCGTTATGGGCGTTCAACGGCTGGTTTCAGTCTATCGGTTCCGCGCCCAGTGTCGTGTCTATCTGCCAGTGGTTCAGCAACAAGGAGCGCGGCACCCGCTATGGAATCTGGGCAGGTGCTCACAATATCGGTGAGGGGCTGACATTTGTCGGAACGGCATTGGTCGTCAATGCGTTTGGCTGGCGGTGGGGGTTCTGGGCGCCTGGCATTGCCTGCCTGATCGTCGCGTTCATCATGTACATCAATCTCTCCGATCGTCCGCAGACGTACGGCTTGCCGAGCGCTGCGGACTATAAGCAGGACTACTCCGCCGGGAAGCCGCGCACCGAGAGCATTCGTGCCCTTCAGATCATGGTCCTGAAGAGCCCCATTGTCTGGGTTCTGGGGCTTGCCAGTGCGTGTATGTATATGAGTAGGTACGCAGTGAATAGCTGGGCGATCTTCTATCTGCAGGAAGGCAAAGGCTACGAACTGATTGATGCTGCATCGGCAATGGCGGCCTACCCGATTTTCGGGTTGTTGGGCGCGGTATTTTCGGGTGTCATCTCAGATCGCTTTTTTGGCGCTCGTCGAAACATCCCAACGCTCCTTTACGGGCTGCTCTTGACCTTCTCCTTGAGCCTTTTTTACTACTCTCCGCCGGGGTATCTGTTGGTCGATACAATTGCGTTGGCTGGCTTTGGTTTCGCCGTCGGTGGTCTAATCGTCTTTCTGGCGGGACTTATCGCAGTGGATCTTATGCCAGTCGGCGCCGCGGGCGCCGTCAAAGGGATCATCGGCCTGTTTTCGTATTTAGGCGCTGCTGCACAGGACTGGATCAGCGGGGTACTGATAGAAAACTCCAAAGTCACGATTGACGGCGTGTCGAGCTACCAGTTCGATAACGCATTTTACTTCTGGATATCCGCGTCTGTTGTATCGTTGTTGCTGGCGCTCGCGGCGTGGAACAAGAAGCCAACCGAGTAAGCTGATCGAGCTTGATGAGAGGAAGTGGCAATGGCGTGGTATTCGAACGAATCGTCACGTTGGGCAGTGGGTCTCGGAGCGGTCTGCCTCATACTTCTGGCGACGGCCCCCGGCTCGCAGTGGCCCGAGTGGACTGTCCTGAACATTGCTCACCGGGGCGGAATCGTACCTGGCTACGCGGAGAATACCCTTGCAGCCTACCGACGGGCTATTTCATATGGCGTTGATGTTATCGAAATCGATTTACGTGGCACCCGCGATGGAGAGGTCGTCATCCTGCATGATGAGACCCTCGACCGCACTACAGACGGTACGGGCAAGGTAACAGACCACACACTTGCAGAACTGAAACAGCTGAATGCTGGTAGCGGGGAGTCGATCCCAACCTATGCAGAGGTGCTTGACCTCGTCGCGGGCGCCGGTGCGAAGCTGCTTCTCGACATCAAGGTCAGTCCAGCGTTAGACAAAGCGAAAGTGGTCAGATTGACCGAGAATCACGACGCAGTATTGGATGTCATTGTCGGAGTGAGAACGCTGGACGATCTGAGACAGTTCCGTCGACTCAATCCCAATATCCGGACCCTGGGTTTCATTCGCAGACCTGACGACATTGACGATTTTGTTGCTGCCGGAGTCGACATCATCCGCCTGTGGCCTGAATGGATCCGGGCAGATAAGGAAATCGTCCGGAAGGTCCAGGGACTGGGAAAACCCGTTTGGACAACGGCTGCCGACGCTCCTCGAGACGTGCTCGAAGAACTCATCCGTTCCGGTGTAAACGGGATACTGTCCGACTTCCCGGAGGTCACATCCAGGGTGATGGCGGACTTCGAGGCCAAGCGGCGTGGCATACAGTAAGACTGGCTTGTAGTGGAAACTACGTAAGACGTATCATGGACATCGACTGTAAAATTTGTACAGTTCGCTAGAGCCCAGAAACCGGGCCTCAGATCTTGCCCCGGGGTTTGGCGTGACGCTGTGATGGCATACCAGTCGACTCGATTGGCTTGCTTATTCGTCAATGGCGTTACACGTCGACTCCGATATTAATGGCAATAATAAAGGGGGATCGACAAATGATAACTCGAAAAGAATTTAAGGGTGGGCATGCGGTCGTTTCGACGACGATGCTGGGCCTCGCAATCGTAGCGAGTTTGTGCGTGTTGGCGACCCGAGTGAGTTTTGCCGGCGATATTGTCGGTGTGGTCAACGATCCGACCTTGCAGCGATTTGTGAGTGGAGCAACCGTCACTACCGATCAGGGTAACCGACGTGCAGTCACTGATCGTTGGGGGCGATACAGCTTTAGAGGACTGCCCGCGGGGATGTACACGGTCGAGGCAAAAGCTGGCGGATATGAAACGCAGTCGGGCGGCGTCACCGTACCCGCGACGGGCGAGATCGCCCTGGACATTACTCTGACTTCAAGGTATCTCGACGAAGTCGTCGTCACGGGTACTCGCGTATCCCAACTGCTGGCGCTGCAACGCAAACGTGCGGCGGAGAGCATTCTCGATGCGGTGTCGGCAGATACGGTCGGCAAGCTACCTGACTTCAACGCGGCTGAAGCCATTCAGCGATTGCCGGGCCTGTCGGTGGAACTTGATCAGGGCGAAGGCCGTTATCCGATAATTCGCGGGATCGACTCCAACCTGAATAATGTAACGATTGACGGCAATCTCGTGGGTGCGCCGGAAGGATCGGGGCGCCGGGTGGCGTTGGACGTTGTTCCATCAGACCTGATTTCGATGGTCGAAGTCGTCAAGGCAATAACGCCGGACCTCGATGGCAACGCAGTTGGCGGCAACATCAACATCGTCACGCGCAGTGCTTTTGACTCGCCGGAACCATTTGCAGTGGTTAGTGTTCGCGCGGGTCACAACGAAAAGAGTGGCCGCAACCCATTCGGCGCGAGTGCAACCTGGGGATCCCCGCTGGGCCCCGATGATAAATGGGGTTTGATCCTTGCTGGAAGCTATTACATCAAGCGATACGACACGGACCTGAACGAAGCCCTGGACTGGGTCGAGTTTGCGCCGGGGGATTTTGCACCGGAGAATCATAGGCTTTTTGCCTACGATATTGAGCGTGAGCGCATAGGCATTAATGCGAATCTGGAATATCGGGCGAACGACTCTACGCTATGGTATTTCCGAAGCATTTTTAACGAGTTCACCGACGAGGAAGCGCGCCACCAATTGGATTTCGACGCGGCAAGAGGAACGCAAACCCCAATATCAAGCACGGTGGTACAAAACTCCGGCGGTCGTGCATCACGGGAATTCCGGCAAAACAATCAAACACAGCAACTGAGCAATATTTCCATCGGCGGTGATTTTAGTTTTGACAACATAACCTGGGGCGCAAGCTACACATTTTCCCATGCTGAAGAAATTACTCCATTACGCATAGACTGGGAGTATCGCTCGGGCGGTAATGCGTTTCCTAACACGGTCGACGTTTCGGGTTTTTACCCGGATTTCGACGCCGGTGCGGCGCTCAACGATCCGGCTAACTACAATTTTCGTCGGGTGCGACGCCGCAGCGATGCCATCGAAGAGGACATCAACTCGATCAAGACCGATCTCAGAATAGATCGTAACTTTGGCGCTCGATCCGGCTACTTGAAGTTCGGACTCAAATACGCCGAGCGGGACAAGTTTCAAGATAGAGAAAACATGGATTATGAGGACGCCGTTGATTTCACGCTCGCCGACACAGGTCTGTTCTCTTCTGGCCCGAGCGACCTTTTTGACGGGCGATTTGACCTCGGTCCGGTGCTGGATTTCGCTGGGCACGAGGCCTTGTTTCTATCGGATCCGCAGATGTTTGAATTTAACGATGACGGCTCGGCGGAGGCCTCAATTGCTTCCGACTATGACATTGTAGAAGACTTGTATGCTGGTTACGGCATGATCAGTGTCGATTTCGGCAGCACGACGCTCCTTGCCGGCGTGCGAGTCGAATATACCGATGCCATATACCGTGCGACCTTGATCGACTTCGACGATCCTCTATTTGATCCATTGAATCCGGGTGTACCGGTGCAGGATCGAACCAACTATCTAGATTATTTGCCCAGTATTCACCTCACATTCCGACCGAAAGACGACGTCGTCATTCGTGCTGCCTGGACCAATACAATCGGCAGACCCAATTTCGAAGATGTCGTCCCAGTGTTCGAAGTCGAAGATATGGCAGGGTCGGCAGGAAACGTCAAACTGGAGCCGTTCCAGTCGATGGGATTCGATTTCTCCTATGAATACTACCTGCAACCATCCGGGATCGTGTCGATCGGAGCCTTCTATAAGGACATCGATAATCCGATCTATACGCGCCGCACCCCCAACGTCACGTTCCGTGGGGTCCCGCTTCTTTCGCTTTCCCAGCCCGAAAACGCGGACAGCGGAACTCTACTGGGCCTTGAACTGAACTGGGAGCAGCAATTCGTGAATTTGCCAGCTCCCTGGGATGGTCTCGGCGCCGGGGTGAATCTCACGTTTGTCGATTCCGAAGTTAAGGTATTCGGACGCGAGAGCGACAACCTTACGTTTTTCCGTCAGCCCGACACGATCGGGAATGTTGCACTGTACTATTCCATTGGGCGATTCGAAGCTCGGGTGGCGGTGACGTATCGGGACGCGTATCTGGAGGGCATCGGCGGCGACGTAACTGAGGATGTATATTTCGGTGAGCACACGCAAGTCGATCTAAAGCTGACTTTCGATGCGTCCGATAATCTGTCGATTTTCGGCGAGGTGCAAAACATTAATGATGAGTCTCGTCGCGAATATCAGGATGTATCGAGCCAGTTGTTCGCAGACGAGATTTATTCATGGACCGCGCTCGTTGGCGCGACATATGCTTTTTGAGTAGCGTCCACGCGCGTAGCATCTGGCTCGATAGGCCAAAACGGGACTGCTAGATGCTAACCGGTGCGGTGCATTGGTTCGCGAGCTGGTCTGTGCCGCTCGTTTTGCTGATGGCAACTGCGAGCGCAGCCGGGCCTGCGCCTGAAGTCGCGGTGTATGTCTCACACGGCCCGGTACTGGGGAGGCTCGGTTCCGACAGCGTTGGAGTCTGGGCGCGAACCTCACAGCCAGCTGTCTTTCACATTCGATACGGTACGGATGAGCGAGACCTGAATTCGCGATCGGCGACGGTTACAACGCTCCTCGAATACGACAACACAGCATGGGTGGAGCTAGATAGCCTTCGCCCAGATACGGTCTATTACTATCAAGTGACCGTCGATACGGCGGACGGCGTCGACTCTGACTCGTTCCACTTCCGCAGTCTGCCATCAGCCGAAACGGAAGTCGGTCAGTTAAATCCCGATGGACTTTTTAATTTCGCCTTCTCAGCGACGTCCTGCGCCAAGCAGTCGCCGATAATGTCACAGGGGGCGGCGCAGCACGCCACCTTGTTCCGCGATGCCGTCGACAAAGTAGACTTCCATCTCGTTCTCGGCGACTGGATTTATGAAAAAGACCGACGATTTGAGGCTTCCAGATGGCTGATCGAATCGGCACCGTCGGATACGGCAATGCCGCCGCTCCTTCAAATCGTACCGAGCCTTGCAGGTGCCTGGCAAAACTACAAGACGTACTACGACAACGATCGAGACCTTAGAAATTGGCATGCGACGGTTCCGTCGATCTTCATCTTCGATGATCATGAAGTGCTTAACAATTTCCAAGGCGCCACTGTGCCCGGTTACGGAGCCCGCAACGCGTTGTTTCGGGATCCTGCTCTCCGCGCGTGGCGAGATTACGTCGGCTGGAGCAATCCGACATCCGATACTGACAATATCCATTTTGGACGTGCGCGGCTTGAGGCGGGCAGTGCGTTGTTACATGACTCCGCAGCCAACTTCACGAATCTTGCGCTTCACGAAGACCGGACGCTTCATGTCCATTGGGGCGGACCGAATGCGGGCTACCGCAACAGCGATGCGGAGAATCGATCGGCGATTAGCGTCGCTATTGAGAAAAAGGGACCGAGAGACCCCAATGCTTCGGTATACGCGATCAAGCGGGTAGTCGACGACCACACGCTGGAGCTAAATCCCGCGCCGGCGCACGATAGCGACTCGTCGTACTCGATCGGTGGCTTGAATTATTATTTTAGTCAACAGCTCGCGAATGCAGAGTTCATCGGACTCGACACGCGCAGCCGCAGACGTTCGCCTCAGATTTCTGACAAACCAACGATGCTCGGAGAAAGTCAAAAGGACTGGCTGCTGCGACGTTTGAAAGAAAGCGACGCGGATGTCTTTTTCGTACTCTCGTCCGTAAGTTTTGTTATTCCCCATTCGTCCGCAGGACCGAACGGAATCGACGATCAGTCCTGGACCGGCTACACGCGTGAACGCGGTGAGCTGCTCAGCGCGTTCGAATCGAGCGGCAAGACCGTGATCTTGCTGACCGGCGACCTGCATAATGCGTTCTCAATTCAGATTAGCGAGCGCGTATGGGAGTTTTCGGTCGGCCCAATTGGCTCGCGCAATCGAGCGATTGGGCACCTTGATGGGAGCGGGGTTCCGTCGAACGGCCCGTTCTCGAGCGCAGGCCTCGACACCACGATTGGATGGTCGACTCACTACCTTACGGATTCGCCGTCGCAAAATCGCCGCACGCCAGTTTACGCCACTGTGCAAATGAACAATGTATTCGATAGCCCTAATTCAGAGGGACAGTCGCGCTGGGTGGCCTTCGAGAAACCCCAAGTCGTAGTGCAGTTCTACAATGCGAGCACGGGGCGGTTGTTGTACGCCGAAAGCGTGCTCATCGAAACTCAGGCCGTGGAGCGTAGGTAAAGTCTGCCTTGGCTTCCTATGGACTTCCGACGGAAACGGTGGTGGCGTTATCGTGCGTGAAATTTGCGTGAATGGGTCCTGCAACGTTGTGCATTGTGGCGACATTAGTACAACGGACGTCCCAACGGACATTCTTTAATAACAACAAGTTACAGTTCAGTGATCTAACTACGAACCGAGCGGTCGGGAGTTCGAATCTCTCCGGGCGCGCCAATAAAAACAAATGGTTACATCATTCATGGTGTAGCCCTTTGTTCTTTGGGTAGCACTGTGGGTAGCGATTTGCGCTAAATTGGCGTTGTTTCGCCCGTAACCACAGGTATGCCAGATCAGCCCGAAGACCATCAATCTGCCCCTCAAGAAACGCCCGCTCGATCAGATCAACCATCTCGTCATCGGGCGGTGCAGCGGCTCAAAGTAGCTCCTCCATGGCCCTAGCGTGACGGCAGTCCCAGGCTACAACCAGATCAATAATTCAGCGATTCATCCCGATATGGGTCCCATCCAGAGGGGGTGGGAGGGGCAAAAACTGTTTCGTGAATATAGTCATATGGGTGTCTGTCACGCCCGAGCAATTTCAAAGAAGCCTTTTCCGAAATTTTTTGGGAAAAACAAAAGGGGAACGTCCGCTTTACACTCGAAAGCAGCCGCTCAACTGCTAGACTCCCGAAGGGCCGCTAATGACCCAAAGCGGACATTCGCGGAGAACGTCAGAG
>Ga0255058_10001775_pt1 | contig 12107 bp, 9 predicted proteins | sample Cases_109_9_MG_FD_188637 | JGI IMG/M metagenome (GOLD analysis project Ga0255058, IMG submission 188637) | Seawater microbial communities from Amundsen Gulf, Northwest Territories, Canada - Cases_109_9 | ecosystem: Environmental > Aquatic > Marine > Gulf | place: Canada: Northwest Territories... | reverse complement strand
CGTCGAGCTTCTCGAAATCTCGTTCGACGAAGTCTTCGGTGTCGACGGGCATTTTCATGACTTCGCCCTGGAGCTCCTTGCGCCTGGCTCGAATTCGATCTGCCTGCCCAGGCCGGCGGCCGCCTCCAAAGGCGTGCTCCTCCCCGTCGATGTACGCCCCGCGTAGCTGGGCGAGCCGGTTGCGTAGCGCGGTCGTCCTTTCGCGTTGCCGCCGAAGGTCCGAGAACACCGCGAGCCGATTGGGCGCGCTCAGGGCAGCGGTGATCCGAGCCGCAAGCTCATCGGTTTCGTCGACCAGCTGCTTCGCCTCGCTCAGGTCCGCCAGCACGCCGAGCGCGCGCTCGTAGTTGCCCTCAACCCGCACCCACTGCCGTGCGGTCTCTGGAAGAAAATCATCAATGTCGAAGCTGTCGAGGTTTTGCCGGACAAGTGCCCTGAAATACCCAGGTAAATCGGGATGCTCGATCTGCGTCCGGTCGAGTTCGGCGCTGATTGGCCCGAACTGTTCACGAACCTCGTCGAAGACCGCTTCGGCCTCGTTGTAGCGCGCGGCGCGGGCCAGAAGCTCCCCTCGCAGCACCTTGCCATCGGCGTTGAGTGGGCTGCCGGGCGCTGCAATCGAAAGCACCTCGAGCGCCCGCTCTGCTTGGACCGCGTCGCCCACTGCGATGTACGTCCATGCGAGCTCGTACAGGGCAGCGTCGAACTTATCGGAGGTCTGAGGCACCGCGCGATACGCGTCCACGGCCTGTTCGAGCTGGCGCGTTTCGTAGTAGAGCCTCCCCAACGCGAGATAGGTGAGCTCGACGACCTCGGCTTCCGCTTCGTTGGCGGGTTCGTGGCCGAGAACCGTGCGGAAGGCTGCAATCGCATCGACATACTCGGCGCGAAGAACGTAGATGGCCCCGACGAAATACTTCGCGCGAAGCGAGTATGCAGTGCCACTTGAAATGGCGAAAAAACCTTGGCGGGCCTGCTCGAGGCGGGCTTGGTCGATGCCGCGGATCGCGCGGTCGGCCGGCGCGCTGAGCACTTGGTTGACCGGGACGGCCCGGTTGTAGAGGTACTTCGCGCGGAAGTACGCCGTCGTCACGGACAGTGCAGCCGATGGCAGCGCTTCCAACTTAGCAAAGTAGACATCGACGCCTCGAAAGTCTTGAGTCTCGATCGCGATTTCGATGAGCCGACTGAGTGACGGCTCCAGATAAAGCGAGAACGCTGGATCACTTCCGCGATTGATGATCCCTTCGTAGCGACGCCTTGCACCCAGGCTATCGCCCGCGAGAAAGAGCGACTCGCCGAGAAGGAAAAGCGCCTCTGGGTAGGCCCGATGAGTCTGGTAGTGCTCGACGATGTCGGTGAACAAGATGGCGGCGCGTAGATAGTCTTCGAGGCGGAGGTAGAGCTCTCCGTCCGTGAGGCGCTCCTCGACGAACGTGTCGCTCTTCCGGGTGTCGACGCGGACCGGCCTGCTCATCAGGCGTTGCGTGTCGGACTCGATCTCGGCCAAGTCGCGGTTGAGTTGGTTGAGATCCTGAGCGGAGGCCCCAGACAGACCAGACACACCGGACGCAAGAAGGCCCATCGTCAGGGCCACCCCCAACCGGCCTTGCCACGCTCGCCCTCTGCCAAGTTTCGGTGAGGGCGGCGATGGAGTCGCCCCACGGCGCCGCATTACCGATCGCCCTCACCCTCTGCGTCGGGTCGCGCTTGACGTTCGATCCGCTCGATGTAACGCACCGCTGGGCGCTCTTCGAGCGGAGTCGTCGGGCCGCCCTTTTCATACCCCACGACGACCACCGTCGCGACGCGCCCTTCGGGGACCGAGAACGTGTACGTCGATCGAACTTTGAACCGGTAGCCCTTCAAATAAGAGAAGACCCCGTACCCATGTCCTCGGTACTCGAGGTTCACCGTCAGCGTGTGCTCGCCGGGGACGATGCTGCCGTTGTATACCTCGAACTCTTTTTGTTCGCCGAGAGATCCCTCTTCGTCGGCTTTGGTGAAGATCGGCGCGCCGTCGAGCGCGTACACGACACGCACGAGCTTGAAGCCTTCGGACATTCGGTTTTCGTGGAGGATGACGGCTTGGCCGCCTCCAACGACGCCCTCGAGCACTGTTTCCGCGAGCAGCGAAAGGCGGGCCTTGGAACGGAAGATCTGCTCTTTGAGCTCGTTGATCCGCTGCTCCAGATCACGGAGTCGGACGGCGTAGGTACCGGCATCGATCGGCTCTCTCGCGGCGGGTGCCGCCGGTGCCGTCGTAGTTTCGGCTGGCGTCGCCGTTGACGTGGCCGGTGGGGACGCTTCTTCTGGCTGGGCCACCGCTACGGCACCCCCCGCCCAAAGGCACGCCATTACGACTGAAAGCGCAACTCTCCCGCGCATCGCGATTCCCCCCTCTAAGTGACCACCATCTGAAGCGAAATTGCCTCTCGGTGGTCTCGCGCTTATACCAAAGCGCGAGCAGGTGGGTCAATGAAGGTCCGGGCTGAGTTGGGGAAGTGTGATCGGCGAGAATCGCTGAATTGTCCTTCACTTGCGGGGGGACGATCAAGTAGATCCTTGGGCACCGTCAACCGTCGATCCATGTGTGACTGGAGCACGTATCCGCAGCTTGTGGGACAGGGGAACTCGACGTGAGCGATCCCGGGGACGAAGTACTGCTTCGCGCCTACCAGGCGGGCGAAACCGGGGCCTTCGAGATGTTGCTCGTTCGATACCGACGGCCGCTCTTCAACTTTCTTTTGCGGTCCGTACGGGATCGCGGCCGAGCCGAAGAACTCTACCAAGACGTGTGGATGCGCGTCATCGAGCGCTGCGACGAGTTCCGAGGGGACGCCAAGTTCTCGACATGGCTGTACACCATCGCCCGAAACCGTTGCGTCGACCATCAGCGGAAGATGGTCTTTCGGCGACATGCATCGCTGGATGCCACCGCCCCGGGCTCCTCTCAGAGCCTCGGCGAGCGGGTGCCCAATCCTGGGCCTTCGACGGACCGCCTAGCGATGCGGGGGACCCTCCAAACGCGAATCGCGGCGGCCGTGGAAGAGCTTCCCCAGGACCAACGGGAGGTCTTTCTCATGCGGCAGGTGCAGGGCCTGGCCTTCAAAGAGATCGCCGAGGTGATTGGGGTATCGGCCAACACGGTCAAGAGCCGCATGCGGTACGCGCTCGAGCGCTTGCAGCATGGCTTGAGCGACCTCGAGGAGCACGTACGGGAAGTGGAGCCGCAGAAACATGAACTGTGAGCAGTGCAAAGAGGAGGTCTTCGAGCTGATCGAACGCGAGGCTGTCGATCCGGTCGGGGTGCGAGAGATCCTCGACCGATGCCCGGACTGTCGGGCGCTGTTCAACGAGATGAAGGCGGCCCTCGTCGCGGTGGACCAGCTGCCCCTGGAGGACCCGCCGGCGCACGTCGATGCCGAAGTTCTGCGCGCCGCCGCGACTCGACGCACGAAGGTGACACCTCTTCGGAAGCGGCGCCTTCAAGCTCCGCCGTGGGCCATGGCAGCCATTGCCGTTCTGGCAGTGGGGGTTGGCGTGTGGTCGATTCCTCGCAGCAACGAGTTCGAGAGCGAAGAGGCGCTCAGCGCCACCGTCACCGAATCTGAAGAAGACATCGTGGCGGAGCAGGCGCCGGCGAGCGCCCCGGAAGCGCTCGGAGAGGCCACGAGCGACAAAAGGGAGCAGCAGCTGCAACTCGATCAGAAGAAGCAAGTTCAGCCCCTCGCCGAGGCTCCCGCGAAGTCTTCGGTTGCGCGACGCGAGCACGCACAGGCAAAGCGCAAAGCCCGCTCGTCTCCCGTAGCGCGAACCAACGCAGCCGAACTGGCGCCTGCAGAGAGGTTCGGTGCCGACGCAATCGCAGACTCGAATATGCCCGATGCGCCGGCTGCGGATTCCCGCGCCGGTGCCGCAAGAACCCCCGCTCTAGCAGTCGAGTCGTCGGGCGAGGAGGCGAAGGAAGACCGGGATGAAGCCGCCGAAGCGTGCCGAAAGACCGTCGCAGACTTCGAGAAGCGCCGACGGCAAGACAAGGACTACACCCCCGACCCCGAGCAACAGCTCTCCCTCGGCCGCTGCTACGCGACACTCGGCGACACCAAACGCGCTCGCACATGGTTGGAACGCGCGACCACCCACCCCAAGACCAAGGTCCGCGCGCAAAGCGCGCTCAGGGAATTGGGCGGCGGCGGCCTCGGACTGAGCCCAGAGCCCTGAGGCCTATTTATTGAAGCCTGCCTCTGTCGACCTGAAGCCTAACAGGTAACGGGAGGGGAGGATGGTTGATGAGGGGGCGTGCGAAGTTCCGACGACGATGCGACCGAGTCAGCAGGCGTCAGAGGCAGGCGTCAGGACTGAGACTGAGCAGGTAGGTCAGGCCGCAGTCGCGGCGCGGGACCGCCTGGGACCGGATAGTCTGTTAGCGCCGCAGGAGATCGAGGAGGCCCCGCCACTTCGCGGTGCGACCGGCAGGGGTTTCATGCGCAGCCTCGCGAGCGGCGGCCAGCGCTTCTGCGAAGCTCTTGGTGACCTGCATTGGGTCGAGCACGATGCGCGCGTCGGCAATGGCCGCCTTCCAGCGCTCGTCGACACCGCAGAAAAAGCACACGCCTCCCAGCATGCGCGCCACTTCATCTGCAGCGAACATCGCCGCCGCCCTGTCCCGGTTGGCCTCTCCGAGTTGCGACAAATCGACGATGGCGACTTCGGCGTCCGCGTCGAGCATCGCGCGCCCCAGCGCATCGACGTGCTCACCGAGCGTCGAGGGTTCGTGAACCCCCGAGATGATCAGTGCGAAGATCTTGTCGTCGATGCGGATTGGGCGGAGTTGCTCGGCCGCCCGTTTCTCATGCTCCTCCAAGACCCACTCTTCGCGGCCTAGGACGAAACCCTCAACCACTGCGGCCACCGCCCGTTCGGCGAACTGTCTGGCCGGGAGATCCTCGCTGTCGTCGGCGGCGCGCAGGGCGAGCTGCACAACTTGCACCGCAGCGGTGGGTGTCAGATCCAGGAGCGCCAGTCGTCGGCCGAGCAGGGTGAGCACGGTCAAACACTCGCGAAACTGAAACGACTCGTAGTCGCCGCCGGCGCGCTCCTCCACTGGAAGCTCGCTCAAGAGCGGCAGCAGGGGAGCGGTCTCCTTCGCGATGTCGTCGAGTGGTACCCCGCCTGTTGGCGGCCTCGCGTCCTCGAGCATTGCACGCAAACGCGCCTGCGCTGTCTCCGCGTCAATCACGCTCTGCCTACTCTATCACTCTTTGGAGCGGCCATTGGACCCCGTGATATAAGCGTGTTGCATGGTCGCCACAATCCTCGTTGTCGATGACGAAAAGAACATCCGACGCACCCTTCGTATGGTGCTCGAAGGTTCGGGGTTCAACACCCTCGAGGCGGGATCGGCGGAGGATTGTCTCGATACGCTAAACAACAACGAAGTCGACCTCGTCATTCTCGACGTGCGGCTGCCGAAGATGAGTGGGATCGAGGCGCTCTCCAAGATTCGCAATAAACCCGAGACCCGACGACTGCCGGTGCTCATGGTCTCAGGTCATGCTTCACTCGCCGAGGCCGTCCAGGCCGTGCAGCTCGGCGCGACCGACTTTTTCGAGAAGCCCCTAGATCGTGACCGCGTGCTCGTAACCGTGCGCAACGCGCTCAAGACCTGGCAGCTTCAGCGCGAGGTCGAGCAGCTTCGCGCGGACGTCGAGCATCGCTATGAAATGATCGGGGAGAGCCCCGCGATACGCACGCTCTTTGCGCAGCTCGAGAAGGTCGCGCCCACCAGCGGCCGCGTTCTCATCACGGGCGAGAGCGGAACAGGCAAAGAGCTGATCGCGCGAGCCATCCACCGACTGAGCCCGCGAGCACAAGGCCCGTTCATCAAGGTCAACTGCGCGGCGATTCCTGCCGAGCTGATCGAGAGCGAGCTTTTCGGCTACGAGCGAGGCGCGTTCACGGGCGCGCAGGGTCGGAAGAAGGGCATGTTCGAACTGGCGGACGCGGGCACGCTGTTTCTCGACGAGATCGGGGACATGAGTGCCAGCGCCCAGTCGAAAGTGCTTCGAGCTCTGCAAAGCGGCGAGATCTCTCGCGTGGGTAGCGAGAAGGCGATCGCGGTGGACGTCCGTGTGTTGGCGGCGACGAATAAAGATCTCGAGGTCGAGGTCCAAGAAAGCCGGTTCCGAGAAGACCTCTTTTTTCGTCTCAACGTCGTCCCGATCCTGAGCCCGCCTCTGCGTGAGCGAAAGGGCGATATTCCGCCTCTTGCTAAGGGCTTTCTCCGTGAGTTCTCGATCGAGAATGGGCTTCGCGAGAAACCGATCGATGACGAGGTTCTCGAGAAGCTGTCCGATCGGCCCTGGCCGGGCAACGTTCGTGAGCTTCGGAATGTCGTCGAGAGGATGGCGATCTTGAGCGGCGATCGCATTACCGTGGACGACCTCCCGGAGGAAGGCGTGCTCAGCGAGGGACGGCGCGAATCGGCGCCTCCGAGCGATGTTCCCCCCACCCGCGACGAGTCCGGCGAGCGGCTGACCCTGCGGGATTACCGGACCCGCGTCGAGAAAGAATACATCCTCCAAACCCTCGACGAAGTGGGCTGGAACATCTCCCGGGCTGCCACCATCCTGGGAGTCGAGCGCACCAATCTTCACAAGAAAATGCGGACCTATGGTATCCGTAGAGCAGAGGGATGATACGTCGGACGATTAGGCTGTTGTGGAGAGGGGCCGTCATCGGCTTCCTGACCTACGCCTTGTTCTTCGCACGCCTTGGAGATCGGACCCCGTTCCAGCACCTGATGCGCGTCATCAACACCGACGAAGCCCAAGAGCTGGGCTACGAAGTTGGCGTCGCCACCAAGAAGGTCACCAAACATATCGGCGCACAGGTCTACGACGTGACGCAGCCACCCGAGGTCGATGCGGGTGCATCCCAGGTTCCCGAAAAGGTCGCAGACCAGTTCCAACCGATCACGGGCCACGCGTACCGCCGGGAGCAGCACATCGAGGCGGCTCGCGAGGCAGAGACTCGGTAACCAGGGGCCCAGCGCGTGACAGACGACTACGAAGACGACTACGAAGACGAGTACGAGGACGACTACGGGTAGGAACAGGGGCCCAAGACTATTACGGCCACTCGAGGTGTAGGCGTTTCATCTTGCGCCACAGGGTCGTTGGGCTGAGCCCCAAGAGCTCGCCGGCACGCTCTTTGTTCCCCCCGGACGTGCGAAGCGCACGCACGATCGCGTCGCGCTCGGTGTCTTGCACGATGTCCGCAAGCGATCGCTGCACCAAGTGCGAGCCCCCGTTGTTTGAGTTCGGAACGATGTCCTGGAGCTGAATCTGGCCGTCAGGAGCGAGCGCCACCCCTTGCTCGATGAGGTTTTCGAGCTCTCGAATGTTCCCGGGGAAGTCGTAGCTCAACAGATATTCGAGAACGCCCGCACCCACCGATGCTTCTCGTCCCATCTTCTGACCGTACTTCTTGAGGAAGATTTCGACGATTGGCGCGATGTCTTCTTTGCGCTCGCGTAACGGCGGGAGCTCGAACCGCGCGACGTTCAGGCGATAGTACAGGTCCTCACGGAATCTCTTCTCTTCGATGAGCCGCTGGAGGTCCTGATTGGTCGCCGCAATGATTCTCGCATCGACGTTGATGGGCTTGTTGTCGCCGAGTCGCCGTATTTCGCCCTCTTGAATCGCGCGTAGCAGCTTGGCTTGAAGTGACGGTGGCGTCTCGGCGATTTCGTCGAAGAAGAACGTGCCGCCGTTGGCTTCTTCGAACAGGCCTTTGCGGGTTTGCACCGCGCTGGTGAACGCGCCCCGCACGTGACCAAACAGCTCGCTTTCGAGCAGGGTCTCGGGCAAGGCCGCGCAGTTGATCGACACGAAGGGACGTTCGCCGCGAAGTGAGTTCGCGTGAATCGCCCGCGCGACCAGCTCCTTACCGGTGCCACTCTCCCCAGTGATCAAGACGGTGGCGTCGGTCGGTGCGATCCGAACGATGCGGCCGAGGACGTCCCGGATTTCTGCCGACTGCCCGATGATGTTGCCGAAGTTGTACCGCTCTCGAAAATCGTGAGCCATGCCGCGGAGCTCACCAGCCACCTGTCGTGCACTTGCGGCACGCGAGACTTTGATCAGCAGCTCTTCTTCGACGAACGGCTTCTGCACGAAATCGTGTGCGCCAAACCGCATCGCTTCGACCACGTCTTCAATGGTGCCGAACGCAGTCATGACGATGACCTCCGTCTTCGGCGAAGTCTCACGCGTGCGTCGCAGAACCTCCAGCCCGCCGATGTCCCCCATTCGCAGGTCGGTGATAACCAAGTCGTAGCCGTTCTCGCCGACCATCGAGCAAGCGGACTCGCCGCTTTGCGCCTGGTCGACGTCGTACCCCTCCCCGAGCAGCGTCTCCGCGAGCATGCTGCGCGCATTGTCCTGGTCGTCGACGATTAGTATCCTGGCCATCGCTCCACAAGGTTTGCGATCCACGGACCCCCCGAAAACGGCCCCGCGCCCCGCATGACCTTACCCCAAACGACAGGTTAATGCCCGGCCCCTCAATCTAGCACGCGATGCATCGCCGCAAGCACGTCCTCGCGAAACTCGGCAGGGAAAATCAGGCGCGGCCTCTGGATGCGTTTGTTCCGGAGCTGACCGAGTAAAAACGAAGCATCACCAAGGCGTTGCAGCGGCTGATGCCGAAGCGTGACCCAAAGCCCATCGGGGCTTCCGTCGGTCGGTTCTTGGTAGGGGACGTCTTCGGCGATATCGAGCCAAACCGACAGGTCGGAGCGATGGCCCCGGGCCTCGACGATTCCCTTCGCGGTGTCGAGCGCTGCCTCCCATTGCGTGGGTTGGTTCTCCGGCAAAGGAAGGGTCTTCGGAAGTACTCGTGAGCGAAGGCGTTGGCTGAGGCCGGCCAGGGTCGAGTCGGTTCCGTGTTCCCACGCAGCAAGACACGTGAGCAGCTCGGAGTCGTCCATTCGAAGATACTCTCCGAGCGAAAGCGACTCGCCGAGAGCCGCGGCGCGAAATGCGGGAAGCAATGGGTCGGGCGGACTGCCGTCGAAAATCAGCTCGCTCACGCGCAAGAAGATCGCGCGCACCAATGCCTCGGCCGCGCGCGTGGCTTTGTGGTGATAGACTTGCTGGTACATGAAGTGCCGTCCGAGGAAAAAGCTCTCTGCGGGTGGCAACCCCTTGCGGCCTTGCACCGCCAGGACCCAGCGGCCATCGACGCACGCGAACGTCAGCGCCTGGAGCAACCAGTCGAGATCGTAGAGCCCGTAGCGCACGCCGGTCATGTGGCTGTCGCGCAGTAGATAGTCGGCTCGGTCGACGTCGATTGTGCCGGCGACGCTTTGGCATAGATAACCGAGGCGATAGTCCCCGCTCAAGAGCCCCGCGACGCGCGCTGCCATGCCGCTCGAGAGCAGTTCGAGCGTTCGATGCACATCGGTCGACGAGTCCAGCAGGATATCTTGCGTCCATACCTCGTGGTGCCTCGCGTGGGGGAGCACCTCTTCGAACAGGTGCGAGAATGGGCCGTGGCCTGCGTCGTGGAGCAACGCGGCCGCCAGGGCCTCAGCTCTCGCCGCTTCGTCGAGACGTTGCTCGGGTGGGAGCTCGCCGCTGCAAGCATCGATGCGTTTCAATAGGCCCTGCATCACGTGGGCCGCGCCGATCGCATGGGAAAAGCGCGTGTGCTCAGCCCCCGGAAAGACCAATGAAGCAAGCCCAAGTTGTCTCACGCGTCGCAGGCGCTGCACCTCTCGGGTGTCGAGGAGAGATCGAATCACCCGCTCCGCCATGCCTTCGAAGGCGATCAAACCGTGGACCGGGTCCCTCAGGATCATCCTGCACGGTACCACCGGAGGGTCAGAACGCCAGTGTTCCGAATCGACCGTCGCGCGGAACATCGAAGTCGGTTCCTCGGCGCAGCACCACGACGGTATCCGGTTGCCACAACGGCAGCACAGGGATGTCTCGCGCGAGGATTTGCTGGGCGCGCTCATACGCGGCGCGACGCTCGTCACGGTCGATCCGGGTCCTTCCGAGCTCGAAAAGTTCGTCGAGCTCTTGGTTCTGGTACCGCCAGCGATTGGCGCCTTCGTTCTCGGGGCCCGGGATCCGGGACGAGTCGAAGAACCAGCTCAGCACGTGCGGCTCGAGCACTTCGGGGACCTGTAGGAGCGTGAGCTCGAACCGGCCCTTGTTCAGATCGGAAATCAGCGTGGCAGCCTCCGACGGGCGCACGTCGACCTCGATTCCGACGTCGCGGAGCATCGCTGCGATCGCCCGCGCGACCGACTGGCGAGATCGATCCGAGGTCGTGCGGAGGACCAACCGCATTCTCGGCTCCGGCCCCGGCGGGTCGACGAACCCCGCGTCGTCGAGCAGGGCGCGCGCTTGGTCTGGGTCGAACGGTTTCGCCCTGAGTGAGTGGAGGTACGCCCAGTGCCCGAGCGGAATCCAGCTGTCGGTGATGCGAGCCAGCCCGTCGTACTTGGCGTCGACCAGCAGTTGTCGATCGATGGCGGCCCTGACAGCCTGCCGTACCCGGACGTCTTGGAGCTTTGCTGAAGTCGTGTGGAAGCCGAGATACATCGTCGAGATCCCGGGCGCCTTCCGCGTTTCGAAGTGCGGATCGTCCTCGAACAGCGGGAGCAGCAGCGGCGGAATCGACCCTATAGCGAGGTCGCCCTGTCCGGCCAGCATTCGGAGGGCTCGGGTGTTGTCATCGCGGATCACGACAAACCGAAGGCTCGGCACCTTTGGCGCGCCGCGGTACCAATGTGGATTGGAGCGGAGCTCCAGGACGCCCGGCGCGCGCTTGACCAAACGATAGGGCCCTGCGCCGACGGGAAACGGGTCTTCCTGGGTGGCGATCCGACGGCGCGCGTCTTGGCGCCGAACGATCGGCAGCTCCAGGTCCGTGAGAAAGGTCGCGTGTGGCTCGCGGAGGACGAAGCGGAGGGTCTGCGGATCGAGGATCTCGATGTCTTGGATCCGCCGATAGGTGTGCGCGTACCGACTCTTGAGCTCGGGATCGACGACGCCGCGGAAGGTGGCAGCCACGTCGTCGGCATCGAGCGGGCTACCGTCGCTGAAGCGAAGCCCCTTCTTGAGCCTGACTTCGTACTCAGTTGGGCTGAGCGTTACCACCGATTCGGCGAGGTCGGGGACCACCTCGAGAGTTCTCGGGTCGATGGTGACGAGGGAGGCGAACAGAAGCCGGGACACGCGGAGGCCATACGGATCAGCGACGAACCGGGGATCGAGCTGCTCGGCGTCTCGCGGAAGGACCACCACGAGCGCTTCGGGGTCGAGCTCCGCTTTGCTGGAGCACCCCGCGCCGATCACTAGGAGCAGGGCGAGCGCACTGCTAGTCTGCGCGCGATGGCGCACCGCGCGCTTCTTTGCCTGATTTTTCTCGGCCTGTTGGTCGTCAGCCCTGGCGCGCTCGCCAAGGGCCGCGAACCCGTGACGCAAACGATCTCCCGTCTCGTGCGGGGGGCCGGGCTTGGAGATCAAATCGGGATCGAAGTCGTTCGATTGCACGATGGAGCCCAACTCTATCAAAAACGCGCCGAGCGCCCCCTGAATCCGGCGTCAAATCAGAAGCTCCTCACCGCGGCAGCGGCCCTTTGGAGCCTCGGCCCCACGTTCCGGGCTTCGACCAAGGTCGAAGGGGTCCTGCAAAACGGAAAGGTGAAACGGCTGATTCTGCGGGCCGCAGGCGATCCGAGCCTCGGGTATCGCACCTTGTTTGCCTTGGCCCAAGCGCTGCGCCTGCGCGGCGTAGACGAGGTGGAACAGATCGTCATCGATGACAGTTACTTTGATGGAGAGATGCTGCCCCCGGCCTTCGACCAGCAGCCCGGTGAGACCGCGGCGTTTCGCGCGGCCATCGCGGCCTTCTCAGTCGACCGCAACAGCTACGTGGTCCATGTCGGACCGGGGCCCGAGGTGGGGGCCCAAGGGCGGGTGCGGGTGCTCGCGGACGGCTACATCGTCGTCGAAAACACGACCACCACGAAGGCAAGGGGGCCGCCAAAGATCCAGATCGACGACGAATCGACCGACGACGGCCAC
>Ga0255058_10001774_pt1 | contig 12110 bp, 10 predicted proteins | sample Cases_109_9_MG_FD_188637 | JGI IMG/M metagenome (GOLD analysis project Ga0255058, IMG submission 188637) | Seawater microbial communities from Amundsen Gulf, Northwest Territories, Canada - Cases_109_9 | ecosystem: Environmental > Aquatic > Marine > Gulf | place: Canada: Northwest Territories... | reverse complement strand
TGATCAACTATGTCGCCGGTACCCGGCTCGTTGAAGACCTGACGCTGGCGTCGGGGCAGGTTTTCGCGGCTGGCACCGTGTTAACCCAGGACGTCATGTTCCGTGACACGGCCTCACTAAACGTCTTCTATTTCGCTCTTGCGCTCATCGTGATGGGTGTTGGCTATCTCAAGCCGAACATCTCGACCATTGTCGGCAAGCTGTACAGCCGCGACGACCCGCGGCGTGATGGCGGCTTCACGATTTTTTACATGGGAATCAATATCGGCTCGTTCGCGGCGACGCTGCTGTGCGGCTGGCTCGGTGAAACCTTCGGCTGGAGGTACGGCTTCGGTGCTGCCGGTATCGGCATGATCATCGGCCTGTTTACATTCATGCGCGGACAAAAATACCTGCTGGGCCACGCCGAACCTTCAGACCCGGAAAAATTGAAGAAGAATCTCCTGGGTCCGATCAACACCGAGTGGTCAATCTATTTGTTGAGTCTGCCCGTTCTCGCGGTTTTCTGGTGGCTGGTTCAACGTGAACACGTCGTGCTTCTGTCGCAGAACATCCTGCTGATCGTTTCGATCGTCGGATTGATTCTTTACTCGATGGTCCACACGAAACGTGAGAGCAATAACAGGGTCGCGTACACGATCGCGGGCGTTGCTGTTGCCGCCGCCTGTTATGCGGTACTGGTAAACCTGCACTTCATCGCCGGTAGCGAGGCGCTGGCAGAGAACATTCTCTACGGTTCGATCGCGCTGATCATCGCCTTCGTCGTCTATGGTTTCATGACGCACAACTCGCCCGAGTTCGGACGCACTGTTGTCTTGATGGTGTTAATACTTTCAACGGTCGTTTTCTGGGCACTGTTCGAACAAGCCGCGGGTTCAATGACCTTGTACGCGGACCGTGTTGTCAATCGTAGCGCATTCGGCTTGACCTTTACCGCCGCGCAGTTTGGCTCGCTCAACGCCGGCTTCATCATGTTGCTCGCGATCCCCTTTGCAGCGCTGTGGACCTGGTTGTCGAAGAAGAATCTTGAACCGAATACCCCGCTCAAATTTGGCCTCGGTATCATTCAGGCCGGCCTGGGCTTTGGTGTGCTGGTTTTTGGCTCGCAGTTTCCGAATGAAGTGGGACAAGTTGCGATGATCTGGCTGATTCTGGCTTACCTGCTGCACACGACCGGGGAGCTTTGTCTGTCGCCGGTCGGCCTGTCGGCTGTTACCAAGTTGTCGATCGGCAGCGTCGTCGGCGTCAGTATGGGCACCTGGTTTCTTGCGACCGCGTTGTCGGAAACCGTGGCTACCCGCTTGGGGCGCATGGCGGCTCTCCCGACCAATGGCGGCGAGACGACTGACATTGCGGGCGCCCTGGCGAGCTATACACAGCTCTTCGAATTCCTGATGTGGACGGGCCTGATCGTCGGCGTGTTCATGGTTGCCATCTCGCCGATCCTGAGGCGCTGGATGCACGGTATTCACTAGCTTATCAATTGACGAATTGCGCGGCGGCCCGTGGCCGCCACGTTTCGGAAAACGGACCAAACAAATGAAAAGACATCTCCTTGTATTCATCGCTCTCGCTGTTGCCGCTTGTTCGCAGCAATCGGCGAACGCGCCCGTCGCTGCGGCCGACCCACCGGAAACAGCCGACGAGTTTGTTGCGCGCATGAACGACGAATTACGTGACCTGGGCCGGGAGCTCGGTGCGGCCGGTTGGGTCCGCTCGACGTACATCACAGAAGACACCGGCATCATCGCAGCGGCTGCCAGTGAGCGTTACGCCGAATGGCACAGTCGCACGGTCAAACAGTCGATGCTGTATGACGGTCAGGCGCTAGCGCCTGAAACACGCCGGGCGATGGATCTTTTGAAGCTCGGCACATCCGCGCCCGCGCCCGATGACGCTGCGAAGCGCAGGGAAATCGCCGAGATTACGACCGATCTCGAGGGCATGTATGGGGCCGGCGAGTACTGCCGTTCCGCCGACGATTGCCAGGGCGGGCAGGAACTCGAGGAATTCATGACCTCGAGCCGTGACTACGATGCGTTGCTCGATGCATGGCAGGGCTGGCGCACGATAGCGAAACCGATGCGTAACAAGTACGAGCGCTTCGTCGAGCTCGCGAATGAAGGTGCGAATGAACTCGGCTACGCTGACCTCGGCGAGATGTGGCAGTCCGAGTACGACATGAGCGCAGGCGAATTCCAGGCCGACGCCACTCGCCTTTGGGAAGAAGTGAAGCCGCTATACGAAGAATTGCATTGCCATGTGCGCGCCAAGCTCGGCGAGATATACGGTGAAGACAAGGTTCCCCAGGACGGGCCGATTCCCGCACATTTGCTCGGCAACATGTGGGCGCAAGAGTGGGGATTTATTTTCGACCTTATGGAGCCTTATCCGGGTGTTGCCGACCTCGATGTTGACGCGACGCTCAAGACGAAGGATTACTCTCCGCAGGAAATGGTTCGTTCGGCTGAAAGTTTTTACGTATCGCTGGGCATGCCACGCCTGCCGGATACTTTCTGGGAGCGCTCCATGTTCTCCAAACCCGCTGATCGCGACGTCGTGTGCCATGCGAGCGCCTGGGGCCTGGACGGCGGCAACGATCTGCGCATCAAGATGTGCATTCGACAGAACTACGACGAGCTGCGAGTGATTTATCACGAACTCGGCCACAACTTCTACCAGGGTGCTTATAAAGATCAGCCGCCCATTTTCCAGGGCAGTGCCCATGGCGGATTTCACGAGGCCGTTGGCGACACGGTCACATTGTCGATGACGCCGGCATACCTCGCCGAGGTGGGACTGATCGGCTCAGCCGAGGAAAGCCGGGAAGCCGTTATCAACCGTCAGATGATGATGGCGCTCGACAAGATCGCGTTCCTGCCATTCGGCAAGCTCATTGACGAATGGCGCTGGGGAGTGTTCTCGGGCGACATCACGCCGGCGAATTACAACCAGGCGTGGTGGGATCTAAGAACCAAGTACCAGGGCATCGCACCGGCCGTCGAGCGCACCGAGGAGGACTTCGATCCGGGCGCGAAATACCACATTCCCGCGAATGTCTCCTACACGCGATATTTTCTTGCCCGTATTTTGCAATTTCAGTTCCAGCGTGCACTGTGCGAAGTGGCCGGCCATGAAGGGGAATTGCAGGCCTGCTCCATCTTCGGTAGCAAGGAAGCCGGTGGGAAATTCTACGCGATGTTGGAGGCGGGCCAGAGCCAGCCATGGCAGGACACGCTCGCGACGCTGACGGGCAGTCGGCAGATGGACGCGACGGCGATAATCGACTACTTCGAACCGCTCATGGGATACCTTAAGGAGCAGAACGAAGGTCGCAGCTGCGGTTGGTGATGTAGGAGCTGCTCTTCTGCTGCGACTGTCGCGCTGCAAGCAGCGCTCCTACAAAATTACAACAGAGCTGCGCTTGCTAAGCAGCGCTCCTACAAAATTACAACAGAGCTGCGCTTGCTAAGCAGCGCTCCTACAAAATAACAACAGGAGGAGCACGATGTCGGACGAACAGGTACAAACACCGCGCGGCGCGCGTACCGGCTTTCTCGCAAGCGTTGAGCGCGTCGGCAACAAACTACCCGATCCGGCTGTGCTGTTTATCGCGCTGCTGTTTATTGTCTGGGTGTTGTCGTGGCTTCTGTCCTACATGACGTTCAGCGTCATCGACCCACGGACAAACGAACCACTGGTCATCAACAACCTGATGTCGGGCTCCGCGTTTACGGAGTTCCTGTCCGTCATGGTCACAAATTTTTCGCACTTCCATCCGGTTGGCGTGGTTCTCGTGGCAATGCTCGGTATCGGCGTGGCTGAACACCTCGGCTTCATCAACTCCGCATTGCGTGCATTGTTGAATGTAACCCCGCAGAAGTTGCTAACGCCGATGGTTGTCGCCGTGGGCATCGTTAGCCACACGGCCGCCGATGCCGGCTATGTATTGGTCATTCCCCTGGGCGGTGTCATTTTCTACGCCGCAGGCCGTCACCCACTTGCGGGCATTGCCGCGGCATTCGCCGGCGTATCCGGTGGTTTCTCGGCGAGTTTCATACCATCGTCAATCGATCCGCTGCTACAGGGCCTCACTCAGGCCGGAGCACAAATTCTCGACCCCGATATCGTCGTGAATCCGCTCAATAACTACTTCTTCACGACGGCCTCATCCGTACTGATCATTCTCACTGGCTGGTATATCACCGACAAAATCATTGAACCACGCCTGCAAAGCGAGGAAATCGACGGCGACGCCGAAGACCTGCCGGAGATGCACGATCTTGACACCAGGGAACGTAAGGGACTGCGTTGGGCGTTGATCGCAATGCTGGTCGGCGCGGGCATGCTTGTCGCAACATCCCTGCCTGCGGGTTCGGCGTGGCGAGATGCGAGTGGCGAGATTTCCAGCTTCCAGGCGCCATTAATGCGCTCCATTGTTTCGTTGATTTTTCTCTTGTTCCTGCTTCCAGGCGTCGTCTACGGCATCGTGTCCGGAACGATGAAGGGCTCAAAAGATGTCATCGTCGGCATGACCAAATCAATGAACAGCATGGCGTACTACCTCGTCATCATGTTCTTCATTGCACAGTTCGTGTACGCATTCGGTCAGTCCAATCTGGGCGTACTCCTTGCTTTACAGGGCGCCGCTTTTCTCAAAGCGATGGCTATGCCAGCAGCCATCACGATTATTGGCATCGTTCTCCTGACCGCCTTCGTCAACATCTTCGTTGGCTCCGCGAGCGGCAAGTGGGGGCTGCTGGCACCCATCTTCGTGCCGATGTTGATGTCACTCGGCATATCACCGGACCTCACCCAGGCCGCCTATCGGGTGGGTGATTCGAGCACCAACATCATCACACCCTTGATGCCGTACTTCCCGTTGGTCGTTGTGTACTGCCAGCGCTACGTAAAGGGGACCGGTATCGGCACATTGACCGCAATGATGCTGCCGTACTCAATGACGTTCCTCGTCCTGTGGACGATCTTCCTGCTCACTTATTTCGCGATCGGTTTGCCGCTTGGTATCCAGTCCAGCTACGTCTATCCATAGGGTTCGTAAGAGCGGTGGGCCTCCCCAGAGGGGACCCGAGATCGCGACTCCCATGCTTGCAAATGAGGGCCTCTTCATCGTCATGGCTCGCTAACGCTGCGCTTTACTTCCGATGAAGAGGCCCTCATTCACAACCGCGTCGCGGCGTGGGCGCCGCTCCTACATCTGCGCCTGTCGCGCTGCAAGCAGCGCTCCTACAACAACTTGCTAATCGCCCAGGCAGGCGCCGGCGTAAGCCCTGATGACGTCGGCATTCTCGAGTTGGCACTTGTTATCGTAGGTGACGCCGTCCATTCCGCACACCGGCAAGTATTCACGCCCGCAATTGCGGCCCTGGTCCTCGCAGACGCCGGCATACTCGATGCGGATCCCTTTGCGCTCCGCCTGACAGGCATTGCTGTAAGTCTTGCTGTCGGAGCCGCAGACCGGCACGAACAGGTTTGGACATGGGCGGGAATTGCATATTCCCTCAGTGAACGTATCGACGCCCGCCTTGTCGGCGAAACACGCATTGTCGTAGGTAACGTCGTCGTTGCCGCACACGGGCGCAAACACCTTCGGGCAATTGTTCACGTCGCAAGCTCTGGCGCGCTGCACGGGAACGCGTTGCACGTTGGCTTCGCAGCGGTTTAGATAGGTCCGTCCATTCATCCCGCAAACAGGTTCCGGGATACTCGGGCAACCGCTGGCGGTGCAGGCTCCCAGGCCTACAATGTTGACGCCGGAAACACCCGCATAGCACTCGTTGATATAAGTGTTGCCATCGATGCCGCAAACGGGATCATAGGTCTCCGCACAACCGTCATCGCCGTCAGCCTCGGGGCAGACACCCGTATGTGCCACCGCCGCGCCCGCCGCTCCCGCCATACATTCATTGCTGTATGTGTTCCCGTCCGTGCCACACACCGGGTCGTATTGCGTTGTGCAGGCAAGCTCTTGCGCCTGTGCGCCGGCGGATAGCAGCACAAGAATGAGGCCAAACGCCTTTCGTTTGCTCAAGGATTGTTTGCGCAGGGGTTCTTTGTGCATGGTGAACAAGATCAAGAGGGCTATGTTGCTTAGAGTATCCCCGTCGACGCTAGTTCGCCACCAGTTCACTAACGGCGACCAGTTCGAATCCCTGTTCCGCGAGCCGCGGTAGTTCACGTTCGAGCATCGCAAGCGTAGCCTCGTAGGGGTGCCCGATCGCTACCGCGCTGCCGCGCCTGGTCGCGACCGACTTGAGACGCTCGAATTCGTGCTGCAAGGTTGCCGTGGAACGGTCCGGGTCGAGAAAGACGTCGCGCTTCATTGCCTGTACGCCCGCCTCATCCGCGATTTGCAAGGCCACACTTTCGTGTGTAGTGAAACTATCGACGAAAAACAGTCCTTTACGCGCGAGCAACTCTTCCATGAGCCACTGCATATGGCCCGGATGACGCGTCAACAAGCTGCCGCGATGATTGTTGATGCCAATCGCGTGCGGCACCGAGTTGAATGCCGCCTCGAACGTGGCCGCGAAATTGTCGCGACTCATGTCGAGCGTCATGCGCGTTTCTTCAACACGCCCTTCACTTTCGACGGCCTGCATGGGCAAATGCAACAGCACTTCTTTGCCATTGTCGTTGGCCTCATTCGCCAATTGGCGTGCGCGCGGTGCGCCGGGCAATATCGCGCACGCCACTGGTCCCGGCAGGGCGATTGCCCGGTGACCTGCCGTCAGCTGATAGCCGAGATCGTCGATGATGATGGCGATTCGTGGCAGTTGCCCGGCCGCCAATGACGTAGACAACAACGTTAGTAGAACGCCAGCTAATATTCTGGCACGTATCATTGCGCCTTGCTGTGCATTACCCCTCGCCGCTCCAGGCGATCCAGGGCTTCGAGCAGCTGCGTGTCGTGCTCTCTGTCGATTTCGCCGGTCAGGCTGAGGTTCGGATAACCCGCCGTGTCTTCGACAAAAATGTCCGGCGCGATACCCGTCTTATGAATCGAGTCACCAGACGGCGTGTAATAGCGCGACGTCGTGAGTTTAATTGCACGGCCCTTGGACAAGGGCATGACCGTCTGCACGAGTCCCTTGCCGAAGGTCTCGGTGCCGATCACGAGCGCACGACCGTGATCCTGCAGGGCACCGGCAACGATTTCCGACGCCGATGCCGAGCCATTGTTGACGAGGATGACAATCTCCGCCCCATCGAGCACATCGCCACGATGCGCGGAGCGCGCGAAACGCGCGTCCGCTGTGCGCCCATCCGCCGTGACAATGACACCCGAGTCGAGAAACAGGTCCGATACATCCACGGCCGAATCCAGCACACCGCCGGGATTATTGCGCAAATCGAGAATCAGTCCGTCCAGCATGCCGTCGTTCTGGTCCTGCATGGAATCGATCGCGCGGCTGAGTTCGCGTGCGGTCGTCTCGCTGAACTGGCTCAGTCGCACATAACCATAAGCTGGGTTCAGAAGTTCGTAATGCACACTGGCTACGCGAATAATGTCTCGTTGAACTTCGTGCTCGATCGTCTCGTCACCACGCAAGACCGCGATAAGGACCATTGACCCGGGGCGGCCACGCATACGACGTATTGTTTCATGAAGCTGGCCCGACTCGACCGCGATGCCATCGACAGCGACGATCAGATCACCGCTGCGTATACCTGCGCGCGCCGCGGGCGATCCGGCAATCGGTGTGATGACGTGGACGGCGCCATCGATGTCGGCTACTTCCAGGCCGACACCGGTATAGCTACCCGTCGTGCTGATGCGGATGTCGCGATATTCTTCCGCATTGAGGTATTGAGAGTGTGGATCCAGGCCGCTGACCATGCCCCGGATGGCGCTTTCGAGTAGCAATGAGTCGTCGATGGGTTCCACGTAGTCGCGCTTGACGCGCGCCATTACTTCGGCAAACAAACGTGCCTGCTCCCAGGTAAGTTCATCCGGGTCGGGCTGCTCTGGCGATGACATCAGGCCGCCGCCCAGCGACAAGCTCAGCCCCATGACGAGGCCGATGACGACGACCAGAATTGCCCTGGTTTTCAATGACATACACTTCTCCGCCCGTAGCGCTCCGGCGCCCCCAATCGCGCTGGCAATCCAAAATAGCACAGCTGGGCAAATGCGCCTACACGAGGCTGTCACGGTTTTTGTCAGTTGCCGGGCGTTCGTGTGACCCATTGCCGCGGATTGACCGGTCGCGTGCCCTGACGGATCTCGAAATACAGACCTGCCCGTTGCTGTCCGCCGCTGTCGCCCACGGTTGCGATGACATCACCCGGAGCGACCCAGTCACCGGCGTTTTTCAGGATGGTATCGTTGTAGCCATAGAGCGACATGTAGCCGTCACCATGATCCACGATGACGAGCAGTCCCAGGCCCGCCAGCCAATCGGCAAATGCGACACGACCGTGATACACGGCCCTGACCTCTCGCCCGCGCGGCGCGCTCAGAACAACACCGTTCCAGCGCAAGCCACCGCCGACGCGCGGCTGGCCAAAATCATGCAACAAGGTCCCGGCCACAGGCCAGGTCAGCCGGCCTTTGTGCTCGCTGAACGGGTCCTCGGAGCTGATTGGGTAATCGGAGAGGATGTTTGTCAGCTCGGCAATCAGCCGTGCGAGGTCTTTTTCCTGTGCGGCCAGACGATCGATCTCGCGTCCTTCGTCACGAATACGCTGGCGCACCGATACAAGCAAAGCTTGCCGCTTTTCCTGCGCATTATTGAGGAGTGAGAGTTCCGCGTATCGCGCCCTCCCGATCTCATCGAGTCGTGCCTCCTCGGTGGCAACCTCGCCTCTGAGCGACGCCAATTCGGATAAGCTGCCTGTGACTGTGTCAATATTTTCGGCCCGATAACGGTTCAAATAGCCGTAATAGCTCATCACACGTCCGAGCGTCGCCGGGTCCTGCTGGTTCAGCAGTAACTGCAGGTGTTCCTGGCCGCCGCTCATATACGCAGCACGAACCTGCTCCCCGAGGGAAGCGATTTCCCGATCCAGGTTGATCTCCTGTTGGCTGATCCGGGTATCGAGTTCGGCGCGGCGTTTGTCGGTAAACGCTCGCTCTCGCTCAAGCTCCCTGAGCCGCTGCCGCTTCTCGGCGATGTCAATTTCCGCCTGTTGCAGTTCACTCGTGAGGGTATCGCGCTCAGCAGCTGCCGCGTCCAGGCTTTGTGTCAGCTCGCTAATGCGCTCGCGGACGTCCTCCAGCTCCTGCTCCTTGACCCTCGCGATGTCCTCTGCCGCCGACGCCGACATCGACAGTGCCGCGAGGGCAGGGAGCATAAGCATAATCACGAACTTCATGGCCGCAGAGTATTGGTATAATCCCCGTTTTGCCACAAGCCCGGCGCAGCCCCTCGCTCCCAGATACTTAAACATGGACAGATTCTTAGAATTTGCCGGCAATAACATGTTGCTGGTATTCGCACTCGTGACCAGTTTTTTCCTGGTCGTGTTCTCCGAGCTGCGCCGCAAGGCCGCCGGCGTAACGGCCGTTGAGCCTGTCGACGCTGTGCGGCTGATCAATAATGACGCAACCGTTATCGATTTGCGTAGCGGCGAGGCCTTCTCTCGCGGCCACATCGTCAGCTCCCGCAATATTCCGATGGACGAGCTCGAGGCACGCATGGACAAGCTTGCCAGCCTGAAGTCGAAGCCCGTCATTACCGTATGTGATGCGGGAATGACGGCAACCAAAGCCGCTGACACATTGCGCAAATCGGGATTCGAAAGTGTCTACGGGCTCAAGGGCGGTATGAACGCCTGGAGTCAGGCTGGCCTGCCGGTCGTGACGGGCAAAAAGACCAAGAGCAAAAAATGATTCACTCAAATTTCTCGTGGACCGTTACACACGCGATTCATTCTTAAATCAGGAAACCGAAATGGCAAAAAAGGCAACTTCAAAAAAGACAGCTTCGAAAAAGGCAACGGCAAAAAAGGCGCCGACGAAAGAGGCGACGGCAAAAGAGGAACAGCCCAGCGCTGACAAGCAACTTTCGATCGCCAAGATTTACGTCAAGGATTTTTCATTCGAGTCGCCACAATCACCACGGGTTTTCCAGACCGACGAGTGGGCGCCGAAAACCAATCTTAATCTTCGCAGCACCCATACACCGATTAGTGGCGACTTTCATGAGGTGGTGCTGACAATTACGGTCGAGGCGAAGGACGGTGACAAGAGCCTGTTTCTCGTCGAGCTGCAACAGGCCGGCCTGTTTCAGGTAAGTGGCCACACGCCCGAGGAAGACGGTTTACTTTTCGGCAGCTTCTGTCCCAACATCTTGTTTCCGTACGCACGCGAGTCGATCTCAGCCATGGTTCAAAAGGGCGGCTTTCCGGAGTTTGTGTTGCAGCCCATCAACTTCGATGCGCTGTATGTGCAGGGCTTGAAGCAACAACAGGAACTGGCCGCTCAGTCGGAGAAACACTAATAAAAAAGGATTCTGCACAGGCAATCGCTGTTGTCGGCGCAGGTTCCTGGGGGACCGCGTTGGCGTTGCAGTTCGCGCGCAGCGACGGGGAAGTTCGCATCTGGGGGCGCGATGCCGCACAGCTCACCGCGATGGATCGCGATCGTGTAAATGCCCGTTACCTTCCCGATGCCGCCTTCCCCGAAAACCTTGTCGCCTGTACAAAACTCGATAACTGCCTGAACGGTGTTCGCGATGCCCTGATTGCCATCCCGAGTCACGGCTTGCGCGAGACTCTTTTGGCGGTCCAGCCCTTGCTCGCCAATAACGCACGCGTCTGTTGGGCAACAAAGGGATTTGAATTGCATACGGGAAAATTACCGCACCAGGTCGCCGCCGACGTACTCGGTGATGATCAAGCGATGGCCGTGTTGTCGGGCCCGACATTTGCGAAAGAAGTCGGTGCGGGCTTGCCCACAGCGATGACCATCGCAGCGAATGACGGTGAGTTTGCCCAGGAACTCGCCATCGCGTTGTCTGGTGACCATTTTCGCGCCTACACATCCGAAGACATGATCGGCGTCGAGGTTGGTGGCGCGATCAAGAACGTGTTGGCGATCGGCGCCGGCATGTCGGACGGGCTGGGTTTCGGCGCAAATTCCCGTATCGCCTTGATCACACGCGGCCTTGTCGAGATGACCCGGCTTGGCGTTGCGCTCGGCGCGAAAAAAGAGACTCTGATGGGTCTCGCGGGTATGGGCGACCTCGTGTTGACCTGTACCGACAACCTGTCACGCAACCGTCGCATGGGTCTCGCGCTTGCCGGCGGCAAGACTGTAAGCGATGCGCAACAGGAAATTCGCCAGGTCGTTGAGGGTGTCATGGCCGCTGAGGCCGTACAAGAAGTCGCCGACGAGCTCGGCATCGAAATGCCGATCTGTCACCAGGTCTACAGAATATTGTACGAAAACGCCTCGCCACGAGAGGCTGTCGGTGCCCTCATGAATCGCGAGCTCAAATCCGAAAATTGAGCGGTCAAAAAGTCTAGGTGCCGCCCTCGAAACCCAGTTGGCGCCAGGCCTCGTAGACGACGACGGCCGCCGAGTTCGCGAGATTCAGGCTGCGACTGCCGGGGCGCATCGGCATCCTGAGCCGTTGCCCGGCTGGCAGCTTGTCGAGCATCGCCTGCGGCAGGCCGCGAGTTTCAGGACCAAAGAGAAAGGCGTCGCCCTCGGCGTAGGCGGGCACATCATGCCCGGTCGTGCCGCGCGTACTCAACGCAAAGACGCGTGGTAGACCAAGCGTTTCGAGACAGTCGTCCAGCGACGCGTGCACGGCGACATCTGCGAATTCCCGGTAGTCCAGCCCGGCTCGCCGAAGCTTTTTGTCTTCGAGATCAAAACCCAGCGGTTCGACCAGGTGCAATTTCACCCCCGTGTTTGCACAGAGCCTGATGATGTTGCCGGTGTTGGGTGGAATTTCCGGCTCGAAAAGGATTAGTGAAAACATGCCGCCATCATCGCCCGCATGGCGGGCTCCAACAAGTCCGTAGGAGCTGCTCTTCTGCTGCGATTGTACGAGCGGCGCCCACGCCGCGATGGTGTCGCGGGCTGGGGCCCGCTCCTACAGGGCGCTGCGACCGTCGCGCTGCAAGCAGCGCTCCTA
>Ga0255058_10001773_pt1 | contig 12116 bp, 9 predicted proteins | sample Cases_109_9_MG_FD_188637 | JGI IMG/M metagenome (GOLD analysis project Ga0255058, IMG submission 188637) | Seawater microbial communities from Amundsen Gulf, Northwest Territories, Canada - Cases_109_9 | ecosystem: Environmental > Aquatic > Marine > Gulf | place: Canada: Northwest Territories... | reverse complement strand
TGCAATATTTTTCGTTCCTTAAAATTCTAATAAAGCCAACAGTGGGTGGAGTGGGTTTCAGAAAATGAAGTCTTTCCAGGATAAAATTTTCCGCATTTTGGCATTGCCTTAGGACACCGGGGATGGAAATGGCACCCCTGTGGAGGATTAATGGGGGAGGGAACATCGCCTTCCAGGAAAATTTTTTCCGAGCCATTTTCTCCTATGCGGGGCGAAGCGTCCAATAACATTTTAGAGTATGGATGTTTTGGAGTCTCGAATACTTCAGGAGCTGTTCCACGCTCCACAATTCTACCCAAATACATTACCGCAACCCGATGCGCTATATATGCCGCCAGAGAGAGGTTATGGGTAATAAAAATATAGGATAGCCTCTCATCTTGTTGCAGGGATTTTAAGAGATTTAATATCTGAGCCTGGACAGAAACATCCAGGGCGCTTGTAACTTCGTCGCATAAGACAAACTTTGGCCTTACCGCGAGGAACCTCGCGATTCCTATACGCTGCCTTTGCCCGCCAGAAAATTCATGGGGATAACGATGGATCATATTTGAATTCAGACCTACCCTCTCCATAAGTTCTTTTACTATATGGGTCCTTTCTTTTTTATTTTTTCCTATCTTCTGGCTGATTAATCCCTCTGAAACAATCTGGCTGACCATCATGCGGGGGTTAAGAGAACCATATGGATCCTGAAACATCATCTGAAAATCTTTTCGAAGTTTCCTTAGGTTATTTCTTGCTATTTTGACAAGGTCTGTTCCGTTAAAATCAATAGTTCCTTCCGTAATTTCAATGAGACGGACAATCCCCTTTCCCAGTGTTGTTTTGCCACATCCCGATTCTCCCACCAAGGCAAGAGTCTCGCCATGTTGCAACGTAATATCCACGCCATCAACCGCTTTAACAGAACCCACCAATCTTTGAAGCAAACCTTTGCGTATTGGGTAATGGATTTTAATATTCTTTACAGTTAACAGAGGCTTCTGATCAGAGGGAGGCGATGTTTCTTTTTTTCGTGAATCGGGAAGGACCACCTGGTTTGCAATGGATGGGGCTTTGCTTCCAAGAAGGCAGGCAATGGTGTGTCCTTTTTCAATAGGAAGCAAAGGCGGCTCTTGTTTTTTACATTTATCAAATACAAGGTGACAGCGCTCTGCAAACCGGCACCCTGCAGGATATTGAGTCGGTTCCGGGACACTACCTGATATACTGCTGAGCTTACTTCCTCTTTTTTTAGCGTCGGGCAAAGACTCGAATAATTTTGTCGAGTAGGGATGACTGGCGTGTTTGAAAAATCGACTGCGCATAGCCTGTTCCACAGCCTTGCCTGCATACATTACCGTGACATAATCCGCTGTTTCATAAACCACCCCCATGTCATGAGTAATAAGCAGAAGCGCTGTTCCTTTTTTTTGTTGCAACTCTTTCATTAATTTCAATATCTGGGCTTGCACGTTAACATCCAGCGCTGTGGTGGGCTCATCGGCGATCAAAAGGTCCGGTTCGCAAGAGAGGGCCATAGCAATCATAATGCGTTGTTTCATTCCTCCGGAAAGCTGATGGGGAAATTCGGAAATACGGCGAATGGGATCAGGTATTTGGACTAACCTTAACATTTCAAGGGCCTGTTCACGCGCTTCTCTTTTGGAATACCCTTTGTGAAGCCGTGTCACCTCCATAATTTGGTCTCCAACTGTCATGACAGGGTTCAGACTTGTCATAGGCTCCTGAAATATCATGGATATTCTGTTGCCGCGTACCTCTCTCATTTTACGCTCTGAAAGTTTTAACAAATCCTGATCGTTAAAGATAATTTCACCCCCCGCAATATATCCCGCGGGCCCCTGGATGAGTCGCATAATAGAGAGGGCTGTAACAGATTTCCCGCAACCTGATTCTCCAACAATGGCCGTTGTTTTTCCTTTGAAAATGTCAAAGGATATTCCATCGACAGCGCGGGCTATACCACCTCCTGTTTGGAATTGGGTTTGAAGATTTTTTACAGATAAAATCGGTTTGTTATCCACTATTTATTCCTATAATTCACCACTGGACACCAAGCGCTCAAATTTTTATCAGCCACAGACAAACACTGACCAAAATAATCTTTCGTTTTTTTTTAAGTCCGTTTTTGTCTGTGGCTAAATAATGACCTTAATAGGTCGAAATAATTCAATTTTATCTCGTTCTAAGCCTTGGATCGAAGGCGTCACGGACCGCATCGGCAAAGAGATTGGCAGAGAGCACCAGCCCGAACATAAAGACAAATGCCGCTGCCAAATTCCACCATACAATAGGCTCCCTGGCAAGTTCCAATGTTGCCGCATTAATCATATTGCCCCAGCTTTCCATAGATGGATCCACTCCCACACCCACGTAGGATAAAACTGCCTCCGCCAGCACCAGGCTACTGAAACCGAGCACCACAGTAATTAAAACGATATGCATGACATTGGGGACGATATGTTTCCAGAGGATTTTAAAATGACCCACGCCAAGGGATTCGGAAGCCTGGACATATTCCATTTCCCGGAGCTTTAATGTTTCCCCCCTGAGGATTCTACAAAGCCCGGTCCAGCTGCTCACGCCTAGAATCGCGCATAGAAAAAGCAACCGCCAATCTGAACGCACGATAATGGTATCAAATTTCTCGGGATGCGTATCCATATAAACATCAAGCATCAATATGGCGGAAGCAATTAATAACACTCCGGGAATGGAACTAAGTGTTATGTAAATGTATTGAATTAAATCATCCACCCATCCCTTGAAATAGCCAGCCATGATACCCATCATGATTGCAAAGGGGAGCATAATTAAAGTGGTTAGCGTGCCAATCACAATGCCCGTTCGAATTCCCTTTAACGCCCTGTAAAAAACATCCTGACCTACTTTGTCCGTTCCAAAAAGGTGATAATCTTTGGATATAAAAAAAGCGACTCCCAGGCAGAAAAGAACAACTAATGAAAAAATAACAAGGGACCCTCCTGAAAAGATTCCATCCTTTGAGGGAGAGTCAGGAGAGGATCCGCTGGTTGAAAATTTTTTCGCCAGAAAAAATATTCCAATAATTGCAAATCCCCACAGGACAAAAAGGCCTCCTCCCCGAAGGGCTTTATCCACAAGATCTCTAAATCGTTGGTTTTGGTTGCCAAGATGTTTTCCCCCGTATTGCAATCGGGGAAAATTCCGAACCTGCTTTCCATCTGGTAGTGTAATGTTTTCCTTGGTGTAATAATGGGTTGCCAGAGGAGCTGAATAGGTTTTTTCGTCCTTTTCTCTGATATTTTTTACAAAGAGATCAAAAAGAGAAATGGCCTCTGACTGATAAACAATGTTTCCCCCCTGGTCCCGGGAAGGCTTTCCGTTTGCCTCCAATAGGGGCTGCTGGAAATGGATAGAGTCGCACAAAGCAATCAAGAGGTAGCCTGATAGGACCAAAGCTGAAGCCATGGCAATCTTGTTATGGGCCACCTGCCGCCAGGGCGCGCGGAGGTGTTCAAAACAGGCGCTGTAGGAGGCAAAAACAATGGCGGCAAAAACCAGCAGATAAACAAGTAAATCCGTAGTTAGAGGATCAAAGTTTAAATTCATAATTATTAATTTTTATTTGAACCTGATGCGGGGATCGGCCCAGCTATAACAAATATCTGTTAATAAAAGGCCCACGATATATAACACGGACCCAAGAAAGACCATTGATTTGATTACATTGAAATCCTGTGACCTGATGGCGTCAATGGTGTAACTGCCCAGACCGGGAATGCCGAAAAAGTTTTCCATCACAAGGGAACCCATGAAAAGCGAAGGAATAATAACAACCACTCCGGTCAGGATGGGAATAAGGCCATTTTTTAAGGTGTGTTTGAAAAGGACCGTTGTTTCGGGCAAACCCTTGGCTCGCGCGGTGCGGACATAGTCTTTTCCTATTTCTTCTAAAAAAAGAGTCCGATACCAGCGGACTCCCCCGCCAATCCCGTATAGGACTCCTATCAGCACGGGCAAAATAACAAATTTGATAGTGGAAGAGCCCGGTTCAAATCCTGAGATCGGAACAAGGCGGAGAACCTTGCCGAAATAGTACTGTCCTCCAATAATATAAAACATTCCTGATATGGACATAATAATAACGCACCAAACCATGGCGTTAATATCCAGATAGCTACCACGCACAGAAGCGATAAACAGGGATAAGGTAATATTTACCAGGATGCCCAGCAGAAAGGTGGGTAGGGCGATCGCCAGGCTTGGCCACATACGCTTGCGGATTTCATGAGAGATGTCTTCCCCCTCATCTGACTTCCCAAACCGAAAAGCAAAGAGGACCATCGATTTCTGATAAAAAATTGTTTGGGTAATTTTTTGCGCGCCCGATTCTGAATCATTCCAAAACCTTGGAAGGTGGTAATTATGATCCCTTTTCCATTTTTCCATGGCTTCCGGTGTGACCCGCTTAATTCCAAGCTTCATCCGTGCCATCTGATCCGGAGTATTCACAACAAAAAAAAGGAGAAAGGTAATAAGGTTTACCCCCAGAAGAACCGGAAGAGCATATAAAGTCCGTCGAATAATGTAATTAAGCATATTAGTTCTTAATAATTCACCGCATTTAATAACTCATCGCAAAGGCGGAAAGAACGCAAAGTTTTAAAGATCATTAACAATTCTCTTAATGCCCATTTTTAAAATAGGGACATTAAAATTAAGTAATATTCCCAACTTAAGATTAGACAATTTTTTTAAATAGGTAAGAAGTTGAGCTTTATGAATGGGTTCAATTTCTCCAACAGATTTTAATTCTAAGATAACCAATCCTCCAACAACGATATCCAGCCGATATCCACAACCCAGTTTTACTCCTTTATATGAAACTGCCAAAGGCTTTTGCCTTTCAAAAGAAATATTACGGATTGCCAATTCTCGACATAGTCATTCTTCATAGGCTGATTCCAACAGCCCTGGCCCTAACCTGCTATGGACCTCAATTGCTGAACCGATAATTTCTTTTGAAAGTTCATTTTCCAATTTCATTAAGTCTTTCTTTGCGTCCTTTGCGCCTTTGCAGTGAGATTTAATTTGTTTGTTTACGATAAATACGTATTGCAGGCGGAACAATAGTAACGATAAAGATCACAGATAACAGGACCACAGGCCAAAATATGGGCTGGTTCCATTCTCTTCGCCTTTTCATGCGAAGTTCAGGGTTAATTTTCTTATATTTAAGAGTGTTGTTTGCCATTTTATTTGGATGAGCATTCAGGTACCACTCATGATAAAGCCCATAACCTATAGGGTGTAATCCCCATATCCAGGGAGCATCCTCCTGAAGGATATGAAGCATTTTTTTAATAATTTCAAGACGTTCCGGGCTGTTTTCCAAATTGACCATTTTCTGAAAAAGAACATCAAATGCCGGATTCTCATAATTTCCGGCATTTTCTCCATGCTTTTCCACTTTCTTGTTCGGTCCATAAAGGAGAAAGAGGAAATTCTCCGGGTCCGGGTAATCGGCATTCCACCCCCATCGAAATATTTGAGCTGTTCCTTTGGACATCTTGTCCTGAAAACGGTTGTAGTCTGTGGAACGGATGACCAACTGGATGTTGATTTTCTTAAACTGTTTTCTTAGCCAATCCGTGTAAGATTTAGCATCAGGCCCTGAAGAGGGGGTGTCAAAGTGCAACAGCAAGGGTTTTCCTGTTTTAAAATTTTTTCCTCCGGGATAGCCGGCTTCCGCTAATAATTCTTTTGCTCTGGAAATGGGTTTTCGAAGCAGTTTACCCTCTTCCCAATTATACACAAAGGGATTTATTCCCGGTTTTCCCTTCTGGTATCCAAATATTCCCGGAGGCAGGGGGCTTTGGGCTGGAATACCCCTTCCATTTAAAAAAATCTGGATGTATTCTTCGTAATTAAGGGCTAATGAAATAGCTCGGCGCAGCTTTTTCTTTTTCTCGCTGTATCCCCCCACCACATCATCCAGCATATTAAAACCCATATAATAAGTAGAGGTCTGGACTGAAGTAGCGAGGCGAATATTTTTTGCCTTCATGCTGTCCGTCAGGTTCACATCCCCCTCGGCTCCCACCCGAATTGCCTCGTCAAAGCTGTCCGAGGAAATGCTTGAAGTATCGTAATAACCCTGGAGAAACTTAACCCAATAAGGGATTTGCTCTTTTTCCAATTTATAGACCACTTTTTCGATAAAGGGAAGCGGCTTTCCGGTATCTTTCAAAAGACCTAATTCTTCTACCCCGGAGAAACCCATGGAAGGATAAAGTTCTTCATGAAAATTCTCGTTTCTAACAAGGACCATTTCCTTATTAGGGTTATTGACTTCCAGTCTATAGGGCCCTGTTCCTATGGGATACCAGTTTAAAGAAATCTGGCGGTTAAGGACTGGTCCCTGGCCGTAAAAAACCTCCGCTTCCCATGGCATGGGGCCAAAAAAAGGCATGGCCATCCAATAAACAAACTGAGGATATTTTGCTTTAAGGTTTATTCTGAAAGTATATGGATCTACCTCTCTAACGCCGGTAAGAGGAGTCGCATTAAGATCAAGGAGAATGGGATTTTCTTTTTCATCCAGTTCCTGATTATATGCCGCGCCGGCTCTGGCTTTTCTTTCCGCTCTTATTGTTTTTAATTGTTTGGCCAGGCCTTTTGCGTATTCGGAAAATCCCTCTATATTTGAAGCCATCACCGGAAAGATCGGACAGTGTAAAAGAGGGCTAGCCATGCGCTTGATCTGATATATATAATCCCCTGCTGTCAGTTCTCTGCTCCCTGTTTGCTCAAAATCTTTCAATTCAAAAATAGAAGCCATATCGTTATAAGAAAGATTATGATAAAGGTAGCTTCCTTCTTCATCCTTTGCAAAGGCAGGGTGTTCTTGAAATTTTATTCCCTGTTGTATTTTTATCTTGTAAACCGCCTTGGCTACCTGTTCCTCAGAGGCATTCTTAGGCAGAAGGTTTCCTTCTTTATCGTAGTAAGCGGGTTGTGGCATTTCTGTGGCCGTCAGAGGAATTAATTCATAAGGCCGTTTTAGATAATGGTATTGAAAGGGAGGTTCGTAAATCTGAGCGATAAGGGCGTATTCATTGGAGCTATAGGACCGGACAGGATCCAGGTGTTTTGGCCGCTCTGAAAAAGAGGAGTAGAGGATATTTTGTCCGCTTTCTTTCTTGCTGTAGGGATTATTAAGGGGATTATCAAAACTGCATCCAAAGGGAACACAGCTTATCAAAACAATAAAAATAACGATGATTTTTTTCATTTAAAGAAAATAGCTCTCACAACTAAAATAAATTACTTTGCTTTTAAATCCCACACTATTAAAGGCAACACTCCTCTTTTAATCCTCCCTAATAAGGGGGTGTTAATTAGCCAATCCAAGGGCCTTTCTTAGGGCTTTATTCATTTTACAGTAAATTTTTTGGTTTACAAATACCCTTTTTGAATATAAGAAAGAAGGGAGCAAGGGAGTAGTTGTTGAAAGAAGATCTGATATCCTGATTATTATTTATTTTAATGAAGCCAAGGGTGGATTTGACCTCTTTTAAGCGCCGGACTTTAAGAATAGCCAAAATGGATAAATTAAGTATTCAAATATTTTGAAGCTTAGCATTTTGACATCTGGAATTTTCATAAGGCGAATGAATTGAGGCATACCATTGCAATTTAAGAATTCTATGTTCTGGCAGGGCTGGTAGAGGCGGTTAGAGGGGTATAAAAAGTTAAAGGGTGGATATTACTATGCTTGGAAGCAGAAGAAGTGAGGCAAAGGCAGTTAATCTAATATGATGGTAGAAATTTTAATCCTAATCTGGTCGTATTATTAAAGTCCTTCTTTGTCCACATTAATTTTGCCGGAGGGAGGTCCTTACCCAGAATAAAGACAGCCAATTCGCCGCCATTTTTAAATGGCAATGTGCTATTAGTCCTTAACCCTAATCCTATTTTTGACATATCAACTGCTTGCGTTTCAATCAAGCCAAATTGATTAACCAGAATGCATTCTTTTTGAAAAGGTATTCTTTTATCAGTCCTATTATTTTGATTCATGACATATTCCTTTCTTCCTTCTCCAGCATACCATTTCTAACAAACCTGAACCTAAAAGGAGCACGGTGGTAGGTTAGGGGTATTGCGTTAGAAAAAAATTAATGTGTTAAAAAAGTATTAGCTAATTTTTTCTAAAGTTGGATGGATCCCAATGAAATAGTTTCAGCCTTTCTTTAACACAGTTTAAGAGACCTACAGCTAATTCTGTTTTAGATTCCATCCCTTGTCTAAAAAAATAAAAATGCGTAGATGAAGAATAAAAAAAGTTATTAATATTATGCTTCAAAATAATTTTCACTAATTTCATTATCCCCTCGTGATAAAAATCCTGATAACTTCACTATTATTTAAAAGCATTTTATCTGCCAGCCACACACACAGGAAGCTTGCCATAATAAAAGGCAATCTTGTTTGTTATTCTATTTTAAAATAAGGCTTTTCTTGTTTTTGCTTTGTATATTAGAGCAAGATTTACGCCAGCAATCGATACTTTCTTGTAACTGATTGATATTTAATAACTTAAAAGCAAAGAGCAAACCAAAGAATTATACCCAAATAAACAGTTTGTAAAGACATCCGACACCATAATTAGGCTTCTCGGCGCTTAAAATTGCCATTAATTCAGATCACCATATAATTTTATTTGTAATAGGAGTTTTTTCAGCAAATGCTGGGATATGATTGGTGGGTTTGAAAATGTTAAGTTTACCGACAGCGTTTATAAGATTGATTGACAATGCCTTTTCCCCTTTTGGATAAAGTCCCTGGTCTACCTCTGCCTTATCTTTACAACTGTATAATTCCCTTTACAAACCTGCCCAACTTTATTTAGTTTTCCTCACCTTAGCTTATTATTTTGACTCATACCTACTCATGCATCTAATATCCAATTCTGAGCGCTTTTGCCCCGAACAGCACATTTGTGATTAGTTATAACCGTAGGATTTAAAGGTGGCCTTAAGAAAAAGCACAGTCTCTGTCTCCTTCCGTAAAGGATTTTTTTCAAATTGATCTTTACAAACAAAAACGGCAGCTTGATGAACAAGCTGCCGTTTTTGTTTGTAATCATGACAAATTTCAGCGTTACCATTCTGCACGATGGCTGAACAGATGGAAACCAGCTAGCAGAAAAATCGTTTTAATTACTGAAAGAGGCCTCTATTGTAATTATTGTATTGGCGCTATTTTGATCTCAACCCGCCTATTTTTTGCGCGACCATATTCAGTATCATTGGAAGCAACCGGGGCGCTTTCTCCAAAGGCAACAGTTTCGATCCGTGAAGAAGAAACCCCCTGCTGAATCACAATATTTTTCACCGAATCTGCCCGTCGCCGGGAAAGGTCCATATTATAGGATTCTGAACCGGTGCTATCGGTATGCCCCTCAACCCGAACCACTGTTTGCGGATAGTCGCGTACCACCGATGCTATACGAGTAATCTCAGAATAAAGCCCAGGCCTGACCACGGCCGAGTTAACATCAAACGTTACATCACCCTTCAGGCTAACCGCTAAAAGATTCCCCTCACGACGAATGGACGCCGCCTCGGACTCGGCCAGCGCTGCATGCATATCCCTTTCCTGGTCATCCATCATTTTGCCGACACCAGCTCCGGAAAGTCCTCCAACAGCGGCTCCGATGGCTGCGCCGATGAGGGTTGCCTTGGTATCCCGCCCCGCCGCCTGGCCAATAATAGCTCCGGCCACAGCACCGCCTGCAGCTCCGTAGGCCCCTCCTTTCTGGGCTTTGGTCTGAGGCATACATCCCGTCAACAATGCCAGGCAAACAAATATTACTGTATTTCGCATCATAACCTTACTCCTTTATCACAAAGTAGCCCTAGGGCAAAATGTAAGGCAACCATACTAATTAGACTCGCAAAAAGCCGCTACAGTTGCAGGTCATTCTCACCAATATTAAGAGTTACAACCTATCTACTCAAGGGAATTGCCCTCTTGGCGATAGCATGAAATCTAAAAAATCCTAAACGAGCAAATAAAGCAAAATCATCACTCTGTTACACAAACCTAGCATAACACTTAGTCTTAAATCCATCTACTTCTTCTTCACAATAAACTATAAAGCATGGATCATTCCCGGCGCCAGACCAAGCAGAGTAAGCAGAATATTAATCCAGCTCAATGGGGAAGTCAAAAATTAAGGGTGATTTGTGAGGGCGATTCTAATCGCTGTATCTGCTAATGTCAAGAAAATTTGGGGGGCAAAATGAGATGTTAATGGGACAGTAAAAACGAAAAGTTCAGCCCTTTATTTATAAGGCTTTCAGAGCATCAATTCTACAGGGTTTTTGGAACAAAATTTCAATTCCTTTTGATTGCCATATTAATGTTTAAAATCATAACGAACATTTAAATGAAATATTTAACTTTCTACGTTTCGCTGTTGAATGTGAATTTATAAGGATTTTTTTCACTGCGATAAGGATTATAATGTTGGGCAGAGGACACCTTGACAAGAGAAAAAGAGTGACTAGGAAGAGTAATTTCAAGCATGCTTGAAAGTTTTCGTTTTTTTCTTTTAATATATTTATCTGGTAATATATTTATCTGGTAATATATTTATCTGGCCATATCCTTTCTATATATGTCAGTATTGGTTTCTCTACGAGAATATGGCTATTGCTGCTTAACTGAGTGTCCACTCAAATGGGGCAAGATCATCTTTTCTACACCGGTGATTTTACAAGTTAAAATTATCAGGGGTATACACTTAGTAAGCATGCCTCAACTTTTTTAGATGCTCCGGCCAATGTAGCTACTTAGGGTTTTGAGATAGGATTGAATATTGGGATGCAAGGGGGCAGATATTAAAGTTGGATGAATTTGTAAAGGGAGTTATGAAGCTGTGAAGAGATGGCAGAGGGAGACCAGAGACTTTATCCAAAAGGGGGATAGGCATTGTTAATCAATCTTACAAATGCTATCAGAAAACTTAACATTTTCAAACCCACCAATCATATTTCAGCTTTCGCTTAAAAAAACTCCTATTGTCAAAATTTTGTCGAACCCTGCATTTTATTTAAAACCAAAGGGAAATAACAATCCTATTGATTGATAAGGGCTAATTTGCTTTCCCCTTCCCTTGGCACTATTAATGCACATGCAAATGGATAATGATTGGGAGGCGAGAAATGAAAAATACTACATCTCGGTTTTGTTATGGTAATTACGATGTTAGAGAGTTGTTGCCGATTGTGCAGAAAAAGTTTGTTGATGGCATCACAATAGTGGAACTTCTTAAGAAGGCCCAAAATGATGTGGAAAAAGATAAAGTCGCTATTGTAGCGTTACTTGATCTGGATGATGAAACTGTGATGCACATGTTAAGTGATAATAATAATGGAAATGCTAATTTTCACATCCTTTCTTGCCGCAATAGGCTAAAGAAGACCTTGAGGCATATGGCAATGAATCAAAATAATAGGACTGATAAAAGACTACCTTTGCAAAAAAAATGCATCCTGCTTAATCAATTTGGCTTGCTTGAAACGCAAACAGTTGATATTTCAAAAATGGGATTAGGGGTAAAGACTGATAGCACATTGCCATTTAAAAATGGTTGTGAACTAACTGTCTTTCTTCCGAGTTTGGATAATTTCCCTCCGGCAAAATTAGTGTGGACAAAGGAGGATTTTAGTAATACGGCCAGATTAGGATTAAAATTTTCTACCAGCATAATAGGTTAACTGTCTTTTCCTCACTTCTTTTCCTTCCAAGCATGTTACCCTTTACTTTCTATACCCCTGTAAGTGCCTGTACAAATCTTGCAAGAGCATAGAATCCCCTTCTACAGCAGTGATTTTACAAGTTAAAATGAATAAGGTATGCTTAGTAGGCATGCCTAAACTTTTTTGGATGCCTTCTGATCTTACCCCATTTGAGTGGACACTCAGTTAAGCAGCCAAAGCCATATTCTCGAATTCAGTAGGCGACTTATAACTTATTGCTGAATGCTTCCTTTGCCGATTATAAAACACTTCAATATACTCAAAAATACACTGCTTCGCTTCCCTCCTGGTACGGAA
>Ga0255058_10001771_pt1 | contig 12125 bp, 8 predicted proteins | sample Cases_109_9_MG_FD_188637 | JGI IMG/M metagenome (GOLD analysis project Ga0255058, IMG submission 188637) | Seawater microbial communities from Amundsen Gulf, Northwest Territories, Canada - Cases_109_9 | ecosystem: Environmental > Aquatic > Marine > Gulf | place: Canada: Northwest Territories... | reverse complement strand
GCTGAACATCGTTCGGAGAGCTCGAGATCATACCCAGGACCTCACTCGCCGCCGTCTGCTGCTCAAGTGCCGCGGTAAGATCGCGCGTGCGCGCCTCGACTTTATGCTCCAAATTCTCTCTGGCGTTTTTGATCGATCCGCGCATCGCGTCGAGGTCCTGCGCGAGACTTCCGATCTCGTCACGACTGCTCTTATCAATGGGGGCTTGCAGATCACCGGCAGCGATTAGTGCTGCAGAGTTTCGCAGATTCGATAATGGACGGGAGATGTAACGTCTCGTAATAAAGATGGAGGTAAGCGAAATCGCCGCAATAACGGATATGGTCAGGGCAATGATGCTGAGTATATTAGAGATAACCTCTTTCCTAACGCCCTCCCGCGATACAACGAATTTAATTGCACCGACAAACTCATTCCTATGTCCGATGTCGGTATAATATAACTGTCGTTCCTCAACGATAAATTGTGAGGAGCTTATGAAGTACGCATAGTCTTTGTCTTCATATTGTTTACTTGCATCTCGAAGAACGACTATTTGTTGATCCAGTACGATCACATAGACGATCGCTTCATCCGACATCATTGCCTTAACAATATCGTCCAGAACCAAGATGTCGCCCTTCCACAGTGCTATCGGCAGACTAATCGCGGCGAGTTGCGACGCATGATCCGCGCGTCTTTCGAGGTCAGCGCTAATTCTGGCACTACTAACAAAGCCCGCGACCACAGCAAAACCCAGCAGAAGCAGGGTTACTACGCCGATGAAGGCGTAACTAAAGCGGCGACTAATGCTGCGAACCTTGTGGGGATGTTCTAGTGGTGGCGCATTTGGCATGGGTAAAAACCCGCTTGGTAGTGCCTTAAAACACCTACCGTCTGCTGATACCTAAACGAAGCCCTGCTGCCTGCCGCACCCTCTGGAAGAAGTGAGCCAGGCTTGGAATACGGGCCGAAAAGACGTCCATCGGCGGACGACTCCTTTCGAGCGAAATCTGCGACAGATTAAGCCTATATCGCGAGACGGGCAAGTAGGTAAGACGATTTCTCGGCGGGGCGATATGTCAGATCTGACTACGGCCATAAGGTTTGGGTAACACCCATTGTCGTAATACACTCCAATTCAAGAGCAGAACCACAAATTCTTGCCTCCTTCAGTTTGTTTTTCGGGGAACCCAAAAGACGATGCGCCTGATACCGAAGGTCAGTGAGGTCATCGACCGGCAGGACCTCAGGCGCGCAGTGCGCACGCTCGCCTACGGTACCGTCGGTGGGGCGGTATTTTATTGGTTCAACATGCCGCTTGCCTGGATGATGGGCGCGATGGTGGCGACGACCGTCATGTCAATGAATCGCCACCTTTCCCTGGACCGCGCGCTATGAGTGGCAGGGGATCTCACTCGATGAGTTCCCCAAAGTGAAGCGTTGGTTCGAGACGATCTACGCGCGCCCGGTGGTCAAGCGCGGGATGGATGACGTGTATGATGAGTTACTGGCCCAAAAGTAGCGCGGCGGCGGGCATCCGAGAAGCCGACTTCGCGTAAGAGCGCGATCTCTTTTTCGGTCATGCACTTTGGGGACTTACGGCCGCTTGGATAGATGACTTTCCAGTACCCCGGGAAATTCTTTGATATCGATCGGCTTTGCAATATAACCGTCGAAACCGTCCGCGAGTAGACGCTCGCGATCACCTTTCATGGCAAACGAAGTCAAGGCGATGATCGGAATTTGCTTAGTGCCCGGGTCGGCCTTTAAGACTTGCATGGCCTCGCGCCCGTTCATCCCGGGCAGCATCACATCCATCAGAATCAGATCGGGTTGCCGTTCCAGCGCCAACTCGATCCCCACTTCGGCCGTATCCGCGTCGATGATCTCATGGCCCTTCACGCTCAAAACATCGCGAACGAGCTTTAAATCCTTCGGATTATCTTCGATGATCAATATAAGTGCGCCCACAATCGCTCTTGCCCCTGCTACTTGGCCGCTTCCCCCGGCACCTGATAGATCATCACCTCATCCTTGACGTTTTTTAGTTGCTTCTTGCCAATCTCTTTCATGGAGAAACGCCCGTCGATGCGCCGCGCCGTCTCCGGCCCGACGAGGATCGCCCCGCCCTCGGCGACCCCGGCGATGCGGGCGGCCAGGTTTACTACCGGCCCGAGCGCGGTATAGGTCCAGCGCACGCCGCTCGCGCCCTCGTACTTGGTGGGGCCGATCAGGGCGATGCCGGAGTTGATGCCGATGTGCACGGAGACCGGATCGAAGACGCCTTGGAGCTGCTCGTTGAGCTCAGCGGTTTTTTGCATGATTTCAAGCGCGGCGTTCACGGCCTTGATAGCATGGTCTTTTGGATCCGCTCCGGGAAAGACTACCATTAAGCCATCACCACTGGTCTCAGTCACATCGCCCTCATGGGCATGGATACAATCGAGAAAACGCGAGAAGTACTTCTCGACCATAAAATCCGCGGTCTGGCGCATGCTCTCGCTCAACTTGGTATACCCGCTCACATCCACGAACATGGCCGACATGTCCTGATCGGTCTTCTCGAGCACCGGCGCCTCGGGGTTCTCCTCGAGCATACGGATGACCGATTGCGGCACAAAACGGGCGAGGTATTCTTGGCCCCCCCTAAGCGTGTGCATTTTCTTTTCCACGGTTTCCTTCAAGCGCAAGGAGGTCTGGATGCGGGCGAGGAGCTCGTCGCGATTGACTGGTTTGGTGAGGAAGTCATCAGCGCCGGCCTCGATGCCTTTAACGCGATCTTCGAGCGCATCCAGCGCGGTCATAATCACGATCGGGATGAGGCGGGTCTCCGGGTCGTCCTTGAGCTTCTTGCACACGTCAAATCCGTTTATGACCGGCATCATCACGTCCAGCAGAATGAGGTCCGGCGACTCTTTCTGCACCTGCTGCAGCGCTTCCTCACCGTTGTAGGCTTTGACTATTTCATATCCTCTGGGAAGCAACATCGCTTCCATTAGTTTCACATTCTTCTCTTCGTCATCGACGACGAGGATCTTTGCCTGAGAGTCGGTCATTGGCTTTGTTGGCTTCTTGTTAGCTGCCTCGTAGATCGATCAGCTCATGGCCGCTCGTCCCACCTGGGCAGTATTCTGGCTTGGACTTCGGTCATTGGTTTAGTTGTTCGGCAAACGTTGTCTATTGCCGTTCGCTCAGGAAGCTTTCCAGTTGCTCGGGAAACGCCTTAATGTCGATTGGCTTGGGGATGTAGCCGTCGAAACCCTCCGCCAACAGACGCTCGCGATCGCCTTTCATGGCGGAAGCCGTAAGGGCGATGATGGGGATCTGTTGAGTACGCGCGTCAGCCTTAAGCACCTTCATGGCCTCGCGGCCGTCTATTCCGGGCAGCTGTATATCCATCAGAATAAGAGTGGGATGCTGCTCACGGGCCAGCTCGATCCCGGCTTCCGCGGAATCCGCCTCGATCGTCTGATAGCCCTTGAATTGCAAGAGGTCCCGAATGAGTTTCAGATTTTTCGGATTATCTTCGACAATCAGAATACGCGCGTTTGCCATCTATTTCGCCCCCTCAAGTGCTTTCACCATACTTTTCTGACTATATGAGTAGCGCACTTCCTTCGCGCTAACGGAGTGGTTCAGGCACTCTTTCTAAACTCCGCCTTACCTTTGGTCGGCAGCGTAAACGTAAAGATACTGCCCTCGCCCGGGCTGCTTTCGACCGATATCTTTCCCCCGTGTAGCTCGACCAGCTTCCTGGTCAATGTGAGACCAAGGCCGGTGCCCTCGGGTTTGCCGGTAAGCGTTTCCCCGACCTGTTGAAACTCATCGAAGATGCATTGTTGGTCCTCCGGGGTAATACCTACGCCGGTATCCCACACAGCGATCTCGATAACCTCATTGTGCCGTTGTGCCCTAAGACCCACCTTGCCGTTATCGGGCGTGAATTTTACGGCGTTGGAGAGCAGATTGAAGACGATTTGTTTGACCTTACGTTCATCCGCAATAAAGGAGTCGACGTCGTCGGCGACCTCTAGCGATAGCGCGATGCTATGCGCGCCAGCCTGTTCCTTGACCAGCACGAAACTAGTTTCGAGCAGTTGGCGGAGATCGACCGCAGTCGGCTCGAGTTCCATCTTGCCCGCTTCAATGTTCGACAGATCAAGAATATCGTTGATCAGGCGAAGCAGATATTTCCCGCTGGTGGCGATGTCGTTTAGATACTCCTCCTGTTTTTCATTCAGCTCACCAAACATTTTTTCTTGAAGCACTTCGGAAAAACCGATAATCGCGTTCAGCGGCGTACGCAACTCATGCGACACGTTAGCTAGAAACGTGCTCTTCGCACGCGCTGCCTGCATGGCCTGATCGCGCGCGATTTTCAGTTTCTTGACCAGTTCTGCGAGCTCTGTTTCCCGATTTTTGAGCTCGGATATATCGGTGTACACTGCGACGGTACTGCCATCCGCTGTCTTGCGTTCATTAATTTGGATCCAGCGACCATCGGCGCGTTGCTGGATGTGCGGTCCGCGTGGGTTGCGGTGGTTTTCCAGTCGCTCCGCAACCCAGGCATTCACACGGCCCTCGGCGTCGCGTATTAGCCCGCGCTTGGCGGCTCTGCGGATAATCATCTCAAAGGTCGTACCGACTGCCAGGTCGTCGTCGTCGACTGGATGCCAGGCGCTGCGGTAGCGGCTGTTGAAAAGTGCCAGGCGATCGTCGGGGTCGTACAGCGCAAAGCCATCGGAGATACTTTCGATGGCGTCCAGCAACCGCTGGCGCGCCTCGGTCACCTGTACTCTTGCTTGCTCGACTTCGGCGGCGGTGTTACGGAATACGATCAGCGCCTCGCTCATGCGGCCGATCTCGTCGCTGCCATCGGCTGGTATGCCGACCTTCAGGTCGCCGCCGGCAATAGCGAGCGTGCTTTCGGTGAGAGCGGTGAGGCGGGCGATCAAGTTGCGTTCGACATAAAGCCAAACGATGAGCGTCGAGCTGATGAGGCTCAGAGCCACCACTGCGATCAGAATCGCGGTGCCGTAGAATTGCACCGACAACACCTCGCCTTTGGCGCGCGTAATATCATGTTTGGCACCCACAACGAGCTGTTGCACCGCTGCACTCAGCTGGCTTGAGAGGTCAGTATTCTCGGCGATTTGGCGTTCGGCACCGACGATATGCTCGAGCTCGCGCCGGCGCGCGCGCAAAACGCTGTTACGCCCCGCAGCCAAGGTGCGAAGTCGGTCAATCTCGCGCAACAACGGTTGCTCGAGTTCCGGGTGGAGCTGCTTGGCCTGGTTCTGCAACGTGATCAGTGACTGCGTCAGGGGCGCGGAAAATGCTTCGAGATCGGACAAAGTCTCGGCCGACACGGCTTTAAGCAGCGTGTCATTTATAGATAATGCTTTTAGGTACGCTTTCTCCTGTGGCAGAAGTGCGACGACGGATCTGGCAAGCTTGACCACCCGCTTGTCAGACGTGGCGCCGCGACCCTGTACCAGGCCCTCAAGTTGTGCGAGATCCGCGTCCATCGTCAGGACCCCGGGACTCAATAGGCGCTGAATCGCAGCCTGCGTCTCGGCCAACTCGCCCAGTAGCGTTTGCTTGCGCTCACCCATAGCGTGGGCGCTGGTGACGACAGTCTCGAGCGAGATGAGGTTAAGGTTTAACCATTCCACTATGTTTGTAATTGATTCAATCGCAGCCGGTTCTATGCCGCTACGCTTAAGCTCAATCAATAGATCATTGAGGCGATCGAGGTCGCCGGCGATCTTTTCCGACAACTGATCCTGCTCTTCCGGCGTGCTTGCCGCCAGCAACGCCGCCGTTGTGGAAGCGATCCGACTAGCCTGTCGGGCCAGCTCCTGTGAAGCCAGCGCAGAAGGAACCCGTCGCTCGGTAATGCGCTCGAGCGAATCGCCCACCTCAGAGAAGGCGTACAAAGCGGCGATAGCGGCAAGCACCGCGAAGGCGCTAACCCCGAGAAACGCCGATAACAGCCGATTGCGGACGCTTCGATCCGCCATTGTGATCACGCCCCCTTAAGTGCGTTGAAGAATTTCCTTGACCATACCCACCAAACGCTGTGGGCTGTATTCTTCCTTCTGTGCTAACCGGGCGATCCGGCCCCTTAGCCGCTCCTTCTCCTCAGTGGTGAGGTGCTTGACCGTGAATAGGACCACAGGTGGCTTGTTGGTTGCGGGAGACCTCTCAAGGCGATCCAAGACCTCAAAGCCGTTCACCTCCGGCATCAGCAGGTCAAGAATAATGATGTCTGGTTGTTCCTTCTTTGCAATCTTGAGACCTTCCTCGCCGCCGTAGGTTTTTAAGACTTGAAAGCCTTCCGGCTCCAGCGCAGCCGCTAGCAGCTCCACCGCCTTGGGATCATCATCGATGGCTAACACCTTGATCGGCGTTTTCTGCGCTTTGGGTTCCCAAGTGATGGTCTCTAGCGCTTTGGTTAGCGCTTCTTTTTTTATGGGCTTCACAAGATAATCCGCAGCGCCAAGTGCAAACCCTTTTCCTTTCTGATCGACAATAGACACGATGATGACCGGAATATCCTTGGTCGTGGCATCGGCTTTCATCTGGCTAAGAAATTCCCAGCCATCCACCTTCGGCAGCAACACGTCGAGGACGATAGCTTTCGGGGACAGCCGTTTGGCTTTCTCCAGTCCTTCCTCGCCATCCTTGGCAATCTCGACCGCATAGCCAGCCTCACTGAGATAAATGCGGAGAAGATCTACTGCTTTCGGATCATCTTCGATGACCAACACCAGCGGGCCCGTTGATGCTGCTTGCTCCACGCGCTCCGCGACTATTTTCTGCTGGTCGGCGGTAAGCGCTGGGTGCTGCGCCTCGCCGGTGATCGGCAAGGTAAATGTAAAGATACTGCCCTCGCCCGGCGTACTTTCTAGGCGAATGCTGCCCTCGTGCAGCTCTACCAGCCGCTTGGTCAGCGCCAGGCCGAGACCGGTGCCCTCGGGTTTGCCGGTCAGTGTTTCCCCGACCTGCTGAAACTCCTCGAAGACGCGCTGCTGGTCCTCCGGGGCAATGCCCACGCCGGTATCCCATACGGCGACCTCGACAGTGCCGTCGCCCTGTCGTGTCTTAATCCCCACCTTGCCCTTGTCTGGGGTGAACTTCACGGCATTGGAGAGCAGATTGAAGACGATTTGCTTGACCTTGCGTTCATCCGCAATAAGGCTGTCGATGTCGTCGTTCATATCGAGCGACAAGTTGATACCATGCGCCAGCGCGCGCTCCTTGACTACTACCAGAGTGCCTTCCAATAGCTTTCGGAGATTTAACGCAGCCGGCTCCAGCTCCATTTTGCCGGCTTCGATCTTCGAGAGATCCAGAATATCGTTGATCAGGTTTAACAGATGTTTGCCGCTGGTGAAGATGTCGTTTAGATACTCCTCCTGCCTTTCATTGAGCTCACCGAACATCTTTTCTAGCAATACCTCCGAGAAGCCGATGATGGCGTTCAGCGGCGTGCGCAGCTCGTGAGACATGTTGGCGAGGAACTGCGATTTGTGCTGGCTTGCGACCTCGAGTTGCCGGCCCTTGTCCTGGATTTCCTGGAACAGCCGCGCGTTATTGATCGCGAGCACTGACTGAGTCGCAAAAGCCTGAACCAGATCCACCACCGGTGCCGGAAACTCACCGGCGGCCTTGCGCCGCACGACCAGCCCGCCAATGATTCGGTCTTCGCGGAGCAGTGGCACGGCGAGCAAAGCTCGAAAGCCCGCCTGTTTCATGTAGGGGAGAGGATAGCGTGGTGCGTTCATAAGGTCCGTCACCTGGACCGGCGCCCGCTTCATCGCGGCCTGACCCATCCCTGTCTCGTCCCCTACACGCACCCGGGACGTGCGCAACGTCTCGATGAGCTCTGCGCTCACACCGTAGTTCGCCCGCGGCACGAACACCTGTTCGGCCTCGTCGAACTCGTAGATGGTGCCGGCATCGGTCCTGGAGAGCTGTACGGCGTGGCCAACGATTCTCTTCAACACCGTCTCCGGCTCAAGGGTCGAGCTGATCGCCTGGTTAACCTCACCAAGGGCCTTCAGCTCCTCGACCGATCTCCTGAGTTCCCGCGTGCGTTTCTCGACCTTCTGCTCCAAGTTCTCCCTCGCTTCTTTAATTGATCCTCGCATGGTATCGAGATCCTGCGCGAGCATACCGATCTCATCGCGACTGCCTTTATCGATGAAAGTTTCCAGATCGCCCTGGGCAATCGCCGAGGCCGAGTTCTGGAGTTGCGATAATGGACGCGAAACGTACCGTCGCGTGATTAACATGGAAGTGAGCGAGATGGCGACGATAGTGAGAAGCGTCAACGCGAGAATGCCTGAAATCTGGTAAAGAACGTTTTTCCTTACGTTCTCCCGAGACATCACAAGCTGGACGGTGCCAACTTTACTGTCTTGGAAAACGATATCTGCGGATCTGGAAATGAAGTCAGCGGACTGTTGAAATGATGCGAAATCTCTTTGCTTATACTTAGAGCGTTTCCTTTCAGTGATAACCTGCTTCCCCCATAGTATTTTTACGTATACGACGGATTCATCTAAAAACATCGCTTCGACGAAATCCTCGGCGACATCGTTATCGAGATTCCATAGCGGTGTCGGTAAAGCGATTTGCGCCAGCTTCAGAGCGTTATCGAGACGATTCTTTATCTCGGTATCGATTCTCGCGATATTGAGAAATATGGCGACTGTGGCAAATCCAAACAGGATCAACGTCACCACGCCAATGAAGGCGTAACTAAAACGGCGGCTAATGCTACGAGGCTTAGGTTTGCGCTCTTGTAGAGAGGTATCTTCCACGGAAGTTCCTATGCGGCCCGCATTACTCTACGACAACCGCCCCTTTTAGTAGATCTGGGGGTATCTCAACCTTTAGTAGTTGGCTGGTGGTTTTGTTGATTACCAGCACGGGCTGTTTCTCTGTGTAAACGGGTATGTCTTGCAGTTTTTCGCCTTTTTTAACTCTATTTACAATGATTGCCGCGGCTTTCCCTAGTTTGTAATAGTCGGTAACCACGCCCATAAGAGCGCCCTTGTCTATGTACTTCTTGATAGACCCAATGTTTCTTACGTTTGCAGCTTTGAGTTCCGTTCCAATCAATCCGGCTTTTGAAACGATGAAAGAGTCCTGCGGCAAATAGACGGCATCCACGACAACCGACTTATTCTTGAGTTTCTCGAGGTTTTTCTGCAATGCGTTCTCCGCGGGAGGAGACCGCAGGTCAATCAGTTCAATGCCGAAACTCGCGGATATGTCTTTTAGATTCTGCCTTATGGCCATCGAGTTCTTTTCGCGGGGATTAAAAATTAACCCGAGTCGCTTGAATTTGATTACTCTTAAGGCTGTTTCGATTTGTAGCGGCAGCGGAATGGCGTTGCTGACGCCGCTGATGTTGGCGCCGGATGATTCCATTGTCTGAACAATCCCGGCCTTCACCGGAGCGGCGACGATGTTAAAAATATGTGGAACCTGATTCTGAACGATGAACCGTGTCGATTTGGAGACAGTTGTGCCAAAGGTGTAGATATAATCGAAGTCCTTAAGTTTGGGTTTTAAGTCCTCCCTTAAGAGGTGCCCTAATCTTGTCTTGTCCTGGCTTGCATTCATGACTGTGTACTGCACGGAGTAACCCAGCTCCTTTAATCCATCCTTAAATCCCTGCTCCGCTTTCGTTTCTCCTCGCCAAAGTATCATCGCGATGTTTAGATCTTTGCCGGCGGCGAGAACAGTGCTGCTCGGCATAAACGTGACCGCCGAAATGAACAGTATGGCGGTTAGAAGTGTTCTCTTCATGGTGACATTCCTGAATCCATTTGGTTGAATACACCAGGCCTATTGCGCCAGCCACACGGTAGCGAGTTGCTGGTTCTGGTAGTGGCTCGGACTGATTTTCCAACCGCGCACGACAGAGCGATACGGGATGATGCGGTACCACCACAGGGTGACAAACATATGGGCTTGCTCGTCGAGTGCGCGCTTTTCGAACTGTCGCATGATCTTTCGTTGTTCAGCAGCATTGTCTGTGCGATTCATCTTGTCGAACAGCTCATCAAGCTTACGGTCCTTGTAGTTAGCCCAGTTGTTGCCGGACCGGTCATTGGAGATGTATTTCGACACGTCGAGCAGCGGGTTGACTGCTGCCTCGCAGTTGAAGTCAATGCTCACCTCGAAGGCATCGCTACGACTGCGCAGCGCTTTGAAATAGCCCTTCGTGGGCTGCACCCACTGTTGTGGTTCAAGGCCGATGGCTTTCCATTGCGTGATCAGCCACAGCGAGACGATCTTGTACGGTTGGTCCACATCGCGAATGAGGAACTTAAACTGATAACCGTCGGGTACACCGGCTTCGCGCAGCAATTTTCGCGCTTCAGCACGGGACTTGTCGAGATCCGGCCAATAGCCCGCGAGCTGTTGGAGCTCTTGCTTCGTAGCGGCCAAAGAATGGCCGGGGAAGACCACACCGCCCACGGTCTTCACAATCGCGTTTCGCGAGAGAACTCGCGAGCCATTCCAACGATCAACGGCCAAAGTCAGGGCGCGGCGAACGCGGGCGTCATCGAACGGTTTGCGCAGGTGATTGGGGGTCGCCAGCAACACACAGTTCCAGTCGGATTCTTGTACGGTGATTTGGCCTCCCAAGGCGCGGACCAGGAGATCGCGACGTTTTGGCGGGAAGCCGCGGAATTCGATCAAAGCATCGCCGTTGCGGATGGCCTCCACGCGCAGTGACTGCTGCTTGGCGAACATGGCCTTAAAGCCATCCAGGTAGGGCTGGTCCGCGCGAAAGTAGCTCGGATTGCGCTTGCCCGTAATGAACTTGCCGGGCTCGCGTTCTGACAGCATAAAGGGGCCAGAGCCCATGATGTTTTTCTCATACCAGTGGATATCGTTGGCCAGTTTCTTGGCACTGTAAATAAAATTGAACGGGTTCGCCACGGCGGGTATGAACGCAGACGAGGGGTACTTCAGCTCGAACACTACAGTGTAGTTGTCTGTGGCATACACCTTATCCACCATGGTGTAGAAAGCCTTGCGTGCGCTCTTGACACCCTTGGGTGGGAAGATGATCTTGTTGAAAGAGGCCACCACATCGGCGGTCGTGACCGGCTGCCCGTCCCAAAACTTGGCGTTGCGGCGCAGCTTGAAGGTGTACTTCTTGCCGCCATCGGTCGGTTGAGGAACCTCCAGCGCAAGATCGCCGACGATGTCGGTCGGGGAGGAAGGGTTCTCAGGGTTTACCCGGATCAGTGTGCTGTAGAACGGCGCAACAGGATGAATCAGCGCGAACGTCGCTTCACGGTGGCCGTCAAAGCTGGGCGGCTCCGCCGGTACTACATAGGTCAGGATCCCGCCGCGCTTGGGTGTTTCGGCGGCCATGGCGCCAAGCGTCGGCAGGACCAGCGCCATGATGAAAATAGTTGAAGTAAGGCGCAATGCCTTAGCACTGTGAGCCATGACGTACCTCCTCCAAATGTTGGACTTTCTTTCTTGGCTTATCTCGTCTCAGGGCGACGTGCGCTAAAAGCCCCAAGCGGCTAAGACGCAGACCGATCCGAGTTCGTGGCGCGTCCTTTGTGTCGAAGCATTCCGTCATAGGGAACGTCGTCCACAAATCTGACCGCGAAGCGAGGTCATCAATGGAGATGACCTGACTGGGAAGACCGGCCTAATAAGGAGAGGGCATCCAAAACCGACAGTCTGTTGCGACAGATAAGTAGATTACCCCCATGTCGGGCGATCCACAATAAGAACCCACAAGCGAGTCTAGGCAAACCGAGGTCATAATCAAGGACCTCAGCCTTCGGTGGATATGGACGGATTTTCGGACGTTTCTTGGCCAGCAACAGCGGGGGGCTTACTCACTCATTCCCGCGTCGCTGGGGCTTAACCAACCAGTCGCGAGTGGGACCCGAGGCGAGCCCGAGGGCGGCCAGAGCGCTAATGACGTCCGCGGCTCTTGTCGCAAAATGGCCAGTTTCGCCTGCGGACGACGAACTACCGACAGACCGACATTTTGGGAAAAGGTCTCTGTCGTAATACACTTGGTACACTTTAGCCCAAGAGCAAGAACAGAAATCAGTCCATTCGCTTTGTTCCCGCCGGAATTAAAA
>Ga0255058_10001770_pt1 | contig 12128 bp, 8 predicted proteins | sample Cases_109_9_MG_FD_188637 | JGI IMG/M metagenome (GOLD analysis project Ga0255058, IMG submission 188637) | Seawater microbial communities from Amundsen Gulf, Northwest Territories, Canada - Cases_109_9 | ecosystem: Environmental > Aquatic > Marine > Gulf | place: Canada: Northwest Territories... | reverse complement strand
GCCGCACTCCAGCACCGCGTCGATCGAGACCCGCATGTTCTCGACCCAGTTGAGGGAGTCGAACACCCGGAACAGGTCGATGCCGGCATCCGCCGTCTGTTCGACGAAGTAGCGCACCACGTTGTCCGGATAGTTCTTGTAGCCGACGCCGTTGGCCCCGCGCAGCAGCACCTGGGTCAGCATGTTCGGCATGGCCTCGCGCAGGGCGGCAAGGCGTTCCCAGGGGTCCTCGTTGAGGAACCGCATGGCGACGTCGAAGGTCGCCCCGCCCCAGCATTCCATCGACAGCAGTTCCGGCAGGAGTCGGGCGTAGTGCGGCGCGATGGTGATCATGTCGTGGCCGCGCATGCGGGTCGCCAGCAGCGACTGATGGGCATCGCGGAACGTGGTGTCGGTGAGGAGCAGGCGCTCCTGATCCAGCATCCACTTGGCGAAACCCGCCGGGCCCAGCTCCTGCAGCCGCTGACGGTTCCCCGGCGGCGGCTCGCCCGCCGGCAGCTTGGGCAGCGGCGCCAACACGTGCCGCTCGGCCGGCAGTCGGCGGCCGGCCATTTCCGGGTTGCCATTCACCTGGACGTCGCCGACGAAACCGAGCAGCCGCGTCGCCCGGTCACGGCGCTTGGGAAACTTGAACAGCTCCGGCGTGTCGTCGATGAAGCGGGTGGTGTAGTCGCCGGCGCGGAACTTGGGATGGCCGATCACGCCTTCGAGAAACAAAAGATTGGTGGCAACGCCGCGGATGCGGAATTCGCGCAGCGCCCGGACCATGCGTTTCACGGCCTCGTCCGGCGTCGGTGCCCAGGCGGTGACTTTTTCCAGCAGGGAGTCATAAAACGGCGTGATGAGCGCGCCGGAATAAGCCGTGCCGCCGTCGAGCCGGATGCCGAAACCGGCCGCACCCCGGTAGGCCCTGATGCGCCCGTAATCGGGCACGAAATGGTTCTGCGGGTCCTCCGTCGTGATGCGGCATTGCAGGGCGTGCCCGTTGAGCGCGATCTTGTCCTGGGCCGGGACGCCACTCTCGGGACGGCCGATCTCGGCCCCCGCGGCGATATGGATCTGCGCCTTGACGATGTCGATGCCGGTGACTTCTTCGGTCACCGTGTGCTCGACCTGGACGCGCGGATTGACCTCTATGAAGTAAAAGTTCGCGCTGTCCAGGTCATAGAGAAACTCGACCGTGCCGGCGCCGCTATAGCCGGCCGCGCGGCCCAGGCGGACGGCGTATTCGGCCAGTTCGGCCCGCCGTCTATCGTCGAGATAGGGCGCGGGCGCGCGCTCGACGACCTTCTGGTTGCGCCGCTGGATCGAGCAGTCGCGCTCGAACAGATGCACAAGATTGCCGTGCTGATCGCCGATGATTTGAACCTCGACATGACGCGCCCGGCGCACCAGCTTTTCCAGGAAGACCTCGTCATTGCCGAAGGCGGCCTTGGATTCCCGCCGGCCGGCGGCAATCTGCTCTTCCAGCTCGGCCTCGTTTTCGATCGCCCGCATGCCGCGCCCGCCGCCGCCCCAGCTCGCCTTCAGCATCACCGGATAGCCGATCTCCGCGGCTAGGCGCCGGGCCTCCGCGGGGTCGTTCGACAGGACGCCGCTCGCCGGGACCATGGGAATGCCCGCCTCCTTGGCAAGCGCACGCGCGGCGACCTTGCTGCCCAGGCTGCGCATGACATCGGGCCGGGGGCCGATGAAAGTAATCCCCGCCGCCGCGCAGGCATCGGCCAGCTCGGGTTTCTCGGACAGGAAGCCATAGCCGGGATGGATCGCATCCGCGCGCGACTCCCGGGCCACGCGGATCACCTCGTCGATATCGAGATAGGCCTGGACCGGATCCTGGCCCTCGCCGACCAGATAGCTCTCGTCCGATTTGAAGCGATGCAGCGCGAAGCGGTCTTCGTGGGAGTAGATGGCGACCGTCTGAATCGCCAGCTCGTTGGCCGCGCGAATCACGCGAATGGCGATTTCGCTGCGGTTGGCGACCAACAACTTGCGGATCGGCGGCGAGCGCCGCGGCGCACTCTCCCCCGAGGTATTTCCCACGGTCATGGTATTGGTTCCCCTCCACCCGCTTTTTTCCGGCCGTTATACAGGCTCGGGGCAGCTAGTGGATAAAATCCAACATACGATACCCCTACGATCCCGTATCCCGGTTTCTCGGCAGGAGAGGACCCGCTGGCGATGCCCCATGGCGCCACTGGGCATCGTCGAGGGTCTTCGACGCCCCGAGACGCCGGGATACGGGACCCGAAGGGCGGCTTCCCGAGTTCACCGGCCGCGTTGCGCGACGCTTGTGATGCGATGGCATCACGGCGCATCGCGCGCCTCGCCGGGTGAACTCGGGAAGCCGTCGTATGGGCATCATATGTTGGATTCTATCCACTAGACAAAGGGATCCGGCCGCGCCCGGCACGCTGCCGCGCCGGCAACTCAGAACAGCTCGCCCTGTTCGCCCGGATATCGAACGGACCCGTCAGGCTGCGGTTCGGCGCCAGGCGTGAGCTCCGCCAGCTCGATCTTTCCCGGTCCCAGGATGTGCAGGACCACGTCTCCCGCAGCGAGCAGGTAGTCGGTGATGATGCGGCGATGGCACTGCCACCACAGCGCTTCGGCGCACATGACCGCCGCGCGGGTGTCCCGCGCCCTTGCCCGCAGCTCGCCGAGGGCGGCGCCGAACGCCGGAGACAGCGCGTAGTCGGCATAGTTCCGGAACGCGTCCTGCCGCCACAGCCCGTTTGGCGAGGGCCGGCCGAGATCTTGCGCGCCGCGGCGGCCGCCCAGCGCCTTCATGTGCCGGTAGCCGATGCCGGCCCGCTCAAGCGCCCCCGCCAGGTGATCGGAATTAAACTGCGGATTCGTGCGCGAGCGCGGATAGGACCGGACGTCAACCAGGGAGGCCACCCCGGCCTCCTTCAGCAATCCGATCAGCTCTTCCAGCGAGCGCGTGGAATGGCCGATGGTATAGACTTCCATGTCGCCACGATGGAGCTTCGCCTTGCCCGGCGCAAGAATCCCGGCGGCGACGAATAAATTTTGCGAGGGGAGAGGAGCGATGAAAGCCCTGCTGCAACGGGTGAGCGAAGCCCGGGTCGAGGTGGACGGCGCGATCATCGGCGCCGTCGGCCGAGGGCTCGTCATCCTGTTCTGCGCCGAGCCGGAAGATCAGGAGTCGGACGCGGACGCGCTCGCCCGCAAGATCGCGAAGCTGCGCATCTTTCCCGACGAGGCCGACAAGATGAACCGTTCGCTGCTCGATGTCGGGGGCGGCGCGCTGGCGGTCAGCCAGTTCACCCTGGCCGCCGACCTCAGCCGCGGCAATCGCCCCGGCTTTTCCGGCGCCGCGCCACCGGAGCTGGGCGAGTCCCTCTACCGGCATTTTTGCGAACGGCTCGCCGGGCTGGGCATAACCGTAGAGACCGGCCGCTTCGGCGCCGAGATGGCGGTTCACCTGGTCAACGACGGGCCGGTGACCATCTGGATGGACAGCCACGCCAAGTCCGGGTGAGCGGTATTCCTACTGGCCTTCTTGTGCGCCGCCCCGCTTGTCGCCACACTCCGCCCCGGAGAAAGCCATGGCCGAACCCCTGCTGATCTATGACGGCCGAGTCAAGTCCGACTGGATCGACTACAACGGTCACATGCGCGACGGCTATTACGTCGTCGTCTGCAGCGATGCGACCGACAATCTGATGGACCACTTCGGCATCGACCAGGACTATCGCGACAGGACCCAAAGCACGGCCTTTACCCTGGAGCTGAAGATCCGATTCCTGGCGGAGCTCAGCGAGGACGAACCCTTCTTCATCACCGCCCAGATGCTGGGATCGGACAGCAAGCGCTACCACGTCTACCTGCGCATGGTCCGCAAGGAGAGCGGCGACCTAGCGGCAACCCATGAATCCGTCATGCTCCACGTGGACCAGACGGCCGGCCCGGCGTCCGCCCCTTTCCCGGACGAGATCGCCGCCCGCGTGGCGGCCCTGACCGAGGCCCACAAGGACCTGCCGTTTCCCGACGACGCCAGCCGGCCGATCACCATGACGAAGAAAAAGGCGGCCGGTTAATCGGGAATCGTGTCAGCAGTCCTGTGGTCGGCAGCTTGTGCGATGGCCGCCCGCGCCCCATGTCTATCTGACTTGCCCACTGTTTATCCGACTTGCGCAAAGTGCGACCCGCGACTTCGGAGGTTGGCCCATGTGCGCTGGCAGGCTTAGACTGGTTTCATGCGTCGCACTCTGATCGCCGCTCTTTTATGCCTTGGACTCGCGGTCTCGGCCACGCCGGCGCCGGCCGAGGAGTTTACCGCCGGCGGCCTTCGGTTCAGCGATGAATTGGGCGGGTTCCGTCTGATCTCCGTGACTGGCTCAGGCACCGCGTCCGATCCCATTGTCGTGGTCGAGGAGATCACCCAGGTCGGGCCCGCCGTGCTGACCATCCGCGGCCAGCAAATGATCCCCATGGGGGACGCCCCGGCGCGGAAGGCGGCTTTCGTCAATCTGGCGGTCATCAAGGTCGTGATCAACGGCACCCATCGGGCCTGGACCGGTTTCGACCTGGAACTTCAGGAAGTACTCAAAGAGCCGAGTCCCTACCAGGACGGGCTATCCTTCGACCAGCTCGGCAGCTTCTCCGACGAGCCTTTCGCCTCCGACAGCTTTACCCTGACCCGCCGGATGCCGGAGCCATACGACCGGGTTCAATTCTATGACGGCGCCGTCGATCCGGGCGCGGCGGTTCGTTTCAACCTCTTCATAACGGACCCGACACCGGCCTCGGTGTTCTATCTGCTGCAGGAACCGCACCTGATCATCGCCCGCGGCCCCGAAGCCGCAGTCCGGCTGGCCGCCGCCCGGCCCAACGCGTCCCGATAATTCTTCATCACCGCCGGGTCCGGCTAAGGAAATCCTTACCATTTTCCTGCCAGCCTGAAGGCATGTTGACAAGTGCTTGGCATTTAAGCAGTTTGCGCCGCGACGCGAAGGCAACGATTCGGGTGCCGCTGGCCGCCGTGCGGGAAAACTCTGCAGTCCAATCGCCAAATCCGCAGGAATTTGGCCGTATGACCTGGACGCTCGCCCGGGTTTATGTCGTTTGCCTGCGGTTTGCCCAGGTCATCAAACGCTCGAAGCGGGCAGCGGCGGGACTTGCCGTGGCCATCCTGGTCGCCGCAAGCCTTGGCTTAAGTATCCCGTTCGCCGGCATGGGTCCCGAAGCACCGCCCTTGGCCGATCTGGAGGCGCCCTTGGGCGGCCCGCAGGACCGCGGACCGCACGGGACCGATCTCGCCTCCCAGACAACGTCCGCAGCCGGTGTGGCAGGCCAGTCCCAGACTCATGGCCCCGCCGGACGCATCGCGCTCGCCGTGGAGGCCGCGCCGGCCGCGGTCAACCGGCTGGTCGAGGTTCGGCGCGGCGATACGCTGATGAACCTGCTGGTCGATGCGGGCCTCGAGAGAAACGAGGCTTATGGTGCGATCGCTGCGCTGAGCGAGGTCTTCAGCCCGAGGAAGCTCAAAGCCGGCCAGGTGATTCGATTGGCGATGCTGGCGGACGGCAGCGGCGCGGAGGTCCTCTCCGACGGCCAGCAAGCCGAGACGCTTCGCCTGATCTCCCTGGCCCTGACACCCAATCCCGAAGAGGACGTTCTGGTCGCCCGCCAGGCCGATGACAGTTTTGCGGCGCGGGTCGAGGCGCGACCCTTGACGCGCCGTCTCAGCGCCTACAGCGGCACCATCGAGTCCAGCCTGTTCGAGGCAGCCCGCGATGAGGGCATGCCGGTCGAGACAGTGGTGGAATTGATCCGCCTGTTCAGCTTCGACGTCGACTTCCAGCGCGAGATTCAGCAGGGCGACCGTTTCGAGCTGCTCTACGACAGCTTCTACGACCGTGCCGGCGAGCTGGCCAAAACCGGCCCGCTCAAATATGCGTCCATGGTGCTGAGCGGCAAGCGCCTGGAGTTCTATCGCTTCGTTTTACCCGACGGCAGCGACGATCACTTCGACGCAAATGGCCGTTCGGTGCGACGTGCGCTGCTGAAGACTCCGGTGGATGGCGCGCGCATCTCCTCCGGCTTCGGCATGCGCAAGCATCCGATCCAGGGCTACAACAAGATGCACCGTGGGGTCGACTTCGCCGCCCCGCGCGGCACGCCGATCTATGCGGCCGGTAAAGGCGTGATCGATCGGATCGGACGCAACGGCGGCTATGGCAAGTACGTACGCATCCGGCACAATTCAACCTACAAGACCGCTTACGCCCACATGAAGAGCTATGCCAAGGGCATGAAGCGCGGTGACAGGGTCAAGCAGGGCCAGGTCATAGGCTATGTCGGCTCGACCGGTAACTCGACCGGTCCGCACCTGCATTACGAGGTTATGGTCGACAACAAGCAGGTCAACCCGCGCAAGATCAAGCTGCCCAGCGGCAAGAGCCTCAAAGGTGCAGACCTGGAGGCCTTCCAGCAGGTCCGGGCCGAAATCGACCGTCTGCGCGGGCAGAGCCTGCCGGATCTTCAGATGGTGCAGGGCGGCTGCGGTAACGATCTCCCGATCACACCGGCAGCCTCGGATAACGCCGCCGGAACGGCCGCCGGCGCGGAGACCTGCTGACAGAGGCTAGGCCGCTTCGGTCTCGACCTCTTCGCCGTTGATCACGAGGCCCATTTCGCCGGCCGCGACGCGGATCTCATCGCCGTCGGCAATCTTGCCCGCCAGGATCATTTCCGCCAGGGGGTTCTGCAGCTCGCGCTGGATCACCCGCTTGAGCGGCCGGGCGCCGTAAACCGGATCGTAGCCCCTGTCGGCCAGCCAGTCCTCGGCCACAGCGTCCAGGTCCAGGCTGAGTTTGCGCTCGGCCAGCATGGCACGCAGGCGGTCGAGCTGGATCCGGACGATGTCGGTCATCTGGTCCCGGGTCAGGCGGTGGAACAGCAGCATTTCGTCCAGGCGGTTGACGAATTCGGGACGAAAGGCCATGCGCACCACGTCCATGACCTCCTCGCGCACTGCCGCGCTGTCCTGGCCGGGCGGCTGGTTCGCCAGCACATCCGAGCCCAGGTTCGACGTCATGATCACCAGGACGTTGCTGAAATCCACGGTGCGGCCCTGGCCGTCGGTCAGGCGGCCGTCGTCGAGGACCTGCAGCAGCACGTTGAAGACATCCGGATGCGCCTTTTCGATCTCGTCGAACAAGACCACCTGATAGGGCCGCCGGCGCACCGCCTCGGTAAGCGCGCCGCCTTCCTCGTAGCCGACATAGCCCGGCGGGGCGCCGATCATCCGGGCGACCGCGTGCTTCTCCATGTACTCGGACATGTCGAGGCGCACCATGGCCTGCTCGTCGTCGAACAGAAAGGCCGCCAGCGCCTTTGTCAGTTCGGTCTTGCCGACGCCGGTCGGCCCGAGGAAAAGGAAGGATCCGATGGGCTGGTTGGGGTCCTGCAGGCCCGCCCGGGCGCGGCGCACCGCGTTGGAGACGGCGACGATGGCCTCGTCCTGGCCGATCACCCGCGTGCGCAGGGACTCCTCCATGTGGAGCAGCTTCTCGCGCTCGCCCTCCAGCATCCTGTCGACCGGGATACCGGTCCAGCGTGAGACGACGCCTGCGATCTCGTCCTCGGTCACCTCTTCGTTCAACATGCCGTGGCCTTCGGTCGCCGCGGCGTCCTCGATCTCCTTTTCCAGGTCCGGGATCACGCCGTAGGCCAGCTCGCCGGCGCGTTCCAAATGGCCGTCGCGCTGGGCCCGCTCCAACTCGCCGCGGGCTTCGTCCAAGCTCTCCTTGAGTTTCTGGGCACCGGCCAGCTTTTGCTTCTCGCTTTGCCACTGGGCGGTCAGCTCGGTCGACGCCTGCTCCAGCTCGGCGATCTCCTTCTCCAGTATCTTCAGCCGCTCCTTGGAGGCCTGATCGCTTTCCTTCCCGAGCGCCGACTGCTCGATCTTGAGCTGGATGAGCTTGCGGTCGATCTCGTCGATCTTCTCGGGTTTGGAGTCGACCACCATGCGCAGGCGGCTCGCCGATTCATCCATCAGGTCGATCGCCTTGTCGGGCAGGAAACGGTCGGAGATGTAGCGGTTGGAGAGCGTAGCGGCGGCAACCAGCGCCGAATCGGTGATCCGCACGCCGTGATGCAGCTCGTACTTCTCCTTCAGCCCGCGCAGAATCGAAATGGTCTCCTCGACCGACGGCTCGGCGACGAAGACCGGCTGGAAGCGCCGCGCCAGCGCCGCGTCCTTCTCGATGTCCTTGCGGTACTCGTCGAGGGTCGTCGCACCCACACAATGCAGATCGCCGCGCGCCAGGGCCGGCTTCAGCATGTTGGAGGCATCCATGGCGCCCTCGGCCTTGCCGGCGCCGACGAGGGTGTGCAGCTCGTCGATGAAGACCACGATCTCGCCCTCGGCCGCGGCGATTTCCTGAAGCACCGCCTTCAGGCGCTCTTCGAACTCGCCGCGAAACTTGGCGCCGGCGATCATCGCGCCCAGATCGAGCGCCATCAGACGCTTGTCGCGGAGGGTTTCCGGCACGTCGCCGTTGACGATTCGCTGGGCCAATCCCTCGACGATCGCCGTTTTGCCGACGCCCGGCTCGCCGATCAGCACGGGGTTGTTCTTGGTGCGGCGGGCCAGCACCTGGATGGTGCGGCGAATCTCCTCGTCCCGCCCGACCACCGGGTCGAGCTTGCCCTCCCTGGCAACGGCTGTGAGGTCGCGGGCATACTTCTTGAGGGCGTCGTAACCCTGCTCGGCGCTGGGGGTATCGGCCGTGCGGCCCTTGCGCAGATCGTTGATCGCCTCGTTCAGCTTTTGCGGGGTCACGCCCGCCTCGCCGAGAACTCGAGCCGATGGCGTGCCGCTGGCAAGCGCCAGGGCCAGCAATAGGCGTTCGGCGGTGACGTAGCTATCGCCGGCCTTCTCGGCGATGGATTCCGCCTGCTCGAACAGCCGGGCCGTTTCCGGCGCTATGTAGAGCTGGCCCGCCCCGCCACCTTCGACCTTGGGCTGTTTGCCCAGTTCCGCCTCCACCCCCGCCAGGGCCCGGGCCGGGTCGCCGCCGGTCGCGCGAATCAGGTTGGCCGCCAGGCCTTCCTTGTCGTCCAGCAGGACCTTCAGAAGGTGTTCGGGCGTGAAACGTTGATGGCCCTCGCGCAAGGCCAGGCTTTGGGCAGCCTGAACGAAACCGCGCGAACGCTCGGTGTAGTTTTCGAAATCCATAGCTTTTCAACCCTCCTCGTCCGCGCCCGCGTCATCCGTAGCACGCGATCGATGATGCCTTGGGGTAATGCGCCCGCGTCCAAAAGTTAGCGGCCCGCGGTCACTGGCTCGTGGCTCGTGGCTCGTGGCTCGTTCGTGGCTCGTGGCCCCTCGCCTCGTACCAGTCTTGATATGGGGCTGTGGCAAAAAAGGCACAAGGGTTCGCTCAAAAAAGACCCAGTCGCCATGTCATTGCCATCGTTAACGGAATCCCGTTCATAGTGTCGGCTGTTCGATTGGCCCGGAGTGGACTGACCATGACGATCTCCGTCATCGACATTTGTCGCTATCCGGTGAAGGGGCTTAACGCCGAATCGCTCGAGCGCGTGACCCTCGCGGCCGGCCAGGGCCTGCCGCACGACCGGCGTTTCGCGATCGCACATGGGTCCACGCGGTTCGATCGCGAGGCGCCGGAATGGCTGCCCAAGACAAGCTTCTTCATGTTGATGCGCGACGAAAAGCTGGCGCTGCTGCGCGCCTCCTTCGATGCCGAGAAAAACAAACTGACGATCGAACGGGCGGGCAAACCGGTGGTTTCGGCCGACCCGACAGACCTGATCGGACGCACCCTCATCGCCGAGTTCTTCTCCGGCTATCTGGGGAGTACGGCCAGAGGCGCTCCGAAGCTGCTGGAGGCCGCGGGGCACATGTTCACGGACATTCCGGAAAAGCGGGTCTCGATCATCAATCTGGCGAGCGTACGAGATCTGGAACGGGTCGTTCGGCGCCCGGTCCATCCGCTGCGGTTCCGGGGCAACATTTACATCGATGGCGCCCCGCCCTGGCAAGAATTTGCCTGGGTCGGCTCCTCGGTTGAGCTCGGGGAGGTGCGCCTGGACGTCGAGGCGCCGATCGGGCGCTGCGCGGCGACCAACGTGGATCCCGATTCGGGGGAGCGCGACCTCAATATCCCGCGCGCCCTACAGGCCGGTTTCGGGCATGCCCGCATGGGCGTCTACGCCACGGTCACCGAGGCCGGAGAGCTGGCCGCGGGAGACATCTTGAGTTTGCCCGACTGAACCGCCGCGGTCACGCAGCGGCGCCCCGCCAGACGCAGGCGATCGAGCCCCTTCGACCTTGGAAAATTTCTAACTGCTGGATTCGCCTGCCTTGCAGGGCTCGCCGGACGCCGGTGTGACGGCCCCTTCAGCATCACCCTCGACCGCCGCCGCACCGTTCCCAGCTTTCGCGCGGGTTCGCGGCCGGCCGCGGCCACGTGGCTTGGCTTTCGCTTCCTCGACCGGCGCGGCTTTCGCCTCGCCGTCAGCGGCCGGTGGCTCGCCACCCTCCTCCGTCGCCGGTTTGACCTCCGGCGCTTGGCCGTTGCCCTCCGATGCCGCAGTGGATGGCGCAGTGGATGGCGCAGTGGATGGCGCAGTGGATGGCGCAGTGGATGGCGCAGTGGATGGCGCGGCGGATGCCGCAGCCTTTGCGGCGCCATCCACGAAAGGCTGCTCGGCGTCCATTGGATAAGGCTGACGCCCACCCCTCTGTCGCCCGGGCCCGGCGCTTTCGGCAGCACCCTGTTCCGCCTCGGCCGGTTCGGACCCCGCGGGCTCTGAAACCGCGGGCTCTGAAACCGCGGGCTCTGAAACCGCGGGCTCTGAAACCGCGGGCTCTGAAGCCGCGGGCTCTGACACCGCGGGCCCTGATACCGCAGGCCCTGATACCGCAGGCCCTGATACCGCAGGCTCTGAAACCGTGGGCTGCGGCGCCGGGCGCTGTGGGTCGGTCGTGTCGTTGATGATGCGGAAGTAATGCTCCGCATACTGTTGGTAACTCTCGGCGGCGATGCGATCCCCCGAGGATGTCGCGTCGCGCGCCAGGTTCACGTATTTCTCGTAGACCTGCATGGCGTTGCCGCGCACCCGAACCTCTGGGCCGTGGCTGTCGTAATTCTGAGATCTTTGGGGTACGAATTGTTTGCGATTCGATCGCCCGCGCGGGCGCCGTCCACTAGGCTGCTGTCTCATGTTTCACTATCTTCGCAAATGGACAAGATTTCGGCTGCAATCCCTGAATCGCCCCACTGGCGACCTTTGCTAGCCATTGGCCACGAACACTGTCTTGGAGATCGTGGAACGCCCTAATCAGGCGCAAGAGCATCCGCTCAGCGCCTTCAAGGTAGCCACAACGGCCTGGTATTCCAACTACTTTTTTTCATCCGCGCTATCCCTTTTGCCGTCCGCGCCGATGGCCGAGCAGCAAGCAACGCTGGATTCCAGCTAAATCGGGCAAGCAATGGCGCAGCTCCAGTCCCTCATCCCGGGCCATATCCGCGACCTCGGCGGCCTGTCCGGCGCCCAGTTCCAAGGCCGCCAGCCCGTCAGGCGCTAGCAGGCGGGCGACTTCGGGAACGACTCGACGATAGGCCGCGAGGCCGTCGGACCCGCCATCGAGCGCGGATCGGGGCTCGAATCGGGCGACCTCCGGCGCCAGTTCGTCTATATCGCCGGTTCGGATGTAGGGCGGGTTGCAGAGGATCACGTCCCAATTCCCGGCCAAAGCGGCACCCCAGTCGCACGCCACGAACGCGGCCCGGCCGGCCAGCCCAAGTCTGCCGGCATTGCTCGCGGCGGCGGCGAGCGCGGCGACATCCCTGTCGAGCCCAACACCCCAAGCGCCGGGCAAGGCCGCCAAGACAGCCAACAACAGATTTCCGCTGCCGGTCCCGAGATCGAGCGCCCGGCGGGGCCGGTCGCGATCGCCGACCCGATCGAGCACGGCCTCCACCAGGGTCTCGCTGTCGGGGCGCGGATCGAGCGTGGCCGGCGTGATCGCCAGGTCGAGGCTCCAGAACTCGCGCCGGCCGAGGATGCGGGAGACGGGCTCCCGGCCGGACCGGCGCTCGATCAGCGCGTCGAAACCGCGAAGCGCG
>Ga0255058_10001769_pt1 | contig 12131 bp, 9 predicted proteins | sample Cases_109_9_MG_FD_188637 | JGI IMG/M metagenome (GOLD analysis project Ga0255058, IMG submission 188637) | Seawater microbial communities from Amundsen Gulf, Northwest Territories, Canada - Cases_109_9 | ecosystem: Environmental > Aquatic > Marine > Gulf | place: Canada: Northwest Territories... | reverse complement strand
AAGGCGGCACGGCAACATTCGACCCTGACGGCCCGGGCCCGGCACCTATTTTGACCCTGCCAGGCACATTCGGTGTCGGTAAGGCCGGTGTCGACCTGTCGCAGGCCTTCCTGGATATCGCCTACGCGAGTAAGGCCGGTGACAATTTCGCGTGGGGTGCCGCGCTGGTCGTGGCAGTCCAGTCCTTCGAGGCCTTTGGCGTCGGCTCATTTGCGCCGTTCACCCAGACATTCGCGGAAAGCGGCGGCACCGTCCTCCCAGGCAACCTGTCAGGCAACGGCCACGAGATTTCCACGGGCGTTGGCGCGAAATTGGGATTCGACTTTGCATTGACCGACCGTGTTCGTTTCGCCGCCTCGTACCAGACTGAAATCAACATGAGCGAACTGGACGATTATGCCGATTTGTTCGCCGAGGATGGTGGTTTCGATATCCCGGCAGACGCCAAAATTGGTCTGACGTTCAAGGCCAATGAAGGGCTGTCACTTAGCTTCGATGTGGAGCACGTCTGGTACAGCGACATCGCTTCGGTGGGCAATCCATTCGCGAATATCTTCACCTGCCCGACCGTTAATCCCTTAAGCACGGATTTCAGCGGCTGCCTTGGGGGCAGCAACGGCGCAGGCTTCGGCTGGGAGGACATGACCGTCTACAAGGTCGGCTTTGAGTGGAGCAGTGGCACGGACTACACGTGGCGCGCGGGCTACAGCCACGGATCACAACCGATTCCAAGTACTGAAACCATGTTCAACATTCTTGCGCCGGGCACCATCGAAGATCATATTGCAGGTGGATTTACGAAGAAAATGGGCGAGTCCGGCGAACTGAACTTCTCGGTCATGTTTGCGTTCGACAGCAGCGTAACCGGACCGAATTTTTTCGATTTCGACCCAACAAATATAGTTGGCCCACCACAGAACATCGAAATCAGCATGTACCAGTGGGAAGTCGAACTCAGCTACAGCTGGCGCTTCGGCAAGTAAGACAAGCAAACACCGTTCAGGATAAGTTCAACGCCCCGCAAGACGGATAAACGTGTCCGTCTTGCGGCGGTTTGATTTGTTAGAGTAGCCCGGCGATCCAGGAGATCCCATGGGCCCAATTGGACGATTCGGACGATTTTTCAAAGATGCCCGTCGACGGCGGGTACTCCCTAACGCGCTGTTGTACATTTTCGCGGCGTGGGTCACCGTCCAGGTGGCCGATCTGTCGATCGAGGCCGGCGTCATACGCCTGGCACTCCGGGATGTGTTCGTAGCGGCATTTCTCGGCTTTCCCATCGCACTCATCGTCAGCTGGTTCTACGACATCACACGTAAAGGGATAGTAAGAACGCCGCCCATCGGTGCGAGATTGTCTTTCGACGGCTCGCTGCACACGCGAGACTACTTGTTGTTCGCAACTCTGGCAGCTGTTTGGGCGATGGCAGTCGTGTATGTCCACACACCGGAGCCGATCGACAAGTCAATCGCCATCCTGCCGTTCGACAACATCGGGCACGATCCGAACAATGCGACGTTCGCCTTCGGCATGCGTCTCGACCTGCAAACCCAGCTGCAAAAGCTTCACGATCTCAAAGTCATTGCGCGCGAGTCGTCGGACCGAATTTCCAACGACCTGTCGCTGCGTGAAATCGGCCGCAAACTCGGTGCGGCCTATATATTGAGAGGCTCGGTAGAGCGAGTGCTTGATCAGGTGCGCATTAGCGTAGTCCTGATCGACGCGGAGACTGACACGCAAACCTGGTCAACAAATTATGATCGTGATCTGACCGCTCGCAACTGGTTCGACATTCGCAACGAAATTTCTGGCTCGATCACGGACTCGCTACAAGCCAGCTTGTCGCCCGCAGAAAAGCAGAACCTGGTGACAGCCCCTACCGAAAACTTCGCGGCGCACCAGGCGTATTTGTTGGGCACGCAACGCATGGCGAAACGTACCACGGCGTCGTTGGCTGAAGCGGTCACGTATTTCCAGCGGGCGGTTGAACTTGACCCTGATTACGCGCTGGCCTGGGTCGGTTTGGCGGACAGTCTCTTTCTGCGAATGACCTATGCGGGCCTGCCAGAAGAAGAAGAATTCCCAAAAGTGGAAGCCGCGATCAACAAGGCGCTGGAGCTGGACGATTCATTGGGCGAGGCCTACGTAACATTAGGGACGAACCAGTGGCAAAAGAACGACTGGGCCGCTGCCGTAGCGGCTTTCGAACGTGCCCTCGAATTGAACCCCAACTATGCCCATGCCTTTCGGTGGTATGGCATTGTCCTGCGTGACCTTGGCCGCAACGAAGAATCTTTGCTGCAAACGACAAAGGCCCTGGAGCTCAACCCGCTCTCACCGATCATTAACATGAACGTTGGCTATGCGCTGGCGGGGCTGGACCGCTTCGATGAGGCCCTGGTGCAGTATAAGAAAGTCATCGAGATCGATCCGACGTTTCCGAGTGCGTACGAGACTATCGGAAATGTTTATTGGGAAAGGCTGGGACAACTGGACGAAGCCGTCGTCTGGTTCAGAAAGGCCGTTGCCTCCGATCCCGGCCAGGCATCCAGCCCGCGCGGGCTTGGATTCATCTACCTGGATCTCAATGACTCTGAACGGGCAGAGTTCTGGCTCAGGCGATCCGCGGAAGTTCAGCCGTTGTTCTGGTTGTCGAATCTTATTATGGAGCCGCTCTACATGCACCGCCGAGACGAAGCCAGGGCGCTGCAGCACGCACGCAAGAATATTGAGTTCGAACCCAAAGGCTTTGCGACGCTCGCTCACCTGCGTAACGACGATTTACGGGCGGGTCGTTACGCGGAGGCCCGTGACCGCTACGAGCGTGGTTACCCGGAGTTGTTGCAGGCGGGCGAGCCGACGATTCACGGGGGCAATTTTATAGCGGCTATCGACCTGGCACTGGTTTTGGTCAAGACTGGCGAGCAGCAACGTGCGGATATGCTACTGGATCGTAGCCTGGCGTTTCTCCCAACTATTTCGAGGCTCGGAGGGCTGGGAGAGGGATACGGGATCGCGGATGTCCTGATCTATGCCTTGCAAGGCAAAACCGAGCCGGCACTGGCTGCCCTGAGGGAGGCCATCGATCAGGGTTGGCGTTCCGCCTGGTGGTTGTACCTCGAACACGGGGCGGGTCTTGATGCCCTTCACGACGAACCTGAGTTTCAAGCGATGGTAAGCGAAATCAAAGCCGATATGGCGGCGCAGCTCGAGCACGTAAGAGCGATGGAAGCCAACGGCGAGCTGGAGCCGATTCCGGCATTGCCGGAAAAATAAACCCGGCAAATCGCGGACCCGTATACTCAGGCGACAATTGCGGCGGGAGATTGCTTTGACCTTATTGATTATTGGCGTCGTGCTCTGGAGCGCGTTGCACCTGTTCCCTGCGTTGCTGCCGGAGACCCGCGGCCGCCTCGTCGAAAAACTCGGCAATGGCCCTTACCGTGGAATGTTCGCCCTCGGCATCCTTGTAACACTCGTGCTGATCGTGTTTGGCTGGAGAAACGCATTAGTTGAGCCCATCTATGTACCGCCGCTGTACGGCAGCCCGGTCGTAACAGGGATGATGCTGCTTTCGTTCATACTGTTTGCGGCTGCCAACGCGCCGGGCAACACCAAGAGGATCTTGCGGCACCCGATGCTGGCGGGCATGGCTGTCTGGGCGGGCGCTCACCTCCTCACCAATGGCGATAATCGCAGCCTGGTGCTGTTCGGCGGCCTCGGCGTGTGGGCGATCGTTGCCATGCTGGCGATCAACCTGCGAGATGGCGGCTGGGAGAAACCCGCTGCCGTGGCCTATTCCCGCGATCTCATGACGATTGTTGGTGCGGCCGCGATTTTCGCGATCGTCCTCTATTTCCACGAAGCCGTAATTGGTGTGTCAGCATTGCCGGCAATTTAAGGTGGTAAGGCAATGAAAAATACCAACTGGCGCGAGATGGTGGAAATCGTGGGGCTAGTCAGCATCGTCGGTTCACTACTGCTGCTTGCGACGGAAGTCCGCCAGTCGAACAAGATTGCCCGCGCCGAGATGGAGATGACTATCAGCGAGGGCTTCATGCAAATGCAACTGCAGCGTAGCGGCAATCTCGATGTAGCTAAGTTGTGGTCGAAGATCGCGGAGCCCGAAGGACACCTGATCACGGCGACCGACAGCTCCCAAATGCGCGGTCTCACCTGGACCTATGTAAACCTGTTCTGGATGGTGCAGGCAGCGTACGACAATGAATTGATGAGTGACGCCGGGTTTGATGGTTACGTAGAGGTTGTTCGCTGGGTTCTTGAAAATCGGCCGGCGCTGCAGGATCACTTCATATTCGTTTACGACACAACGCCTGCCATGGCCGGTGAGCCGATCTTCGCACCGCTTGAAGATCTGATTCGCGAGCGATCTACCGACATTCAATGACTTGCAGTTTCCATCACTTTTGCATCACTACGACATCAGGAAACATCGACTAAACATTACATAGCAATCAGTAACTTACAAGCCATCCCAAGCAGACTTGATTCCAAGGTCGGCGGACGCCCCGCCCGCCGGAAAACGGAATCAGGTCATGAAAGCACTTATCGCAATCATCACATTCAGCCTCGCTCTGACCGCTTGCGCCGGCGCCCCCCACAAACCTGATCTGGTACGCAAGGCCGCCGGCTACGGTCAGACCGCGGTACTTTACGTACGGTCGACCGAGATCGAGTCGGTGTTGCGGCCTGTTTCCTACGTAACATCGCTTGGCTCACTGGTGCTCAAGTCAGCGGGTGGCGCGATGGGCCGCGTTGCCCTGAGCACGACACTCATGCCGGCACTGGCAGGCGACATTCCGCCTGTCGGCAACGCCGAGCCGATGGACCTGGTGGCCTGGGAAGCCCAACTCGACAAGGTCACGAACACCACGCAGTCTCGCGGAACGCTGGAGTTCCTGGTTGACGGCGAAGAATACTTCGAGCGTCTCGAGTCGGCGATTCAGACTGCAAACGAATCCATCGACATCCGCACCTATATTTTCGACAATGATGACTACGCCGTGTCTGTAGCGGACCTGTTGAAGGCGCGTTCGGAGGAAGATGTGCGCGTCCGCGTCATGTTTGACTCGCTGGGTACCATACAGGCGATGCAGGTCGATCCCGAATCGACACCGAGCAGCCACCAGGCCCCGCTCTCGATGCCAACCTACCTTCGACGTGACTCACGCACAAAAGTCCGCACAACGACCAATCCCTGGCTGACCGGTGATCATACGAAAACGACGATTATCGACAGAAAAATCGCTTACGTCGGCGGCATGAACATCGGTCGCGAGTATCGCTATGAATGGCACGACCTGATGATGGAGGTACGCGGCCCGGTTGTGAATCAACTGCAGTATGAGTCGGACAAAGCCTGGGCACGCGCCGGGCTGCTGGGTGATCTGGGCAATTTCATCGCATTTATCAAAGGCCAAGGTGACAACGCAGATGAAGAAGGCTATCCGCTCCGCGTCCTGCAGACGAAAAACTTCGACTCGGACATCTACAAGGCCCAGATTGCCGCAATCCGAAGTGCTCAGAGCTACATCCTGATCGAGAACGCCTACTTTTCGGACGACCGTACGCTCTATGAGCTCGCTAAGGCCCGTCGCCGCGGAGTCGATGTCCGCGTAATTATGCCCACAGAAGGCAATCACGGCACGCTCAACGCCAGCAATGAAATCGCGATCAACATGATGCTTGAGCACGGCATTCGCGTGTATCGCATCCCGGGTATGAGCCACATAAAGGCCGCGATCTTCGACGGCTGGATCTGCGTCGGCTCGGCAAACTTCGACAAGCTAAGCCTCAAGATCAACAAGGAGCTTAACCTGGCGACGTCGAACACTGCCGCGGTCGCCGAGTTGATGAATAAGGTGTTCATACCGGATTTACAGGCCTCCGAAGAGATCAGCGAGCCGGGCAAAATCACGATGATGGCGCGTGTTACCGAAGTCATCGTCGATGAACTGCTTTGAGTGGCCTGATTTTTCTGAAGCATAAGCCACGCAATATGCGACAATCCGGGTGTATTGCGGGGGCCTTGTATGACTAAACTGCTGCTAGTCCTTATTCTCGTGCTGCTGGTCGGCTGGCTCTTCATGCGCAGCCGGCAAAGTCGGACTCCCGTTGCCACGGAACGACGGAGTCGCTTGCCGACGAGTAAGAAGAACTATCACGCGGTTTCCATCAAGTTCGAACCCTATGCCTGCACTGCCGCCAAGGATCTGGACGGCAAGCGATTCCTGGCGGATTCCGCGCCGCGACTACCACTCCCTGAGTGCGACGTTTCGGACTGTAAATGTCATTTTGCGCATCATAAGGATCGACGCGCCGCAAAAGACCGGCGCAGTGTGTTTACTGCATCCGGCTATTCCGCTGCAACCGGCAAACACGAAGCAGAACGTCGGCACAGCGACGATCGTCGCCACGACGACGACGATGACTACATTTATTGACCCGTATTGCTCGAGCTAGAAGCCGTAGGCGGCGACGGTATTCTCATAGTCCGCCAGCTCATACTCGTGACGCGCACGATCCGCGACCAGCTGATCTATCTCGGATTCGAGCTCGCCCGTGCGCTCCGACAAGCGCTTGAGATCCGCAAGCAACAGTATGCGATCTTCAGTCGTCGTTTCAGTAGCTATCAACAGCGCTTCCTTGGACCGGATCTCGTTTTCGATCCGATCAAGCTCACGCTCCCGCGAGGCTATACGCGAATTAGCGGAATTGACGTTCGATCGAAGGCTGTATAACTGGTGGCCGACGCGGTATGCGTCCAGAAACTCTTCTTCGAGCGCCACGTCGCAAACACCGCTATAGGTGCCGCCTCTGACGCCCAGATTGTAGCCGCGGCTCGGCTGGCAAAACTGCACCAAACCTTCGTCACGACCCTCTTGATAGGCACGAAAGTCTGCCGTGACACCGTGCTTGGCGCAGGCCTTGCGGCGGCTGCTGAAGCGCTCGGTCGTGTAGCCGTTGGCACCGTCCTCGAAGCCGATCGCAGACCAGTCACTGAGCTCGCATTCTTCGCTGCTCATGCTGGCACAGCCACCCACAGCTAATGAGGCCAATACGACCAGCACCACCGAAATTCCTGAAATCCTGTTGTTCATGACGCACCTCGTCCCGTAATTCGTGTCTTGCCACAAGCGATGTGCCCGAGGCTAGCAATTCGCCGCCGGGTATTGCCGTGATGACAATCACATATACCCCTTATTAGCTGAATCAAAGCTGAAAATTGACGATCACGGCACCCCTCGTATGCCGTCACTGTGATGCACATCACAGTGGGCCGGGCGGCTGCTCGATACGCTCCATGCATGGATATTCAGGCCGTCAGTGGAGCTGCGACCGTCGCGGTCGCATGCGCGATCGTTTTCTTGCTCGCCGCCAAATCCTGGCACCTGCTCGCGAATGTATTCTCAGGCCATCCGAATTTCGCTGATAGCATCATGAGCGAAGCGGCGCAACGATTTCGCGATGAGCTCAAGCGACTGTCACGCGCGCAGTCGAGCTATCTCGGCGCCGCCCTCGTCTTTGTCGTCATGTACGTGGCGGCAATCGCATTTCAGGGCCCGGAACTATTCATTGGCTACCCCGAATGGCAGCTGTACTTGTTACTGACCACGCTCGCCAGTGCCGCACTGTTTGTGTTGTATTGCCTGATTCGGACTGTCATCTCGTGGCGCTCAGTACGATTCATGCGCGACGCCAACGTTGCGATAGGTCACCAGCTGCAGCGCATCGCATCGGCGCATGGCCGTGCCTATCACGACGTACCAACGTCCGCAGGGGTTGTTGACCATGTACTGGTCGGGCACGGCGGAATCTATGCCATCAACGTAGTAGCGAAACGACATTTGAAAAAAGCGTCGGTCCGCATCGAAGGAAATGACCTGCATTTTTCAAATACGGACAAGACCCTGTCGATCGTAAACGCCGTTGCGACGACCCAACGCTTGCAGAAAGAATTTCGCACGATTACCGGCAAAAACCTTCGGATCCGTTCCGTTATTGCCGTTCCGGGCTGGAACGTCACGGATCAGACTGGCAATGATCACCTGCTTGTCAACGAACGCACCCTGCCAATGATCAGCGGCTGGAAAGACCACAGCGACAACCTCATGAACGAAGATGTTGGGGCATTACAGAGGGACCTCACGGGTCGCTGCAAACTAAGGTCCGCCTGATCGCCTCAAAGTGGCTGCACACGCTCGGCCAATCGGTTGTTCTCCACGACATCCTGCAATTCGTCAGCCAGCTGCTTGCACGCGGCCACGGTGCCTCGCCAGGCGCGCTCGCGTTCCCCTGGTGAGAAATTCGTGAAGTCGGTTCGATCAGGAATCTTGCCATTTGGCAGTCGCGCAACGAACCCTGGTGACGGGCTGATCAACAGGGTTCGATCTGAATTCACAGTACTCACCTGTCGCCACGACAGTCGTTTGTCAAACCAGCCTGGTTTCAAATAATCATAGAAGTGCAGGTACAGCGCCAGCTTGTCCGGGGCGCTGTGTGGAAAATCGAGGTGGTAGTCGATAACTCCGCCATCGCGATACATGCCCGGCGGCGCCCCAGCGATGTTGCTGACGCCGGACAGCACGAGCGGAATTGCACCTGTAGCCAGAATGACGTCTTTGAGATTGCTCTCGCTGAGGTTGACCTGGTGCATGGGAAAGCCGTCAAGCGAATGAAACGGTGGCAGATCCCGCGCATCGTGAAACAACACTCGATCAAAGAACGCTCCCAGGACCCGGCGGCTCGCCATGTTCATCGTGGCAACTGATATCAGGCCGATGGCGAGTCCCAGGCGATTTTCGCTTGCCAGCAGACCGTGACTGCGAACGGTCATGATGTGTGTTCGTGTGCACGGGCTTGACAGGATCTCTCTCACGCCGCGGTCACCCAGCACATGCTCCAGTATGTCGGCCGTCCGGCGCGTAATTTCTTCACGATCCGGTTTCTCGCTGTACGTCTGCGAAAGATACGCCTCTTCAAACCGATCGATCGCCGCAACCGGATCGTTTTGCCCGTAACAGGCAAAACGCCACGCGCCGATGGACGTCCCAATCAAATGCACGGGCGACTGCAGTCGCGGCAGGATAGTACCGGCGACGACGCGGTCAAGCTGGCTTAGAACAAGCCATTTGGCGCCGCCAGATGCACCTGCGAGTGTTCCGAATCGTTCCGCCACAAACCCGTCAGCTCGAATCTCGCGAAACGCGGTTGGCCCGGCGCTGAATACCAGCGTATTGCGAGAACTATATGAGTGTGACATTGGTCTCAGTGTACAGATCGGCCGACTTGGTAGACTGAATATACGATATGCAGATTCATCGCTTAACATTAATGCTCACATTGTTCGCGGGCACCGCGGTCGCGACGCCCTGTACGGGCGGTCAAAGTAGTGGACTCGATTGCCTGAATGCCGAACTGCTTGCGCGGGTCCCCAATACGTCGGTTAGCACCAGCCCCGGCTCAGCCGCCGACGTATGGGGCTTCACAGACCTGAACAGTAATCGCGAGTACACAATCGTCGGCTACAACAATGGCACCGCAGTGTTCGATGTCACGGACCCGGAGAGTCCTGCCGAAGTCGGGTTCATTAATGGTCAAAATACTAGTTGGCGTGACATCAAGGTGTATCAGTTTTTCAATGCGCTCGAGAATCGATGGAACGCTTACGCCTATGTCGTCGCTGACGCAGCAACAGACGGATTATTCGTGATCGACCTAACGGAGTTACCTCATCGCATTTCGCGCAGCGGCGCGTTTAATACTGTTTTCCAGTCCGCACACAATGTTTTAGTGACGAACGTCGATTACGCAACCGGGCTCGCGCTGGATCACGCGGCACCCTTGTTAATCATCGCCGGCTCAAATATTGATGGTGGACGCTTTCGCTCCTACTCGCTTGCGAATCCGGCAGTACCTCAGGAAATTTCAGTCGCTAACGGCGTCGGCAATTTGTATATGCACGATGCCGCCTCAACATTGATAACGGACTCGCGAAAAGATCAGTGCCAGAACGAAACGCCGGACTATTGCGAAATTCTTTTCGACTTCAACGAGGGGTCGATCGTTACCTGGGACATCACGGATCCGGCGGCGCCATTCCTGTTACAGGAAACCGGCTACGCTGGTGTGGGCTACACGCATTCCGGCTGGGTCACCGAAGATCAGCAATTTCTGTTCGTTAATGACGAACTCGATGAGCTCAATTTCAGCACTAACACGACGGTCCGGGTATTTTCGCTGGCGAACCTTAACGCACCCGCGTTCATCGGCTCCTGGGTCAGCACCAACATCACGACAGATCACAACGGCTTCGTGCGGGGCAATCGTTACTACCTGTCCAATTACAAGCGCGGACTGACGATACTGGATATAACGAACCCGGCGAACCCGGCAAGCATCAGCGAGGCTGGATTTCTGGACACGTTTTCAGCACCCGACAACTCAGGGTCCGTGTTTCAGGGTGCCTGGGGAGCATATCCGTTCTTCCCGAGCGGCACGATTGCGATCAGTGATACCGGCAACGGCCTGCACATTATTCGCGACAACACGCTCGATGTGCCGCAGGGCACGCTATCGTTCACACAATCATCGTTCGCGGCTACCGAAGGCAACGATGTAATCGTGACGGTGCAACGATCGGGTGGCAGCAGTGGTGCAATCAGCGTCGACTACACATTGGTTCCGGGGACAGCAGATGCGTCCGACCTGGCCGCGACATCGGGCACATTGTCCTGGGCCGACGGTGACACGGGTGACAAGTCAATCACACTGAGCACGCTCGCCGATGGCGATACGACCGAAGGTCTTGAACTCATGCGGGTCAAACTGCTGGCGCCTACAGGCGGCGCGACGATCTCGCCCGCCAGCGATGCGAGTGTTTACATCAGTGATGGCAGCACCAGCTCCGTTGAGTTCGATAGCGGCGCGATCGAAGTCTCCGAAACCGGATTTGCCAGGGCCGTGGTCGTCGTTCAGCGCAGAGACGCCGCCGCGGGGGCCGTCAGCGTGGATTACACCATCAATGGCGGCGATGCGAGTGCAGGTATCGACTACCAGGGAGCGACGTCGGGAACACTGAATTGGTCAGACGGTGACGCCGACCCCCGATGGATCGAGTTCCCGATCCTAGCCGACGGCATCACCGAAGCAGATGAGTTTTTTGACGTGATTCTTCTGAACCCGACCGGCACAGGCCTGGGTGCGACTTCGCTGTCGCGCGTTACGATCCTGGCGGATGCCAATCCACCACCTCCGCCGCCCCCGCCACCTGGCGGAGGCTTTGGCAGTTCCAGCGGCGGTGGCACGCTCGGCTGGCTGTTTCTGAGCCTGCTTGGCGCTTTAGCGTTCGGTCAACGCGCGACTGTTCCTGCGGCTATTCGAACGGGTGTTGCCGGATAATCGTTTCTTCGCGGTCTGCGCCTGTCGAAATGATGTCGACAGGTACACCGGCAAGTTCTTCGATGCGTGCGAGATAGGACTGCGCGTTCGCCGGTAATTCCTCAAAGCTCGTCGCACCGACCGTCGAGCTGCGCCAACCCGGAACTTCTTCGTAAACGGGCACGCATTCCGCCAATCGCTCAACGATGACCGGCAAGCCGGGTATCGATTCACCATCGATCTCGTAAGCGACACAGATTCGGATCGTTTCGAGTTCATCGAGAACGTCAAGTTTTGTTACGCACAAGCCTGATACGCTACTGTTCACGATCGAGCGCCGCAGTGCAACTGCATCAAACCAGCCGCAACGCCGTGGTCTCCCTGTGGTCGCGCCAAACTCGTCCCCCACTCGCGCCAGGTGCTTGCCGGCATCATCGAACAACTCTGTCGGGAAGGGCCCCGCACCGACGCGCGTCGTATAAGCCTTGACGATACCCAACACGTAGTCGAGATCGAGCGGTCCGATGCCGGTGCCCGTACTGGCCGCTGCCGCGACCGTATTGGATGAGGTAACGAACGGATAGGTACCGTGATCGATATCGAGAAACGTGCCCTGCGCGCCTTCGAACAGGATGCTTTTGCCGCTCTGGCTCAGATCGCTCAATATCTGTGTGACGTCCGCGACAATGGGCACGACGACTTCCGCGGCGGCCATCGCGCCGTCCAGCGAT
>Ga0255058_10001768_pt1 | contig 12136 bp, 14 predicted proteins | sample Cases_109_9_MG_FD_188637 | JGI IMG/M metagenome (GOLD analysis project Ga0255058, IMG submission 188637) | Seawater microbial communities from Amundsen Gulf, Northwest Territories, Canada - Cases_109_9 | ecosystem: Environmental > Aquatic > Marine > Gulf | place: Canada: Northwest Territories... | reverse complement strand
AGCAAGCCGACTGTGGCGACGAGCACTGTGTAGCGCCGGTAGGAAGCCTCCCCCAGGACAATGCCGATGATCATGAGTGAACCGATGAGTGCGAGGGCTGGAATACCAAAAAGCGCCAACATTGGCCAGACGGGCATGGAGAACTCATCCAGATTCCCCACGTACAAGGTAAAGGGAGTGAACACGAAGACGTTCGCCACCAGGATGAGCGAGAGGCCCAGCGTCCTCAGGACCGGCTTTCTTCCAGGCGCCGTCAATGTTCAGTACCTCGATACGTCATCGATTCGCTCACCCGAGGCGGACCCGAGCGTATGTCTTTCGTCGGTCGTCTGCAGGCAAACTTTAGGTTGGAGAATATCCGCCCGAGCGCCGTGCGCCGCACCGCCGGATGCATGAAACGGCGGGTCACCCAGGCCTCGGTGTCTTGACTGCGAGTGGGTTGATTTCCGGGATCACCCCTGGTACCGAGCACCTGCACCAAGAGCACCGCGCGCAGTAGCGGGACCAGGTAAGCATAGCGCACCCGGTGCAGAGTCGCGTCATCGCAACGGGCTGCGCGCCTGGCTCGAGGGTCACGCCCGTTGACCGTCATGGCCCGCCTCGCTGCGTCGCAGCATCCGGCGCCCGGCCTGGGAGAACGCCGCCGGCGCGGCGCGGACCCATTGGACCGAGATGCGACTGAGAGCACATTTCGTGGCGTGAGCGCCCCTCTCGGGACATGGGTCTTTGCTACACTTGCTCAAAGCGGCCTGTGGAGAGTTCCATATAATGCACAACAGACCAATGAAGTCGGCCTTGACCCATGGGATAAGCGCGGTTGTGCTCATCGTATGTGCCGTCGAGCCAGCCTATGCCTACCTCGATCCCGGCACCGGCAACATCATCCTTCAGGCGGTTCTCGCCACGGTCGCCGGGGCACTGGTTTCGCTGAAACTTTACGGACAGAAGATTCTGATTCTTTTCAAGCGGATGTTCGGGCGTAACCCTGAAAGCTCTCCCACTGCCGAGTCCGAAGCTCCGCGGCCAGACGAAAAAGCGAACTGACAGTTACTCCTCGACCGGTACCCTTCGATCGACGCCTCGAAGCAGCCATTGCGCTGAAGCCGTAGCATGGATTGAGCCCGCGGAGCCCAACACCCTGCACACTCCACTGCCACCAGACACTCGAGATCGGTTATTTCTATCGGACGTGATGATGCAGACACGGGTAGTGGTGGCCGGGCTTTTATTCCTCTGGTCGGGTTACAGCGCTTTTGCGACAAGCAGTATCCACGCCCAAGCGGGTATCCAGCGCCACGCACTCGATCTCGTCACCGTTAGGACGCAGTCCTGGGAGATACGCTTCTCTCCCATCGGCGGTGTTCCCGTGCAATGGAACATCATCGATTCCCGATATGCGTCGGTTGATGGGCGGGAGAATGGCGACGGCGTCATACCGCTCATCGACGTCGAATTGGGTGGCACCGGCATAGAGCGTCCCTTTGCTCTGGTGTTCCCCGACAAGGATCTGTCGAAGCGCGTCAATGAGGCCGTGTATGCGCTCGAAGAAAGCCGCGAGAGCGGGCACCGCGTTTTGAGTTTCTCGACGTTCATCCCCGACCTGGATCTAGAAGTCGTCAAGCGCTATTCCATTCCGGAGCATGGATTCGAAGCGCGATTCACGGTCACGCTGTCGCACCGCTTGCCTGCCGGAGGCCAGACCAACGATGAAGGCGTCAACCTGGGAATATCCCTCGGCCCGGGTCTCGGTGCACCGGCCGCTCGGCTGGCGGGACTCAGTGGATCGCTGTACTCCTACGTGGACGCGTTTTACCGAAGCGGCGGCGAAGTGGCTTCGGTGAGTGTCGATGGAGAGGAACCCTCCATAGAGCTCGACACGGCTGGCGATTCCATCCAATGGGGTGGGTTGCACGATCGCTATTTCATGATGGCGTTGATCCCCGATGCGCACGCGTCGCAGGAGGCTGCATTTCAGTCCGGCAGAGTGGAGATGGACAGCCGACTCGCGGAGCTTGCCGGCATGACACATGAAGCGCTACGGCTCTATCCAAGAATCGTGCTGTTCGCAATCCCGAACGACCCAGCAACAGAGAGTCCGATAAATCTTTCCTTTATCGTCTACACCGGACCCAAGGATCGTGACATCCTGGGCGCTACCCCGTACAACCTGGACGACATTTTATTCAACGGCCTGTGGAATTGGCTTCGCTGGATTTGTTTCCTCCTGATGAGCGTGCTCGATGGGCTGCACGTATGGCTGGGAAGCTGGGGCCTGGCAATACTAGCGTTGGCGGTCGTCGTTCGGATCCTGATTTTCCCCATAGCCCAGGTGGCCTTGAAGAAGAATGCCAAGATGGTTGCCGATCAGGCGAAGCTCAAGCCGCTCATCAAAGAAGTGCAGGAGAAATACAAAGGTGACCTCGTCAAATCACACGAGGCGACCATGGCGATTTATCGCGAGCATGGAATCAATCCCCATGCGGTGTACGGCGGATGTCTGCCGGTGCTGATTCAGATCCCGATTTTCATTGCATTGTTCAACCTTCTCGGCCAGGACATCGGCCTTCGGGGAGTGGGCTTTCTCGGCATCGATGATCTTTCCAGACCGGACCAACTGTTTGCCCTGGGATTCACGATTCCGCTGATGGGCAGTCATTTCAACCTGCTCCCGCTGATCATGGCCGTGTCCATGGTGATGGTGACCAACCTGGCCACCCCCCCCGGGGCAGACAACGCACAAAAGCGCAGCCAGAATCGTAATATGTCAATTCTGGCCATGGTGTTCTTCCTGCTTTTTTATCCGTTCCCATCGGGATTGTTGCTCTACTGGATAACATCCAATCTTCTACAGTTTCTGCAGCAGCGGCGCGTAAACAGGGTGATGGCGCCGGATTAGCCGCCATCTTCCCGATGCGGGACGGCTCGCTTCACGACACTCCATGTGTTTTCATTCCACACGCTGATGGAAATCTCTTCCGAATCGCCCTCCTGGTGGATCGGCCGCTGATGAACGATGAAAACAGCCTACAAAATTCGCTATTTCTATATCATTGCGGTCATCAGCATCTTAATTTTCGCAACGATAACAATCGATTCGTACGAATTTCATGGTGAATTTCATTATCACTACCTTTGGTTTGCTGTATTGGCGCAGGTGCTCGAGTGGATACTTTTGTCGATTGCCTGGCAACAGACAATTCTTCGTCTTTCCAACAAATCGCAAAACTTGGCAGACTGTTTTACCCAGCTGACGATGGTTATGGTCGGCAAGTACATACCGGGCAAAGTCTGGGGCATGCTGGCCCGTGGCATGCACCTGAAGACCACCGGCCTCGACTATGCCGAGAGCCTGGTGGCTACCTACGTCGAGCAGATACTGTTTGTTCATACGGGAATCACGCTGGGCTCACTGGCCTGGTATCTGGTTACAGGGTCCGGACTGTGGGCCCTCCTCGGAATCGTCTCGATGCTCGGGATCCTGCTGGTTCCGGCCTTGAACACGTGGCTGTTCAGCACTGGCAATCGCATCATCAGGCGCTGGTTGGCTGACAAAGTCCGGCTGCCGGATACTCCAACCACATTAAACATGGCTGACTACGTAAGGCTCTATCTCCTCTACACGCTTCACTGGCTGGCCGATCTCGCCATTCCGAGCGCGGTGTTCCTGGTCGTCAGCCCACAATGGCCGACCACCGACCTGCTGCTATTGCTCGCCGGGGCTAATGCCTTCGGGATCATCGTCGGGTTTTTTGCGTTCTTCGCTCCCGGCGGTATAGGCGTGCGCGAAGGGGTCATCGTCGGACTCATGCTGGCCTACATGCCATTGCAGGATGCAATGCTGTTCGTCCTTGCCTACCGATTGTGGCTGGTGATCGCGGATCTGTTCAGCCTGGGCGTGGTCTTCGTGATCAGGCGCCTTGGGTCAGCCACCCAATGAGCCACGGGCGCAGCACCGAAGTCGTGAATAGCGCTTAGCGCTCGCCTTGAATGATCAGGGGAGTGTCCAGACGGAAGGTGTCTGTTTCGTATTCCTTGCCACCGCGGGGCCCACGGGTGAAGACCAGCAGTTCGCTGTCCTCCAGGGCGCGCAGGGCGTGTTGCTCCATCTCCCCGACGGCGGCCAGTTCCCCAGGGCCGAGCACCGCGCTTTGCCGTTGCTCGCCCGGGATTTGCGTAACCAGCTCGATACGGCCGCGCAGCAGATAATTGTACTGCACAGTATGCTTGTGAAAATGATTGCCGCGTATAGCACCCTTGCAGAAAGTCACAAGGGTCACGGCGTTGATCTCCTCAGCCTCGATGAGATCCGTGATTGCGCCACGCTCATCGCGGAAGTTGACGGCCAGTGGCATCAGTTTCATAGGGTACTGTCCTTATCGAGTATGACCGGAGTGGGGATGGGCACGATCACTTTACCGCCGGCCTCGGTGTAGTCGCTGATATTGGCCATGATTTCCTGGGCGAAGTTCCAGGCCAACAATAGAGCGTAGTCTGGCCGGTCCTCATACAGCTGGGCGTCTGGCAGCACCGGAATATGATCGCCAGGGGTAAAGCGGCCGATTTTGAGTGGCGCCTTCTCGGTGACGTAATCCAGGGTCTCGCGGCCGATTTTACAATAATTAATCAGGGTCATACCTTTGGCCGGGGCACTCACGGCCACGATGCACTTGCCCTCATGCTTGAGTTTGCGCAGCAGCCAGATCAGCTCGGCGCGGTTGGCCGACACCCGGGTAGCGAATTCCAGCAGGGTCTGTTTGTCCCGCAGCCCGTGAGCCTGCTCCCGGGCGATGATCTCCGCGACGCTATCCTCGACCGCATGCACACCCTGGCGGGCGACGAAGATCCGGATCGAACCGCCGTGAATATCCTTGCGCTCGACGTTGATGACCTACATGCCGAAGCGGCTGAAAAAGTCAAACAGGGGTTCCACGGAGATATACGACAGATGTTCGTGATAAATGGTGTCGTATTCGAGGCTGTCGACCAGGTGCAGCAGGTGCGGGAGCTCGATCACCAGAACCCCGGTACGTTTGAGCAGGATATCGACCGCGTGGCCGAAGCTGTTCAAATCGTCGATGTGGGCAAACACATTGGAGCCCGAGATCACCGAAGCCTGCCCTCGGTCGGCGGCAATGGTGGCGGCGACATCCTCGGCGAAGAACTCGTCGATGGTTTCGATGCCACGCCTCTCGGCGATCCGGACGATGTTGGTGGCTGGATCGATGCCCAGCACCCGTAGGCCGCAGGCCTTGAAACCCTCCAGCAAAACACCCACGTTGCTGCCGATATCCACCGCCAGATCGGATTCGCCAAGGCCATATTTTTCCACCACTGAAGCGGCGAAGGCGCGGAAGTGCTGCTGGCCCGTGCGGGTGGTCGAGGCCTCGTAAGGATAGTCCTGGCGATAGAGAATTTCCGGAGACACCACATAGCGCAGCTGCACCAGCCCGCAGTCCTCGCACAGGCACACGATCAGGGGGTAATGGGCCGCGGGTTGCAGCAATTGATCCCGGCGTCTGAATTGGTCGGCTGGCGGTGTAAAGCCCAAGTCGAGAAAATCGAACAGGCGGGTGCTGTTGCACATTCTGCAGTTCATGGAGAGATCCCGGGCTGGTATCGAAACTCGTGCTTGAGGATTATTCTAACCTTAATGAAGTTGCCGTTGTCGCGTGCAGCGAAGACAGAGCGCGAACTGGTTCACAGACCTGGACATCGGGCACTCCCGCCCGGTCCAGGCCATAGGGTAGACTCCCGGCAATGGGCCCGGCCAATGGAACAATCGCCTTTGTCGTTAGCGGCAAATCCATCATCAGTGCTCCGGGCGGCCTCGGCACCTATTCTTTGAGTGCCGCCCGCAGCATGCAGGAACTCGGTTACCAGGTGGTCGTCATCGGGTTCGCAGCCAAGGACGGGGAAAGCGATTTTCAGGGTCTCAAGGTCGTGCATGTCGGGACCCGCCTCGGCAAGCTCGCCAGCCTCGGTGCGCGCCGGATCACCACCCTGTTCGCACGCAGGATGCGCGACATCAGCCTCGCGCATGGGGCAGATGCGGTACTAGATAACTGTTCCGAAATATCGATCACTTGAACGGAACTCGGGTGACATTCTGCGATCAATAGAGTTGCCAACACCCACCAATGCAGAAGAGGTCACCCGATGCCCAACAGTATATATGCAATGCCGCGTCCAGTTCGCCGCCGATTGAAGAGAGTCGTGCAGAAATCGTCTGACAAAGAACATGCCCGCCGGGCCCAGGCCCTGTTGCACCTGGCTGGTGGGCACAGCGTCACGGGGACCGCGGCGCTCAACTTCGCGGCACGTTCGAGCGTAGGGCGTTGGCGCAGTCTCTATGAGGAGTACGGAGAGGCGGGTCTGGAGCCGGCGCAACGCGGTCGTAGCCCTTGGACCGTGACCGAGGAGCTGGGCGATGCGCTGGTGCAACTGCTCGAGCAATCGCCCAATGATTATGGCTACTTGCGTGCCCGGTGGAGCTCGGAGTTGCTGGCCTTGGTGGTTCGCGAGGTCTATTGCATCGAGGTTCATGCCTCGACCGTTCGCCGATTGCTGCCACGGCTGGGGTTCGTATGGCGGCGTGCCCGTCCCACTCTGAACCGCCGTGACCCCAAGAAAAACAGGAAGTTGAAAGCCATCAACCGAGCCTTGGCCCGTCGGCGTCTGGGTACTGAGATTTTCTACGTCGATGAGGCCGATGTCGACTTCAACCCGCGTATTGGCCCTACCTGGACACGCCGGGGCCGGCAAACCGGCATTGTGACCCCCGGACAGAACATCAAGCATTATCTTGCTGGTGCGCTCAATGCCCATACCGGGCGGGTCGTGTGGACCGAACACCCGAGAAAAAACACCACGTTGTTCATCAAACTGCTCGAGGCCCTGCGCCGCACCTATCGCGCGGCCCGTAAATTGGTGCTCATCCTGGACAACTACATCATTCACAAGAGCATGCCGGTTCAACGCTGGCTGGAAAACAATCCCAAGTTCACGTTTCTGTTTCAACCGACCTACTCACCCTGGGTGAACCGAATCGAGAGGCTGTGGAAAACCATGCATGACACCATTACCCGAAATCATCGCTGCAAGAACTTCCGCGAACTGGCCCAACGTATCGTCCGATTCCTCGAAGTCGTCTCACCATTTCCTGGAAACCAACATGCGCGCGCCTTGCTTGAACGGTGAAGCGGATTTCAGATCAGTTATCTAGTTTACGGCACCGGGGTGTGGAGCCTCGCCGGCGTCAAGCTGCAGCGCCTGCTGGCGCCACGGGATATCGAAACCCGGACCCTGGCGGCCTACTTCACCACTTACCAGCACGAATACGACGGTCAACTGGCTGGTGCTCCCTTGCGCGATTACGGACTGGCCGCGGTGGCGCCTGTGTGGTTTGCCAGTGCCTTCGCGAAACTGTTTTTTCGCCCCGGCGAGCATGCATTGTTGCGCGACGTGGAGCGCATCATCATCCACTGGGAAGCGAGCCGGGAGATCCTGCTGGACGAAATCCGCGGTCTCGACTCGGACAAGATTGTCAGACTGCCATTCTATGTTGAGCTCTATGATCGTGAGGCATCCGCACCTGTGGCCGCAGCCGGAGCGCGGGATGTGGTCCAGTTGTGCGCCATCAGCCGCCAGGATCCAAGAAAAGCCCTGCATGTGTTGCTCAAGGCCCTGCAACTCCTTGCCCGGCGAGGCTGTGCATTCAGTTGTGAGATCATCGGCAATGGCCCCTTCCTCGAAGCCAACCGGCGCCTGGCCCACGCCCTGGGCCTGGACCGACAGGTGCACTTTCGCGGCTTCGTGACATCGGCCAGGGACTGCCTGGAGGCCGCGGACATTTTCGTCATGTCTTCCTGCGAGGAAGGCGCGAGTTCCCTGTCCCTGCTGGAGGCAATGCTTTGCGGTTTGGCGGTGGCAAGTACAGACTGCGACGGAGTACCAGAGGATATCCAACACGGGGAAAACGGCCTGCTGGCGCCGGTGGGAGATCACGAGGCGCTGGCGGAGTGCATCGAAAAACTGATCAGAGATGAAAAATTGCGTCGGCGCCTGGCAGCCCGCGCCCGCGAGTCCTATCACGAAAAGTACGCGTTCACGGCGATGCAAGACGGGATCCGGGACCTGCTTGCCGCGCTCTGAATGCAGGGGAGATCGGAGTGGACAACCAGGGTTTTATACCGGTGTGCGAGCCGTTGCTGGCGGGCAACGAGCTGAAGTACGTGACCGATGCCGTCGCCAGTGGCTGGATTTCCTCCACCGGCGGCTACGTCGGAAAATTCGAGCAAGCCTTCGCCGACTATCTCGGCGTCGCTCATGCCATCACCTGTAATTCCGGCACGGCGGCCCTGCACCTGGCCTGCAAGGCACTGGGTCTTGGGCAGGGCGACGAGGTGATCCTGCCCACATTCACCATGACCGCGAGCGCCTTCGCGGTAACCTATTGCGGTGCCATGCCTGTGTTCGTCGACTGCGACCGCGAAACCTGGACCCTGGTACCGGAGCAGATCGCGGCGAAAATCACGGCACGCACCCGGGCCATTATGCCGGTGCACATCTATGGCCACCCCTGTGACATGGATCCAATACTCGAAGTCGCCGCGCGCCACGATCTGGCCATTATCGAAGATGCCGCCGAGGCGCTCGGATCGGACTACCGGCAACGCTCCTGCGGCACCCTGGGACAGGCGGGCTGTTTCAGTTTCTACGCCAACAAACTCGTGACCTGCGGCGAAGGGGGCATGGTGGTCACCGATTCGGCAGCCATCGCCGAACAAGTCCACTATTACAAGAACATGTGCTTCCCCGTGGGCGGCGATCGCAACTACCGGCACGCCCACATCGGCTACAACTACCGCTTACCCAACACGGCGGCCGCCATCGGCCTCGCCCAGGTAGAGCGGGCTGGGGATTACCTGGCCATGCGCCGGCGCAATGCTGCCCACTATAACAATGCCCTCGCCGCCATCCCCGGCCTGACCTTGCCGGTGGAGAAAGACTGGGCCATTAACTCTTACTGGATGTACGGTATCCTGATCGAAGACGACTTCGGCCTCGCCCGCGACCAGGTAATGGCCGGCCTGCTCCACAAGGGGATCGACTGCCGTTGTTTCTTTCAACCCATGCACCAGCAGGGATCCCTGCTGGCCTATGGCTGCAACGGCGCGGGAGACTTCCCGGTGGCCGAGGAACTGGCGCGCCGCGGACTTTACTTGCCCTCGGGTTCAGGGCTATCTGAAAAACAGATTTTTTATATCGCGCAAAGCCTGGCGCAATTGCGCAGCTGAGTGCCAGGTTCAGTTCTCCCGCGGACTGGCGACGACCACGAACCCCGTCCCCGCGCTGGTGTTTCGGAACAGGCGCTGCAGCCAGACGAAGGGACGCATCAGGCAGGAGTTGAATAACGCGGTGCCGGCCCTGATCCAGCGCCCCGACAGAACGAAACCGCTGCTTTCCACCTGCTGCTGACGCTGACTATCCGTTGTGCCGACGTGAGACTGCCCGACATAGGCCAGCGCTCGCACAAAGCGCAGGAGATTCGCCAACGGAAAACCGTAATTGATGATCCTGTCCACGCGGTAACCGGCGTCGGCGAGGATTGCCTGCATCTCGTCCTTGCTAAAGCAGCGCATCTGCCCCGTTACTTCCTCGGCGATGCCCTGGTGCCGGCTGTTTGTGAATGAAAATATGATCCTCCCACCCTGCTTCAAGATCCGCCGGCAGCGCCTCAGCCAGGCAACCGGATCGGCCACATAGCCGATGACTTCGAAAAACAACACCGCATCGAAGCTGTCCACTTCCGGATAGGCATCGGCCAGAACAAAGGTCCTTACCCCTGCCGCATCAAGGCGCTGTTGCGCATGGGCCCGGGCGGCGTCGGATGGATCGAAGCCCGCCCCATGCAGGCCGCACTCGGCGAGGGTTAACAGCATCTCGCCCCGACCGTAGCCAAGTTCCAACACCTTCGTCGCGCCGAGTTCCAGGACTAATTGCCTGATGACGGCTTCGCGCAGCAGGTAGCGGGGTGGTTTCAACCAGCGGAATCCGTTAATCGCAGCATCGCAGGGTGTTACGGATCGGCCTTCCAGTCACACTTCCACAAGATCCAGGTGCTTGATTACATCGAACTGCTGCGCTTCGGTAGCGACCTTGAGCCGCTTTTTTTGAGGATAGAACGCATCCTCCGCGCTCAAAGCTTCTAGTTTGTGCTTGACGAGATCTTTTCTAACGAAAAATCCATTCACGCCCGCACAGTCGGCACAAATCAGGTCGTAACCCTTTCTCTCACCGAGCTTGGCAAGAGCAGACAGCGATGCACCATGGTACCAGCCGCTCCGATGATGTTTGAATCGTGAGAAATCCGGGTCGTATTTCACGCTTATGGCCTTTCTGCCAAAGGAGGCGTTGTACTCCATGACTACGACCCTGGGATTGATTACATTGATCTCTTCCCAGATCCAATAGTCATTACCATCGATATCGATGGAGAGCAGGTCGATTTCACCCGCCATGCCATTACCGGTTATCGTGTCATTGATGTTCTCTTTAGAAACAAAGCACTCGACGACCTTTACGTCCAGGCCGCCGAATCTATCGATGCTCTGGTAATACGCACGGGCCGCGCGCGCATAGTCCGGATCGCCCTCGAGCAAGAGACCGTTCCAGCCGAAATTGATGGATAAATTGGCCGTATTGCATTCTTTACCGTCCGTGATACCGAACTCCAAGAAGGTCTTGTTGGTCACGCCGATATCAGAAAAGATACATGCCAGTATTCCATCTTCGCCTTGCTGTGAGAACACCTTGAATTCGCTGTTCCGAATCTTCTCCTTATGCGGGATTTCCCCGGCAACCGAGTCGAACCGCATATACAAGGCGTTTGCAAGGTTTGATTCGATGATATCCAGCGATCGATGCCGAAAGAGCCGATCCCTGAACCGCAACAGCCGCAAGTACAGGGCGTATAAATACCACTTGACCACGGCGATCATAGCGTGGCCCCGAACGTTCTTGGATTTGCCGACGCTGCGTCTTTCTCGGCGAGATAAATCAGTGTCGGCGAAAACATGCTCACTCGCTTTATCAGTCTCGACGGAAGTCGATGGATGAAGGACAAGACCAAGCCTTGCCACCCGCGCGCCTCATGTTGGAACTTCTCGGGGCTCTTCAGAATGTCATAGGTGAAATCGTGAATACGGAACTTGCGCAATATCTCACGATACTCGAGACCCGTTCTCGGCACGCCGACGTCGGCCGCTCCCCTCAGGGTGATGGAGATCAGGAATTCCCGCATACGGGTCGGAGATTTTGCATACCATTTTGTGAACATGCCGTTGGTGATAGCCAAATAGCAGACGCCTCCGGGTTTCAATACACGGTATATCTCTTCGGCCATGCGCACCGGCTCGTGGCAATAATAAAAAACGTGATTGGCCACCACAACGTCGAACCGGGCATCGGTGAACGGCAGGCTGAAGCTATCGTTCACCAGAAAGGAAATACCGGTGCCTGCATGTTTCTCCTTGGCGATCTCTACGATCTCGGGATCAATGTCGCTGCCGGTGGATTCGCGGAATTTCGCCGACAGATATCGAGTGATATGACCGTCGTTACAGCCAAGATCCAGCATGGATTTACCAGTGAGCTCTCCCATGTGATGCTCGAGAACACGAACGATCATGTCGGCCTTCGCTTCCCGCGACCGTTGATAGTCCTCGAAGGTGGCGCCTACAGGCAGGTATTTGTAAGGAGAGCTTTCGGTCATGTGGCTGAAGGTCGTCCACTCATCCTATCTCAAAATGTTTTCAGTCTGCGCGAGCCGCTCCTCGGGGGCCAGGCAAACGGAATCCTAGATCATAGGACACGGTGGCCGGACGCGCGAGCCGGTGCCTCGTCCCGGAACGAGTCGCAGGCGCCGGCCTGGTATTCGCAAATCCGTCCATGCATTATAATCGCCGAGCTGGAGACCCTGCGACCGGAGCCACGATGGCCACGCAAGCACCGAAACGCACGCGCACCTATACCCACTGGGGCGCCTACGATGTGGAGGTCGCCGGCGGGACCATCACCGCCGTACACCCCCACGGCGAGGATCCGGATCCTTCACTCATCGGTAAATCCTTCGAGG